>Ga0209591_10005104_pt1 | contig 14728 bp, 12 predicted proteins | sample MAT01_FD_187207 | JGI IMG/M metagenome (GOLD analysis project Ga0209591, IMG submission 187207) | Freshwater microbial communities from Lake Fryxell liftoff mats and glacier meltwater in Antarctica - MAT-01 (SPAdes) (version 2) | ecosystem: Environmental > Aquatic > Freshwater > Ice > Liftoff... | reverse complement strand
GTTCGAGACGGTCGGTGGGATCCAGTTGAATAGTCCGAGCAACACGAGGCACGAACGCATTCTGGTGGCAAAAAACAATAACACCAGGCATTTATGCGACACTACACTAGAACCGACGAAGCCGGAACCGAGTTTCCACCAGACCCAAAACCAAACGCCGGGGTACGGGTGATTGACCTCGGAGATACGCGGTCCCACCCGGTTCCAGGCGGCATTTTGGAAGGCGTCTCCGTCGTATTGCTGGCCATGCAACCACAGGTACCAAACCGCCAAGCCGACCAGCAACGCGAGGAGTACCCAAGGCAACGATCGTTGGGGCGTCGAGTGGGGCGGTGAGCCAGCTGGTTGCGGGTTAGCACTCATGCTGGGGACTTGGTGTCGAACCCACCGCCTTTCGGCAATTGTCCAGCGGAGGTTTCCCGATCGATTTTTTCTTATGGCGAGGCTGCTTTCAAAAAATTAACCGGTTCGGCAGACCCAAGTTGATGAAAATTAGGGAGCGACTCATTTGAACAAAGTCTTGCAGCGACTCGTTACGAATGGCTACACGTCCGCATCTTCAGACCCAATGGGCAAATCCCTCATCATCGCCGAAAAGCCGTCCGTCGCTGCCGATATCGCCAAAGCCTTGGGGGTGACGACCAAGGACAAATCAGGCGATTTCTTCGAAAACGAGCCGTATGTGATCTCCTCGGCGGTGGGTCATTTGCTCGAATTGACCGTGCCGGAGGAGTTCGAGGTCAAGCGCGGGCGCTGGACCTTTGCTCAGTTGCCCCATATGCCGCCGCAGTTCGGTCTGGCCCCGATTGAGCGAAGCGAAAATCGGCTCAAGACTTTGGCTCGGCTGATCAAACGCAAAGACATCGACTCGATCATCAATGCCTGCGACGCCGGTCGGGAAGGTGAGCTGATCTTTCGGAACATCATGGCCTACACGGGTGGGAAGCAGTCCATCCAGCGACTGTGGTTGCAGTCCATGACCCCGGCGGCGATTCGACAAGGGTTCGCGAACTTGCGCACCGACGCCCAACTGCGCCCGCTGGCCGATGCCTCTAAATGCCGAAGTGAAGCCGACTGGTTGGTCGGCATCAATGGCACGCGGGCCATGACCGCTTTCAACAATCGTGCGGGCGGATTCTATCTCACCACGGTGGGTCGAGTGCAGACACCGACGCTGGCGATTGTGGTGGAGCGTGAGGATCGTATTCGGAAATTTGTGGCGCGTGACTATTGGGAGGTTTTGGGGACCTTCGCCGCGCTCAAGGGAAGTTATCCGGGTCGATGGTTCGACGAGAACTTCCGTAAATCCGACGCCAAAGAGGCCGACGCCGAATTGCGACCTGAGCGCCTTTGGGATCCGACCCGGGCCGAGGCGATCCGGGCTAAATGCGCGGGCAAACCCGGCGTCGTCACCGAGGAAACCAAGCCCTCCTCCCAACTTTCCCCGCTGCTCTACGATCTGACGACCTTGCAGCGTGAGGCCAACTCGCGGTTTGGCTTCAGTGCCAAGAACACGCTCGCAATTGCCCAATCTCTTTACGAAAAGCACAAGGCCCTGACCTATCCCCGAACGGACTCCCGGCATCTTCCCGAGGATTATCTCGGAACGGTTCGCCAGACGATGGATTCGCTGGGGGCGACGAGTTACGGATCCTTTACCCACAAAATCCTGCAAGAGGGCTGGATTCGACCCAACAAACGGATCTTCAACAATGGAAGGGTCAGTGATCACTTTGCGATCATCCCGACCGGTCAGGTGCCGCGAAATCTTTCCGAAGCGGAACATAAGCTCTTCGACCTGGTGACCAAGCGGTTTCTGGCGGTGTTCTATCCGGCGGCGGAGTTCTTGGAGACCGTCCGCATCACTCGGGTCGAGGGCGAACCCTTCAAGAGCGCGGGCAAAGTGCTGGTTCGGCCCGGTTGGCTGGAAGTTTACGGGAAGGAGGCCGACTCCGATGAATCGCCGACCTTAACCCCGGTCGAACAGAACGAACGCGTCGCGACGAGCCACGTCGAGGTCAAGGCCACCCAGACCAAGCCGCCGGCGCGGTTCACCGAAGCCACCTTGCTTAGTGCGATGGAGGGGGCGGGCAAGTTGGTGGATGACGAGGAATTACGCGAGGCCATGAGCGAACGCGGCCTGGGGACGCCAGCAACTCGGGCGGCCATTATCGAAGGGCTATTGAGTGAAGAATATCTTCACCGGGAAGGCCGCGAACTTGTTGCCACGGCCAAGGCCTTCATGCTGATGCATCTGTTGAGCGGGTTGGGCATTACCGAGTTGACCAAGCCGGAAATGACCGGCGACTGGGAGTTTCAGCTGAAGAAAATGGAGCGCGGTCAGTTGGGGCGGACCGCGTTCATGGACGAAATTCGTCGCTTCACCGCGGAAATTGTGGCCAAGGCCAAGCAATACGACAAAGACACAATACCGGGAGATTTCGGAGTTCTGCAGGTGCCCTGTCCCAAATGCGGCGGTGAGGTCCAGGAAAAGTACCGGGAATTTAAATGTCAGAGCTGCGATTTTGCGGTCCGTAAGATTCTGTCGGGAAGAATGTTTGGGCCGGAAGAGGTGGAGTGTCTGATCCGGGAAAAGCAGATTGGGCCGTTGCAGGGTTTCCGCAGTCAGAAGGGTTTTCCGTTTGCGGCCGTGATCAAGATGAGCCCGGAATTCCGGGCGGAATTCGATTTTGGCAAAGACGAAGCCGGAGCCAATGGCGAAAATGACGTCGCGCCGGATTTCACCGGTAAGGAATCCATGGGAATCTGTCCCAAGTGTCAGTCCCGGGTTTTCGAGAACGGTATGAATTATGTCTGCGAGAATGCGGTGGGGCCGACGCGCAGCTGTGATTTCAAGACCGGGGCGATAATTTTGCAGCAAGCCATTGACCGAGTTCAGGCCGCCAAATTGCTGAGCTCGGGCAAGACGGATTTGCTGAAGGGGTTTGTTTCCAAGAAGACGGGTCGGAAGTTTGAAGCGTTTCTCGCGTTGAAGGACGGCAAGGTGAGTTTTGAGTTTGCGCCGCGCGAAGTTCGGAAAAAGAAAGGCGCAGCGAAATCGGGTGAGCCCGAGGTTAAATTAGATTTCACGGGTCTAACCTCGCTGGGGACTTGTCCGAAGTGCGAAGGTCGGGTCTTTGAAGGACCGGGGAATTACATCTGCGAAAATAGTCAGCGCGAGACCAAGAAGTGCACCTTCAAGATTGGGCGGCTCATTCTCCAGCAAACCGTCGATCCCGAGCAGGCTGGCAAGTTGCTCGCGACTGGAAAAACCGATGTGTTGACCCAGTTTATTAGCAAGAGTGGCAAGACTTTCCCGGCCCAGCTCCGTCTGGCTGAAAAGGGTAAAGTTGAATTCGAATTTCCCGAACGCTGAAGTGTTTATCGTCACCCAGGCGCAGGCGAATCCTGAAAAAGTGGAAACCATAAACCAACGCCCAGGAGTGCTGGGCCACGGAGGGAACTCCTGGGGTAAAACAGGCATGCGGGGAGACCAGAAAAGGACGTCGCCAGTGGTCTGGTTGACCCCAAATCGGGAAGGGTTCCCTCTGGATCAACCACTTTTCCAAGAAGCGAGTTCTTGCCAAAGCAGGCGTCGTTTCTAGGCTTCGGCCTCATTTGTCACAAAACATGGCTATTTCGGCTGTTCATTCCTTGCTGGCGCTTTCGCCACCCGCTCCTAATGCGTCTCCCGAGGACGCCAAGAGGGCCATGATGATGCAGGTCGGCATGATTGTTTTCATGCTGGTCATCTTCTGGGTGTTGCTGATTCGGCCGCAGCAAAAGAAGGCGCGAGAGCAGGCTGATTTGCTCAAAAATCTCAAGACCGGCGACAAGGTGGTCACGAGTTCGGGCATCATCGGGGTCGTCACCAGTGTGCGTGATGACGCGGTGACGCTTCGCTCCGCTGAAACCAAACTCGAGTTCCAAAAGGGCAGCATTAGCCAGATCCTCGAGCGCGCCGCCTGATCGTCCGTAGATTGTCCGTTCCATGAATCGTTCCCATCTTTGGAAGGCGCTCTTCGTTGCCTTCGTCATCGTCTGGTCGTTCTCCGAAATTTTGCCTCCTGGCCCCAGGAATCTCATAAAGGAGTTCGATCGCCTCGCAACTTCCGGCGACACCAACTTTAACGCCATCATCACGACGGCTCAGGAATTGGAGAAAAAGTATCCGGACCGCGGTGGCTACCGGAATTTACTCGAGGCCATCGGGACCAACGATATTCGAAGCTACTTCCCCACGAATTATCTGGCGGGAGTCGAACTCAATCCCAATCGGGCCATTTTGAACCAGGTCCAGCGGGAAGCTGCGGGTGAGTTCAAGCTGGGCCTCGACCTGCGCGGAGGTACTTCATTTCTGCTAGAGATGGACCTCAGCCGCCGGGCTACCAATGGCGGTGATCCGCTGGCGGGCAGTACCTTCCTCGCGGAACAAGCGGTCGAAGTTTTACGCAAACGAGTAGATGCCTTTGGCGTGGCCGAACCGATTATCCAACCGGTCGGCGAGAAGGGCATTCTGGTGCAACTGCCCGGCGTGGATGAATCGACCAAGGAATCGGCCCGCGAGCAGTTGAAGAAAGCCGCCTTCCTGGAGTTCCGCCTAGTGGACCCCGAGAACGAAACCCATCTGAGCAGCGGTCTGGTGCCGCCGGGCTACTTCCGGTTGCCCATGAAGATCCGCAGTCGCAACGGGCAGGAAGGTGTCTATCCGATCCTGGTCAAACGCCAGGCCGAACCGCTCACCGGCAAGTCGATCAAGAGCGCCCGGGTGGCCCGCAATCCGGTGACCGGCCAGCCGGAAATCGATTTCACGCTCAATTCCGACGGCGCGTCGGTCTTCGGTGAGATTACTCGGAACAGCGTGGGTCAGCGCTTGGCCATTGTCCTTGATGGCACGGTGGTTTCCGCTCCCAACATTAATGGTCCCATTCTTGGAGGCTCCGGTCAGATCACGGGCCAGTTCACCGAGAAGGAAGCATTTGAGCTGGCGACCGCTCTGGAGAATCCACTCGAAGCTCCGTTGCAGATCGTGGAAGAACGCGGAGTCAGCGCACGCCTCGGCGCCGAACAAGTTCAGAGCGGCATTCGGGCCTGCATTCTGGCCGTGATCGCCGTGGCGGTGTTCATGCTCGTGTACTACCTGCTCGCCGGGGTGGTCGCGAATATCGCCCTGCTCTTGAACATCCTCATCCTGCTCGCCGTGATGTGTTCGCTGGACGTTACCTTCACCTTGCCCGGCATCGCGGGCATCGTCTTGACCATTGGTATGGCGGTCGACGCCAACGTGCTGATTTTTGAGCGTATCCGGGAGGAACAAGCAGCCGGCAAATCCGTTCGCGGGTCGTTGAATGCAGGCTACGGGAAGGCCTTCGGCACGATTTTGGATTCTAACCTCACCACGCTGATCTCCTCGATCCTGCTGATCATGCTAGGCACCGGTCCCATCAAGGGCTTCGGCGTCGCTCTGACCGTTGGCCTTTGTGTCTCAATGTTTACCGCCTTGGTGGTGACTCGTCTAATCTTCGACTTCCTCTTGGCGAAGACCTCGCTCTTGAAGGGAGGCTTCAAGATGCTGCAGTTCATCCAAGGCTCGAAAATCAACTTCATGAAGCTGGCGAAGCCCGCGTTCGTGTTGTCCTGGGTGCTGATACTGTGTGGTCTGATCTACGGGATCTTTGGTCGCGGTCAGAAACTGCTGGGAATTGATTTCGCCGGTGGCGATACCTTGACGCTGAGCTTTACCCAAAAGGTGGAGATTCCTAACTTGCGAGCCGAAATGGCAAAGGTCGGAGTGAACGACGCCGAAGTTGATTACCCGCGCGATGTCGCCGGTCCGGCCGGGCTGAACGAAGTGTTGAGCATTGTCTCTCCACGCGACACCGGATTGAAGGTGGAACAGCAGCTCAAAACCGCCTTTCCCGAGGCGAAGTTTGAGCGCCTGAAGTTTGACCAGGTCGGGGCGGTGGTAGGTCAAGAAATCCAGAAGTCCGCGATTCTGGCCTCCTTACTATCTCTGTTTGGCATCCTGGTCTACGTGGCCTTCCGCTATGAGTTCAGTTTCGCGGTCGGCGCGGTGATCGCGGTGATCCATGACGTCTTGATGACGATCGGGATTTACTCGCTAACCGGTCTGGGGAGTTCGCTGACTGGAGGTTGGATTGAAGCTCGGCAGTTTGACGCGACCTTTGTCGCGGCCCTTCTAACCATCATCGGCTTCTCGATCAACGACACGATTGTGATCTTTGACCGAATTCGGGAAGACCTAAAGTTGGGTATCCCCGGTACCTTCATCGAGGTTATCAATAAGGCCCTCAATAAAACGCTTAGCCGAACTATCATCACCTCCGGAACGGTCTTCGTGGCGACAATGGCGCTGTATCTGTTTGGCGGTCGCACGATCAATAACTTCGCTTTCACCTTCCTGGCCGGCATTTTGGCGGGTACCTACTCGTCCATCTACATCGCCAGTACGCTGGTGTACTGGTGGCACAAGGGAGAGCGCCCCTCGCTTGGCGCCGGTCTGGTTACTCCCGTCGGAATTCCGGCCGAAGCCCGGGCTTGAATCCGGTAGACAGAACAAGGCGGCCCTGCTCCCGAACGGGAGTTTGGGCCGCCTTTTTTATTGTAAGTGTCCAGTATGCTGAAGCTGGTAGCGCGGCTCAGACCTCCAAGGTCTTCTCAAATTGTGTCAGATTTTGCGGTTCGCCGGCCGTGATGAGGACCACGTCTTCCAAGCGGACGCCGCCAGTCTCTGGATAGTAAAGACCGGGTTGGATCGCGACCACGTGTCCTTCCCGAAGTAGGGTAGGAGAACCGTGGTTCAACTGGGGCGCCTCCTGCGCTTCGAGACCGAGACCCTGACCCGTCCCGTGAAGAAACCCTACGGGTCGACCTTGCTGGCGCCGGCTCCGGTAGCCCTCGGAGCGAAAGTATCGCTCCAGAGCTGTATGGATCTCGCCGGCTTCGACCCGGTTACGCAGCATCGTAAAGGCAATCGCCTGTCCCTTCAGTACCGTGATGAATTGACGGCGGACGGCGTCGGAAGCACGCCCGCGGACCACTGTTCGCGCGATGCGTCCATGGTATCCTGTGCGGGCCGAGCGGGGATGGATCCCGATGACTACGGGGGAATTGGCCAAGAGCGAACCATGACCCAGTTCATTGGGGTCACAGGCCTGCAGGCCACCGGCGACGATGGTGTTGACCGCGACGCCACCCGCCTGCAGGACGGCGGTATCAATGATCGCGCGGAGCTTCTCGCTGGTCAGCGGAGCCCCATGGAGGAGGAGTTTCCGCTCCGGACCCACCTTGGCACGCTTTAACGCGTGCAGGCCCTCAGCCATTCCGACCTCGGCCATTCCTAGGGAGGCTGTGATCATTTTGACCTCGGCGGCAGACTTGAATTGTCGCTCCGGAAAGAAATTACCCTCCCGAACCTTGATCCGCAGACCCAGCTTGCGGAGTTGGCGGGCAAGACCGAGTGGGAACTGAAAAGGAACGGTAAGTTTACGGACATTGAGCTCCTGGCAGAGCTCGGCCGTGGCATGGGCGAGTTCGGGATTCTTCACTCCACCCCGTTCTGCGCGTCGTAGCGCGTCGTAAATACCGGGTGAGCGCGGTAATTCGGCCCACCTGAGACTGAGTCTTGGCCCGGGTCAATTCCAGGTCTGGCAGCAACGCCACGGTTCGGCCGTGGGTGCACAGATATATAATTCGCTCGGAGATCCCCATTCTCACTGCGTAGCGCATGTCGGCATCGTGTTCGCTAGCGGCGATGATCAACAGGCTGGCGGATTTCATGGAGGTCGGACTGATCTAATTGGGCGCCGGAACCTTGGCCGGGTCAAATCCGGAGTCGCCCCGCCTCGACCGCGGGCCCTTTTCGTTGCGACACTTCAAATTTGAAAGCCTTCAACGGCCTTGCTTAGTTAGCGGGGCAGATGGGTTTGTTTTTCCTGCTGACGTTCTAAGAGGGTCTTCTGTAACCGATTTCGGACGATGGAATGAATCTCATTGGTTACCGCTGCCAGATTGCTTTTGGCTTCCTCCCATCGACCCAAGCGGATGTTCCACCGGGCGAAATGCAACTGAACGCCTTCTCGATCCGCGTCTGAAGGGGCGAGTGAAAGTGCGTTCGTCCAGGAACTGAGGGCGGTCGCCGCCAATTTTAGTTCTGCCTGCTGGGCTTCGACCCGATTGGTCATCTTAGGCAGATTCCAACCGTAGTAGGTTTGGGCGACATCGGCCGCGAGCTGGAAGTTCTGGGGGTCCAGGTCGATTGCCCGTTGATACAAACCGAAAGCCCGCTGAAAAACGGCCTGTTCATCGCAGTTAAAGTGGTTAGTCGCGTCTCGGCGGAAGAGGAAGACAAGCGTGCCAAAGTTGTGCAGGTAGACCGGTTCGTTTGGGTTTAGGCGAATGGCCTCTTCATACAAGGGGAATGATTTTTCCACCGGCCCAATATGGGCATACGTATTGGCAAGGTTGTTCCAGGCCGCCGGGTTCTTTGGATCTAGTCGGCGGGCCTTTTCCCAGTTTTCAATAGCTCCGGCTTCCTCGCCGAGAGCGTTCAAGAAACTGCCGTGGGCGAGGAACGCCGCGGAATTCGTCGGATTCGCTTCGAGAAACCGTTGGTACCGCAGCTTGATCGGTTCGATCCGCTGGGCGATTCGGCCTCGCAAGGTCACGCCGGATAACGCTGCGGCCGGATCGTTCGGTTGGTCGGCTTCCTCAATCCAACGGTCAATCTCCTCCTGCGCCTCATCATCCGCATCCATGATCGCCTGGAGTTCGCGCGCGACGGGATCATTGGTGTTCACGCTCAATGCCGCCAAACCGGTCCTTTGTAAGACCAGATTGGTAAGCGCGGCCGGAGGGTTGGTCGCGAGCAAAACCGTCAGGGCGCCTACCAACACGTCACTCATGGAGCAAGGCTAGCAGAGTGGTTGCCAGGGACAACGCTCGACGTGCCGGAAGGTTAAACTTCGGAGGCCGTGGGAACCTCAGACGTAATCTGGAGTTCGCCTTCCCATCGGGCCATGACGGCGGTAGCCAGGCAGTTGCCGACCAGGTTTACCGTGGTTCGGGCCATGTCCATGAGTTCGTCCACGCCAATGATCAAAAGGACGCCTTCCAGCGGCAGGCCGAAGGTGACGAGCGTTCCGGCTAGAATCACTTGAGAGGCCCGGGGAATCCCCGCCATACCCTTACTGGTCAGCATCAGGGTCAACATCATCACAATTTGCTGCGTGGTGGTAAGTTCAATCCCGGCCGCTTGTGCGACGAACACGGAAGCGACCGCGAGATAGAGCGTCGATCCGTCCAGGTTGAAGGAGTAACCCATGGGCATGACAAACGAGACGATTCGTTTGGGCACGCCAAAGCTGACCAACCGCTTCATGGCGTCCGGCATGGCCGCGTCGGAGGAGGTCGTCGTGAACGCGAGGATGATGGGTTCCTTGAGCAGCTTGAGGAAGCGTCCCACCGGAATCCGTGCCCATAAGGCCATCGGAAACAGGACGAGTACGCAGAAGACCAGGAGCGCTCCATACAAGGTCAGAATGAGTCGGCCCAGGTTGAGCAGGACCCCGAGTCCGCCGTGCCCCACGGTCACCGCCATGGCGGCGCCAATGCCGAAGGGAGCGAACTTCATGACGATGCCGGTGAACTTGAACATCACTTCCGCCAGGCCCTCGCAAAAGCTCAACATCGAGGCGCGCTGTGTTCCCGGAACCTGGGCCAGCGCAATTCCAAAGAGGATCGCGAAGACCACCACCTGAAGCACATCATTCGCGGAGGCCGCTGCGAAAAAGCTCTTCGGCACCAGATGTTCTAAAATGCTGGAAAAAGTGACCTGCGTCTGGGGTGCCAGCGTCGTGGTGCCGGAAGGTGGCGGCAGGGTCAGGCCATCGCCCGGACGCGCCAGGTTGACCGCCATCAGACCAATCACGAGCGCGAGCGTGGTCACGACTTCGAAGTAGAAGAGTGATTTTAGGGCCAGTCGTCCGACCGCTTTGAGATCATCGGCATGTCCGGCAATACCGACCACCAAAGTGGAGAAGACCAAGGGCACTAGGATGCACTTAATCAGGCTAAGGAAAATGTTGGAAATGACCTTGAGATGCTGCGATTCCTCGGGAAAACGCCAGCCGATCAACACGCCCACGACCATCGACACCAAGATCCAATGAGTTAGGGAAATCTGCCGAAGTCGTTGCCCGATCGCCATGGGCAGGGAGGATTGCGGGATGGCTGGTCAATGCCCAGCGTCGACTCTGGAAAATGAAGGCTGATCCCAGTTTCACCAGACTTCCGCGATTTCCGGGACCGTGGCACCGTCACGGCACGTGTCCGCCGAGGCTCCTGACCGTGAACTCATCGCCGCCGTTAGGGCGGGCGACACCGCCCAGTTTGAGGTGCTTGTCCGGCGGTATCAGGCGCGGATCTTTGCCACGGCGCGGCGCTACGCTCGGCAAGAGCGCGAGGTTGAAGACATTGTTCAGGAGATTTTTCTCAAGGCCTTTACGAAGTTAGATAGTTGGCGGGGAGAGGCTCCTTTTGAACATTGGCTGATGCGGTTGGCCGTGCGGACTTGCTACGATTTTTTGCGCAGCCACCAGCGAAACCGGGAACACGCATTGACTGATCTCAGTGATGACGAGGAGTCTTTTCTGGAGCGCTTGGCCTCCACGCCGGAGGTTGACCCACCGGGGTCTGAAGGAGCTCGGTCGCTGGTTCGGAAAGTCTTGGAACAGATGGCCCCGGCTCATCGGCTGATCATAACCCTGCTGGAACTGGAAGATCGTTCCGTTAAAGAAATCGCCGAGCTGACCGGTTGGTCGGTTCCGTTGGTGAAAGTCCGAGCCTTTCGGGCTCGGGCAGAGATGCGGAAGATCCTGTCTCGAATGGATGTGGAAAAATATCTGTAACCTTCCTAGCCTGACGGACGTCGAAGCGATTGGGCTAATCAAATGAACCTGGATTCCCTTCTCAATAGGTTGCTCGCGAACGCCCGACGGACCGCCCCGTCGGACCATGTTCCCTCTGCGTTTGAGCAGCGAGTGATGGCGCGGGTCCGCGGGATTGGTCCGGCTGATCCGTGGGCGATCTGGACGACCGGATTATGGCGGGCTGCCTTGTCCAGCGTGGCGGTCGCCGTCGTGTTGGTTGGGGCCAATGTCGTCGCGCCGGATGTGGCCGCCGAAGCCACAGTTGCGGACGAATTAGAATCGGCGGTGGTTGCCTCCGCTGATCCGTTGGTCGAACTGTGGTGACCGGTGAAAGCGACCAAGCTCATTCTGGCCGCGCTAGTGCTTTTTCTCGCGGGAATGGCCGCCGGGGCGGCAGTGGCGGAACTCCGTTGGAAGGCCCGGGCCAAAGCCGAATTGAGTCAACGGGAGCTCGCCCTGTCGCCTATGTGGTACCGGATGGAGTTTCTTCGCCGAGCCCAACGGGATCTGGCCCTCACCCCCGAACAGCAAACCCGCATCGAGGGTTACCTTCGGGAGGGCCAACAGCGCTTTCGTAAATTATGGGAACCGGTGGCTCCCCAAGCTCGGACAGAATTCGAAGTCATCCGGGAACGGATTCGGGCGGAACTAGATGAATCCCAGCGCGAACGATTTGATAAGATGGTTCGGGAACGTTCGCGTCGCGCTGATAGTCGGGATCGAAAAACCGGGGACGAGACCCATCGCCCTCCACGCTCGGGTAACTCTGGACCGGGTCCGGTCGCTCCAAAGTAGCGTTGAAATTCGAACCCGGCTCTAACCAGAACTCGCTTGATCTACTGATCAGACGGCCGGATAGAACACAGTTCAATGGCAAGCGCCAGCAGTTAGCGCTCCGGGAGGGCAATTCCGCTCGCCGACAGCATGGCCCTGATTTCCTGGTCATCCGCTCCTAATTTGTCACGGGACTGGAAGAGGTCGGACAGATCCACTGGATACCAGTTTCGGCGTCGGGAATCGATCAGCCCGGCCACATTGACGGGCTTAATCGCGCGCGCGACCGAGCGCCTGAATTCAGCCTCCGCCAACACCGGCCGCCGGGCTTGGGCACATAAGTCCTCCAGGGCCTGTCGAAAATCCGGTCGCCCGCGCAACAAAAATCCAGGCGACCGTTGGGACCGATCGAGTCGGCGAGTTGTTTCGGAAAATGTCGCCGCGGCAAAATAGAACATCGTCAGAGCCTGGAAGATCGCGGGGCGGCCCAGATTCAGGTGCAAGGTTCCGATCAAGTTGGCTACGACCTCAAAATCGGCCCGAGTGGAGGCCTCGTAGTTGTCGAGTCCAGAGCGCAAAGGCGTCTTGCCTGGCGCGAGCAGAGCGGCCAAGTGTTGAATTCCCATTAGGGTTAAGGGAAAGCCGGTTGAAAGCAGCGGGTCCACGAATCCGGCGGCCGACGGCAGCATAGCCCAGGAATTGCCGACCATGACCCGACTGCAGAACGCGACCGGGTACGCGTGGGTAAAGTTTCGCACGGGTCGGGCCTCGCGGAATTGACGAGCCACCGAGGGCAACCGCTGCAAGACCCGGTTCCAAGCACCCGCTCCGGCGCTCAACTGCAGTTCCCGTCCCAGTTGTCGACTCACCGAAACTCCGGCGCTGGTGAGACCGTTGTTAAAGCGGAGCACCCACATCCAGCCGCCGGGGAACAGATGATGCAGGGCGGAATCATCTGGCGGAAAGGGCGGGATGGGCGATGGTTTTTCGGTCGCGTTTCGGCGAGAGCCTCCCGAGGTTGCCTCTTCGCCCATGACCGTTTCCCATCGTTCTACTCCATTGAAATGTGAGAATAGACTCTCGGTCTCTGGATAGGACCCAAAGGGGATTTCCCCGAGTCTCAGGCGCTGCCACAGGAAGCCCCGCGCGCCACTGGCGTCGACCAGGAAACGGCCTCGGAATTGTACCGGTTCGCCGCGGCGAGTGCCCGCAATTCGGACGCCATCCGCGCCTTCCGAGAATTCCGTCAGCCGGGTTTCGTCGGAATAGTCGACCCCCAGAAACACGGCTTCCTGCATCAGGAAGGCGTCGAAATCCGGACGATACCAATGAGTATCGGCCACCTCGTCGTTGGGGCTGGCGGAAACCAGCAGTTCGTTGGACCGGTCAAGCCGTTTCTTCCAGGTCTGACCCGGTAGGTGGTGATAAAAGCTGAATCCTCGCTTCAATCCCGCCGTCACCTGGGGGTGTGCTCGTTGCCAGGAACCCCATTTTGTAAAGGCCTTTACCCGGGGGAGATTATATTGGGTGGTCAATTCCTCCAGCAGGAGGTTCGTCAGCGGGGTCGATGATTCTCCGATGGCGAATCGCGGATGCCGATCGCGCTCGACCAGTAAAACGGAGCATCCCAAGCGTCGGGCGATCATCGCTAGCAGCGACCCGCCGAACGCCGAGCCCACCACCACCAAATCATAAAACTCCCCCTTCACTCACAAACCTTATCGAGCGAGGTCGCCGGATCCCCGGGCCGCCTCTTTCGTCCTACCTAAATCGGTGTTGTTTCTTTTTCTGACTCTGACTGGACCGAAATTATGAAACATAAGCATCGGTCAGGGCAAGAACAGGAACTGCGAACAGGAACTATGACCCAGATTCTAAGGGCGTCGTGTCTCTCCCGGAGCGGTGGTCATTGGCGGAAGTGGAGTGTTGTTGCTCCGAATGGTTGCTGGGGGAGAATGCGTTTCGGGAACATCCCCATTGAAGGGCGCGCAGCCGCTGGTGGCGATCAGCCCGAGCAGAGTCAGGATCCCGAGTCTTTTTTTCATGTCAGTACCGACCCTGGGGAGGGGGACGGATTCCGACAAGGACTCAAAGCGGTTTGAGCTGGGAGGGACCTTTCTCTTTGGAGCCTGGAGGACCCATGGGTACGGGGATCCAGTTTTTGGGGAAACGGCACAAACTCGTTGCCCCCGGGGATCTGGCTTACTAGTTTCCGCCCGCTTCGAACATTGCACGGGTAGCTCAATTGGATAGAGCGTCGGTCTCCGAAGCCGAAGGTTGTGGGTTCGACCCCCGCCCCGTGCACCATGATCATAAACGGGTTACGTGGATTTTAGGACCCTATCCCACGGCTTGCACGCGGTTTTGCTATAGTGTGGCGACGCAATGATCGCCAAGAAAAAGCCGAGGATCGTCCTACTCGGGGGATTCCAAGCGAAGATTTACTCAGCCGTCCGAACAATCGGAGGCCAGCAGCGATATTATTACCAGCAGTTCTCATTTTGAGAGAGGTGCCTGAGTGCGCGGCTGGACGTGGGAGTGGGAACGAGTTCTAGGGAGCGCGCTGCCCAAAGATTTTTACACTTTTGGCGGGACTCACTCCCCTCCTCCCGGGAAATCCAATACCGGTGAGGGAAGACGAAGTCATTCAGGGTCGGCGGCTGAGGTCCGCGGAACTGGGCGAGATCGGCGAGCTGCTCGCCGTCCATCCCGACTGGCATCGGACCCGGGTTTCGCGCGAGTTATGCCAGCGCTGGGATTGGCGCCAACGCTACGGACACGGCCTGGAGGAGTTTCACGGAGTCCACCACTCCGCGCTCATCGCCCTGGACGGCACCGGCTACCACTACTCGGCGAAGATCCACGGGCCGTGTTGCTCCCACCGCACGCCGGAGAAGGGACCGCGAATCTACTTTCACACCGCCCTGACTCCGGTCGTGGTCGCTCCGGGTTGAAGCGAGGTCTTCGCCTTGCGGCCCGAGTTCATCGTCCCCCAGGACAGCCAC
>Ga0209591_10005103_pt1 | contig 14730 bp, 13 predicted proteins | sample MAT01_FD_187207 | JGI IMG/M metagenome (GOLD analysis project Ga0209591, IMG submission 187207) | Freshwater microbial communities from Lake Fryxell liftoff mats and glacier meltwater in Antarctica - MAT-01 (SPAdes) (version 2) | ecosystem: Environmental > Aquatic > Freshwater > Ice > Liftoff... | reverse complement strand
ATAGACAAAATCATGAACAAATTACTTTTAATTCTTTTGGTTGGATTTTTTTCACTAACCATAATTTCTTATGCAGCTCCTAAAAAGTCAGCTGCAGTAAGGGTAAATAAAGAAAAAATAATGGGTAAAACGTACAAGACAATTTTTGTAATTGCTCAAACTCAGAACGTAAATGCTCGTCAAATAGTTGAATACGATATTGCTAAAAGAGTTACAGAAATTGGGTATAAAGTAGTAAAAAGTATAGATGTTACACCTCCTGTTTTTAATGGAGGAAAGCAACCTACTAAAGAAGAAGTATTAGAAAAAGTAAAATCCGCAGGTTGCGATGGTATATTTTTAGTAACCCTTGCTAGAAAAGAAGAAAATTTAAAGTATACACCAAGAACTGAAGTATATGCTCCATCAAAATTTACTTCTTGGAGCGGCAACTTTTTTGGTTTTTACAGTAACTATTCCTCTGTAACTATTACCTCTGGATACTATGATAAGGAGAAAGAATATTTTTTACAAAGTAATTTTTATGATACTCAATCATCAGATTTATTGTTCTCGGTGCAATCTTCAGTTTATAATCCTGTTTCTTTAGAGAAATTCAGTAAGTCTTAAGTAAATGAGTTGATTGAACATATGGACTCCGCCGGATTATTTGATAAGAAAAAATAGTTGCTAATTTTTTGCTAACCTGTAATTTAATTTTATGAAAAAAAATACTTTTTTTAGTCTAGGGTTTATTTTGATTACATCATTATTAAATGCTCAAGCTAAGCCAGAGTGGAATGCTGTTTTTACTAAAATTAATACAGAAGTTCAAAACAATTCTAAAGCATATAGTAGTCTTAAAACAGCTACTGAAACTATTGGCCATAGATTAACTGGTTCTGCTAATGGTAAGAAGGCAGAAGAATTTGCTTATAATTTATTGAAGTCTTATGGCTTTAAAAACCTTCGCTATCAGCCATTTGAAGTTGAAAGTTGGAGTAGGGGAGAAATTAGTGTAAAAATTGGAGCAGATGTAAATTCATTGCAACTGATGAAATGTGTAACACTAGCTCATTCACCAGTAAAAGCGTCGGTAAATCTTGAATTAGTAGATATGGGTAATGGTTTAGAAGTAGATTACCTTAATAATCCGGGAAAAGTTAATGGTAAAATAGCTTTGGTTTATTTAGGAGTTGTTGCTGGTTCAAAACCAGGTACTAAAACTTTGCATCGTTCAGAAAAAACTGCGCTGGCTACAAAATATGGCGCTAAGGGAATTGTTATAATCAATACTGCAGATGGCGGTATTTTATTAACTGGAACTGCATCTGTTACTGGTAAATTAATTCCAATACCAGCTGTTTGTTTAGGCAAAGAAGATGGAATGAAATTGAGAGAGAAATTGGCTATTACAAAACAATTTGCATCAATCGATATGTCTAATTTTTCTGGACTAATTAAAGCACGTAATGTTATTGCAACTATTAAAGGAAAATCTATTCCTAATGAAAAAGTAGTTGTTGGCGGTCATTTAGATAGTTGGGATTTAGCAACTGGTGCAATTGATAATGGTATAGGATCTTTTTCTGTAATTGATATGGCGCGCACTTTTCAAGCTCTAAAATTACAACCTGAAAGAACTGTTGAATTTATTTTATTTATGGGGGAGGAAGAAGGATTGCTTGGTTCAAAAGCTTATGTTGATGAGGCTATAAAAGATAAATCTATTGATCAACTTCGCTATATGCTTAACTATGATATGACCAATGATCCTAAAGGATATTCATCATCTTCCGAAGAAAGCAAAGAATTATTTCAATCAATAGGCACAATTGCTCAAACATTCGATACTAGTTATAAAAATATCTTTAGATCTGGTGCTGGTTTGCACAGCGATCACCAACCATTCATGCTTCAAGGAGTACCTACAGGTGGTGGAGCAGGTGGAGTGTTACCAAACAATGCTGGACCTTGTTATCATGCCGATTGCGATAATTTTAATTTGGTAGATGAAAAAGGAATTAAGAACACTGTAAGATTTAGTGCTATGTTATTGTATGGTATTGCTGATTCTAAAGAAATTAAGGCAAAACATTTTACAGACGAGGAAACAAGATTATTTTTAATAAAAAATAATTTGAAAGAAGCTTTGAAAATTGCAGGAGATTGGAGATGGAAAGATTAAGAATTAAGAATTATGAATTAAGAATTAAGAATTAAGAATTAAGAATTATGAATTATGAATTAAGATTGGTGAATTGGCATTTGCTTATTATTGAATAATTGCTGAACCCATAGTGAAATACAGATACTAATTACTGCGGTAATCATTCCTGCGCCTACATCTATCGGAAAATGTTGCGCTAAATAAATTCTTGAATAAGCAGTTAGTAAAGCCAATACAAATCCTACTATTAAAAAACTATTAGAAGACGTGAATAAACAGCCTAATAAAAAAATACAAAATACAGTAGTTGTATGTCCCGAAGGAAAACTATTAATAGTATGCACTTCAACTCCTTTTACTGTATGAATACTCGCTTTTTCTACAATTGCCATAGTAGGCCTTGCTTCATCTGGATAAATATAGTTCTTGCTAATCTGTACAAACAAAGTTGAAATCAACATTGCACTAATTACTAGTGGCAATAATTTTTGTTTATAAAAAATAAAAAATAAAATTAAAGGGACCCATATTATTCCATCACCTAAATAAGTGCAATAGGTAAAGAAAAAATCAGCGAAAGCGCCTCCATCAATATTGAGGTATATAAAAAAATCATTCTTCCCAATTATAAAAGAACCAACCACTAACATTAATCCTACAATTAAAGTTAATATAGCCCCCCGTTTAAATGATGCATGATGAAGTTGATTCAAAGTAATTGTTTCTGTAACAAATATAAGGAGCTTAACGTGAAAAAGAAAACCCTGCTCCATAGAACAGGGTTTCTACATAAAAAACAAAAAAACATTTTCTAAATAACTTGTTTAATTTAACTCAACACCAGCTAATTCTAAACTTCTTTTTTTCAAGTTTATAATGTCAAGATCATCAATAATTGCATCTGGTGTAAGAATTAAAGATGTATTATGCGATTTCCACCAGTCAGATTCAACCAATTTATTGCAATGTAATACACCAATCAAGTATTTTCTTTCTGCCTGAGCGTGCCATTCTTCAATCCACTCAAATTCTTCTCTTGGTATATATTTCCAGTCATCAAAACTCAAATACACTTTTAAATAATAATCGTTGGTTAATGAATGTGGTTGGTGGTGATAGAGTTTTTTATACTCATACTTATAATGATACCTTAAAGCAGAGATATCACTTATAACTGCAGATGCAGTTGGGAAACTTCCAGCTCCTTTTCCATAAAAAAATTGCTTATCTGCAAAGCCACTTTCAATTACTACTCCATTGTATTCATTTTTTACAAATGATAATGGATCATTCAGTGTTATAAATTGAGGCAATACAAATGCAGCAACTTTCCCGTTTTTTATTTTTTTTGCTTGTGCAATTAATTTAATATCATAACCTTTTTCCTTAGCTACACTTGCGTCAGAACCTTGTATTTGTTGAATTCCAGTAAATAATATTCTGTCTGGATGAGATACAATTCCATAAGCATGATTTAGTAAAATGGTCCATTTATTTACAGCATCAAAACCTTCCACATCTAATTTAGGGTTACTCTCTGCAAAACCTAATTGTTGGGCTAATAGTAAAGCCGATGCAAAATCGAGCTTATCCTCAAACATTTTTGTAAGAATAAAATTGGTCGACCCATTTACAATTGCTTTAATTGAATGTAATAGATCATTATCATAATATTCTTCTAAATTCCTAATAACAGGAATAGATGCACAAACTGAAGCTTCATATAAAAGAGATAGTCCAGTTTTTGCTTGTAATTCTAGTATTGCAGGTAAATTTTCTGCAATCATTTTCTTGCTTGCACTTACCGCTGCTTTGCCATTTAGTAAAGCAGTTTCAACAATTTTGAAAGCTGCCACCGAATCGTCGATTACTTCTACAATTACATTTATTTCGTTATCATTTAACAGATCATTTTTATCTGTTGTAAATAATGATGCAGGCGCACTTCTTTTTTTAGCAGCATCTTTTATACATACTTTTTTAATAGTTGCTTTTAATGATGGAGTTTGTTGTAATACTTTGTACAATCCTTCTCCAACTACCCCAAAACCAAATAATCCGATCGTTAATTGTTTGTGTGTTTCCATTTTTTTATTATGCAGTGGTTAATATATTTTTTTTAATTAGTTGATTTTTTAATTGTTTATTTAAAGCTTGATCTAAATCATTTATAAGGTCTTCGGCATCTTCTAAGCCTACAGATAACCTTACCAAACTATCGCAAACACCCGCTGCTCTTCTTTTTTCTGCAGGTATAGATTTATGCGTCATATTTGCTGGGTGCGAAACAAGACTTTTAATTCCACCCAAACTTTCGGCCAATTTAAATAGTTGAGTACTTGTTACTAATTTTATAGCAGCTTGTTCTGTATCAGCTTTTAAGCTAAAAGATACAATGCCCCCAAAGCCTGTAGATTGTTGTTTTGCAATCAAATGATTAGGATGTTTTGTTAATCCTGGATAATATACTTTATCAACTGCAGGATGATTTTCTAAAAACTTGGCAATGGCAAATGCACTTGTACAATGTTGTTTCATTCTTAAGTGGAGAGTTTCTATTCCTCTAATTACCAACCAGCTATCAAATGGTCCAAGTATTGCACCGCAAGCATTTTGCAAGTATTTTATTTTTGCACCTAACTCTACAGTTTTTGTTACAACTACCCCAGCAATTAAATCGCTATGACCTCCTAAATATTTTGTAGCACTATGCACAACAATATCAGCACCTAGTAAAAGCGGCTGCTGTAATACTGGCGAAGCAAAAGTATTGTCAACACAAAGTAGACAGGTATTAGCTTTTGCAATTTTAGCAATCGCAGCAATATCCGAAATTTTCAATGTTGGATTTGTTGGAGTTTCAATCCAAATTAATTTTGTTTTTGGGGTAATAGCATTGAAAACATTTTCTACATTAGTAAAATCAGTATAGTTAACATTAATACCAAACTTTTCGTACACATTAGTAAACAATCTGTAAGCTCCCCCGTAAATATCATCCACAGCAACTATTTCATCGCCAGTTGATAATAATTTTACAATTGAATCAATAGCTGCCAATCCACTCGCAAAGGCAATCCCAGTAGCACCGTCTTCTAATTGTGCTACAAGTTTTTCTAGTGTTTCTCTTGTAGGATTATTGGTTCTAGAATAATCATAACCTTTGTTCTCACCTGGTGCATCTTGAACAAAAGTGGATGTTTGGTAAATAGGTACAGATATAGCACCTGTTTGCGGATCTACCGGAATGCTGTGAATTAATGCTGTTGCTGTGTTCATGTTAAACATTTTGCCCTTTGTCCCTTTAAAGAAACAAGGAATTTTAAAATTGTTGAGATTCTTTGTAACAGTCAAGAAAAAGCAAAAAAAAACCCATCCGAAAAATCAGATGGGCTGTATATAATTTACCAAAGTTTGGTTTTATTTGTACTTGCTTACTCTGACTTATCTTCTATCGCTTACTGCGAAACTGGAATTGGCACCTTCATACAACTGAGTTAGTTATATGGGTTGCCAAGGCTTCATTGGGCCAAAACCCTCTGCCTTTCTTGATAAGTATTTAAAGAACTAGTGCAAATATAGAAGCAGGTTTCCAATCTACCAAATTATTAGTCTATTAATTTTGTAGGAATATAAAATGTAAGTAAATAAATTAAATAACAACTTTTAAGGCCTATTCCTGTTTGTATCTTTACCATCCGTTATGGCCAAAAAACTACCAACACAAAACGATACTATAATTAAAGACCAAGAATTCATTGAAGTATTCGGAGCTCGCGAGCACAACCTGAAAAATTTAGATATCCGCATACCTAAAAACAAATTAGTTGTATTTACTGGCGTAAGTGGAAGCGGAAAATCGTCTTTGGCATTCGATACTATTTACAATGAAGGTCAGCGTAGATACATGGAAAGTTTTAGTGCATATGCTCGACAATTTATGGGCGATATGGAAAGACCAGATGTAGATAAAATAACTGGACTCTCACCTGTAATTTCCATTGAACAAAAAACCACCAATAAAAATCCACGCTCAACTGTTGGTACTGTTACTGAAGTGTACGACTTTCTCAGATTATTGTATGCAAGAATTGGTGAAGCCTACAGCTACAACACCGGGAAAAAAATGGTAAAATTCAGCGAGGAAGAAATCGTTGAAAACATATTTACTAAATACAGTAAACAAAAAATAAGTTTATTAGCTCCTTTAATTAGAGGCCGAAAAGGACATTACAGAGAGCTTTTTGAAGACATTCGAAAAAAGGGATTTTTAAAAGTTAGGGTTGATGGAGAAATTTTAGATCTAACACCCAAATTACAAGTTGATCGTTATAAAATTCATGACATTGAAGTAGTTATTGATCGATTGCAAGTTATGCCCGACATGAAAGTTCGACTAAGTCAAAGTGTTCAGCAGACTTTAAAAATGGGGAAGGACTTATTATTTCTCTTACTCAATGATTCAGGTAAAACAATTCAATATTCTAAACAATTAATGTGTGAGGATACTGGTATAAGTTATGAAGAGCCTTCTCCTAATGCATTCTCCTTTAATTCTCCTTATGGAGCTTGCCCAACTTGTAAAGGACTTGGAAGTGTTTATTCTATTGATATGGATGCAGTAATTCCAGATAGTAATATTAGTATTAAAGATGGAGGTATTGCTCCACTTGGAGAACAACGTGAAGCGTATATGTTTAGGAATGTTGAAATACTTGCTAAAAAACATAAAATTAATTTAGATAAACCCATCAATAGTTTATCTGTTGCTTCTTTAAATATTTTATTATACGGAAATGCAGAAGGGAGTTCGTTGGATTTAGATAATGAAGAAGAAACAACAGCATCTAACCCTTATGAAGGTGAGTTCGAAGGAATTATACCAATGCTAAAACGCTGGTTTTCTGGAGTTAATAGTGAAGGCTTAAGAGAATGGGTAGAAAAATTCATGCAATTAAAAAAATGTACTACTTGTGATGGACAAAGATTAAAAAAAGAAAGTCTTTGGTTTAAAATTGACAACGAAAATATTGCAACTTTAAGCAATCTAAATTTAGACAAACTTTTTGTTTGGTTTGACAACTTAGAAAAACGGATCAACAAAAAACAAAACCTAATTGCAAAAGATATTCTCAAAGAAATTAGAGAGAGAGTTCAATTTTTATTAGATGTTGGATTAACTTATTTATCATTAAATAGGCCAGCACGCTCTTTAAGCGGAGGAGAATCGCAACGTATTAGATTAGCAACACAAATAGGTTCTCAATTGCAAGGTATTACTTATATATTAGATGAACCTTCTATCGGTTTGCACCAAAGAGATAACCAACAACTTATTCATGCATTGCAAAATCTTCGCAATATTGGAAACTCTGTATTAGTAGTAGAACATGATAAAGACATCATGATGGCTGCAGATCATTTAGTAGATATTGGCCCTAAAGCGGGTAAGTTTGGCGGACATATTGTTTCGGCTGGTACGCCTGCTGAAGTATTAAAAAGTAATTCAGAAACTGCATTATATTTAAACGGAAAAAAATCAATTCCTATACCTAAAGAACGTAGACTCGGTAATGGCAAATCGGTTTTACTAAAAGGCGCAACTGGTAATAATTTAAATGGAGTTGATATTTCTTTTCCTTTAGGTAAACTGATTGTAGTAAGTGGAGTTAGTGGAAGCGGAAAATCTACATTGATCAATGAAACATTATACCCCATTCTATCAAAGCATTGTTATAATAGTAGAGTTAGTCCAATGCCATTTAAATCTGTAAAAGGATTAGAAAATATTGATAAAGTAATTGAAATTGATCAATCCCCAATTGGTAGAACTCCTAGAAGTAACCCTGCTACTTATTGTGGATTTTTTACAGAAATTAGAACACTATTTGCTTCGGTACCTGAAGCAAAAATTAGGGGATATAATGCTGGTCGTTTTTCTTTTAATGTTAAAGGAGGAAGATGCGATGTATGTGAAGGAGGAGGTATGAGGGTAATTGAAATGAATTTCTTACCCGATGTATATGTTAACTGCGAAAAATGTAATGGTAAAAGATATAACCGCGAAACTTTAGAAATTAGGTATAAGGGTAAATCAATTAGTGATGTGTTGAATATGACTGTTGAAGAAGCTTGCGAATTTTTTCAACCCGTTCCTTTTCTGTACCGTAAGATAAAAGTATTGCAAGACGTAGGTTTGGGATATATATCACTTGGCCAGTCTGCGGTAACCCTTAGTGGTGGAGAAGCTCAGCGTGTTAAATTATCAACCGAGTTAGGGAAAAAAGATACAGGCAAAACATTTTATATTTTAGACGAACCCACTACTGGATTGCATTTTCAGGATATTCAGCTTTTGTTAGACGTATTAAATAAATTAGTAGATAGAGGTAATTCTGTTTTAGTTATTGAACACAACTTAGATGTTGTAAAAGTGGCTGATCATATTATCGATCTAGGCCCCGAAGGTGGTGATGGCGGTGGAAAAATTTTGTTTGAAGGAACTCCTGAAGAAATGATTAAAAATAAAATCAGTCACACTGCCCGTTTTTTAAAACTTGAAATGAAATAGTATTTTTTAATAATCAAGTTCTTACATTAACTTTAAAGAATGAACTTAAACGATTTAAATTTTTTACCTGAATGGGATGATAGCCGATACAAGATTGGTCCCGATGATGCAGGTGAAGAATGGAGAAGAGGTCCTGCTAAGGCCATTGCAAAAGCTATGTACAAACAGTGGCGTGAAGTTTTTGGGATGGTAACTGCATTTGCCGAAAACTTAGCAGATGATGGTGAAGAAACACATCCTGCGTCTACCAAAGCATTGATTTATGAAAATTTAATGATTGTTGCTCCCAAAATTATTGGAGCAATTAGCATGGATTTATATGTGTTGAAAATGGAGAACGCTTCCAATATTAGAACCAATTGCAAACAGATGATGGAACAAATTGGTTTCGCCGTTTTAATGGGTTGGGCAGATGATACGCACAAAAAAGTGATAGAAGAAGCACTACTTAAATTCAGGGAATTATTTAAACAATGGGTTTCTACTTTTCAGAAAGATACTTATGAGGATGAGTGGGGTTTGTTTGTATAATTAAATGAGGAACAAATCTGCTTTTATTATCAGTAATTAAATTGTTTGCTTCTCTAATGCCAATTCCTGCTGCTTCTTGGCCAATTATCCAACTTCCTATTACTGGATAATTCCCCTCAAAATTTGGAAGGGTAAAAAGCTCCTGATATATAAATCCCTCTCTACCATATTCACCATTGGTTTGCTCAAGTGTTTTATTGTTTTTTACAATCAAAATATTAGCGCCTTCTCTACTCAAAAAAGGTTTTTTTACATAATCTTTCAGCTTGCCTGCCTCAAAATAAGTGGGTAATAACAATGGATGATTAGGATATAATTCCCATAAAATGGGCAAAATTGCTTTGTTCGACAAAATCATTTTCCATGCAGGTTCTATCCAATAAGGATCATTCGCAGCCTTCAATATATTTTGACCAAACTCTTCGTTAACCATCCATTCCCAAGGATACAATTTAAAAATATTTTGAATAGGTTCACTTTCTAAGTCTACAAACTGTTTACTTTCTTCATCCCAACCAATATCATCTATAAAAATTAACTTGGTTTTTAATCCTGCCTGAATGGCACAATCGCGCATGTATTCTGCATTTGTAAGATCTTCTAAACTATCTTTTAAACAAGTAACATGAAGTGTTTCGGTGTGTAAAAAACGTTTTAGGTAAGTCCAGTAGGCAATAAGTTTTTCTTGTATACTATTGAATTGATCTTTATCTGTATCAAAATCTTTTAGCCAAAACCACTGCACAATACCAGCTTCGTATAAACTAGTTGGTGTGTCTGCATTAAACTCTAAAAGTTTAATCTCATTATTTTTTATACAAAGATCAAATCTTCCATATATAGCAGGGTGATCTTGATCCCAACTTTTTTCTATTAAAGGAATAAAGGATTGTGGAATTGCAAATTGCTGATACCTTTTGTTATCAATAACATGCTGAACAGCTTCTAAACACATGTCCCAAAGAGTTAAAGTTGCTTTTTCAATTGCATCAATCTCTGAAAGATCAAATTGATAATAAACAGTTTCATCCCAATAAGGCATATCACTTGTATGAAAACCAAAGCCCAATTTTTCAACAGAAGCCTGCCAATTATTTCTTGCCTCTATGCTAACTCTTTTCATTTTCTATTTTTATTGATTAGTAGTCTAACTACTTACTGAATATCCACTTCTGCCAAATCCACCTCTAGCTACAGATCCTTTAAAACTATTTCTACCAATATTTGAACCCTTAGCTATTCCTCCAGAATAATATCCTGCACTCTGGTAACGCCCATTTCGGAAATTACCCATCGGACGAAAAGCATAATACAAAATTAATGCAGTTCCTATTCCACTACTATAGTTAGAATGTGCTCTGGTATATGGTGCAGTAGTGTCACTACGTAAGTGTACTTTATTATTGTCATTCCATTCTGGTTTCTTCGGATCATTACAAGCGGCCAATGCTGCTGTAATTAATACCAATTCTATTGTTTTTGATTTTTTCATTTTAAGGTGTACATTATTTTATAGTAATAAAAATTTCATAGGCTTTATCTACTACAACCTTTTTTGTGTCTCCATCGCTATTTTCTGCTGTAGTTTCTTTTTTGCCTAAAGATGGAATTGTATCACGGTATATCATTACTTTATTCGGAGCATTCTTTACCCATACAGTGTGGCGGGTAATTAACTCATCATTAAGAGAATCAATATGGTTTACTTCAATGGATGATTCTATAGATCCATTTTTATTTACCGAATCGGTAATATCTTTATTTTGTCTTTCTTTACATGAAATAAGAAGTAATAACTGTAAAGTGGTCATTATGACCAATAATTTTGGTTTCATTGTTAATTGCATAATCATTAATTTAAAAAAAGAATAACAATTCCCTTTCTGCCGGAAAGTTAACGGCAAACTGCGAATATTTCATTTTGGCTTATACACAAAAAATGAATAAGCAATTGTTGGGTTTAAAGCAGCAGGGAATTAATTGTGTTTAATGCACTTGCATATGTAAATATATTAATAAGCTCATCTAATGGCAAATAGTTATAGGGCTAAGCGGGACTTGCTTACCGAAGAATGGTAAAGCATGTACTATGAGTGGTATTTTAAATTAGTTGATTTCCTTATTTTTTGGCTTCCAAATAAGGTAGTAAAAACCTAAAATTAATATTCCAATAGTAAAAGGAATCAATGCCAAATGTTTGTAGGTGAATCCTGTTGCAATTTCTATTGAATCAAAATGAAAAAATTCACTAATCATCCAATAAGAGTTGGCCGATATCCAAACGGTAATTGCCAGATTATGTGATACCTCCGACATGTACTTTCTTGTTCTATATGCTATCACCATCGAAATTATCAGCGTAGGAATTATCATGGTTATACCTAGCCACCTCCAGCCCATACACCAGGCCACATCCTTAAACAACCAAAATACAATATGTAAGTTCTCCATCTTTCTATACTGAACAGGAATGGTATATGTGTTGGTAGACAAATCCTTAGTAAACATTGTTAAATGTTGTACATCTTCAGTTGGTTTAATTGCTGCCATGGCAGATGGAGGTTTACCCATTCTTATTGTTTTAATTGAATTAAAGCACAATATTAATTTTTTGTAACCAATTATCGACTTAAAATTTTTTGGAAGCGGTTCACATCTGCTAAAGGGTTAATTGGAATCCCATTTAAAATAGACTCTGTAAATTGATTTGCGAAAAATGGAGCAAGGCTACACCCTTTAGTCCCCATGCCATTCATAATACCAATGGAACTATGAATTGGGTGAAATCCAATAAATGGTCGCCGTTCCATATTTGCTGGGCGCACAGATGCTAAATGATCAACAATAGAATATGGAAGCTTAAGCCAATGATTTAATTGATGTTCAATTTTGTTTTTAAACGCAACAGTTGGATTTGAATCTGTAAAATTCCATTCGTAGCTAGAACCGATCCAAAATAAGCCTTCTTTCCAAGGCACTATACTAATTCCTTGTTTGTAAATATGAGTTGATGGCAAGTCGGGAATAGAAGCAATTAACGCTTCTCCTTTATTGGGTGCAAAAGGTAATAAATGAAAATAAGGGTTGTTGAAACCCGTTGTACCATCACAAAAAATTATTTTATTGGAAGTATAATCATTATAAATAATTTGGTCTTCTAAAATTAATGTATCCGATAAATTAAAAGGAATATTTAACAATGCATCTAGCTCAATAAGTTTTTTTCCCCATCCATCTAACATGGCTCGAATATCAACTAACCAACAAGGATTAATTTCTCCAATACCAAAACTTGGAATAAAATATTCGTTCCAATGATTCGGATTTTCGGGTAGTTTTAAATAAGTTGTTTCATTGGGTAGCCTCTCATTAAAAGCTAATTTTATTTGTGGGGTTGAATGAAAATCGAGTACGTTACATTGACGAATTAAATTCAATCCTAGTTTATTGCCCATTTCGGTATAAGCTTGAACTGCATATGGCATCAGTGTTTCAATCTCCCATGTTCTAACAATTCTTCTTCCGGTTACAGGATTAATTACGCCACTTGCTACTTTTGAAGCTGAGAAAGGGGAGGGCTCATCAATTACTAAAACAGTTTTGCCAGCTTTAATTAAATTCCAGCTAAGAAAGGTTCCGCAAATACCTTGACCGATAATAATATAGTCAACTATTTTTTTACTCATTTAATCAGAATATATCTACTAACAGAATCTTTGGTATTGCCACATTTTGCAGTAATGGCTATTCTAATTTTTCCGGTAAAATTACCCGGTATTGTAAATGGAAATTTTGTAGAAAAAATTTCACCTAGTGTTCCTGTAAAATATTGAAAAGGATAAATATTGTAAAACCAACCATCCACACTTGTGTTTTTTTTGGTGTCAAATAATTCAAGTGTAATATTTCCTGTTCCTTCTTTAAGTAAAGTATTTTTAATAGATACTTTTAATTCTATAGACTGATTTTTTTTCATTTGAGACGGCACTTTAGCAAGTATGCTAATCTTTTCAGCAACTTGTTGCGCAACTATTTCAGTTGCAAAAAAAATAAATGATAAAAAAAGTAAAGTCTTATTCATAGTAAAATAAAAACCCGCAATTAATCATTACGGGTTTTATATGGTAGTTCAATAAATGATTATTTTTTTAATGCTGCAGCCATTGTTTTTCCAATATCAGCAGGGCTAGCGCATACTTCAATACCACACTCTGCCATAATTTTCATTTTAGCTGCAGCAGTATCATCTGCTCCGCCTACAATTGCACCAGCATGTCCCATTCTTCTTCCTGGAGGCGCTGTTTGTCCCGCTATAAATCCAACAACAGGTTTTGTTTTATTGGCCTTAACCCAACGTGCAGCTTCAGCTTCCATATTACCACCAATTTCACCAATCATAATAATACCATCGGTTTCTGGGTCGTTCATTAATAATTCTACAGCATCTTTTGTAGGAGTGCCAATAATTGGATCTCCACCAATACCAATTGCGGTGCTAATTCCTAAACCAGCTTTTACTACTTGGTCAGCAGCTTCATAAGTTAATGTTCCACTCTTTGAAACTATTCCAATTCTTCCTGGTTTAAATATAAAGCCTGGCATTATACCAACTTTAGTTTCTCCAGCAGTGATAACACCTGGACAGTTTGGTCCGATTAATCTTGTATTAGTTCCTAATAAAAAATTTTTCACTTGTACCATATCTTGAACTGGAATACCTTCTGTAATACAAATCACTAGAGCAATACCTGCATCAGCTGCTTCCATAATTGCATCAGCTGCAAATGCAGGTGGTACAAATATGATACTAACATTAGCACCAGTTTTAGTAACAGCGTCTGCTACTGTATTAAAAACGGGTTTGTCTAAATGGGTTGTTCCGCCTTTGTTTGGGGTAACTCCACCTACAACATTTGTTCCATATTCAATCATTTGGGTTGCATGGAAAGTGCCTTCTGTTCCGGTAAAACCCTGAACAATGATTTTTGAGTTTTTATTCACTAATACTGACATGGCTGCTCGTTTCTCGGTTTTTTTAAATTTTCATGACAAAAATAGGTGAAAAAGAGCGTATATATCTATTCGATAACATGATTAAACAGCCGTTTTATTTCCTTTTTACACGTATGTTTTAGCTAAAGCCTTGTTTTTCTTAAAAATACAGGGCTTTTTAGATAATGAATGGTAAGTAATTATCTTTATTTACAATTGTGTACTCACTAGTTTCATATTGCTTTGCAAAAGCAGCAGGTATTTTTGCTTTTTCTTTTCCCCACTTGCATTCTATTGCGCTGATTTCTTTTTGATAAACTTCTATAAAATCAATTTCTTGATGATCATATGTTCTCCAAAAAAAATAGGATGGTTTATATTGTAAGTAATGATTTCTTTTTTGTCTTTCACTTAGTATGTATTGTTCCCATAATACACCCGTATCATTTCTACTTTGTACAGGTTTAAAATCATTATGATTGCATTT
>Ga0209591_10005097_pt1 | contig 14739 bp, 14 predicted proteins | sample MAT01_FD_187207 | JGI IMG/M metagenome (GOLD analysis project Ga0209591, IMG submission 187207) | Freshwater microbial communities from Lake Fryxell liftoff mats and glacier meltwater in Antarctica - MAT-01 (SPAdes) (version 2) | ecosystem: Environmental > Aquatic > Freshwater > Ice > Liftoff... | reverse complement strand
GTTACCCGGTTCGGGTAGCAATAAAGAAAGCGAACCCACTTCTCAAACGGAGTCTCAATCGAAGCCAGGCTCCCCAATAGATGCGCCAGCCCATCTTTGATGCCAAGGTCTTCCCCGTAGCTGGTCGTATCCTGACCAATCAAATTGATCTCACGAACGCCCGAATCAAAAAGCCGCGTAGCTTCCGCCACAACCGATTCAAAGCGCCGGCTGCGGAAGTCTCCGCGAAACTGCGGAATTACGCAAAACGTGCAAGGATGATCACACCCTTCAGCGATCTTGATATAGGCAGAATAACGCCCCGTAGTGAGCACGCGTGGCGAAAGGTCGTGGTAGAGATAAGGCGTCGTCTCAAGCGTAAACTGCTCACCCTCGCAAGCCGCAACGATCTTCTCGATTTCGTTGGTGCCCACCATTGCATCCACTTCAGGCAGGTTCTGTTCGATCTCGCCGCGAAACCTTTCTACAAGACACCCGGCCACCACCAGCCGCTTGGCCTTGCCGTGTTCCTTGTACTTGCCCATCTCGATAATCGTATCCACCGACTCCTGCTTGGCCGGATTGATAAAGCTGCACGTGTTCACCACAATCACATCTGCATCATCGGGCGACGCGGTGAGTTCGTGACCATGCGCGGCAAGCTGCCCCATCATCACTTCTGAATCCACAAGATTCTTGGGACAACCTAAACTGACAAAACCTATTTTCAAACGTAATTACCCAACTATCAGGTTAACGCGGATTCAAAGTCGGCGTGGCCCTGAAAACGGCGGTGGAGCCGTTTCTATAGCCGAACCACCCCGGGCTTGAATATTGAGCATGTAGTAGCGAGCAGCCGGATCGTAACGCATTCGATAGGACAACGCATTTGAAGGCCCCAGTTGATTCAAAATCCGCACCAGCACTTTTCCCGCAGGCTCTCGATCCGCTTCGAGGTCAACAAGATGATATGGCACCAATTGAGGATTCCAGAATACGGCCTTCACACCTGTGGCCTTGGAAACGGCGTCCATCAGCGATGCAATCGCCTCTGGTAGATGTTTCGCTGTAAGGGGTATTGAGACGACCACCGACATCATCGCCTGTGTCTTCTGACGAGGACCAACAAAGTAATATGGCCCTTCGCGATCCAACATGAATTCGTGCGGAAGTCCAGTCGAAGGATACGCATCTATTGCCGCCTGGATCTGCTTCGTCTTCTCGGAGGCGGAAGGAAAACTCGAATACAACCGAGGCACCGTCAACTTCACTCGGCTAGGCAACAGAATCCTCATGCTTAAATTTTGGTTCGAAACATCCTCGGTGTCCCGGTCGGGCACAAAACGAGGATCCTCGTAGTGAATGGGTACCCCAAACTCCAATTCCAATTTGTCGAGTATCGCCGCCATGGGTCGACGTTCATCAACAGAGAAACTCTGCGCTACTGCGTTGGAAACAAAAACGAACATGAACAACAACAGGTGTACCGGCATCTCTTGACCAAGAGAGTAGCGCGATTTGTTATCCTCAACATCAAATGGAAATCGATCGTCGCAAAGTAATCACTGCTCTCGGCGGCGCTTCGGCCGTGGAGCTCATGAACCCGGAAGCCCGTGCCGAAGCCCTCGAAGACTATCTCTCCCAACAACTCGACGCCACAATGGCTGCGAAGCTCGGCGTCCCGCAGAACACCCCTACCGTCGCCGAACTCGAAGACCAGATAGAGACCCGCCCCTTCCGCAAAGGGGTCGGCACGCTCTTCGCCGTCGGCGCATCCACGCCTTTCGGCAACCGCGTCCCCGGTGAAACCGACAACGTGAGCAGGCTTGCGGCAATGCCAGCCAAGCCCTCCCTGCTCGATTTCTTCAAGCTCCGCTTCTACCCCGCCACCCACATCCTGCAAAGCGCCGACAAGGCACTCACCTCCGGTATGCCCGAAGAAATCGTTCTTGCCTGTCTCCTCCATGATTCCGCTCACGCCCTCATGAAAGCCGACCACGGCTGGTGGGCCGCTCAACTCTACGAGCCCTACGTCTCACCCAAAGTCACATTTGCGATCCGTTTCCACCAAGCCCTGCGCTTCTTCCCAGACCCAAGCGTCAACTACGAATACCCGATCCTCTACAACAAGATCTTCGGCAAAGACTACGTCCCTCCGGAATACATCAAGCAAGCCCACGACTATGCCCGTAAGCACAAGTTCTACATGGCCGCCCGCCTGGTCACCGTCAACGACCTTTACTCCTTCGACCCCAACCATGTTGTCGACCCGGCCAAGTTCACCGACATCATCGGCCGCCACTTTAAGCAGCCCAAAGAAGGATTGGGCTACGACAATTCTGCCGTAGCCCATATGTGGCGAACGATCATCAATCCCGACGTGGGGCTCTAGTAGCTAAGCTTCTTCAAATACTCAGCCGACAACTTCAAGCTATCCAGCGGATTCCCAGGCGTCTGATCCTGCTCGACAAAAAAGTGCTTCGCCCCAGCAGCCAAAGCCGCGCGCATCACCGGCGCAATCTCAATCACGCCCGTGCCCACGGTCTGGAAAGCTTCCTTGGGCACTCGCTCGTTATACTGCGGAGCCATCTTCGTCACGTTCTTCAAATGCACCAGCGGAATGCGGCCTTTGTACTTCTGAAACACCTCAACCGGAGGCACCCCAGCCACCTGGCTCCACATGATGTCAAACTCAAGGCCCACCAACTTCGCATCGGTATTCTTCATCAGCACATCAATCAGGCGGTCCCCAGTCCCCGCCACCGGCTCAAACTCGAACGCGTGGTTGTGATAGCAGAGCTTAAGGCCAGCAGCCTTCGCACGCTCACCCGTCTTGTTCAATACATCAGCCAGCTTCTTGATCACCTCAACACCGCCTCGATCGGCAGGCGCAATATACGGGCAAACCACATACTCGATCCCCTTAGCCTTCGCGTCATCGAGAGTCGGGTTCAGCTTGTCGATGTCCTTAAAGAAATAGCTCGTATCGATATGCAGGCTCACCGGCTTCAGCTTCGTCTGCTTGAGCGATGACCAAACCTTATCCATGTTGCCGCGAATCACTTCGGCTTCTGTATAGCCAAGCTCTTCAAGCGACTTCAGCGTCTCAAGCGGCTTTGCATCAATGATCGAACGCAGCGTATAGAGCTGCGCACCAAAAGTCTTCAGGGTCTTTGCTTCAAGGGAGGGCAGGGCCAAAGCGGCACCGGCAACAAGGCTTCGTCGGGTCATAGACATATCACTCAATATCTTATGCCACAAAGAAAATGGCCGGAACCATTTTCAGGTTCCGGCCTTGAGCGAGACTAACGTAGTTTGCGACTCTCGTTTGTCGAACTGTTTTAGAAAAGACTAGTCGCCGAGGGCGCCAGCGGTTTCTTCCTTCTTCGGAGCGGCAGGCGCGATACCCATCAAGCCGGCGGGCTTGATCGAGTCGAGGGAAATAAAGCCCTGTACCGTCTGCTCCTTCAGGATTTCCTTGCGGTACAGCTTTTCCATTTCCTTGTGATGTTCCGCTTCCCTGATCGCCTGGGCACGTGCACGCAGCTTCTCTTCGCGGGCGTTCTTGGCGATACCCTGAGTGTCGAGATCGGTCTGCTTGCCAGCGTCGACAGCTTCCTGATTCAGCTTGAGGCTGTGATCGATGGAGATCATATCGACGTTCTTGTTGCCGGCGTAGATCTTGTGGCGGCCATGCTCTTCGTACCACTTGGTAAGGGTAGCGGTCATATGCATCTTCTCGACGATATTGCGCCAGCCCACACCGGTGTTGTAAGCGCAGAAGGAGATTTCGCCTTCCTGCGTGGCGTAGGGGATGATGCACTGTTCGGTACGGCGGAAGTCGTAGTTGAACAGATCCTGGAACCACATACCTGCGATGAACAGGAAGTTCCAACGGTCCTGGCGGCGAAGGTCGATGTCGGCCATCGTACGCTCGCCAGTCACCTTGCCGTAGCTCTTGCCCGAGGCGCCCATCGACTTGTCAAACTTCTTGAGCAAGTCCATGATGCGGAAGTGGGTCGGAGCCTTGTACGGATCGTAGTTGCGGATCAGCGCGATCGAAACACCAAAGAGCGACCAGAACTTCGAGCGGGCTGCGTCGTTCAACTTCGCAACGTCCTTTGAAAACTGTGCTGCATTGAGGAAGGCGGTAACAGGCACAGCTTCCTTGGTTTCCTTGTCCACCATCACGGCCATGCCGATGCCGCAGTTCGGATGGCAGCCGCAAGACAACTGGCCCCAGTCGGCGGCCGGTCCGTGCACGAGGTCGGCAAAGTCAGAGAAGGTGCTCATGAACGAGATCGGGAACCAGTCGCGCTCAGGGATACCGATGCTGGTCTGATCCTTGACGTCATGGGCGAGGTGAGACAGCGTGTAGCGCTGTGCTTCACGGCGCTCCGGGGTAACTTCTTCGTCGCGGCCAGTGAAAGATACGGGCTGGAAGCTGAGGAAGGGGATCTTCTTGGGGTTATCGAGAGCAAACTGCACGATGCGTCCGACCTGCTCGTTGTTGATCCCGTTGATGATCGTGGTTACGGGAACGATGTCGATACCGTTAGACCAGCAATTTTCGATGGCGCGCATCTTGACGTCGAAAAGGTTGCCTACGGCGCGGTGCGAGTTGGCGGCGTTGCCGATACCGTCGAACTGAAGGTAGACGTAACGGAGGCCGGCTTCAGCGGCTTGCTTGGAAAACTCGACAGACTGCGCAAATTCGATACCATTGGTCGCGGCCTGTACGGAGTTGAAACCCACCTTGCGGGAATAACGCACTGCGTCGAGGAAGTAAGGCGACATCGTCGGCTCACCACCAGAGAACTGTACCGACATCTGGCGGCGCGGCTTTATCTTCAGCGCGTTGTCCAGCATTGTCGTGATGTCTTCCCACGACAGCTCATGTACGTAGCCAACCTGATTGGCATCCATGAAGCAGGGGTCGCACATCATGTTGCAGCGATTGGTCAAGTCGATCGTCAATACGGAACCGCGGCCATGCTTGATCGTCGACGAACCGTGGTTGTGCAGGTCTTCGTCGTTGTGGGCCTTGATGTCACGGCCCGGGAATACTTCTTCCAGGTGCTTGAAGAAGCCGGCATCGATTGCCATAACGTCTTCAAAGTGACCGTGAATGGGGCAATCCTTCACCATCAGGATCTTGCCATCGCGCTCAATGATCTGGGCCTTGATTTCGCCCACTTTTTGATTCTTGAGGATCTCAACCGGCAATTCCCCGTTGATGATCTTGTTGCGGATGTCCGGGATGCACTTCGGGCAAAGCGAATCCGTCGTGCGCGGCCAGCCAAGTGGCGGCTTCGTCTTCTGGTAGCTCTTGAGCAACGGCTTGTCAGACCACTTCGGGGTAAACGAAGGATTCGGATTGATCGAATTCAGCTTTTCAAATACAGCCCAAGTGGCGTTCGCAGCAAGCGATGCAGCCTTTTCAACTAACTTGACGGTTTTAGACATAGTCTCCCTTAAAGAGTCGCAATGATTGGTGGGTGCTCCCACTCATATGAATGCGAGATTAATGGAAACGATTTAAGAACGCATCAACTCTCTATCGAATGGCTGCTTTCCGGGGTCGAAATGCACCTAGTCCGGCTGAACTGCAAGCACTAGATACGAAGAAAAAGCGAAACTGACCCGCGCAAAGTCAACTGCCTTGTCGTTTGTTCGACTCGCTCGAGGTCTTCCAGCGGCAATTCCCGCGCCTCCTCAAGACGAGCTCGGGCCGTCTGGCAAAAAGTGCCGCCCTCGGCCAGCGAAATCAAGTCTTTCTGCGCCGCCGGATCTTGGATCGATTTCAAGATCGAAGCTAAATCCGCCGCAACCAATAAGGCCAACCTCAACCACATGGGACGATAATGACACTGTGCCTGTCGATGCGCAAATCCTCCTTGATTCGGCCTTCGCCGAAGGCTTTGAACTCGCAGGCCTCACCCCCGCGCTTCCGCATCCCGACCACGCGAGACACATCAGTTGGGTCAATCGGGGCCTCGCCGCCGGCATGAGCTACCTCACCGACCACCGGGCTCAAGTCCGCCAGGATCCCCGCCTCATCTTCCCCGAAGCCCAAACCATCCTCTGCGTCGGCAAGCTCTACAACACCCCCGGCCCCCCAGACCCGGCCATCTCAAGATACGCCTGGGGCACGAGAGACTATCACGACGTCTTAGGCGTTGGCCTGCACCGCGTCGCCACGCGCCTTAAAACAAAACTCAATCACGATTTCCCCTATCGCGTCGCCGTCGACACCGCCCCCCTGCTCGAGCGCAGCTACGCAAGAGAAGCCGGCCTCGGCTGGATCGGTAAAAACACCTGCCTTATAAACGAACCCAAAGGCAGTTGGTTCTTTCTAGCCGAACTCCTGCTCCCCTTCGAGGCGACAACCTACGGCAGCCCCCCGCCAGACCGCTGCGGCACCTGCACCAGTTGCATCGACGCCTGCCCCACCAAAGCGATCGTCGACGGAGAAGTCGACAGCAACCTCTGCATCAGCTACTGGACGATCGAAGCCAAAACGGAGGCCCCGGCCGAGATCAAACAAGCCTTCGGCCACCACCTCTTCGGCTGCGACATCTGCCAGGACGTCTGCCCCTGGAATCGACGCGCTCCTGAAACAAACGAAGCCAGCTTCCAGGCCGTAAACGCAAACCCACCCCTCGAAGAACTCACCGAAGAGCAATTCAAACTGCGGTTCCGCAAGACCCCGGTCGCACGCACCAAAGCCTCCGGCTACAACCGCAACGTCCGCGTCGCCCTAGAGAATCGCCCAAAGTAAGTCGCGCAAATCCCTCGGCGGCACCCCGTCCCGTGAGAACCCTGCCTCAAGCACACCAGCCTCAAAACGAAACATCTCCTGCGGCATCTCAATCAACCGCACCACCTTCACCTGCGAATCCGGCGGCAAGACAGCCTCAATCGCCTCCAGCATCCGCTGCGCAGCTGCCTCATCCGGCTCCCCCATCCATCGATACTCAACGGCCCATTGCATTGCTCTTATATGATAAGCAGCGATGCAACGTTTTCTCTTCTCGCTCTGCCTCCTGACGCTCCCCGCCTTCACCCAGGTCAGCCTCTTCGACGGCAAGACCTTTAAAGGCTGGCGCGATGTCAGCAAGCTCAAAGTTCCCGGGAATGGTTTCTCGATCGACGACGGAGCGATCAAGTCCAACAAAAAACCTTGGATCAACGAAGACCTCTTCTCCCTCGGCGAATACACCGACTTCGAACTCGAATTCGAATGGAAGGTCAGCCCCGGCGGTAACAGCGGCATTAAGTACCGCCTGCAGGACGCCGTCTTCATGAACGAAAGCATCGAGCGCCCGGTCAAGAAGTTCGAAGAGACCCTGCGCGACGAATACACCCGCCGCCCCAGCGACCGTACCAAACTCAAGCCGACCGAACACGGCCAGCTCTACACCGTAGCCTTCGAGTTCCAACTGATAGACGACAACAACTACAGCTACAAACTGCCCGACCAGCAGAAAACTGGTGCCCTCTACAGCTTCATCGGCCCGAGCAAGCTCACCTCAAAAAAGGCCGGCGAATGGAACACGGCCAAGCTTGTCGTCAAAGGCGACCACGTGGAACATTGGGTCAACGGCGAAAAGGTCGTAGACGTCAGCCTCAAGAGCCCTGAAATCGCCAAAGGAGCCAAGGCACGCTGGGGAGAAACCCACCCCGTCTACAAACTTCTAGTCGACCAGCCAAAGAAGAAGAGCCCCATCCTCATCCAGAACCACGGCGATGAAGCCTGGTTTCGGAATCTAAGACTGAGGCCCCTCTAAGTCGCTGCCTACTCCTCCGAAAGCCAGCGATAAATGGCTCCGCCGGCAACAGCACCGGCTATTGGAGCCACCCAGAACAACCAAAGTTGTTCAATGGCCCAACCGGAAACGAATATAGCTGGCCCTGTGCTTCGTGCCGGATTCACCGAAAGGTTTGTCACCGGAATCCCAATCAAGTGAATCAGGGTCAAACCAAAACCAATCGCGATCGGAGCAAACCCAGCCGGAGCCCGCTTATCCGTCGCGCCATGAATAATCAGCAGGAACATCATGGTCAAAACAAATTCAGCAAGAAATGCAGCCGTGATCGAATAACCACCCGGGGAATGCTCACCAAAGCCATTCGCCGCAAATCCGCCAGAGAGGCTAAAACCAGCCTTGTCGCTGGCGATTAGATAGAGAACCCAGGCCCCTGTTAATCCACCCAATACTTGCGCAATGATATACGGAATCAAGTCAGTTGCCGGAAATCGCTTCCCTGCCCAAAGTCCAATCGAAACGGCTGGATTCAGATGGCAACCCGAGATGTGCCCAATGGCATAAGCCATCGTCAGCACAGTGAGGCCAAAGGCCAGTGAGACCCCCAGTAAGCCAATTCCTACCTGAGGGAAAGCGGCCGCAAGTACCGCGCTTCCGCACCCCCCAAACACAAGCCAGAACGTACCAAGGTACTCGGCTGTCAACTTCTTACTTAAACTCATCATTTCTCCTTTAGCGGGCAAATGTTATGCCCAGTCCTGTCGTGTAAAGCAAGTCATTGGTTTTCCGGCCCGGTGCCGGGTTTGTGAGATAGCGGTCGCTAATCGAAACGTTCCAGACCAGATACTTCGAGATCTTCGTAGTTGCGCCAAGGTCAAAGTTGATGCGGTAAGTTCCGGGCGACTTCAAGTCGTTAAACATGCGATAGGACTGGAAAAGCGACGTCGAAGCATTCAACTTGAAGGTAAAGTCGTCACCCCAATAGAATTCACCGGTCTTGCGAATCAGTGGAGTGTTGAATCGGGAATAGTTGAATGCACCACCACCCAATAGATCCAGTGTCATCCTGTCGCCCTTGATTGCCTTGTAACCAAGTCCGCCACCAAACACTGTTCTTAGATCGAGGTTCTGGAACTTGTCGTATTCGTAGTCGTTGAAGACGTTGGCAAAGAGCCGCGATTTCAGATTCCTGCTATAGCCAAGGCCCCCACGAACTGCCTCTGCAGTCCCGGCGCTCCTGTTGTTAATCAATGCCGATGCCTTGATTGTGTTGAAGTAAATCGAGGTCTTATCTGTGCGCGTAATTCGAGCTGCAGTCAGCCCGGTCGTGAACGTCGTCGTCTTCGCGTTGCCGCTAGTACCGGCAAATCCAATACTTCCACCTCCGGCCCAAAGATCCAGCCAGCCCGGTTGCAGCAGGCGCTCAAAAGCCTTTTGCTCTGCACCATTACGAATCGTTGCGATCTCCTGCGGCGCGATTGCGATCGTAGTTCCGCCGGAGGCAATCTCCACCTTGCCTTCAGCCTCGCGCAACGTGCCTACAACGGTTTTGCCATCTGGCAACACAACATTGAGCGCTTTATCGGCTACAACAGATACCACCTGATCCCACGCCGTGCTCACCAGCCCGAACATGTCTGTCTGAATCGTAATCAGTTTGGCGTCCTTTTTGACGATGCTCCCCGTTACCCGATCTCCGTTCTTAAGCACCACCTGATCGGCGCTTAGCAGCCCCAAAAGACTCGGGATCAGGAAGGCGGTTCCTACGAAATTTCTCATGCTGTCATTGTCCTTGAGTTCCCAAGCTCGGAGGTACAGTTTGGGCAACGAGTCGCTTTAAGCGCAATCGCACTGCAACAAAAAAGGCATTCTTTTGTAGTGGGCGCAGCGGCCTCAACAGGCTTATGCAATCTACTCAGCGCACGAATCACCAGAAAGATGACCGCAGCCACAATCACGAAGTTTGTGATTGTATTCAGAAACTGTCCATAGGCAATCACAGGAGCCGCTGCTGCCTTGGCTGCCGCCATCGTCGGATAGGTCTGGCCGTTCAGGCTCAGAAAGAGTTCTTTGAAATCCACTTGCCCCAACAACATCCCAATCGGGGGCATCACTACGTCGTTCACCATCGAAGTAACGATGGCACCGAATGCACCACCAATCACTACTCCAACGGCAAGATCCACTACATTGCCACGCATCACAAAAGCTTTGAAATCGTTTAACATTTTCTGTTTCCTTTTAGGGTTTCGGGTCTTCCCACTCGGAGACAAGCAAGTTTGCCCAGAAGTCACATTTCTTCGAAAAGATTTTTCTGCCCACCCAATGTGACTTTTCCCACTACCCAATGGTCTCCCCATTGTGAGATGCTCGGTCTTCAAACCCTCCGCTTATGGACAAGCCACTGGAAGATCCAGACTACGACCTGCTCCAGGCTGCTTTCAAAGCACCCGAAGGCGACCTGCGTGCCTTCGAACAACTCGTCGAGCGCTACCAGCGAAGAATCGTGGCCAACTGTCGCTACCTCACTCGCGACGAAAAATACTACGAAGATCTGGCTCAGGAAGTCTTCGTCAAAGCTTTCTTTGCGCTCAAGGCATTCGAGGGCCGCTCTTCGTTTCGCTCCTGGCTCAAGAGAATCAAAGTAAATCACTGCCTCAACCACCTGAAGAAAGAAGAAGGCAGGCTGTCTCAATCGATCGACGACCCGGCTTCAGGCACCTTCGAAAAACTCCAGGTAGAGCCAAACGCCGAACTCAACCTCGATACGCAGGACCGCCAACTCAGGATCGAGGCCATCCTCAATTCCCTGCCCCCAACTCTCCGCATTCCGCTAGTGATGTGCGACATGGATGAGCTCTCGTATGAAGAAATATCCGAGTCGCTTGGCATTGGCCTGTCGGCAACCAAGATGCGCATCAAGCGCGCTCGTGAACAGTTCAGGGAGAGATATGTATGAGTGATCCGCTTCCGATTGAAGAACTCAAAGATCAGGAGCTTGCCCCAAAACGAGACTTCGTAGGCCGAGTCCGCAGGCAGATAGAGCGGAGAACCGCCACCTCTCAAGCGGCAATATTCAGCTGGGAGCTACCCAAACTGGTGTTGCTCGAATTCTTAAAAGCAGTGGGTGAATTAAGCCCCAGGAAAGATCCACGCAAATGAAAGAAAAGCTTCTCCAGGCCTTCGGCAATCTAGCCGACTCGGCCGTCGGCGCAGTACCCAAAATCACCCTTGGTATCGTCTTTGTAATCGTTGGACTGGCGATCGCCAAGCTGATCGAAATCGGTATGCGTTACATGCTCACCAAGCTACGCTTCGATTCGCTCGTATCAAAGCTTGGCATGGATAAGGCTCTTGCCCAACTCGGCCTCACCCAACCTCTGTCTTTGATCCTGCCCCGCATGACCTACTTCTTGGTGCTCTTGCTTCTGGCAAATACAGCTTCGGACGCATTGGGGCTGGCTGCAATTTCGGCTGCAATCGGGGCCTTCTTCGCTTATCTTCCCAATATCATTGCTGCACTCTTGCTTCTGATTCTTGGCTCATCCATTGGGCAGTTCGCAGGCCAGACAATAGCGCAATCGGCGGAAAGCTCGGGAATCGAATTCGCGCCCGCACTGGGTAAGGTGGTCTCCAGCACGATCCTCTTCGTCTGCGCCATGATGGCCATTGCCCAGCTTAAGATCGACACGGAAATTGTTCGAATCGTGACGAGCCTCGTGCTTGGCGGTGCAGCCCTGGCTTTTGGCCTCTCCTTCGGCTTGGGCACACGCGACATTGTCCGCAATCTCGCTGCAGGCTTCTATGCCAGAAAAGTTCTTGAAGTAGGCAAACCGCTCACACTTTCAGGCGAGAGCGGCGTACTCAGCTCAATTACCCCAACCCATCTGGTTATCGATTCGGAAGGAAAGCAAAGCATAATCGCCAACTCTCAATTGCTGGATCAGGTCGCCAAACAGGGCTAATCGTCGAAGTGATTCACGGTTGTGAAGCAGCTATTGAAAGCATGATCCAGAACCGCTTCGGTGAGAACCCAGGGCAGGCGCTCAAACTTGATGTGATCCATCGCGTGCATCACCACGTCTCGCGGATGGCAGCGGCGCATCCGCTTTTTACCACTCCGGTAATATTTGGTGAGAAACTTGCCCACGAGGTTTGAGGCCAGCGGGACATCCACTTTCTTGCAGAACTGCTCAAAGATTTCGGCAAACTCTGCCTCCCCCGGGCTACGCAAAAACATCTTGTACTGAATGCGTCGTAAAAACGCTTCATCACCCAACTGCTCAGGATTCAAGTTAGTCGAAAAGACAAGAAAACACTCAAACGGAACGGTGATCTTGCCGCCCTGCTGGAAGTTGAGGTAGTCAATCTTCCTCTCCATAGGAATAATCCATCGGTTTAACACTTCTGAAGGAGTGACCTTTTGCCGTCCAAAGTCATCAATCAGATAGATCCCGTTATTCGCCTTCACCTGAAAGGGCGCATCGTAAATTTTGCTCACCGGATTAAAACTCAAATCAAGGTTTTGAAGAGTCAACTCACCGCCAGTTGTGATGAACGGTCGCTTGGAACGAAAGTAGCGCTTGTCGTAAGCAAAACTGTCGCTCACAGCATTGGAGAGAACCGAAAGACTTTCCAAAGGGGAATCCAGTGGCTCGTGATAGAGCGGATCATAGACCTGAATAATCTGACCCTGACATTCAATAGCGTAGGGAATATAGACGGGCGAAGTGTTGATATTGAACAAGGCTTCTGCGAGAAACGTCTTTCCATTCCCAGGCTGTCCGTAGATCAGGAAGCTCTTGCCTGAATTTACGGCTGGCCCAATCTGGCTCAATATCTCTTCGCTCACCACCATGTGGCTATAGGCAGCATTCAGCGCTTCCTTCGTTAACCAACCTGGATCGAGCTTCTGGAGCTTAACAATTTCAGAATACTCATCAAGACTCACCGGAGCCGCGCCGGCATACGAGTTGATCTCAAGATATTGATGCACCAATTTTCGACCAGCTTCACTCAGCACAAAGACGGTCGACATGTTGCCCATGCCCATCGAGCGTTTGGCAACCATCAAGTGGTTGCGCTTCATCGTTTCCACCATCGGCTCAATCACGCTGTACTTGAAGCCCAGTTCATTCGAAATATCCCGGCCCATAGCTTCGCCCTTGAAATACAACTGTTTCAGAATGAGCTGCTCGACAGTGCTCTCAGAAATTCCCGTTTCCGCCATGGTATTGGGAGGCATGGGAGTAGGCAGGCCGTCCCCTCTCAACTCGGGCTGAGTCCCGATCTCCACCGGATAGGGCGCAGGCTCGGTACGGGCAAACTCCTCGGGTTGAAACGTTTCAGTCTCAATAAATGAAAAGGAATCAAGTTCAGAATTCATGGGACAGGCTCTTATATCGGCAAAATTATGAAAAGACCTTAGAGATCTCACGCTAAAGTATCGTCATGCAGTTCTCGCGCCGCACCGCGATCGGCCTCGCGCTTTCACTCTGGGCTCAAGCCGAAGATCAGGCCCACCAACATAGCCCCTCACCAGCCACAAATCCGGATTACAAGTTCAAATTCTTGACTCCTGCCGAAGTGGCGACACTGAAGCGCTTCGCAGCCGTCATGATTCCTCCTTCAGACCATAGCGGAGGCGCAGCCTCGGCTCAAATCGAGTCTTACATCGATCACACGATGGCTAGCGCAGTCCCTTCACTGCAGCGCACCTGGCGCAGCGGCCTGGCCGATTGGGCAAAGGCCAAAGACACCGGCAGTGAACTCTCGCGACTGGCAGCAAGTGAATTTGCACCAAAATCAAGAGCCGATCAGTTCTTTATCCTCTTCAAGACGGCGCTTACCGCTGCCTTCTATACCTCCGAAGAGGGCATCCAAAAAGAACTTGGCTATCAGGGCATGGCCTTCCTGCGCGAATTCCCGGGTTACCAGGGTGAGGCTTTCTCGACCCCTCCAAACTACAAACCCCTCTTGAGATCAAGGACCTAGCGCCATGAAGATCTACGACGTCTGCATCATCGGTTCTGGTGCCTCCGGCGGTATGACCGCAAATGTTCTCACCAAAGCCGGCCTCAACTGCGCCATGCTCGAAGCCGGGCCCATGAAAAGTGTTGCCCAATTCCCTACCCACCGCATTCGCCGCTGGAATCTCCCAAATCGCGGTCTCCGGGGCGACTACTTCCAGGAGTGGTTGACCGAAACCGGCTTCCTCGCCGACAAGGCCAAAGAGCCATATTCGGTTGCCAACAATGAACGCTTCGACTGGTGGCGCATGCGGGCCGTCGGCGGCAAAAGCCTTTTCTGGGCCGGCGTTACTCCTCGATTCGGCCCAAATGAATTTCAACCCAAAGACGACTTCGACACCAAATGGCCGCTTACCTATGACGAAATCGCACCTTACTACGACCGCGTCGAAGAACTGATCGGCGTTTCCTCAACCGTGGAAGCCGTCGGTGGCTTTCCGCTCAACAAAGGCCTCGCGCCCTTCCGCCCGAAGCCAGCGGAAGTCCTGCTTACTAAAGCCTGCGAATCGCTCGGCCGTGGGCTCAAAGTCCTCCCGATCCCCAAAGCGATCCTCAGCCAGGATCACAAAGGCCGCCCGGCCTGCCATTATTGTGGCCCCTGCTGGCAGGGTTGTGACTCGGGCTCAAAGTTCGACTCACTCCGCGTTTTCGTCCTTGCCGCCCGCAACACCGGCAAACTCGACCTCATCCCCAATGCCCGTGTCCGCAATCTCGAATTGGGTAAGGAAGGTACGGTGCAAACGGTCCGCTACTTCGATACAGAAAAGCGGGAATGGCGCGAACTACAGGCCAAGAGCTTTATCCTTTGTGCTGGTGCAATCGAGAGCAGCCAGATTCTGCTCAATTCGAAAATTTCCAACTCCAGCGGCCTGGTCGGCCGCTACCTCAGCGAACACCTCTACACCGCAGTCGGCGGGCATTTGCCCCAGTTGATGAACCGCAAGGTCACCAACGAAGACGGC
>Ga0209591_10005096_pt1 | contig 14740 bp, 4 predicted proteins | sample MAT01_FD_187207 | JGI IMG/M metagenome (GOLD analysis project Ga0209591, IMG submission 187207) | Freshwater microbial communities from Lake Fryxell liftoff mats and glacier meltwater in Antarctica - MAT-01 (SPAdes) (version 2) | ecosystem: Environmental > Aquatic > Freshwater > Ice > Liftoff... | reverse complement strand
AAACGAATTTCGCAATCCCGATGTAGTATTCATGTTTCCTGGTCAGGGTTCGCAATACCTCAACATGGGCAAGTATTTCTATGAGCATGAAATAGTATTTCGAGAAGCCGTCGATCGCTGCGCGGAGATTCTCAAGCCTTTGCTAGATCGAGATCTACTGCAAGTCATTTATCCGACTCAGAATAACATCGGTGATGATGAAGCCTCTACGGCTTTGTTACGACAAACTCAATACACTCAACCTGCTTTATTTACAATTGAATACGCTCTAGCTCTTCTCTGGCAAAGCTGGGGCGTTCGACCTACGGCAATGATCGGGCATAGCATTGGTGAATTTGTGGCTGCATGTTTATCAGGTGTATTTTCTTTGGAAGATGCCTTAAAACTGATCGCAACTCGCGCTCACATGATGGGGCAACTCCCTGCTGGCTCGATGCTTTCAGTCCGCTTATCCGCAGAAGTACTAGAAAAGCGATTGAGCGATGACTTAGCGATCGCAGCGATAAACGGGTCTTCACTCTGTGTCGTGTCAGGACCAACTGATCAAGTCGCAAATTTACAACAACAATTGGAAGCCGAAGAAATCGTTTGTCGTACTTTGCATACCTCTCACGCATTCCACTCGCCAATGATGGACTCGGTTATCGAACCATTTGCAAAAGTCATCAGAACTATTCAGTTATCACCACCTAAAATCCCCTTTGTCTCAACCGTAACTGCCGAATGGATCACTGATGCTCAAGCCACCGACCCGATGTATTGGGCTAGTCATTTACGAGCTACTGTTCGTTTCGCGGAGGGAGCCAAGCTCCTGTGGCAACAACCTTCGCGGGTCTTATTAGAAGTAGGACCGCGTACCACAACTGCGACATTAGCGCGTCAACAGGCTAAAGACCTAAAACGCCAAATTGCAATTTCCTCATTAGGCAGCAGTGCCGATGACGATGCCGAATGTTTGGCGATATTACAGGCTATTGGGCAACTTTGGCTAGCAGGAGTCAATCTCGACCGTCAACAGTTTTATACTGATGAGTACCGACATCGCATACCACTGCCCACATATCCGTTTGAACGAAAGCGCTACTGGATCGATCCAAAACCTGCGATCGCTCAAACACTGATAGCGACCCAGTCCCTCACTGAGCTAATAGTAATTCAGTCTGCTACTGAACCTCAATTAATCCCATCTACTCCATCCAATCCGACTCTCAAGTTAGAAAAGCAAACACAAACTATGTCTGAAGATCTCAAACAGCAACTAATCCCTCAACTCCAAGAAGTTCTAGAAGCTACGTCAGGAATGGAAATTGATGGTAGTGACATGAAGACAACATTCTTGGAAATGGGGTTGGATTCACTCTCTCTCACTCAAGTTGCCATGGCTTTGAAAAAGAAATTCAAGGTTAAAATCACTTTTCGGCATTTGTTAGAAGATTATCCAAATCTCGATACTTTGTCTGACTTTGTTTTGCGATCGCTTCCTCCAGATGCATTCCCTACATCTGTCGTAGCATCTCCAGTAGAATCCATCCCAACTCCTACCGCTCCATTGGCTACTGCAATACCATCCTCTACTTACACTCCAGCTATGCCTACTCCCGTCGGACAAATTAATAATGCGAATGGCAATAATGCGCCGATTGCAGTCTCTCCTGAATTGGCTAACACTATGCAAGCTGTGGTCTCCCAGCAATTGCAAATCATGGCGCAACAATTGCAATTGCTCAGTCATGCTGGAGGATCGGCTCCTGCGATCGCATCTCCTGTAATCCAATCTGAAGTCCAGCCTCAAATTCCCGTTACGCAAACTGCTAAACCTACTCCTGCGATCGCAGAAACTAAGCCAACTAAAAACTTTGGACCAGGGGCAAAAATTGAAAAATCGATCAGTACCACGTTAACCCCAGAGCAGCAAAAAGCCCTCGATCGCATCATCGCTCGCTATATCGCTAGAACTCAGGAATCAAAGCGGCAGACACAAGAACATCGAAAGTATCTTGCCGATCCGCGCACAGTTTCAGGCTTTACACCTTTGCTCAAAGAAATGGTTTATCCCATCGTCACTGATCGAGCTTCAGGGTCAAAACTATGGGATGTCGATGGCAACGAATATGTGGATATAACTAACGGCTTTGGGCTAAATTTCTTTGGTTGGTCTCCAGATTTTGTCACAGAAGCCATCAAAGCACAGCTAGACAAAGGCATTGAGATTGGGCCGCAAACTCCTTTAGCTGGTCGAGTCGCTAAACTTGTTGCCGAGTTTACAGGAATGGAACGGGTTGCTTTTTGCAATACTGGCTCCGAAGCGGTAATGGCAACATTACGTCTAGCTCGGACAGTTACGGGACGCGATCTAGTGGCAACCTTTGCAGGAGATTACCATGGTACTTTTGACGAAGTACTCTACCGTCAGGGGGCAAAGCTAAAAACTCTGCCAGCCGCTCCTGGCATTTTGCCAGCCATGTTTGAAAATCTACTGGTATTGGATTACAACACCCCCGAATCCTTGCAAATTCTTCGCGATCGCGCTGATGATCTAGCAGCAATTTTAGTAGAACCAGTTCGCAGCCGAGATCCAAACTTACAACCCAAGGAGTTTTTACAAGATCTGCGTAGTTTAACCGAACAATCTGGAACCGCATATATCTTTGATGAAGTAGTGACTGGCTTCCGCGTTCATCCTGGTGGCGCTCAGGCCTATTTTAATATCCAAGCTGACATGGCAACCTACGGTAAAGTAGTCGGCGGTGGCTTACCCATTGGCATTGTCGCTGGTAAGGCAGAATATATGGATGCACTTGATGGTGGCTTCTGGCAATATGGTGACAGTTCCATCCCCGAAGTCGGAGTTACCTTCTTTGCGGGAACGTTTGTCCGTCATCCTATGGCATTAGCCGCCGCAGAAGCCGTCTTGCATAAACTTAGAGAAGGTGGTCCAGAACTTCAGCGATCGCTAGCTGAAAAAGTTAGTAGATTTGCGACTCATCTAAATCAATACTTTAAGAAAATTGAAGCGCCAATTGAAATTGCCCACTTCAGTTCGTTCTTTTACATTAACTATCCTCATGAATTTCCTTATGCCAGTTTATTGTTTTATCTGTTGAGAGAAAAAGGAGTACATGCTTGGGATCATCGTCCATGCTTTTTTACTCTTGCACATACAGATATGGACATTGAGTTCGTTATCGGAGCATTTAAGGACAGTGTTGCAGAAATGCAGATGATTAGATTTTTGCCTCAACCTGCGAGTAATAATGATAAAGATCCAGAAGTATTTAATCGCAATCGTCCCCCTCAGCAAGGCGCTCGGCTAGGACGTGATCCTGAAGGGAACCCCGCTTGGTATGTTCCAGATCTAGAGCGTTCTGGGAAATACTTGCAAATTAGCACCGTTTCGTAAAGTTTATTGTGAAGGCAAAAAATAAAATTAAGTATTTTAGTAAGAGAGTTATATAAAGATGATTGACAAATTTGTGTCTGAGCTTCAACATTTAGATATAAAGCTATGGATTGAGGATAATCGCCTACGCTATAAAGCTCCTAAGGAAACCTTGACTCCTAATTTGCTTGCTCAGATGAGAGATCACAAAGAAGAAATTATAAAATACTTGAGTCAAGCCAGTCCCGATATTTCAAATTCTAACGATAACTTAATAGCTCGGACAGAAACAATGACTGTTGAGAAAGTCGCTAACTTATCTTATAAAGAGTTTGTTAGTCGCTATCTTAATCCATTGCAGCCTGTTGTGATCACTGATGCAATTCAAGACTGGAAAGCCTTGTCAACATGGACTCCTGAATTTTTTAAAAAGACCTGCGGTTCAAAGGAAGTAAACGTTGATGCTCAACGCTATCAAATGCGAGATTTTATTGATCTAGTTCTAGCTTCAACCGAGAAGAAACCTTGTTCATATCTCAAAGATACTGATATTCCCGAACTATTCCCCGAACTACTTCCAGATATTGAACCTAACCTACTTTATGCCCAGTATAATTGGCTCGTGAGTCCAATGCTTTATATGCCAGAAGGCGATCCAGTAAAGCAGCGAAATGCTTTCTTGGAACTTCTAATTGCTGGTCAAGGGACAAGATTTCCAATTCTACACTTTGATTACTGGCACTTACATGCTTTTATAATGCAGATATATGGAGAAAAAGAGTTTACTCTTTTCTCACCTGATCAAACTAGATATCTTTATCCAGTGGATGAGGTGTCAAACAGATCCTTTGTTCCAGATATCCATCGACCAGATCTAGAGCGGTTCCCGCTTTTAGCAAAAGCAACTCCTATCAAAGTAATTCTCAAGCCAGGAGAAACTATTTTTGTCCCAAGTGGTTGGTGGCATACCACACGGATGCTAACTCCTTCAATTGCAGTTACTATGAATCACCTAACTAACTCAAACTGGAATGCATTTAGACAAGATTTGACTCGAGATTACATTGGTTCGCTGACTTCTAAAAGAAATAATCTAAGTCAACCCACTATACCTGAATCTAATATTTCTTCTTATCTAGATAGTTTAGGAGTTCTTTTAGCGGCGCTATATTCAGATTAATCAAAATATGAATCTAAATAAACAGGTAAATTTATCTGCGCAAGATAGCTAAAAACTTGAATCTAGGAGATATCTCCACAGTATGAAATTGTGTTTCACTTGAATACAGATTATGAGATAAATTATTGTGTCGATCTTTAGTTATTTGCGTAGTGCGAAACTGAATCTTAGGAATTTTCTCAATTTGAAATTCTTATGCACTTTTCTGCTTGTATTTTTAATCGCGTTTATTCTACATTTAGAATGGAGAAAGTGGTTATTATCTGTTCCTCAACCATTGCCACAAGTATCAACGATTCCTTTTAAAGAAAGGGACAGCCTTCAACAAGGGGAGTATTATGAAATATCTGTCCCACCGACTGGAGCAGCTAAATATGTTTCAGCTGATTACCGAATTTGGATTCCAAATGGAGTACAGACGATTCGCAGCCTGATTGTGAAACAGCATGGATGCGGTGGTGATCCATCAAAAGAAATGGGACTTGTATATGCGAACGATCTGCAATGGCAAGCCTTAGCAATTAAACATCAATCTGCTCTTCTTGGCTCTAAATATCCAGGCAACTGTAATAACTGGGGTAATATAAACCTTGGTTCCGAAGATGCTTTTCTTAATGCTCTTAATAATTTCGCACAGAAGACTCGTCATCCAGAATTAGCTAAGCTGCCTTGGATACTATGGGGATATTCAGCAGGAGCCGATTGGGTGATACAAATGTCGCAAAAGTATCCTGATCGCACGATTGCTGTGGTTGCAATGCGTTGTGGTGGAGTTCATACCTCGCTCTCAGAGCCAAATAGTAAGTTCCTTACTTCCGATATTAATCCACTAGTACTTGAAGTGCCGACTATGTTTGCAGTGGGAGATCAAGATAAAGGCAATTTTGATGAATGTGTTAGCTTGCCAAAAAAAGTTTTCTCTCGTTTCAGAAAAGCTAGCGCGCTCTGGACGTTTGCTGTAGAGGCAAATGCCGATCATGGATCTACAGATACACGGCTACTTGCAATCCCTTACTTGGACGAGATCTTAACCTTACGTCTTACAACTGATAGTGGGAAACTTAGTCAAATTGATGAATCTAAAGGTTGGTTAGCTAATCCTTCTACCCTTGAAATATCTCCAGCGAGTCAGTACAAAGGTGATCCACTAGAAGCTTCTTGGCTACCAGATAAAGAAACTGCATATAGATGGAAAGAGTATAACACTACCCCAAGTTTGTGGAACCAAGTGAGATATAAGGTATGTTCTAATAAAATACTTGCCACTCTCCTAAATGCACCATATCTAACCGAGAGTTGCTATCCAGATAAAATCCTTCCAACTAAAAGTCCTGCTGTACCAACCGATGTACGGGCTTTACAAGTGGGCGAAACTGAGGCTTTACTAACTTGGAATTTCACTCCAGATCTTGAAAACGGATTGCCACAATTTCGGATTTATCGCAATAACCTTATGATTGCTACCCTCCAAGGGCAAGAACATAATAATTCAGATGGACCAGAGCCATCTCATGTTGTACTGGAATTTCGAGATAAAGAGACTATCCCTAAAGCCATATACACAATATCGGCATTCAATGCGCTAGGCGAAAATGTTTCTCAATCCACACAAATAGTTAAAGAAAAGTGAAATTAATAAGCATTCGTAAATAATGTCTAGCTATATGCTTTGCTTTTTTTTCTTTCTTCGATATCATTGATCAATAATAGTTTGCTTCATACTATTTTATAAACCATGAATCTTCCATCAGGCTCGCAATCCGAACTAACAGCTATTGATTTCGATCCCTTTGCACATGGAGAACTGTTGCTAACTGCTCCAGCAACTGAATCTCAAAAAGAAATTTGGGCTTCTGTGCAAATGGGTAACGACGCTAACTGCGCCTACAATGAGTCGCAAAAGTTGTGGTTAAGGGGATTAATAAATGTTGGCGCTTTACGATCGGCTTTGCAAGAACTAGTTCTTCGCCATGAAGCTTTGAGAACAAGCTTTAGTCCTGATGGGATTAGTCTTTGTATTGTGGCAGCCCTCAATCTCGAAATCCCAGAAATCGATCTTTCTGGATTAGATTTTCAGGAACAAGATGTCAAATTGTCATATTTACTACAGCAAGCTGTAGAATCACCATTCGATCTTGAGCATGGCCCACTGATCCGAGTACAGATTGTTAAAACTCAACATCAGGAGCATCTTTTACTTTTGACAGCACATCATATCATCTGCGATGGCTGGTCTTGGGCTGTACTAATGACCGATCTTGGTAAATTATATACAGCCTTAAAAAATGGAGCAGCACCAGATTTAGATGATCCAGAACATTTTAGTGAATATGCGATCGCTCAGCAAGAATCTCAAGGTGGGGAAGAAGAGATTGCTACGGAAGCTTACTGGCTAAAGCAGTTTTCAGATGCTATTCCCGTTTTAGATTTTCCTACCGATCGCCCTCGTCCAGCAGTCCGTACATTCAATGCTGCTCGTGAAGATTGGGATTTAGATGAGTCTTTGGTTAGTAAATTGAAGCAATTGGGAAGTAAGCTAGGATGTAGTTTTACGACCACATTGCTGACTAGTTTTGAGGTGTTTCTGCATCGTTTGACTGGAAGCGATGACATCGTTGTTGGGGTTCCAGCCGCAGGTCAGGCTGCCACAGGCAACTATCAGTTAGTAAGTCATTGCGTCAACTTGCTGCCATTAAGGAGTTTAGTTGATGGAGCGCAATCTTTCAGTGATTACTTGCAATTCCGACGACCAATTATTTTGGATGCATACGATCATCAGCAGTTTACTTTTGGCAGTTTAGTAGAAAAGTTGGCAATCCCCCGTGATAACAGCCGAATTCCACTAGTCCCAATTACGTTTAACCTCGATCAAGGTTTAGACAATGATCGCCTATTGTTTGAAAACTTAAAGGTGGAGTTTTCTACTAATCCCCGTAGTTATGAGAATTTTGAGATGTTTATTAACGCAACAGAGTTGCGTGGTCGAGTCACTCTGGAATGTCAGTACAACACTAACTTGTTTGATGCAGCAACGATCCGCCATCGCTTAGCTGAGTTTGAGACTCTTTTAGCGGGTATTGTTGCAGCACCTGATACAACTATTGATCGATTGCCGCTTTTGCCAGAAGCTGAGCAGCATTTACTTGCAGCATGGAACCAAATCCAAACAGATTATCCCCGTAATTCTTCAATTCAACAAGTGTTTGAAGAACAAGTAGCCAAAACTCCAGACGCGATCGCACTAATTTTTGAGGCTGAGCAAATCACTTATCAGGAGCTGAATTGTCGTGCTAATCAGCTTGCCCACTACTTGATAGGCTTAGGAGTCAGCGCTAATAGCCTCGTCGGAATTTTCGTTGAGCGATCGCTAGAGACTGTCATTGGGCTTCTCGGTATTCTCAAAGCTGGGGGCGCATATGTACCTTTAGATCCCAGTTATCCTCCAGAGCGGTTAGCGTTTATGGCGGCAGACACACAGGTGTCCGTTCTGCTAACCCAGCAAAGATTAGTAGAACAGCTTCCTCCTAGTAATGCTCAAGTTGTTTGCTTAGATTCAGATTGGCATGCGATCGCATTAGGAAGTCAAGCAAATCCGATCTGTAATGTCTCCCTAGAGAATTTAGCCTATGTAATCTATACATCTGGATCGACAGGGACTCCCAAGGGCGTAAGTGTTGTCCACCGAGGCGTAGTAAGACTTGTCAAGAGTTCCAACTATGCAAATTTCAATTCCAGTCAGATTTTTCTACAGCTTGCTCCCCTTGCCTTTGATGCTTCAACATTTGAGATTTGGGGCGCATTGCTAAATGGCGCTCGATTAGTCTTGTTCCCTTCTGACAAACCTTCACTAGGAGAATTGGGAGATGTCATTGAACGCTATAAAGTCACCACTGTCTGGCTTACAGCAGGGCTATTTCACCTAATGGTGGATGAGCAGATTGAATCTTTACGCCCATTGCAACAATTGTTGGCAGGTGGTGATGTACTCTCAGTAGCCCATGTAAAACGTTTTCGTAAAGAGTTACCCAACTGCCAGTTGATTAATGGATATGGTCCAACCGAAAATACAACTTTTACTTGCTGCTACAACATTGAAGAAGTAGATAGTTTAGGAAGCTCTGTACCGATTGGTCGCCCTATTGCCAATACACAAGTTTATATATTGAATTCCCAGTTACAGCCTATGCCAATCGGTACAATTGGCGAAATATATATTGGTGGAGATGGCTTGGCCCTAGGCTATTTTAATCGATCTGAGTTAACAGACGAGAGATTTGTACCCAATCCTTTTAGCAATCAACTAGGTGCAAAACTTTATAAAACTGGTGACTTAGCTCGCTATCGTCCAGATGGTAATATCGAGTTTCTTGGACGCATTGACAATCAAGTAAAAGTTCGAGGGTTTCGGATTGAATTAGGTGAAATCGAAGCAGTTCTCAGCCAATATCCGACTATCCAGAGATCAGTAGTCATTCTTCGAGAAGACATTCCTGCCGATAAGCGTGTAGTTGCCTATTTTGAGCCAATTATAGGGCAAGAGCCTGACATAACTGAATTGCGTAGTTTTTTCAAGCAAAAACTACCCGACTACATGATTCCAAATGCTTTTGTATCTTTAGAATCTTTGCCTTTATCTCCTAATGGAAAAATTGATCGCAAGAAGTTACCAGCTCCCGATGGAACAAACCTTAATCTCCAAGCGAGCTATGTTCCACCACGCAATCCTACAGAGCAGCAAGTTGCTGATGTCTGGACACAGGTACTCAATATAGAGAAAATTGGTATTCATGATAATTTCTTTGAGTTAGGTGGGTATTCTCTATTAGCAACTCAAATAATTGCCAGAATGAGAAAAATATTTACAGTTGAATTGTCGCTACGTAATTTCTTTGAAGCCTCCACGATAGCCGATTTGAGTGAGAGAGTTACGACATTAATATGGGCAAGACAAAGTATACAAACTGCTCAAGACAATCTATCTGATCTGTCTGATCAGTATGAGGAGGGAGAACTATGAAGACACTTGATGCATTGTTATTTAATTTGAGTCAAAAAGATGTGCATCTCTGGCTAGATGGAGATCGCTTACGTTATCGTGCTGCTAAAGATGCAATCACAACTGAATTGTTAGCCGATATCAAAAGTCGTAAAGTCGAAATAATTCAATTTCTGCGACAGGCTACTGAAAGCAACAACTCTCAGCTACCACCAATCGTCAGAATCGATCGCAATGGATCTTTACCTCTATCTTTTGCTCAGCAGCGTCTTTGGTATCTACACCAGTTTGAGCCTAACAGCTCTTCTAACAATGTTCCTGTTGTCATTCGGTTTCATGGGAATCTCAATATCTCATTACTAGAAAAGAGCCTGAAAGCTTTAGTAGTTCGACATGAAGTACTGAGAACTCGATTCCCCGAATTGAACAATCAGCCTACGCTGGTGATTACCGATGATGTCGATTTGACCTTGCCAGTGATCGATTTGCGGGAAGTTCCTGAAGATCGTAGAGATGAAGAAGCACTAAGACTAGCAACTGAAGAAGCTCATCGCCCTTTTGACTTAGAACAAGGATCAATATTGCGGGTACTTCTTCTACAGTTAAGTGATGATGAATATCTTCTAGTTTGGAATATGCATTCTATTGTCTGTGATGGGGCTTCTGCCGATGTCTTCTATCGGGATCTTACAACAATCTATACTGCTTTTATTAATGGCAAACCTTCACCTTTAACAGAGTTGCCAATTCAATATGTTGACTTTGCTCATTGGCAGCGTCAATGGCTTCAAGGCGAGGTTTTGGAGTCCCAACTCAACTACTGGAAGCAAAAATTAGATGGATCTTTATCAGTTATTTCCTTGCCTACAGATTACCCCCGCCCTCCGATAGTTCAGACTTATCATGGCGATAGTAAAGCCAAAATACTGCCCAAGCATCTCAATGACAGCCTCAATAGCTTAAGCCAAAATTTGGATGGAACGCTATTTATGATGCTGCTTGCTGCATTTGAGATCCTCCTACATCGATATTCACAACAGGACGATATTCTGATTAGCTTTGCCAGTGCAGTTAGAAGAGAAGTTGAAACCGAGGGAGTCATTGGCTTCTTCTCAAACACTTTAATTCAGCGTGTTAATTTTGATGGCAATCTGACATTTAGAGAGCTTTTTAAACGAGTTCGTGAGGCTTCTTTGGAAGCAAATGCATATCAGGATTTACCCTTTGAGAAACTAGTAGAAGAATTACGACCAGAACTAAGCCATAGCCGATCGCCTTTATTTCAAATAAAGTTTGCGCTTAACCCTCCTTGGTCAAATGGTCGTGGCATGGCTTCCGTAGAACTTCCAGCCCTGACTATTACTTCGCTATTTGATTATATACACCAAGACAAAATTAAGTACGACTTGGCTTTAGTCATGCGAGAACGGGACGAAGGGTTGGGCATGGTATTTGATTACAATGCTGAATTGTTTGATTCTAATACAATCATTCGGATGCTAGGACATCTTGAAAATCTTCTTGAAGGAATTGTCGCAAATCCCGATCGCAAAATTTCTGAATTACCTCTTTTAACAATTCCTGAACAACAGAAAATTTTGTATGGATGGAATAATAATCAAGTTCCAATCCCAGAAACTTGCATTCATCAATTGTTTGAAGCTCAGGTAGAAAAAACTCCCGATGCGATCGCAATTGTCAGCAAAGATGAACATCTGACCTATAGAGAACTAAATAATCGAGCTAATCAACTGGCTCATTATCTGAAATCTCAGGGAGTCGGCACAGAAACTCTAGTCGCCATCTGTGTAGAAAAATCGCCGCAAATGTTGGTTAGCATACTCGGAGTCCTTAAAACTGGTGGAGCCTATATACCCTTGGTTCCTAGCTATAGCGAGGAGCGTCGATTATATAAATTGCGGGATGCTCAAGTTGCTGTAGTTTTGACACAAACTAATTTGCTTCCTAAGCTTTGGGGCTATGACACTCAGATGATATGTCTTGACGATGAATGGACTGCGATCGCTCAGCATAGTAAAAATAATCTATCCAGTTCTGTGTCATCAGAGAATTTGGCATATATCATTTACACGTCAGGTTCTACAGGAGAACCTAAAGGCGTGACTATTTCGCATCGTAGCCTAGTCAACCATAGCCTAGTGGCTAGCAAGGAATACGCGCTGAATAATCAGGATCGTGTTTTACAGTTTTCTAATATCGGTTTTGATATAGCAATTGAAGAGATTTTCCCTACTTTGCTAAACGGTAGTACGTTAGTTTTACCTCCACCTGAAATTTATACCTCGATTACTTATTTTCTTGAGAATCTTGAACATCAAGCAATTACCGTAATCGATTTACCCACAGCTTTTTGGCATGAACTGGTTCATGGGATATCCATCTTGCAAAAAACACTACCTCAGAATCTTCGTCTAGTGATTGTAGGAGGAGAGAAAGTCTCTAAATCAACCTACCAGAAATGGATCTCTCTAGTAGGCTCTTTTCCTAGATGGCTCAATACCTATGGCCCGACCGAGACAACTATAATAGCTACGATTTACGATCCTCTTAAATCGCCACAAGCTCTACATCCCGATGCTGAAGTTCCCATTGGCAAAGTAATCTCAAACTTTCAAACTCACATTCTAGATCGTAACTTACAACCTTCTCCGATTGGAATTACTGGAGAATTGTACATTGGCGGAGTTGGTTTGAGTCGGGGTTATTTAAATCGTCCAGATCTTACTGCACAGAAATTCATCCATAATCCTTTCTCCAATAATTCAGAAGATCGTCTCTACAGTACAGGTGACGAAGCCCGCTATTTAGCCGATGGCAATATAGAATTTATTGGTCGATCTGACTTCCAAATTAAAATTCGTGGGTTTCGGATTGAACCAATCGAGATTGAAACCCAACTAGAAAAGTATCCGACCGTTACACAAGCTGTCGTCTTATGCAAAGATTCACCTGTTAGCGGAAAATTTCTCGTTGCCTACTTAAGTACTGAACAAGCTCAGATCATTGACATTGAATCAGTAAGAGAATTTTTGCTGCAAAAATTACCCCCTTACATGCTCCCAACTGGTTTTATTGTCTTAGAGACATTACCACTGACTCCCAATGGAAAAGTGGATCGTCGCGCTTTACTAGCTTTAGATATAGAAAAGCAATTTGACGAAGAAGTGATTTCTCCTCGTGATGAGCTAGAGCAACAATTAGCAACTATATGGCAAAAGCTTCTAGGAATTGATAGAGTGAGTATCCATGCCAACTTTTTTGAGTTGGGAGGAAACTCTCTGCTTTCCGTTCGATTAGTTGCCGAAATTGAAAAAATCTTTAATTATCATTTTCCGCTTTCGTCATTCTTTCAGATTGGGACAATCGCCGAAATTGCAAAATGGATGCGTGAAAAGCCATCCGAGACTATTTCAGCTGATGATATTCCTGCTGGGCTCAATGTAGATGACTACCGAGCTTTTCTAACTCTTTGTGCAGGTCGAATCGGTAAACATATCGGCAAGCGCGGCTTAATCGTAGAAGTTTTGCCAACTGAGATGAAATCAACTAAACCATTCATTTGGATTGGCTATACTGACTTTAGTAAGAATTTGGGACTAAATCAGCCAGTCTATACTATGCCTGGCGGCAGTTGGACACCTTTACATTCTACTAAAAATTATATTGAAGCGATCGCATCAGTAATAGTCGATGAATTACTATCAGTTCTTCAAGATGAACCTTATTTAATTGGAGGAAATTGTTACGAAGGATTAGTTGCCATGGAAGTTGCTCACCAATTGAAGGAAAAGGGCAAACAGGTAGCTCTTCTAGCAATCATTGATAAACCAGGACCATCCAAGATTTACGATAAATTAAGTAAACTCGATTTCAAATTTAAAATACTTAAGTTTCATTTATTACAACTTTCACTTCTCTCTCTAAATGACAAAGTTAAGTACGTCACTGAAAGGATGTTTACATTCAATGCCGAGAAAGAGGTTGATAAACCTATGATTGAACGAGAATCAAATTCTCCTCTGAGTGAGCAATCTCTCATAAAAGTCAATAAAGTCTTAAATGAATACGATCGAATATTACCTCTAGCATGGGATTCAATTGACCAAGCAATGCATAATTATCGCCGCAAGGTTTATTTTGGAAGGGTAGTACTAACGTCACCAACTAGAATTGGGTTAAGAGCGGGAACACAAGAGTTATTGTGGACTGATTTTTCATGGCTCTATCCCATTTATGGTTGGGAAAATTTACTCACGGGTAAAGTTGAACTGCATAAGATTCAGTGTGCTCATACTGATGTGGGTATGAAGCAAAATGCTGAACAGATTGGTCGCATTATTTGGAAGGCTTCTGAGGAGTTTCGGTAATAAGTAGGTAGCCTTACAACCTAAGAACATGTGGCATACGCACAGAGTACACCACATGTTTTTGAATTATTGCCACATCCAGAGAGGCATTCCACTGGTTTCAGTTTCAAATTGCAGCCGTGCGATCGCATTTTCCGATCCTCTAGGCAAGAATTTGCTGACAAAGGATTTTGGCGGCTTAATTGTAAAATTGAGTCTGGGTTATAGCTTTATATCGTGAGTTGGCTGATCAATACCCAACTATTAAAAGGATTGGTTGACATGTCAGAATTTTTGACGTTCAACGAAATAAAGAAAATTTTGTATACAGCGCTTTGCGCTGTCGTAAAACCCAGAGGAACCTGTAAAACTGCCGCAAAGCGGCAGTTTTACAGGTTCCTCTGTACCCTTTAAAGCCTCAATAGGCTGTAGGGCATCTCTAAAAATAAGTGTAGACAGGGAGGGGGTTTCGAGACAAAGGAGCAGAAATAGGATAGGATAATGAGAAGAGAAAAGAGGGTAAAAAGCAGTGCAGGAAGGTCAGACAAACATTTTAGGTTTTGAAAAATACGAACAAAAGTACGGGGAGTTCAAAAATGCGCTGCTGAGTCTAAACGAGATCGTGTCATGGGAAACATTCCTACCGATATTGAATAAAGCCTTTAACAAAGTCAAGAAAGCGAAATCAGGACGAAAGCCGTTTGACCGTGTTCTGATGTTCAAAATATTGATCCTGAAAACGCAATACAACCTATCGGACGATCAGACAGAGTATCAAATCTATGACCGACGCAGTTTTAGAGAGTTTCTGGGATTGG
>Ga0209591_10005093_pt1 | contig 14747 bp, 17 predicted proteins | sample MAT01_FD_187207 | JGI IMG/M metagenome (GOLD analysis project Ga0209591, IMG submission 187207) | Freshwater microbial communities from Lake Fryxell liftoff mats and glacier meltwater in Antarctica - MAT-01 (SPAdes) (version 2) | ecosystem: Environmental > Aquatic > Freshwater > Ice > Liftoff... | reverse complement strand
GATGATGTGCCGAAGCCACCCCCCCCTGCTGAGCCGGGTCAGCTTGAGCCGCCACAAGATAACGGCCCAAAGACGTAATGCCTGAGCCGCGTCGTTGTCTTTCGTGACTGCTCAGGCACAGCGATGGCCGGGTTGAGCGAGTCGCCTTTCCCAGCGACCCTGCACACGGTCCGCATGCTGAAGCTCTCGTGTCACCTAGATCGTGGGCTCGCCGCACAGCTTGAGCGCACCCTGGCTCAGCAGAAAATGCTCGAATGGGTGCTTGATGTCTCCTCTCATTGGGGAGCGCGCCTCGTCGGCTACTTCGAAGATGCGCCCAGCGCCAAGCGTGCGTTCGTCGAGCTCCGCACGCTGTTGCCGGCATTGCCGGAGCATCCCGAGCTCCGCGAGTTGCCAGCCGAAGCTTGGCAAAAGAGCTACCGCGATCATTTCCAGGCGGTCCAAGTGGGGAGTTTCCTGCTTGCGCCCGCTTGGGGCCCGCCGCCCGAGGCGGCAGCGGGCAGCATCGTTCTCGAGCTCGATCCAGGCCTGTCGTTTGGCACTGACCATCCAACAACGCGGCTTTGTCTCTCGGCCTTGGAACAGTTCGCGTCGAGCAGGCCAGATGGGCTCTCGCAGCAACGTGTGCTCGACGCGGGCTCGGGCTCAGGCGTGCTGGGGATCGCCGCGATCAAGCTGGGGTTCGGCAGCGGCAAGGCGTTCGATTTGGACGCGGTCGCGGTCAGCGCGACCAAACAGAATGCTGCGAGAAACGGAGTCCTCCCACGCCTCAGCTGCGAGCAGCTTGATCTGCACTCGGGCCTAGCTGAATCGGCAGATCTCGTCTTCGCGAATATCCACCACAATGTCCTGGTGGCACACAGCACGGCGCTGTTAGCTGCCGTAAAAGCTAACGGGCTGTTGGTTCTAAGTGGCTGTCTTCAATCGGACACGCTGGAGCTTCGAGCCGCATTCGAAAGCGCGATCACGCAACGAGCCTGGCCACTTGCGCAGCTGCATACGGTCAACTGCGATGGCTGGGGTGCCTTGTGTATCGCGAGAAGGCCTGAGGCCTAATCTACCAGTGAACCATAGAGCGAAGCACGCAACCCCAGGCTAACAAAATGAGCCGTGAGCGTCTGGCTGAACATCTGAGAATATTGTAAGGACGGCCCAATCCGAAATTGCCAAAAGCGCCAAGGCTCGTAGAACGCACCGAGCCCGACCAGCGAGAGCGAACCACCATCGGCCACCGTGTCCCCCGCCTCGTTCTTAACCTTCATGAAACCGGCGCCAAATTCGCTTTCCAGTCCAAGATCGCGCCACGTGCCGCCCCGCGCATAGAGCGGGAAGGCCTCCACCCGCACAACAAACGACGTGCCATTAGCACTCAAGTGGTTGCCCTTCACACCGCCGAACGAGGCGCCCAGCCCGACAGTGAACCAATCGCGCAGCGCACCACCCAGCCAAACCGAGTTGTAGCCTGCGCTGCCAAACTCGGTGTTAGCCTGAAACTCCTTGCGATTGACCTTATCCGCTTCGTTCGGGTAGCCCGAAGCCTGTCCCAAGCCGTAGGCGGGAGCCAAGCCCAACACAAAGCCACCGCGTCGCTCCGTTGGCGCCGAATATTCCTCAGCCTCCACGGCTTCCTGGGCCTGGGCGAAGCTCCCGAAAGTGCTCACCAACCCAACCACAGAGAATGCCAGAAGCTTCATAAGTCTTGCTTTTCGAGCCTTCGTGCTTGGAAATCAAGGGGTTGGGCAACAGTGCCGGCCCGTCTCAACCGAGTCAGAAACTTGCCGCGTTGTCTTTAGTGGTTGTTGCCTACATAATCCGAGCTTGCTCTGAGGAGAGTTTTTGCCATGAAACCCGACACCCGCGAAACACCTGGAGCCAACCCTGGCGCCTCGCTGAAGCCAGCCGCCGTTAGCATTCTCCCTCCCTCTCCCCGCTCGTCGCGCCCGAAATGGATCCCAGGCGCCGCCGTTGCGCTGGTTCTGGCGGGCGCTGCGCTCACGTTCCTCGTCCTGAATGGCGCAGCTCCGGTGGTTGCAGCCGCATTTCCGCTCCCCGCCGTCGAGCTGGCCCCGGCAACTCCTGATGTCGCACTTGAAACGCTGCAGGGTGCCTGGCTAACGTCAGATTGCGAGCCTTCGAAGGGCCCAGCGAGTAGCAGCGTCGTCGAGATCGTGGGCGGGCAAATTACCGAAACGCGCCGGGTATTTTCGGAAGCTGGCTGCCTCGGCGAACTCTATTCGGTCGTCATTCGGAAAAGTGTGAGCAGCCTCAAGTCGCTGGAGACGGGGCGGGTGCAAGCAGCGTTTAGCTTGGGCGAGGTCGACCTCGTCGTGCGAGATGCAGCCCGCTTGAACGAACAGAAATTTTTGGGGCATTCTGATTGGAAGTCCGGTGAAACGCGGAGTGCCCCCAGCGAGTTGTCAGCTGGATTGTTTGGGAAGCTTCTCCGTTCAGGTGAGTCAACGTACGACCTCCTGCAACTGGACAACCAACACCTGCGGCTCGCGTTCGCTCCGGGCGAGCTCTCAGAGCCCCAACCCAGCCAATTGAGTTCCAATATCTGGACCCGCCTCAACTAGGAGAACCACAAAAAGGCCTCAAAAGTGAGATGGCCTAATGGTCTGAACCCTTTCGCCCGTTCTACTGTTAGGAAAATGCGGCAGCGAGACTCCAGTCACATCACTTCCAAGACGCTGGCGGCGATGCCCTCAGAGAGGCCGTCGAGCGCAGGCCAGCCATGCCTCGTCATCATCAAAGGGGACGGCCTCGGCAATCGAGTCGATCTCGTGCAGCAGATTGTTGAGATTGGCCGAAGCGATGAGTGCGCCATCACCATCGATAGCGGCTTGATCAGTCGCAAGCACGCCGTTGTTCAGCGCATCGCAGGCAAATGGATCGTAGCGGATCTCCAATCCACCAATGGCACCTACGTGAATGGGCAGCGCATCACAACGCACCAGCTGAAAGACGGCGACAAGATCAGCGTGGGGCGCACCGTGCTCAAGTACCTTGAGAGCAACATGGAGCTCCAATATCACGAGCAGATCATGGACATGGCGTGCCGCGATGCGCTCACGGGCTGCTACAACAAGCGGCATTTCGACGTCGTGCTGAAGCGCGAGGTGAGCGACAGCACGTTCCATGGCTTACCGCTTTGTCTCACGATTTTTGATATCGACCATTTCAAACGGGTCAACGATACGCTCGGCCATCCCGCAGGCGACGCAGTTTTGAAGCTGGTTCCTGCGATTGCCAAGCTGGTGCTCTCCGAGGGTGAGCTCTTCGCCCGCGTCGGGGGCGAGGAATTCGCGATTATCATGCCGGGCTGCGACGTGAGTGCGGCGTTCACCAAGGCCGAAAGCCTACGTGCTTCGATTGAAGCGGCGATTTTCAAGTACGAGGAAACGGTGATCCCGATCACGGTGAGCATCGGGGTTGCGCAGTTCGCGGCCGAAGACACCGTGGAAACGCTGTACCGCCGCGCCGATGAACGCCTCTACCAATCCAAGCACTCGGGTCGAAATCGCGTGATGTAGCGCCTTCGCAGGCGGCGAAGCAACGAAGCAACGAAGCAACGCTCCGGCCCACAGGAGGCTTGCTGCGCGCCTATCGGGACGGAGGAATGCTCTCGCGTGGTGGTGCAGACTCGGAAAGACGCTCGCGCCGTTTCCAATTTGTCTTCTGTAAAAATGGCGCGCCTGTTGCAAACCAAGTGTCCACCAGATTGCGCGTGCTCCGATACGCGTGCTCCAAGATGTTGCGGCGTGCGGCAAAATTCGCAGGGCTGTACATGAAGAGCGCGCCGTCGCTTGGCTCGGGCTCAACCAAAGCGACACCCACATCGCTCGTGCTGCTGATGCGCGCCAAAGACTCGTGAAGCAAGCGATGGATCCCGATACGCAGGGATTGATTGAGCACCCAGACCATCCCTTTATCGCGCACGCTTTCCCGATGACCGTGACCGGTTGGCACGCTTGCAACGTTCACCGGCACCATGGGGTTGATCACCACTATTACATTTGCCCCCTCACCGACCGCGACATCCAAATGAGACACCTGGGCGGCCCCCGGATCGATGTAGTGCCGATCACCAATGCGCACCGGCGAAAAATACGGCGGGCTGGCCATTGAAGCCACGCACGCACGGCTCACCGGAACATGCTCGAAGCCCTGCGATCCAAACAGCACCTGTTCGCCAGAGTCCAGATCATGCGCCATGATGCGGAGCGGACGCGGCATCATCGAAAAGCTATTGGGCACCCCGCGGCGCGCAAAGAAATCTTCCAAGAAACGCTCGTAGCGATCCAGCGTGAAGAATCCCGCTGGCAGCGAATCATACAGCCGCTCCAACTCCTCCAAGAGCAACCGCGGCGCGGGAGCATCCTGCCTAGAAAAAAGACTGCGCGCCCCGTGCCGCAGAGCGCCTAGCCCAGAAACGATCGTGCGCCGCCATTCGCCCAAGTCAGCTCGCAACAAATGCTTGGTTTCTAGGCCAAAATAGACATCCGCGGGATCGATCACCGCGCGATAGATGCGCTGAATCGAGCGAGCTCCGGCCAATGGCGCAGCCACACTCGCGCCGCTTGAGGTACCCACGTAAAGATCAAAAGCATTAGCATCAAAGCCTTCGATCCCATCTTCGAGCGCCGCCAAGGCACCCACCTGGAACATCGCCGCGCTCGTTCCTCCGCCCGGCAAACACAAGGCAACCTTAGTTTTCGCGGCTTGTTCGGTCATCGTGAGAGCCTCCACCGACAGAACCCACAACCCACCATTTAGCTTCCCCGCAAATGCGGCAAAAGCCCGCGCTTGGCCACCGTATCGGCGCGCGCCCCTGGATCCGATTCCGGGTAGTCGATGTTGTAGTGCAAACCTCGGCTTTCGCGCCGGCTTGCAGCGGCTTCAATCATGAGCTGGGCCACCGTTGAAATATTGCGCAGCTCGAGCAGGTCCCGCGTTAGCAAATGCTTCCAGTAATACTCGCGGATCTCCTCTTCCAGCAGAGCCACACGCCGTGCGGCGCGGCGCAACCGCGCATTCGAACGCACAATCCCCACATAATTCCACATCAGGCGCCGGATCTCGTCCCAATTGTGGGACACCACCACGGCTTCATCGCTCGGCACCGCGGAGCCAGTTTGCCAATCTGGAACCTGCACGGCTGGACTCTTCCGAAGCTCTTCAATTTGAGTCCCGAGCTTCAGTGCTGCACGCCGTGCAAACACCAACCCCTCCAACAACGAATTGGAAGCGAGTCGATTCGCCCCATGCAGGCCCGTGAAGGAGGCTTCCCCCACCACCCACAAGCCTGGCAAGCTGGAGCGCCCATGCAAATCCGAGGTAACGCCGCCGCACATGTAGTGCGCAGCCGGCACGACCGGGAGCGGTTGCGTCGCCATATCAATTCCATAGCGCGCGCACTCTGCGTAAATATTGGGAAAACGCTCCTGGAGAAACGCCCGATCCTTGTGGGTGATATCCAAGAGCACGTGTTCGGAGCCACTGCGCTTCATCTCGTAGTCGATCGCGCGAGCCACCACATCGCGCGGCGCCAGATCGCGCAAAGCATGGTGTCGCTCCATGAAGGCTTCACCATTCGGCAGCCGCAACACGGCCCCTTCCCCCCGCAAAGCTTCACTCACGAGGAAGCTCTTGGCACGCGGCTCGTACAGCACGGTGGGGTGGAATTGGTAAAACTCCATGTTCGCCACCTCCGCTCCAGCTCGATACGCCATCGCCACGCCGTCGCCCGTCGCAACATCAGGATTCGACGTATAAAGGTAGACTTTTCCGGCCCCACCGGTGGCAATCACGGTGGATTTAGCCAACACCGTTTCCACGGTGCCGGTCTTCTCATCGAGCACATAAGCACCCACACAATGATCGGGGCCACCAAATTTAGTGAGCGTGATCAGATCCACACCCATGTGCCATTCTTTGAGAATGATGTTCGGATGCTGGGCAACGGCTTCCATCAGCGTGCGTTGAATTTCTCGGCCCGTTGCATCCAGCGCATGCACGATGCGTCGTTCGCTGTGCCCGCCCTCACGCCCTAACGACAGATCCCCTTCGCCCTCCCGCGAAAACTGCGCGCCGAGTTCAGTCATCCAAGCGATCGCATCGGGTGCTTCGCGGACGCACAACTCAACAACGATGTCATGGCATAGGCCAGCACCCGCCGTGAGCGTGTCCTGCACATGCTTGGCGAACGAATCCTGTTCAGACATCACCGCAGCGACACCGCCCTGCGCCCAGTTCGTCGCTGAATCGTCGCTGTTGCGTTTCGTGACGATCATCACCTCCCCGTAGCGAGCCGCATGCAAAGCGAACGAAAGGCCCGCAACACCACTACCCAGGACCAGAAAATCAGTTGAGATCGCCATCTCGGAAGGACTCCCATAGCAGCTCCGGGGGCAGTGCCAAACAGGATCTCCGCGCTGGCAACGCTGTGGCATCCCACCGGCCCACCACCCGACCAACCGCCAACCATAGGATCTCCAGCTGGCAAGGCTTAAGGTACGGCTTACATTGCCGCTTCCCAATCAGGAGAGCTCCTGCCAGTGAAAATCCTCGTCGCCATCAAGCGGGTCGCTGACCCAGACAACGCCAACAAGGTCAAAGTGTCGCCCACGGGTAACGCCGTCGAGACAACGGGCCTTGAATTCAAGCTCAACCCCTTCGACGAGTACGCACTCGAAGCCGCACTCCGCCTCACCGAGGATGGCAAAGCGCCGAAGAAGCGTGAAGGTGAAGTGGTGGTGGTCACCTTTGGCCCGAAAGAAACTGAGCAGAATTTGCGAAGCGCGCTCGCCACGGGCGCCGACCGAGCGATCCGTGTGGAAGCGACCGATGACCAACTCGATGGGCGATTGGTAGCTCAAGCGCTGAAGGCGTTGGTTGAAGCTGAGAAGCCCGATCTGGTGCTGATGGGCAAGCAAGCCGTAGATGGGGACACGAATCAGGTGGCTCAGATTTTGGCGGAGCTCCTCGATTATCCGATGGCCACCTTTGCGGCCACGATTGTCGAAGAAAATGGGAGCGTCTTGGTGGGGCGTGAAGTGGATGGCGGGGTGCTCTCGCTACGCCTGAAATTCCCTGCGGTTGTCTCTGTCGATCTGCGCATCGTGGCGCCCACAAGCGTCTATTCCAATCGCACCGAGCGCGCCTTCAAGTACAACGAAGGCGTACGCTTCGCGCCGCTGCCCGCCATCATGGCAGCCAAAAAGAAGCCACTCGACGTCAAGACACTGACCGAACTAGCCCCAGGCTGCGTTGTCACCACACGCTACACAAAATTTGAACGTCCGCCGCAACGCTCCTCCGGCATCAAAGTCAAAGATGTGGCTGAGCTCGTGGACCGCCTCGCCAATGAGGCCAAGGTCATCTGACCCCAAGGAAAATTATGGCTAACGCACTCGTCATTGCTGAAATTTCCGAAGACGGCAAACTCAAAAGGAGCACGCTCTCCGCGATCGCTTTCGCGAAGAAAGCCCTTCCCGCACTGGGCGGTTCCTTCTCCATCCTGGTGCTCGGAGAGAAACCTGAAGCTGCCGCAGCTGAACTAACGAGTTACGGCGCCGCGAAAATAGTGGTGTGCGCGGACGCAAGCCTCGGCCAATACACCGCGGAACGCTTCGCGCCCACCGTCGCTGAAGTTGGCAAAGCCTACGGATTACTCGTGGCAACAGCGACCAGCTTCGGGAAAGATCTCATGCCGCGCGTCGCAGGAAAGCTGGATGCAGCTTATGCCGGGGATTGCTCGGCCGTCGCCGCCGAGGGCAACAAGCTCGTCTACAAGCGCCCAATGTTCGCGGGCAACGTGTTCGGCTACTGCGAGCTCGGCACACCCATCCAGATCGCCACGGCACGCCAGAGTGAGTTTGACGCAGCCGAGCCCTCCGGAGGGCAAAGCCCGATTGAGAGCGTCCAGTTAACGCCTCCAGGAACTGCCGCAGCGCGCGTTGAGTACGTCGCCTTCGATAGCGTGAAGAATGAGCGCCCCGAGCTTTCTGAAGCGTCGATCATTGTTTCGGGCGGTCGAGCTCTAAAGGAGCGCTTCGCTGAAGTTCTCGAACCCCTCGCTGACGCGCTCGGCGCCGCCGTGGGAGCCAGCCGCGCCGCCGTGGACGCAGGCTACGCCCCGGGCGATTACCAAGTGGGCCAGACCGGCAAAATCGTCGCCCCCGCTCTCTACGTGGCCGTCGGCATCTCGGGCGCCATCCAGCACATCGCCGGCATGAAGGGCTCCAAAAAGATCGTAGCGATCAACAAAGATCCCGAAGCTCCCATCTTTCAAATCGCCGACTACGGCCTGGTTGCCGATCTCTTCCAAGCCGTGCCCGAGCTCGTGACGGCCCTCGCCAGCCGCAAAAAATAGCCGAATTTAAACCCAATTTTTCAGCCGCTTCAGGCCTCGAAGCGGCTTGACAGAGGAAGCTTCTTTGGCCATTGTCCCGGCCCTTCGTCACCCCTGTTCGGGGCGTAGCTCAGCCTGGCTAGAGCGCACGGTTCGGGTCCGTGAGGCCGGCAGTTCGAATCTGCCCGCCCCGACAAAGAGTGACGAAAGGTAACAAGAAATCAAGGGGTTACGGATTTGGAGGGGGAGCCGTTTCCCACCAGTTACCCGGAAGGCATCGGATAGCCTCCCGAAGGTCAGCGCCAGTTGCATGAATGTAGCGCTGGCCTCAAGAACTGGCGCCCCACAGGTAAAAAGACATCGCCCCCGAAGAAAAAGTCCTCAACCAAAAAGGACTCGGTATGAAAACTCTTCAAGTTGAAAACCTGGGACCCATCCGCAAGGCCAACATCGAGTTTGGTGACTTGACCGTGCTCGTTGGCCCTCAGGCAAGCGGCAAGAGCCTCTTTGTCCAAACTTATAAGGCCATGGAGGATGCCAAAGCCATTCGCAAAGAATTGAGGAACTACGGCTTTGATTGGCAGAAATCTGCAACGCCCGTAGAGGCCTTCTGCGAATCTTATTACGGCGGCGGCATGCGAAAGATCGCCAGCGATGAGACCAAGCTCGTAGCGGACGGGCGCCAGCGAACCTTCAAGAGCATTGCTTTGCCACAGGGTAACGGCACCGATGTCGAGTCTGTTTATCTCATACCCGCCCAACGCGTTCTCATGCTCCAAGATGGTTGGCCCAGGCCCTTCATGAGCTACCCCGTCAGCGACCCCTACAGCATCAAACGCTTCAGCGAAGTCGTTCGGCTCTTGATGGAGGGTGGGCTCGGACAGGCGGGAATTCTCTTTCCTCAGCCTAAACGCCTCAAGCAGGCACTGAAGGAGCAGCTGGCTGAAAGCATCTATCAGAATGGCACCCTCAATCTTGAAACGGAGGGTGCACGCAAACGCATCGTGCTCACGCAGAAGGACAAAACCACCCTTGCTTCAGGCGCTTGGTCCGCTGGGCAGCGCGAGTTCACCCCGTTGCTTTTGGGCCTTTATTGGCTCATGCCTGCCTCCAAGCTCAGCAAGCGGGATGAAGTTCAAACCGTGATCATTGAGGAACCCGAGATGGGCTTGCATCCGCGTGCCATCATCACCTTCGGCTTGCTTCTGTTGGAGCTCCTTCACCGCAACTACCGAGTCATTGTCTCGACGCACGCACCTACCCTGCTGGATCTCGTTTGGGCGCTCGGTGAGCTCAAGGAAGCCAAGCACGACGCTGCACTCCACGCGCTGAAGGACGTCTTCCAAGTCTCGCGTTTGAGTGGACCGCTCAAGGAAGTCTTCGAAGCCGCACTCCAGAAAACCTACAAAACATACTATTTTGATCGCACTGACCACGGCATCGAGACGCGGGATATTTCGTCCTTGAACCCTGGTGACGACGATCCAAATGTTGCGGGGTGGGGTGGATTGAGTGGCTTCTCTGGCCAAATTGCCGACTCCGTGGGGAAGGCGCTCGCCTAATGCCCGCCACCAAGCCCAGCCGCTCGAACGCCTTTCGAGACGCCATCGACCAGGCAGAACACCTCACGTTGCACGAGGGCCTCCAAGCGATAGCTGAAGGCAAAGGCATGATCAGAGCTCCAAAGCCTGTAGGCAGCGTCAACATCGATCGAGACTGTAAGCCGCACTACCCACAAACCAACCGCTGGGACTACGCGATTGGCGTCGTGAATGCCAAGAGCACCAAGGTCCACTACGTTGAAGTCCATCCCGCTGAGACCAACGAGGTCAAAGTCGTGATCCGGAAGTTGGAGTGGCTTCGCGAGTTCCTCGAACGGGAAGCGCAGGCCGCGCTCAAAAAGCTGCCGAGTGAATGCCATTGGTTGGCTTCGGGGCGAGTGCGGATCCCAAAAACGACTCCTCAGTATCGTCGGCTGCAACTTTCGCAGATCCGGTTCCATTCCAAAGCCCTGACCCTCGAATAGGCACTCAACATGACGCAGCTCCTCAAAGACCTCTTCGACCTTCCCGAACGCGTAAGCAAAAGTGATTTCGTCTTGGAGCTCGCCAGCGGGGTCAGCGACTATCAGCGCACGACCGATGCCTATGTTGCGACGCCAGGACTCGTAGAATCTTTCGATAGCAGCCTCAAGCTCATCAGTTCAGAAGTTTCGGCAGCGGTAAGAGCCACTTCATGGCCATGTTGAGCTTGCTCATCGCCCGGTACCCTGGCAGTCGCCGGACTGATCGCAGACGTTTTCGTCCCCTATGTCGTTGGTGCTGTACTCGCGCCACGCCTGACTGGCGTCGGCAGGTGCATGCCCAGTCGGGTCAACGAACCGTCCCGGGTTGGAATAAGCATAAGCATACCGATTCAGCGAAGGTGGCACCCCGCCCTGCCCCAGGTAGCTATCCTGCGACGTAAATCTGCCTATATCCGCATCGTAGTACCGAGCTCCGTAATACAAGAGCCCCGTCTTCTCGTCCCGCTCCTGCCCCGTGAAGCTCTTCCGGTTAACGCTAGTGCCACTCTGCTCGCGTACTTGACCCCAAGGGTCCGTCTTGTAGCTAACAGCCTTGTTGCCGCTTGAATCGGTGAGGTTTACCGTGCTCCCAAGAGCATCCTGATGGTAAAATTGCTCACCGTCGGCGGGTGTCGCTAGTGAGAGCAGTTGCTCGGCGTACCGGTAGAATGCTTTGAGCTCCCCGCTGACGCCATCCCGCTCCTCGATGACAGAGCCCTCATCGTAGTAGTAATCAACATTCCCTCGGTCGCTCAGGTGATGACGTACCCGTTGGCCCCCCGCGTTGTAGTCGTATTGGCCTAAAATAGGCGCATTTTGCGTGCTCGGAGGGCCACATGTGGCCTGCACCATTTGGTCTCGGCTGTTGTAAAAGTATTCAGCGCTCTCGGCTGGGTTGTTGCTAACTGTCTTGCTGAGGGTGTTGCCGTTTTTGTCGTAGGCGTAGTTGATGACGCTTTGTTTGCCGAAGGCTCGCTCGTCTATGGAGGTGACGCGATTGAGGGGATCGTAGTGGTACGCTCGGTCTTTGACGATGACGCCGTTGCGCTTGATGAGCTCGGTGTCGCGGTTGTAGCGATTTCTCTTGCCCCTGTCGGGAGCCCCCTCCTCGTTGAGGTATCTGTAGGCCCCTTCTTCCGTCGCGCCGGCGCCAGTGATGGCGTAAGTCTTGAGCCGGTCGATGTTGTCGTAGGTGTACGCCGTGGTTTCCGTTTTGCCGTCCTGCAGCTCCGTTTGGGAGCTGCGGTTGCCGTTGGCGTCGTAGGCGTAAGTGTATTTTGAGATGACTTGGGTCGGGTCTTGGGCCTTGCGCTGCGTGATGCTTTCGACCCGAGCGCTCTCGGTGTAGGTGTGCACGGTCTCTATGCCGTTGGGCAGGGTGGCGCTTTGCAGGCGGCCATCTGGGAAGTAGTTGTAGCTGGCGGATTTGCCGTCGTAGTCCGCCGTTTTCAGGCGATTGCGGGCGTCGTAGCGGTAGCTGGTGCTCCGGCCGTTGGGGGCCGCCACGGATTGGCGGTTGCCGTTGGCGTCGTAGCGGTAGTCGATGAGGAAGCCCGCGGTGGCGCCTCGGGTTTGGGTGCTGTCGTCGAGGCGGTCGAAGGCGTCGTAGCGCCGGTCGATGCGGTCTTCGATAGCGGTGGCGTTGAGGGGGTCTTGTTTAGTTTCAGTGGTGTGTTCGAGGTTGCCGTTGGGGTCGTACTCGAACTGGGTTTTTACGGGGCGGAGGTAGGGGTTGGATGATGAGGGGTAGAAGGCGTTCGTGCGGCGGTTGAGGCTGTCGTAGTCGTAGCTGAAGATTTTTTGGTTGGGGTCCTTGAGCTTCTTCAGGTTGCCTTCGGCGTCGTATTCGAGAAATTCTGTGATGATTTGCGCGTTATTTTCGGCGAACTGGATGTGCTGGGTGCGGCGGTCGAGGGCGTCGTATTTGAACGCTACGCGATCGACGCTGCTGCCGTCGCAGCTGGCTGAAATGGAGCCGACTTGGCAGTGTGCGGTTAGGTTGTCGTTCTTGTCGTATTCGTAGCGTGTGGTGATGCCAGCTTCGTCGGTGACGCCGATGAGGCGGTTGTGGCTGTCGTGAACGTAGCTGGTGGCAAGGCCGTTTGGCTGAAAGCGCGGCTTCCGAAGGGCGCTGGGGTTGCCGACTTCGTCGTACTTGTAGCTGGTGGTCTCTTTAGCGGTGGTCGCGCTGGTGACGCGATTTTCACGGTCATAGGTGTAGGTGGTGGGGCGCGCGCCTTCTTTGGAGGCAAGATACGGGGGAGTGATAGACGCTAAGCTGCCGTTGTCGTAAAATTCGCGGGCAATGCGGTTGGCGCCGTCACCGGCATCGGGCAGCACGGTCTCGACGGCCAAGGCGTTCGAGGTCGGCGCGGACGATGCTGTACCTTTCGACCAGGGCCTCGGTCACGGCAAGAATCGGGACGCGCCGGCGCAACGCCTCCAGCTTCATGCGATTCTCGGCCACGCGCGTCGAGTTGTAGGCGCCAAACAACAGCTCACCGAGCGCCAGCAACGGCAGTCCCACCTCGTCGCTGGGGAGCGTCGCGAGCCGTGACAACACCGTCGGATGGGCGTTCAACGCCGCCGCCGCGATGTTCGTGTCAAGGACATACCTCACAGCTCAGGAACGCTGCGACTACCGCCGCGACGCCGCGCCTCAGCCAAGAACTGAAGTAGCTCGTCCAGCGTCTCGCCCTCCCACGGACCGATCTCGCGGAACACGTCCGCCGCTGATTCTTCACCGGGAGCCAGAGCACGCGGCTCCTTGCTAGCCGCCGCCGCCACTGCGCGCACCTCGACCGTCAGCTCATCGTCCACCTTGACTCGCAAAGGGTGCGTCGGATCGAGCCTAAGGGCCTTGATGGCCTCTTCGAGGGGGAGCGGCTGGTTCACCCTCACAGCATAGCAGCCCTCCCAATCCATTGCCCGCCAGTTGCCCAACGTGGCGTGATTTCCCGTTACATGGCGTCACCTCTAGTTGAGGCACCCCACCCGAAACCAGAGGTATTGACGCTGTTTGCACGTGAATGACCGCCCGTTGTAAGTTTGAACCGCGCAACCGCACTGGGAGTTCTGCTTTTATGAAATCGATGACGAAAATCATCGTCGCTCTGGCAGCAACGCTCCCCCTCTTTGCGTGTCTCGCCTGTTGCAACAACGCCGGCCCCTTCGGTCACGCTTCACAATATGTTCCTTTGGAGGGTGAGCCCTCCGAGTCTCAACGGACGGAGTTTCGCCTCGTGGGAGCGAGAGTTGAGAAGGACTATTGGAACCGTCACCGTGTTAGCGCCACAGGTATCGTGGTGGCGTCCGAGGATGTCGCGGGAGAGAGGGTGCTGGTGCTCCGTCAGCGGCGGCTCTCGTATCCGAACTCTTGTCCAAGTGATCATGATCCGACCGAGGTTTACGTTCCCCCCGAATCCGCATGTCGCGTGACGGTGTCGCAGCGGCGTTTGCCGTTCATTCGCATTTCGCTGGGAAGGCTCGATTTTCCGGAAAAGGCGAAGCTCGTGCCAGGCGTACTGCTGCGCGTGTACGGCTCCGTTGAGTATCGTCAAGGCGAACCGCGGATCCGTGTCAGCTTGTATCGAATGTGGCCACCGGGTGAATTTTTGATCTCCAGCGGAGCGGAGTTGAATTGAAAGCGTTGTGGATGCGGAGTTTCATTGGGCGCCGTTCCAGGCTCACCTTGTTGGCGGCGTGGCTTTGCGCGGGCTGTGCGTGTCCTTGCTATCCAATCACCCAAGTGCCACGGGAACGGAGTCGTAAGCGTGTGAATCAGGCAGAGTTTCAACGCTACGAAACCTGCGCTTCGCCCGAGAAGAACCCGATCAAGCTGCGAACGGATGGCTTCTACGTGGTTCAGGGTAAGACCGAGGCCGGGGATGATCCAAAGGTATTCCGCTTCTACGAAGATGGAGAAATTTGGGCTTTTCCAGCGATGAGCTACCTTCGGGAGCCCCTGCCGTGCGAGTGGTTTGCTCGTGAAACTGCCCGCCAAGAAAATGAGCCCGTGTATGCGGTGGTGCGAGGTCGGTACTGCATAGACGGTGCGCGTGTGTCGTTCTCATTGACCGGTACCTACGGCGGCCGGCGTGAACCGGTCATATATCGGGGGACGGTTGCGGATGACGGAACGGGCATCAGAGGGGCGTCTGACTATGCCCTCGATCTCATCTTGAAGTTCAAGACATTCGAGCAAGCGGGTTGCTCGACACTCGGTTCCATCGCGTTGCCGATCACGCAATAACTGTCGCACTCTGGGTCACGCGGGTGTGCCAAACGAGGGTTGGCCCTGGTTAACCCTTTGCCAGAACCACGGCCACC
>Ga0209591_10005092_pt1 | contig 14747 bp, 12 predicted proteins | sample MAT01_FD_187207 | JGI IMG/M metagenome (GOLD analysis project Ga0209591, IMG submission 187207) | Freshwater microbial communities from Lake Fryxell liftoff mats and glacier meltwater in Antarctica - MAT-01 (SPAdes) (version 2) | ecosystem: Environmental > Aquatic > Freshwater > Ice > Liftoff... | reverse complement strand
TATTGGATACGCTCAAAGGAAAAGTAATATCAATATTGCCAGGAAACTATACCTTAAAAAGTGGTGAAAAGTTACAAAGTTCTGATCCTTTATTTCAATTTTCATATCTTTCTGCAACTGTACAACAAAATACAAATATGTCAAGCAGACCTCATCTCTATGAACATCTTGAACCTCATTTTTATGATTATTCAAAATTTATGATGAGTGTAAAGCTATGTGATACATCTGTAGTGTTTTTGTTCGAAGGAAATGATGTACGATCTAAAACCAATGATTACCTGAATATTCGAATAGACCCATTTACTTCTAACGTTGCTTTACCAGTAATAAATGGTTTAGTGAAAGACATCAATAAAATTTGGTCAGATGAAATGTATTTACCGTATGAAGAATGGAAACATCGATTTAAATAAGAAAAAGAATTTATATTTGGATTTGGAGAATGAAATACACTTCAAAAAAAAAGCCCTTCGAAGGAAGGGCTTTTTTTTAGTTTAGAAATTGCTATTAGATTATTTCATAGCAGTATCTTTGGAAGTCATTCCTAATCTTGTTCGGTAAACTCCAGCTCGTTGTTCAATAGAAGGAACCATTCCTTGAAAGAACTCATCGGGCGATGTAGCATACTTTGTTTTCAAGCGTTCAGTTGCTTCTAAAGCTTCTTTGAACTTCCCTTGTTTTTCAAAATTAGAGATTTCCATTTGGTCCAATTTAGCTTGAATTGAATTTGGATTCGACCCCGTTTGAGAACGAAGTTGATCTAACATCAATTTTGCATTCGTCATATCACCCATAATTGCATAACATTCAGCTGAAATATCATACGGACTGAACTGACGAGCATACGGTTCTTGAGTCAAATATTGAGGGTTCGAAATCAATATTTTCGAAGATTCAATAGCACGTTTTGCAAAATTATTAGCTTGAGCCGTATTACCAGCTCTAAAATAGAAGTCTGCAATTTGATATTCCAATACAAATGGCATTGGGAATTGATCTGAAGAAATATTTGCATTTAAGATATCCAAAACATCCGATGCTTCTTTGTTCTTATTGTCATTTAACAAATACGATGCATAACGCAAATACAATTGACGATAGTTACCCATCAAACGACGATGAACTTCATCGTAGAAAATACCTGAATTATTCAAACCTCTAAATTTGAAACCAAATTTTGGAGTTTGAGAAAAATTATCAGTATTGTCAATATTAGTCAAACAAGCCTTCATCACATCAGGGTCAAGGTTTTCAGTTCCAGTATTTTTCTGAGAAGTAGGACAAATTCTGTATGCCATACCTTCCATACGGAAGAAATCTTCTAACCCACAATATGCGTCTGGACCAACGGTAATTGAATAATATACTGGACGTTCAAATTTAGTTTGACGCAAAATATCTAAAACCAATTTGTCCTGAACACGAACAATATATTCTGGTTGTCCATTTTCACCTTGACGGAAATTCTGACCAACAAAATTGAATCTCATAGCTGTAGGCACTTGATTAGAAGCAAGAGCAGAACCGTTAGGCATATATTTTTTCATAATCTCTGCACTTACAGGAATAGAAATATCCTGCATAGGAGAAAGTTCATAACGTAATGCTTTTGGATCTGATTCTTCAGCAGCCAATGACTCATTAGAAAACGATAAAGGAATTTTCTTTGCTCCGTGTGGTTCTTGATTTTTCAATTGATCAACATACCAAAGTGTATTTCCTAATGAAAGATTCACAACTCGAACATCTCTACGAACTCCAGCAACATCTTGTAAATACCACAATGGGAATGTATCGTTATCACCATTAGTGAATACAATTGCATCTTTGTCAAGTGACTGAAGAATGTTATATGAATAATCGAAAGGAATATAATTACCAGCACGAGAGTGAAGTTTCCATCCACCAAATGCCATATTAACAGGAACTAGAATCATAGAAACAGCCAAAACTCCAGATACAATTCCAACAGGTAGTTTATCCTTTGCTTTTGTAAATTGGTCAATCAAAGAATACACTCCAATTCCAATCCACATTGAAAACACGAAGAACGACGAAACATAGAAATAGTCTCGTTCTCGTGGTTGCGGATCTTGTTGGTTCTGTGCAATTGCAGCTAAGACCCCTAACAACAAGAATGCTATGAGGTATGTAAAAGCAATTTTGGGGTCTTTATAGAAATGGAAAAAGAGTCCTAACAATCCAAAGATTAGCGGTAGAGCGAAAAATCGAATAGGGTACATATCAGAATATCCACTGTTATAATTGATAACATCTGAATCTCCTTTTGTAAACCAGGAAGTGGGCGAATCTTGAATATCGGAACTTCGACCAACAAAATTCCAATAGAAATACCTTAAATACATGTGGCTAATTTGGAAATTCCAAAGATATGAAAGTTCACCTGCAGTATTAACTTGAGAAAATTCACGAGTTCCGGGACGAGGAGGATACCATTTTCCACCCCATTTTTCGTGTTGGCGAATAAAATACGATTCCGTTTGCCAACGACGAGGCCAACTTGGTGCATCACCATATTGTTCACGACCAATGTAAGAAATTAGGCGGTGTAAAGTTTTAGGAGTATTCTCATTCATAGGAGGATTTGCATTAGAGCGAATAATAATATGAGTGTAGGTACTATACCCTAAAATAAGCAACAATATAGTAGAAGCAGCCAACCCAATAATTGGTTTTGTTTTAGAAGCTCCATAATACACAGCAGCAACAAGTGCTACTATTCCGGTAATAACTAAGAATGGAACTGTATCCAACAATTTAGGTAAGTAACCAATAATTCCTTTATATAACACACCAAATACGATTAAAGAAATAGCTCCAGTAACGATAAACTTAAGAGTACTCATTTCGTATTTACGGAAATAAATCAAGTAAATTAACGAGAAAATAGTTAAAATACTAAGTAAGTGAATACCAATTGAAAGACCAATTAAGTAAGCAATTACAAGAATGTAGCGTTCATTCCCTGGTTTGTCAGCAACTTCATTCCAGCGAAGTAACAAATACAAACATAATGCTACAATTAACGAAGAAGCAGCATATACCTCCGATTCAACGCCATTAAACCAAAAAGTATCACTAAAGTTAAAAGCTAATGCACCAATGAGGGCACTACCATAAACTGCAAGTGATTCTCCAATAGTAGAATAAGTTCTTCCACGGAAATTTTCAATAGCTTTCACAATTATGAAGTACAACAACATAATAGTAAATGCAGAACACACAACAGAAAACATATTCAATCTCCACCCCGGATCGCCAAAAGGTAGTAAGTGAAACAATTTTCCAAGCATTAAAAATAGAGGTGCTCCCGGAGGATGGGGAACTTGTTGCCAAATTGAGGCAGAAGTGAACTCACCACAATCCCAGAAAGGAACTGATGGTTGAACCGTCAAAGTAAATGTAATTAAGGAAATTGCAAAGACTATAAGCCCTACAATCCTATACATTAATCGTGTATTTTCCATACTCAACAGATATGTTTATAAAATGTTTTTTTCTAATGAGGTTGCAATTTACAAAATGTTATGGTAAATTCCTTTTTTCTTTCGAAATATCCTTATGAAAACACCAATAAAGGAAGTAGTAACTGCTTTCATTCTGACGAAAAATTCCGAAAAAACTATTGAGAGAACTTTGAGAAGTATAAGACCATTTGTAGGTTCAATTATTATTCTAGATACAGGTTCAACGGATAAGACTATACAATGTTGCTTACCATTCGGTTGTTCGATATGGTATGACTCCTGGAAAGATGATTTTTCATATACAAGAAATTTAGCTCTTAAATATTGTTCAACTCCTTGGATTCTGATGATAGATTCAGATGAAGAATTACTTGAACTTGATAATGAACAATTTTTGAATGTTGTAAACAATCAAAAAGTTGGTGGAATTTCTGTTTCAATTAAAAATTTTCTCAACGAAACGAATACTTCGTATTCTACTCATTCTTATACAAGACTATTCCGAAATAGTCCTAAAATTCAATTTAAAGGCACTATTCACGAACAAATAAATCAATCGATTGTGGATGCTGGTTTAGAAATTGTTCCTTCTACTACGGAAATTGGGCATTATGGTTATAAAGAAAATGACCAACATAAACGTGAACGTAATGAAATTCTATTAGAAAAAGAGTTAGAGAAAACAGATGATGTTTACATTGAGTACCAGTTGTTATTAACCCATTTTGCTAATCAGAAGTTTAATAAAGTCATTCAAAAAGGGAAATTTTTAATTCATTCAGTTGGTCTATCCTATAAACAAAGAGAATTGATTCGGCTTAGAGTGGCTCAGTCGTACTTACACTTTTCTCAATTTCCATTTATGGAATCCATTTTAAATGAAAGAATGGTCGATACTGAATATGAATTTTTCAGAAAATATTTGAATGTAATTTTGTTGTTACAACTCAGAAACTTCGAAAAAGCACAATTGGAGATTTTATTTCTAATCAATAATTTCAATTCTGGGATGGTAACAATTGAAGAGCTGATGAAAATTGAAAAACTCATTGAAAGTCAGTTTTCTAAACAATAATTGCTTGTATTAGGGTAAAGGAAGAGTCAGTTTCTTTGTAGAAGTAGCTCTTTGAAAAATAGCAACTGTGGTATCACCACAAACGACATTATTCGTTAAATGTATTGAACCTATCTGTTTAAAATCTGAAAAAATGGTATCGTTAAACCAAGAGGTATAAATTAGAAGAAAATCAATATTCTTTACCAATAAAAGAGAATCTATATTTTTTGAATTGTATTTGTTCGATTTCTTTAACGAAAAAACTTCTGGAGAAGCAATTCCATATAAATCCAAAAACGAGTTTTCATTATAATAGGAAACTGCACCAATATCATTAACAGCTATGTTAGCATTCGTTGGTAAGGTTTTAACCAGCATAGCCATTTGAATTTGTTGATCGTAAATATTCTTAGAAGCAATATGTGTGGTTGACAAAGAAAGGAATGCTCTTTTCGAAGTAATTAAAATGAAAACAAGCAATATAAAAATGGTAGAAACTTTTTTAACACTGATTGGATCTTGTAGAAATTCAATGATAATAAAAACTGCAACTATTGCAATGCAATATGCCTCATAACGGTAGAACCAACCTTGTCGAGCAAAAACAAGGTGTAAAAGTAAAGTTACAAAGGGTATTAAGAAAAGTTTGGACTTATTCCATTTGTAAATTGTAATACTGAAACTTAGTATACTCAAGAATAGAAGTAGTTTGGAATTCCAAATTTTTACCAGCGTTGAATTAAAAATCGATTGATCCGAAATTACTGTTTTCAGTAATATTGTGTTTGGAATTATCTCAATAGAAAATAGAAGCGACAGTACTACATATAAACATAAACCAAGTATAAATCCAATAGAAGTTAGTAAAAGAGTATTCCATTTTTTTTCAAAGATACACCAAATGCCTACTCCTAATACTAAGAATACTGTTTCTAATCTGATAAAAAGTGCTAATGCAAAAAGAATGAAAAGAACCACTTTCGATCGAGACTCTTTCCGAAAAAACAGTATAATAGACAAAACTAACATACAATGGATTAAATGCTCCATTCCTAAAACAGTAAGTGAAGGGAGTGGAATTACAAGAATAAAAGTAATTCCAATACAAAGTTTACAAAACCTAGTTAGTTTTGTTACATTTGTTAGAATTACAATTTGATAAATAATAATGATAGAAGCAATTATATTTAGAATAAGTGGTGCAAAAATTGCATTTTCAGTAGATATGAAAAAAGTAGATAGTAGCAAAGTATAGAAAGGTGAAGTTGAAGCAGAAATTGGAACGGAAGAATCAATACCCCAAATACCATTCATAAAAACATTCGATGCAATTTTTAAATGAATGTAAACATCATCTAATGGATATACAATAATACCTGAATTAATGTATATTGGCTGTAGAATTACAGTTAATACTGCCAGATACACTAAAAGTAGAATAAAAAACTCTAATAAAATTGAAGAAGGTGTAATTTTCATATAGAAATATCGTCAAAAGCAGTAAGAAGAAAAAAATGGGAATATTAAACAGAGTAATTAAAATTGTTTCGTCTCACTTACATAAAAATAAACAACAAGAAATAACTCAAAGAATACCAAAAACAATGAATCAAACCAAAAAAACCAGCCGTTCAATCGAAAACGATCCATTGGCTCAACAAATTAATTCCTTGAAAGCAAATAAATCGAATCATCAATATCAAAAAGAACAATCGAAAACCAAGGAAGGGGTTAAAAAGCCTAATAATTTAACTCGCAAAGAAGCCTTATCTATTTTAAATATTCAATTCGAAAAGCCAACAATTGATCAGATAAAATCTGCTTACAAACGGCTTTTGCTCACAAATCACCCCGATAGAGTACAGCATTTGTCTGTCTCTGACCAAAAAATTGCTGAACAAAAGACAGTTTTGATTAATTTAGCATATTCTACATTACTATAGACCCTTATGAAATTCATTCGTGACGTCATTATTATTTTACTTTTGAGTGCAGCATTAGGAGCATTATACAATTTCTTTGCTCCAAAACCTTTACCTTGGTTTAAAGAAGAAAGAACATTAACATTCGTTGACGATTCTGATTTGTTTAAACCTAAACCGAAAAATGATATTATACCAACACAAATACAATATACTTGTTCAAATACAGTATTTATAATAGTAGGTATTGATAGTGTAAAAACTACTTGTCAAGCATTTTATCCCTTTAAAAAGGCTTCAGATTTAAAACTTTTAGATAAAATTGCTTCAGTAAATACAGAATTTACCAAATATATTCAATTTTGGACGATTGGAGATACTCTTTCAAAATCGATGAAAGAATTATATGTGAACAAAATTCCATTAAAATCTCCATTTATTGAAACAATATTTATTGTTGTTCCTTCAAAAAATCAATTAGACTCACTTGTTAAACTATATGAATAAGACAATGAAGTATTTATTAAGCTCTCTTTGTATTGCTACGTCGGTTCTATTTCTTTCATGTAAACCATCAACCGAAACTCCAAAAGAAAATGTTAAAGAAATGACTTTAACTACCTCAGAATCTACAGAAAAGAAATCTGATTCGAAAGGCGTCACTTATGAACAAGTTTCTAAACTAGCCGAAGATCCTGATGTATTGATAATTGATGCACGTAAAACTGAAGAATTTGTTCAAGGACACATTAAAAATTCTAAAAACTTTTATGCAATGGAATTTGAAAAAAATATTCCTGAATTCTTGGGTTTAAATTTACCTGCGGATAAACGTATTGTTGTATATTGTGGTGGAGGCGAATGCGAACTTTCTCACATGATTGCAGACCAACTAACTAAACAATTTAAATTTACCAATGTGTATATTTATTTAAACGGTTGGAAAGAATGGACAGAAAAAGGTGGAGCCGTTTCAAAATAATTTCTTCATTCATAGATTTTTTATATAAGGGGGGTAACCCCCTTCTTTATGTATATGGTATTAGATAACAACACAAGACAATTAATTCAACTTCTCAAAGAACGTTTTGAAATTATCGGTGAATCTCCTTTACTCTACGATGCAATTGAAAAAGCTCGAAAAGTAGCAGGAACAGATATTACCGTATTGATTAATGGAGAAACAGGGACGGGGAAAGAAGTTTTTGCAAGTATTATTCATCAATTGTCGAACCGAAAAAAAGCACCTTTTGTAAGTGTGAATTGCGCTGCTATACCTGAAACCTTATTAGAAGCAGAACTTTTTGGTCACGAAAAAGGTGCTTTTACAAATGCAATTGAACAAAGGGTAGGTTTTTTTGAATCAGCAAATCATGGAACTATATTTCTCGATGAAATAGGTGAAATGCCTATAAGTATACAATCGAAATTGTTACGAATTTTAGAAAATGGTTCATATTCACGTTTGGGATCGTCAAATATTAACAAAGTAGATGTTCGCGTTGTTGCTGCTACAAATAAAGATTTAGAAATTGAAGCTGAAAAAGGTAATTTTAGACGAGATTTGTTGTACAGACTCAACAATATTCGAATTGAACTTCCATCCCTTCGTGATCGTATTGAAGACATTGAACTTTTGACAGAACATTTTGTTGAACGAATTTGTGATAAGTTAAAAATTCCATTTCAAGAAATTGATACTGATGTTATAGAATTGCTTCAACAATTTCCTTGGACAGGAAATATACGGGAATTACGAAATGTAATTGAAACAACAGTATTGTTAGAACGAAGTGGACATTTAACAATGAAACACCTTTTGCTACATTTACCACCAACTTTAAAAGGTTACGCGGAAAACCCACATTCTTCAATGGCTATTGTTAGAGTAAATGCTCCTCTAGTTGCACCAGTATCTCCGGATTTAAGTTTAATCTATCAAACCTTACTTAAATTGACTAATGATGTAAATGAGATGAAAATGGCATTGAAAACGTTAATTAAGTTTATGACATCACTTCAAGATAGTTCCAAAAACAATTTTATAGAAGATGAAGAGGTCTTAAGAGCATCTAAGGTTGATGATTTTGAAAAACATCCAGAAGAATATTCTTTAGAAGATATGGAAAAGAATATGATAAAAGCTACTTTACACCGCTTTTCAGGTAATAGAAGGTTAGTTGCCAACCATTTAGGTATTAGTGAACGAACACTCTACCGAAAACTTCAATTGTATAATATTACTTAGCCTAAATAGGAGTTATACATCCATAGCAATTTTTCATGTTCACGGATATAATCGGACATTAGGGCTGCTGTTCCTTCATCGTTCGCTTCATTAGATAAAATGAGAATTTCTCTTTCTAAATTTATAAGTGTTGTTAAAGAAGATAGAATATTTTCAATTGCTTTTTTACTATTTGAAACATTTTCTACGCTTTTTATACTTGAATGTTTGAGGTAAGATTCAAAACTGTGAAACGGAAGAAATCCAATTGTTTGAATTCTTTCAGCAATTTCATCAATCTTAACTACTAATAATGAGTATAACTCTTCGAATTTCAAATGAAGCTCAAAAAATTGAATTCCTTTGATATTCCAATGAAACCCACGTGTGTTCATATAGAATACTTGAAAATCTGCTAATAATTGATTTAGACTAATTGATAATTTTTCAGCCAATTCTTTGTTTATCCCAATATCGTTTAGCGACGATTTTAAATGTTTTTTCATAGTTTATTTTGGTATGGTTATAGAAACTTTGTCTATACTCCAACGTGCCTTGACTTCAAAAATTGTAGGAAACATTGATACTTTTTCACAATGTTGAAATGGATTAAGATTTCCACAAGAATATTCACCGTTTTTATCTGAATCTTCAACGATTTCTAACGAATAAGAACCTTCTTCAATGTTTTCGAATAAAAATTCATTTTCTGAAGTAATAATCGAATATTCTTTTCCATTTCTTTTATTCGATTTCAAAGTAAGAATTACTTGAGATTTGTTGAAATTATTCAAAATAGTACCTTTAATCTTACCAAAATTTCTTATGTCTTGAGTTCTAACCCGAATTACAATTGTAGTATCTAAGAATTGTTCAGAATCTTGTATTTCAACAGTGATAGAATTCCAACTATCATTAGAAAATGATGAAAACGGAATAGAAAAGAAATTTCTATTATTACTTTCTGTCAATAAAGAAAACTTTTTACCGGAGTTAAGTGAGTAAGTTATAGTACCAGAATTAGAAATTGGTTTTGAGACTATAACTTCTAAAGAATCATTTGTTGAAATGTTTTGAATTGAATCTGTTTTAGAAATTAGTATCAAAGCATTTTTCTTTAAGTATTCTGTGTTTCTGGGTAGAAAATAAAATTTCGAAGTAGAACTTTGAACAGGAAATAAGTTGATATCTAATAATGATGAATCTATATTCTGCAGATCAAAACTATATTTTTTCTTTGCATCTAATGGAGTTGAAAGTATAAGAGTTATTTCTTTTTGATTACCTTTTGATTTTAATATAGATTGAACAGGAATTATCGTTGAATTCAACGAATCTAAAACTTCAAAAGATAATATAGAAATTGACTTCATTACAACTTCTTTTGTAAATTGAATTTGTAGTTCTTGAAGAGAATTACTTTTGACATCTGTAATATCTGCCCGTTGAAAATAATCACTTTGACATATTTTGAATTGGATTGAATCTGATACATAATGTTTTGCGTCAACATCCTTAGGTGCAATTGAGAACATATCTTGCCCAATATCGAAGAGATTATTAGATAGTTCATCTTTTATAGCAAACAAACGGTATTTACCATCAGAAATAGATTCTAACGAAAAGCTTCCATCACTGGAAAGGCGAGTACTATAGTTTGGATTTGTTGTTTGAGGGTTACACGTATCTTCAATTGAAAGTTTATAGGCGAAAATTTGAACACCGTCTGGAACAGTGCCGATAATTTTACCGTATATTTTTGCTGAATCTATACATGGTCCTGTTGAAAATGCAATTGAAATAGGTGAAAGTGGCTTATTCTGTTGTAAATCTGTAAAATCATTTTGAATTGAAATTGAATATGTAGTAGAATCTTTCAATAACTCAACGAAATGAATTTTAAGTGATGTACCACTCCATGAATATTCTTGTCTTGTCAAAGGTTGAATAACTATGTTTTGTAAAACACTAGATCTATTCACATATTCAGAAAATTCTATTTCGACTAGGTTACTTTTAAAATTGAGTTCTTTATTCTCAGGAACCGTTCGTAAAACACTAGGAGGTTCCTTATCTTCTGGTCCACCACTTGGTGGAACATTTGAAGCACACGAAGAAAATAGAACTGAAACAACAAACACCACTAATATTCGTACTGAATAGTTCAATACATTTTCAGAATCCAAAGACAATATGCGATACATTTTTTTTTATTTAGTAAGTACATTTCTTGCACTGAATTTATTTGCTCAAAATAATATTCAAACATATAACTGGAAGACGTATACATCATTCAATTCCGTTACAACAGTTTTAGAAATTGATAATGAATTATGGGTCGGAACAAAAGGTGGAATAGTAATTTTTGATTCTTTAGGGAATCAAAAACAATCATACACAACTGCAAATGGATTGTTAGATTTGAATGTTTCTTCATTGTATTACGATCAAAAATCAAAATCAGTTTTTGTTGGGTTTGAAAATGGTATAATAGATGTATTTAGAGATAAGGAATGGAAACATATAACAGATATCTTTGACGCAGCGAAACAATACCCAAGCAGACGTGTGAATACCATTCTTTCCAGAGAAGACACATTGTATGTTGCGTCTTCTTTTGGATTAGCTTTCTTTGATACACGTACCTTAACTCCTTTAGGGCAAATTGATAAACTTAATACTCTTGCTTCCCTCACTGCAGTAAATAAAATAGTAATTTGGAAAAATGAGCTGTATGCTCTTACTCCGAAAGTTTTGCTAAAAACTCCGCTCAACAAATCGTTACTTTCACTACAAATTTCTGAAAATTGGGTGGAATTAAATAATTCAACTTTTCAGTATGCAGAATTTACAGATTTGGTGGAATCTAATCACCAGTTATTTCTTTCAGCAGATACAACAGTATATAGTTATACCGATACTTCCTTTTCAAAGGTTTATGCTGCGGACTATCCTATTATAAAACTACAATATTTTCCTAATTCCCCTTTGATAATAACATCACTTTTTTCTATAAAATTTGCTGGAGCAGACTTTGATATCTACTTTTCAAATAACGAAAACAATGTTTCAATCGGTAGAATAGCGACTTCATTGTATCAAGAAAATAAATTATTTGTTGGTTTTGAGAATACTGGGTTTGGAAAAAGATTAGGTAAAAATTCGCTTCAATTATATGCTAACGATGGTATTCTTTCTAATTCGATTACCTCGATCGGAATAGACGGCAACAGTATTCCTTGGATAGCTACTGGAGGTAATCCAGCTGGGTTTGGTTTTTCGTTTCAAGAAGATAAAAAATGGAAATTCTTTGAAAAAATTTCCTCTCCTTTTATTAAAGACAATGTCTACGATAATGTTTCAACGTTGTCAAATGGTGAGGTATGGTTAGGGTCATACGGTGTAGGTACTATGAGAGCAATTCCAACAGATACCGGTTACAGATTTATTCGTTATGATAATTTGAATTCACCCTTAAAAGGTGCTGTTTCTTCAGATCCCAATTATGTAATTACCGGTCAAACCTGTTTAGATTTTCAAGGTAATAAATGGGTTATAAACCGATACACTGATGGACCCATATTATCGGTACTTTCTGCAAATGAAGAGTGGAAGTCAGTTTCTAATTCTATTACAGGATTGAATGATTTTAATGAAATTCAAATTGATAGATTCGGGACATTTTGGATGAAATCAGCAAATAGATTCCAACAATTAGGAATAGTATATTTTAATCCAAATAGAACAATCGAACTCACCTCAGATGATAAATGGGGCAAAATAAGTGATATTTCTTCTACATTTCCAAGTAATCCTACTTCTATGGCTGTAGATGATAACTCTGTAATTTGGGTCGGTTCTACTTCTGGGTTGTGGCGAATAATCAACACATCAAGTATTTTACAAGATCGTTCACCTACAATTATCAAATCTCAATTGCTTTCGAATCAAACAATAAATCACATAGGTGTTGATGCTATTAACCAAAAATGGATTTCTACAAATGAGGGAATTTGGGTACTAAATGAAGATGGTACAGAAGTTGTACTTACTATAAATACTCTAAACAGTCCTTTGATTACTGACATTGTCAGCACAATTAATTTTGATAAAAAAAATGGGGTAGTATTTGTTGGAACTTCAGAAGGGTTGCAATCTTTTGAATCACCTATAATTACTCCCTCAAGTGAATTTGCACTGAATTGTTTTCCTAGTCCTTTTAATCTACAAACTCATCCTTTTATGACTGTAAAAGGATTAGAAGTTGAATCTGAAATTATAATATTAACTTCAAATGGAAGTTTAGTGAAATCAATTTCAACAACTTCTGGTTCAATAAACTGGGATGGTAAGGATGAAAAAGGACAATATGTAACTTCAGGAATATATATAATCTCTGCACGCTCAAGTATTAATAATACAACAACGATTAAGAAAATTTTTGTAAAAAACGGGAAGAATGGTGGATAGTTATTTTGGTTTGGTAGTTGCCTTTTTTGGATTGGCAGGTATTTATTATATGATTACCTACTTTTCACATATACCAGCTTCCAATTTCGATTCAAAATTAAATCAAGACAACTCATTGACACCGACTATAATTTTGAATGAATACAGAAATTCAAAAGAAAAAAAAGAGACGATGGATAAATATAAGGACAAATTCTTAAACTTCCCGTGCAAATTCCATAGTGTTAAAGAAGCAGAAGAAGGTTTATTAGAAGTAGTATTCTTGTTTGGTCCTGAGTTAATATCTTGTAGTATTCAAACTAAAAAATATCCTTTTTTATTAAAATCAAATGCTATGAGTTCCTTTATATTTAAAGGAGCAGTACAAAAAATTACGAATGAATCTATTCGTATGGTAGAAAAACAACTAGAAAAAATATGATTCATAAAATTGGATTTGGATTTGATGTTCATAGATTTATTTCTGGAACTTCGGTGGTTTTAGGTGGTATTTCAATTCCATCTGAGTTTTCAATAGAAGCTCATTCTGATGGAGATGTACTTCTTCACGCAGTGTGTGATGCTATTTTAGGGGCATTAGGTGAAGGGGACATTGGTGAACTGTTCCCCGATACTGATAACTCAAATAAAAACAGAAACAGTTTAGAATTCTTAAACATTGTTTTAGAAATTATGAGATTTAAAAATTATTCACTTAATAATTTTGATTGTACAATTGTAGCTGAAAAACCAAAGTTGATGGAGCATAAAAAGAAAATTAAACAGTACTTAGCAGAACTTTGTTCGCTGCCCTTAGATTCTGTAAATATAAAAGCTACTACCAATGAAAAATTAGGTTCCATTGGTAGAATGGAAGGTATTCAAGCATATTGTGTATGTTTACTAACAAAAGACTAATTTATACTTTTCTTCTATTTCTAGTTGCTTTCACTTCGTTATCAGCATTAGAAGACAATAGAATTTCACTAAAACTAGTTCATTCACTAGAAGGTATTCTATTATACTCTGCCAATAAAAACAACAGTACTATTTCAATAGTAGTTCAACGTTCTCCAACGTGGGCTAGCCAAAATAGTACGTTTTATAAGTATGGAAGCGACTGGAAAATAATTTCTTCTATTGAAATTCCATCAATAAGTTCTACCATAGTTTCACAAAATTCCCTATTTTACTTTTTTACTCAAGAATCAAAAAACCTTCGTTTTGTTTCAGTAAATGAAGATTTTGAATTTTCTTCATTTCAAATAGACGATTCTACTTCTAATCGGTTACAAAAGGGAGTATTTTCAATTGTAGTAAGTTTAGATTCAAAAATTTATTTTCAAATGGGAACATCCGTATTCTCTATACATAATGATACAATAGTGTTACATTCAAACGATGTTTCTAGAATAGTTTTTAATGAATTATTTAATACGTTTGTCCTTATAAAACAAACTGTCAACGCAACTATAGTCGAGGTAAGAGATACAAATTATATATTGTTGAAACAAGAAATTATTGACAAAAAAGAGTTTCAAGAAGTACACTGTTTTGAAAAAGGAGTAATTCTCACATCTGAAGTTGGAAATTATAATCAG
>Ga0209591_10005087_pt1 | contig 14753 bp, 10 predicted proteins | sample MAT01_FD_187207 | JGI IMG/M metagenome (GOLD analysis project Ga0209591, IMG submission 187207) | Freshwater microbial communities from Lake Fryxell liftoff mats and glacier meltwater in Antarctica - MAT-01 (SPAdes) (version 2) | ecosystem: Environmental > Aquatic > Freshwater > Ice > Liftoff... | reverse complement strand
CGCCATTATTGGTGCGCAATTGCCGTCCATGGAGGAACATCGTGCAGACATCGCCCGCCACGATTTTGTGATCGGCTGGTCGTATTGCGAGCAGTGCAGCATGGCGCTGCCGCTTCAGTGTCTGGCGTCTGCCGAACAGGTCCGCCGCGTGACGCCTGAAATCGCTGAAATGAAACGGCAGGTCGATCAGTTTGAACGTCGCCGGGAACGCTGGATGGTGGGCTGGGTCTGCTATCTGCTGGCAATCACACAGTATCTGATCATCGGCCTCGTGACGCGCCGTGATAAAGCCATGGATATGCTCAATGAATTCGACCGCGCTGTGGCAGATCGACGGAAAGAGCTCGTTGAGGAATTTGTGGAAGAGGGAAATCTGCCGGTCGATTTCGACGCGACAGCACCGGTTCCGAAACAACCGCCGAGTACACAGGTCCCGGAGAAGCCAGGTATCGAGCCCGCACCGTAGATGCGTTGCATTCCGTGCCAAAGCAGGTCCTGTCCGGCTTCTGCCCCTTTGTGCGTGCCCAGCGAGTGATCGACACCTATTTCTGTATCACACTTGCAAAGCGATGCCGGAAGGCCCTGGCATCGTCGGACGTGGTGACCCACAGAAACATTTTCCCGGCTTCATCGACACGCACGTCGAAACCAAGTTCCAGTTTATCACCAACAGCCGTCAGGAGTCGTGCGGGTGAGATGCGGTCGTCCTTGCGTGTGTATTTGAGCGTGTTGATATCCAGCCCTTTCGCCGTCAATGCATACGCCGACGAAAAATGAGCCACCCCGATTTTTTCGGATATTGCACCGACCAGCGCGCTCAATTCAACATCTTCCACATCGAGCGGAATGGCTCGAAGATATGTGGGCAGGATCTCGCTGAAGGATTGTTCGGGCTTCCAGCCGATCGGCCAGAGATTGTTCGATTCATTACCGCGATCGATTTCCATGTCGTACTGTCCCGGAGCCACATACCTGGGGCGAAAGCCAAGTCCGTACTGAGCCAGGACGATCGCGATCGCCGACCCCTTCGTGAATCCCTGAAGCTCGATGGTGTCGGGAGCCGACTCCGGTCGCTGCTCCAAAGCCTGCTGACGCGCGGCTGCGGTGAACTTCATCCGCATGTTGGTCGGTAGTCCCACGGATTCGACCGCAAGGATTGAAGACTGAAGTTCGACAGAATTTTCCACCGGCACTCCCAGCAGCTGCGTCACTTCCTTGAACTGCTCATCCGTCAGCCCCCAGGTCGGGCTGCTGTCCGGTGGCCCTTTCGCGCCATGCCGCTGTATTTCATCGAGGGCCTGCGTTAACAGTTTCGTACCCTCGATGTCGAATTTCTGCTTTCCGATGCGGATCGATCCGTCCGCTGCCATGGCCGCCACGACGCGAGTCGCCAGAAAATCCTCACGGTCCAGATCTTCGATTCGTGCCGCTTCCCCCGCGCGAGGTTCGCGAAACTTGACGCTGTATCCCAGTTCCTGAAATACGCGCCCCCATTCCTGGGACCTGATGCGATAGGATGGCTGCGACTGGATGAGGACTTCCACGTCCAGCGTCCGCCGTGGCGGTTCTGGCTCATCGGCGACAGCGGGCCGGACGGCCTGAGTCACCAAGGTCGCTGCAACAAGCAGGACTTTTATCTGCAAGCTGGTTAAAGAGTATGGCACAGCATGACCTCCTGAAATGCGATTGGTTCCTGAACACGTATTCTGCGGTTACTGAAGGGAAATCACAATAGATCAAAACCCGGACAGTTGGCGACAGAGGCGGTCCCCGTTATACATCCTTTGTGCGTCAAATACCTGCAAGACCATCACCAGATAAGTTTTTCGATGTCCCCAATTTCTGAAGTGTTTCAAACGGCTGCCCGCGAATCCCGCATGGCGTTTATGCCGTTTGTCACTGCCGGTGATCCGGATCTGGACACCACCGCCGCCGTCCTGCACGCTTTGCGTGATGCCCGGGTGGACCTGATTGAACTGGGATTTCCCTACAGCGATCCAATCGCCGATGGCCCTGTCATTCAGGCGTCGTACACGCGAGCTCTCAACAGTGGCATCTCAGTGGACGGAATCTTCAGGATGATGGAATCGCAGAAATCTGACGCGCTGCCACCGGTGCTGGCCATGGTGTCGTTCGCCATCATCTTTCGGCACGGCACGGCACTGTTTGTCGAGCACGCCGCAAAGGCCGGCTTTCGTGGGCTGATCATCCCGGACCTGCCTGCGGACGAAGCGCGCGACGTGATCGACGTTGCCCGAAAACACGAACTGGATGTCGTGCAGTTGATCGCTCCGACGACAACCCCGGAACGGACGAAACAGATTCTGGCCGCATCGACGGGATTTCTGTACTGCATTTCCGTCGCAGGAACGACCGGTGTGCGGCAGGAGTTACCGCAGGAACTGACGGCACAATTGAAGTCGCTTCGAGCTCAGTCGAAACTGCCGCTGGCGGTTGGCTTTGGCATCAGCAGCCCGGAACAGGTGTCAGCTCTGGAAGGCGTCGCTGACGGAATTATCGTTGGTTCGGCGATCGTCCGCAGAATGGCCGAAGCCAGCAACAGCTCCGCTGCCGCCAAGAGCGTCGGCGCATTCGCGAAGGAAATGCGCATGGCAACAACGAAGACGAAACCGTCACCGGGAACATGAAGACCGCTGACAAGCTGGTAAGCACCCATGCACAAGTTTTCGCATACAACTTGTTTAACCGCGTGCCCATCGGGCCGCGTTTTACTCGCGAAAGCGCGGGGCGATGCCCACGCGGTTAAACGAAGAAACTTATGAATGAGTGCTTAGTGCATTGTCACGACTTAATCTTATGACAGGCCGGACCCAGGCTGCAGACTCAACCCCAATTCGCTGGCTTGACAAGGAAGTTGTTTATCCCAAGTCAGATCATCGTCGAGCGTCACTGGCGAACAAGTTTATCAGCGGGCTTTTCACCGTCGAAAATTGTGACGATGATGCCTTTGGCGCGGAGGTCGTCCAACACCTGCTTTTGAGCCGCGTCGCGGAGCTCCTCTAACTTTTTCGCCTCGATCTCTTTCTGCACAGTCTGAAACTCAACAGTCTTTGGGTGACGATGATCAATGACTTTGTAAACCTCAAAACGATCTTCGTGAACCTGAACGCTGGTCATTTCACCGGTTGGCAGATCAAACAGCATGGCTTCCAGTGCTTTGTCCGCGAGCGACCCGCGTTTGATCCAGCCGATGTCCCCGCGTTTTTCGCCGCTCAGGACGTCCGACAATTCCAGAGCGACAGTGCCGAAATCTTCTTTCTGCCGAAGACGCTCCACCACCTGGGTCATCACGTCTTCAGCACCTTCGCGTCCTCCGTGATCGCGGAATCGCACGACGATTTCGGCAAACCGAACTTCTTCGTCCGGAGTGTATTCGTCGAGATGTTCCTGATAGTGTTTCACAAGCACAGCTCGATCAATCTGTTTCGGCACCTGCACCTTTGACTGCACGTAGCCGACAACAAACTGTCGGCGAATGAAAGTGTCTTTCATTTCGCGGCGTGTGAAGCCCTGGTCTTCAAGCCAATGATCCAGATCCTCATCTGACGCCAGATTGTTATCCTTCATCATCTTCTGAGAAACTTTCTGGAACTCTGGTTCCAGCGAATCACGGATGATTTGTCTTTTGTCTTCCGGGATCGTCGCCTCAAGCGCCTGTACGACGAGCGAATCTTCCGCGTATTCCCGCGTACGAGCGCGGAGTGATTGCATGAGAATCATTTGCCGTTGTTCATCGGACAGATTTGGATCTGATTCGATTCTCCGGCGGACGCCGCCCAGAACGTCATCGACGAACACGGGCTTCCCGTTGACGGTTGCAACGACACTGGAACCCGTCAGCGGTGCGACCCCGATTTCATGGAAGGCCACCGGCACAATACCACCTTCAGCCGGACCCGCCTGTTGAGCCAATCGTTGCTCTTCCGCATCAGCGGCGTGATTGACGAGCGATTTTCGCGGTGGGGCTGACGTGAAGACGGGATTGTCTTCCTTGACCGTCGTCCCTTTGCATCCGAGGCTCAGGCCGAACGATATCAACCCTACAAACATGATCAACATGCGTGCCTGTCCCGTCCGCAAGGCAGGGCTCAGAATCGACGATGTTGGAAAGCGTGAGGCCAAGGAATTCACCCTGCGAGGCAATTTATCGGGTGCGGGAGGATATCATTGAAGAGGGGCGCGCAGATCGGACGGAAGAATTCTTCTGAGACAGGAGCCGGATCATACGGCTTTTTGTGAAAACCGATCAAGGCCGGAATCGTCGTCGTAAATCGCGGTCACCACAGGATTTACAGCGGCAGAATCTGCCGGATGCCGGGCGGCCCGCGGTTCGCCGATTTGATCGAGGAATTTCACTACGGAAAGGATGGTCTCTCAATATTTCAACCGGTTGCCATGCAGTTGGGTGCATAGACCGTGCGCGTTCAGGATTGACGCCATCAACGGCACTCGTTCACATGTCCCTTCTCCCCCGAGATCGGGGGAGAAGGTGGCCGGAGGCCGGATGAGGGGGCGGACCGGTTTAATGTCAAACGAAGCTGAAGAACACATGTAAGATTCCCCCTCACCCTGGCCCTCTCCCCCCGTGGAAAAATTGTACAGTTTGAAAATCGATCGCGGGGGGAGAGGGGACAATCGCAAGAGACTTGCAGCCTCATTCCTGACCGCGTGAAGTATAACAACGTTCTTCGTACTACTAACACTTGAATTCTTGTGGTCCCGCGAAGAATTTCAGGCGGCAGTTTGTAGAGGTTGTTCTCGTGCATAAACTTCGTCATCACGAGGGTTCGGCCTCGGTGACGGACAAATGGCAAAGTAGCCGTCACGCTGGGCTGTGACGAGTCTCGAACTGGGCCACATGAATGGAGTTTTCAGTTTTCAGTCGTCAGTTTTCAGTCGGCTGCAGGCTGCAGGCTGCTTGTTTTTGCGATTCACTGACTACAGACTACTGGACCCTGTTTTTGTTGCTGAATGTCGATTGACAAATGCTCATCACGGCGGAGCGTGATGGCTACTTTGGGTTGCGGGCGAAGCCCGCGTCGGGGAACTAAGCGAGCTATGCAGCTTTCTGACTTTTACAGATCGCATGGTTCGCTGGTTGTGATTCCAGGGTCTCCGCGAGCAGCATCGCTGTATTTGCGGTCGCTCCGGACTGAGCCTTGACTGCATTGAGAGCAGCATCCCCCAGCGACTGCCTTTCCGCCGGATCAGCCAGCAGCCGAGCGACCGTGGGCGTCAATTCTTCCGGCGAATCCAATTGCACACAGGCATTGACTTCTTTGAACGCCTGCACGACGTCGCGGAAATTCCAGGTGTTTGGGCCAAACAGGACGGTGGCCCCGAACGCCGCAGGTTCGATCATATTCTGACCGCCGCGATTCCCGAAACTCCCGCCCACAAACGCAATGTCCGCCAGACCCCAACAGGCAGAGAGTTCACCGATCGTGTCAAGCAGGATCACGGTGTCGGAGGTCGGACGTCTCGATGTCTCCCACAACGATCTTCGCAGGACATCTACCCCGGCGTCGCGGACCAGTTTTGCGACGTCATCAAAGCGTTCGCGATGCCGCGGTACAAGAATCAATCGCAGCGAAGGATATTCTTTGCGGCACTCAAGCCACGTCTGAAGTGCCAGTCTTTCTTCCGGTTCCTGCGTACTGCCTGCCATGAATACGGTTTCCGACTGCGACAGGCTGAATAGTTTTCTCAGGCCTGCGGTTGCCGGATTGCGGCGATCGGTCGCCACACCATCAAACTTGATCGACCCGGTTACGTGCAGTCGATCGTGTGAAACCCCCAGCGCCTGCAGCCGGTCGGCATTCGATTGCGACTGAGCGGCGACCAATGCCAGTCTCCCGAACAGCGGTGCCATAAAACTTCGAATGCGTGAGTAGCCGCGATGACTGCGTGTACTCATCCTGGCGTTGATCACGCTGACCGGGATTTGCCGACGCTGACACTCTGCCAGAAAATTCGGCCACAGCTCCAGTTCCATCAATACCACCATACGGGGTTGCACGCCACGCAGAGCATTGCCCACGGACCACGAAAAATCGAGCGGGAACCAGGTCACCCGGCAATCGGGAAACCGTTTCAACGCGAGGTCGAATCCAGTGTCGGTGGATGTTGAAACGAGGACGCGGAAACGATTGGCAGTCTGACGACGAAACTCCTCCACGACTTTTTGAAGCTGGATGACTTCCCCAACGCTCACCGCATGAAACCAGACCACCTCGCGCCTGTCACTCGAATGCGCAGGAAGCCGCCCGAGGAGTTTCTCCGCGATTCCTCTGCGATACCGTCCGTGCCGCACAATTCTCCACGCGATGAACGGCGACAGCACCGTCAACAGCAGCACATAGACGGTATTGAGCAGCCAACGCATGAGGAAATCCTTTTCCCGTTGCAGAATTACTTACCGCAGCACTTCTTATACTTCTTGCCACTGCCACAGGGGCAATCGTCGTTGCGCCCGACGCGAGGTGAGTTATTGACGATCGGTGCGATCGTCCTGCCTCCTTCACCGGCTTCCGGAGCGTTGGTCTGTAGTTCATCGACCTTGTTCTGCGGCGGCAACGGAGCAGCCACGTCGTGTTCGGTCGCTGAGATGCGCCAAAGTGATCCGACAAAGGCCGGACTCTCATGTTCAATCCGAAATACAGCCTGAGTCACCTGTTCCGCAACGCGATCCCACATCGCCAGAAAGGCTCGTCGTCCTTCGCGTTTGTACTCGGTGCGGGGATCTTTCTGGGCATAACCCATGAAGCCGATTCCCTGCTTCAGGTGCCCCATGAAGTAGAGATGATCTTTCCATGCTGTGTCGAGGAATTCCAGCAGGACGGATCGCTCTGTCTGGCGCATTTCCGGTCTGAAAACCTGTTCCAGCCCCTGCAGGAGTTCGAGCCTGACCTGCGACGCATTCATTTTACGAAGATTTGCATCATTCAGGGTCAAACTGTGTTCCGCATCGGCCCATTTGAGCAAATCCTGAATCTGTTGCTCGTTGATCTGATTAGTTTCTGCAGATTCAGACCCCAGAATCTCATTGAGCCGGGCTTCGACCTTTTCCGGATCCGGTCGTCGCGACAGAAACTGTCGGCTGGTGGCGACGAGCGTTTCATAAATCTGCGCCGATTGCAATTCGGAAAATTGCTCCGGAATAAACTCAGAGCGAAACCGTGTATTGGCCCATCGCGCAAGTTTTTCGCGGTTGAAGCGTTCGTTTTCCTTACCGTCGCCGGACAGAAAATTGTGCATCCCGACCGAGACTGGAAACGTAACTTCTTTGTCGTCGTAGCGTGAACGGACTCGTTCCTGCAACAGTTTGACGACGTCCGATTGTTCCTTGTTGAGCAGTTCTTCGGGCTTCATTCCCAGCAGGAAGTTGAAGTTTGCCCAGCCAGTCAGTGACTTGTAAGGAAAATGCTGATCCAGGAAATCGTCCAGCGGAGCGAAGTCGCGGCGAGCCATCGCTTCCTTTGCCAGGTGCAACATCGCCGGTGCCAGTGCTTCGCGATCGTACTTGCGAAGATCTCTGTCCTGAAGTGAGAGACCGAAGTGACGATTTGCCCACTTGCTGAGTGCAAGCCAGTTCCAGTCCAGTTTGCTTTCTGCGTCTTCAGGCAAATCCACATCAATCTGTTCGTAGATCAGAATTTCGCCCTGACGTTCGCTTTCATCTCGCAGGTACTGTTCCAGTTCCGAACGCGCCATATCTCGAATATCGGACGCCTCAATTTCCAGATTCAGATTCTGCCCCACCCAGCCGACAATCGTCTCCCAGCGATAATCTTTTGCCAGGAACTGACCGGTCCAGCGTGCGATTTCGTCGTTGATCATTCCCAGCAGCAGACTGCGACAATCGACCCCGTCCAGAATTTTCTGGCGATACGAGTAGGTGCGTTTGCGCTGTTCGTCCATCACTTCGTCGTATTCCAGCAGATTCTTGCGCTGGTCGAAGTGCTGCTCTTCGCGTTTCTTCTGAGCCCCTTCGATGCGACGAGTGACCATTGAACTCACAATCGGTTCGCCTTCTTTCAGTCCTGCCCACTGCATGATGCGTTTCACTGCGTCACCGGCAAACAGACGCATCAGTTTGTCGTCCAGCGAGATGAAGAAGCGACTGGAGCCGGGATCCCCCTGACGTCCGGCTCGACCACGCAACTGCAGGTCAATCCGGCGTGAATCATGCCGTTCTGTGCCGACGACATGCAGACCGCCGATTTCCGTAACGACCTTAGACTCCGCCACCATGCCTTCGCGCTCGGCGATCTGTCTGGTGAGCGCATCCCATTCGGATTTTGGTACATCCAGCCGCGACGAGAATTTCGCCTTGAGTTCTTCCCATGCCGCATGTTCCGGGTTGCCGCCGAGAATGATGTCCGTCCCGCGGCCAGCCATGTTGGTGGCAATCGTGACGCCACCCTTGCGGCCTGCCTGAGCCACAATTTCTGCTTCGCGTTCGTGGAACTTTGCGTTCAGCACGTTGTGAGGAATCCCTTTGCGAACCAGACGCTGACTGAGCATCTCTGACAACTCAATCGATGTCGTTCCGACCAGCAACGGACGACCTGTCGCGTGAATTTCGAGGATCTCCAGAATCACGGCATCCCATTTTTCTTTTTCAGTGCCGTAGATATTGTCGGGATAGTTTTTCCGCTGCATCGGGCGGTTGGTGGGAATTGCCACGACGTCCAGATTGTAGATCTTGAGGAACTCTTCCGATTCGGTCATCGCCGTACCGGTCATTCCTGCCAGCTTTTTGTACAGCTTGAAATAGTTCTGCAGCGTGATTGTGGCCAGAGTCTGCGACTCCTCCTTGATCTTGACGCCTTCTTTCGCTTCAACTGCCTGGTGCAGTCCGTCGCTCCACTGGCGACCTTCCATTTTGCGGCCGGTGTTTTCGTCAACAATGACGACCTCACCCTTTTCAACCACATAGTTCACATCGCGTTTGTAAAGGAAATGGGCCTTCAATGAATTATCCAGGAGGTGCGGCCATTCCATGTTGCCGGCGGTGTAGAAGCTTTCCACACCCGCCAGTTGTTCGGCCCGGCGCACACCTTCTTCTGTCAGATGGCATGTGTGTTCTTTTTCCTTGACATCGAAGTCCGTATCTTTTTTCAGTTGCCGCGCAATTGCATCGGCGCGCGGGTATTTTTCGAGGTTATCGTGGGCTGGCCCGGAGATGATGAGTGGCGTACGTGCTTCATCAATCAGGATGTTGTCGATTTCATCGACGATGGCGTAGTCCATCGGTCCCTGAACCTGCTGATCCTTTGTCGGCTTCATATTGTCGCGCAGGTAGTCGAAGCCAAACTGATTGCTGGTGCCGTAGGTGATGTCGCAGGCGTAATGAACCTGTCGTTGGGACGATGACATGTTGGACTGAATCGCACCGACCGTAAGGCCCAGATTCAAATGGATCGGTCCCATCCATTCCATATCCCGCTGAGCCAGGTAGTCGTTGACTGTGACGACGTGGACTTTGCCGACCAGCGCATTCAGAAATGCCGGCAGCGATGACACCAGCGTCTTGCCTTCGCCGGTGACCATTTCAGAAATCATGCCTCTGTGCAGAATATAGCCACCAATCATCTGCACTTCGTAGTGACGCATCTTCAGAAAACGTCGGCTGGATTCGCGGACTGCAGCGAAGGCTTCCGGCATCAGATCGTCCAGCGTTTCACCCTTGTGCAACCTCGCGCGATAACGCGCGGCAGTCTGGCGAAGTTCGTCGTCGGAGAGTTTTTGCCATTCAGATTCCAGCGAGTTGATGCGGTCGAGCATCGAACCAGGCACAATGGTGGTATTTCCCTGTTTGTCACGAATAAAGCCGAGGCGCTTGATGTGACGTTCGTTCGACGAACCAAACAGCGTCGTAATGCCACGTACCAGCTTCCCGCTGGCGACTTCGAAGAAGTCGCCTACTTTTTCCAGAAACTCCATGTCGCGCGATCGTCCTGAGATTCTAGGTGAGACATCCTCGATCCGGGCAGAAATGAGCGGACTGCCGCATCGGCAGCACGATCGACTCGGATCGAAAAACAGCAGTTTTGTCGTAAGTCAAAGCCTGCCAAGTGTATTGGATCGGATAAAGCATGGTCAATGCCGCGCCTGCGGACGGAAAAACCACTGTTTCGTGGTTGAGGTCGGCAGACAAATGGCCCTTTTGGGCAATAAGGCAATTGCCGTGCCGCAGTTTGCGCCGGAAAGGGACTGCGTGTCATGTCAGCAACGCACAATGCTGCAACGTCATCGCATCGCGGCAATGGGCTGTTCAAGTGGCGGGCTTGGAAAAGGGGTCAGACGCTTTCAGCGTGAATTCGAAAGCAGGACCGACTGCTGATAGCTGAGAAACGGAACTCTCTGAACGTTCTTCGATTTCAGATCCACTTCCCATTTCGCAATCCGACGATGATCGTCTTCGCTCAGATTGCGAGTCAGCTGATGAGCTGCCCGCAGATGCAGATTGTCACCTGGACGCAGATCCAGTTCAACACTGACCGGCATGCGACCGTTCAGGCCTCGGAGTGCTTCATTCAGAGCGATTCGCGGTTCGGGAAGCAGGCTGTTTGGATGCAGAATAAAGTTGAGCCGCGCGGTCCAGTCAGCATACGCCAGATAGCGTTCCACCTGGTCAGCTTCGTCCCACTTGCGCGTCTCAACGCGATACGTTAACGACGGAGACGATAACACCAGTGTCTCTTTTATCGGGTCGTACGACTCCTCAAACTTCGGGTGCAATTGGAAGGTAACCGTGTCTGCCATCCGTTGAGCCGAAGGTGTTCCCATCGACCTCAGCTCCTGGATGTACTTCGTGGTTCTGGGCTCAAGGGATTCCATCTTATGACGAATTTCATCGAACGTCAGTGTCGTGGATAATTCGCGAGTATTATTGAGGATCGTGAATCGTCGTTCGATCGGATCAAAGATCACCACTTCGTCGGCGGCAGCAATATAGTCATAAATCCGCCCATTGTGACACAGGCTCAGGCTGCTGCTTACCACCTGTCCTGGCCCAGTCGCTTTTTCGAGATCATAGACGTGCGTGGAAATCCGCAAGCCCTGTCCCAGGCAGACAGACCAAAGACTCGCGATTGACCAGAGCAGGATGCAGCGAAACGCCATGAAGAATCTCCCGCTGTTGTGATCCAGCAGCCAACAATCTAAGAATTACACATCACGAAACCGGTGCTGCAAGCCTGCCTGCAACAGATCGCAGTCGTTGTATAACTGCGAACGGACTCGCGACTCAATGAGATTCATGGCGTTGAGCTGCCACATTTTGTGAAAACTCCACAGCCGAGATCAGAATTCGGCAAATTCCGCCGCAACGAAGCGCGCGATCGTACTCCGGGTGAGCGAAATGACGCTGACCCCTGATCGCGATGTTTGCGTCGTTCCTGCCAGAACTCCTGGGGCCTGTTTGCCGCAAAAGATGGATGACATTCACAATGTCGAATGTTCAATTGCGTTACGAAATGCTCCGGGATTTGACGAAGCGTTTTGGATTTCGTACAATCAGGAGCCCGCCTGATTGTCCTGCCTGTTTCAGATCCTGCCTCAATTCCGTCTTTACTTCCGCGACTTGAAAAAAGTCCAGGTCAGATTGTCCTGCCTGTTTCTGGTGCCCTCGAGGACGACTGCGGAACGAATCGACATGACCCTTTTTTTGTTGCGTTGACGGACCAGCGCTTGATGCTGAACGGATGCTCTCCCGAAGAAGACGGAAAAATCTCAAAAGCTTTTGCTGTTCCGGTCCGGGACGGCGCTACAATCTCGCAAATGGTGGACGGCGTGGAAAGATCGCTCGTACGAGGCGTCACTGCGGTCCGTCGGACGTTGCTGATTGACACCAACGGAAGGACTGTGCATATGAACACGTCGGTCGACGCCCTGCAGGATTCCCGGAATATCCTGCAAACAGTTCGACGATGGACCGCTCAGACAGAATAATGGCCCGTCCGTTTCGCAACATTTTTTGGCGCCGGACGCTTTTCGGATCGAATCGATTGTGGTAAGACACCTCGAACTTTTCGGGGTGTCTTTTGTTAAATGACCTAAACCAGGGAGTTAAACCGTATGAAGAAGTTTGTTGTACTGTGTGTGATGGGGCTGATGGTATCGGCATGCCAGTTCGCGGCCGCGGCAGATCTGAAGTCAGGTTTGCAGGTCGATGCGTATCCGGATGCGTTCAACGTCACGGACGTGACCGGGCCACTTGCCGGAAAGAAACTGTGCTACCGATGTCAGTATGGTGACCGTCCTGTCGTGAGCGTATTTGTGCGCAAGATGGACGAGAACACTGCAAAACTGCTGAAGCAGATCGACGAAGTCGTCGGCAAGCAGGAAGAAAAGAAAATGGCAGCCTTTGTGACCGTGCTGTCGGACGATCCGGATGCTCAGGAAGCCGCGTTGAAGAAGACTGCCGAAGAGCAGAAAATCACGCACACGCCGCTGACAGTGTTTGAAAACGCTGTTGGGCCTACGAAGTACAAAATCGACGAAAAAGCAAACGTCACGGTGATGATGTGGGTTGACAGCAACGTCAAAGTGAACCATGCCTTCGCTGCCGGTGACCTGTCAGATGAAGCCATCGCAAAAGTCATCGAAGACACTGCGAAGATTCTGAACTAAGTTATCAATCGTCGCAAAAGCAAATACGCAAAGCTGAGGTATCTGCAAAGGTACCTCAGTTTTTTTTCGCGCTCTGTCTTCCCGACACCACGGCAGATCTCAATGCGAGTGCATCAAAACGTCCGCATGGATGTTTTCTTTCGACGGGTGATTGGTGTGGATCGTGATGTGTCCGTTTTTCGATTCGGTTTTCTGGATATGGGGACGACCGGGCGGGACAGAGACCTCAATGGCATAGCGATGCACTGTGCCTGTGGATGTACCGAGAGGTTCTAATGACGCTTTCAGAAACGGAGGATCGGCCTTGATATCGGTGATCTGAAACGGTTCCATCATGTCTTTTTCATCAACGATCAGAAGGAGTTTGACATGCCGTCCTTCCGAAGCAGGAAAGTGACCTAACTGCAGGAGCATTTTGTCCGGGAAAAACATCGTGCCTTCCAGCGGCTGCAGAATGAAACTTCCGTACTTGCGAGCCGTCAGTTTTGCGGTTACAAACGGAACCTGATCAACTCCGCTGAGGTTGATTTTGATATTCTCTTCGAACTTGCCCACAGGAATGTCCGACGCGATCTCGACATCCAGCCGAAAACCCTTCACCCATTTTTCTGACGCGATTTCTTCGATACTCATCGGGCTGACCCTGACCGTCACTTTGCCGGATGGACTTTCGACCGATTCCACTGCCAGCTGATCATTTAAACGCGATGCGATCGCGGCCCGTAGCGTTCCCGTTTTTCCCAGATTGATGTTGCCGACAGACCAGAGGTTGGGTAACAGCTCGACCGGCATATCAATCGCACCCTCCACGACAAAATTCACTTCGGTATTCTTCGGATCGTTTGTATAAACCGGACCTCCGTGTCGGAATGCTCGATCTTGCGCACTGCCAGACTTCCAGTCGATGACCAGTTTCGTCTGTTCGCCCGGTTTCAGGACTTTGGATTCGACCGCAAATTTTGTGCATTTGCAGGTTGTTTTGCCCTCCTTCAGGATCAGATCCGCTTCACCTTCGTTTCGAATTACAAAAGTGTGTTCCTTGTGCGAATTCACGGCCATCCACCCGAACGCATACGTCGTCTCGTCAAACGCAATCTTTGGCCACGGACCGGTTTTTGAGACCACAGGCAGATCCACAGGTGTCTTTTGGGCGTCGCTCTGCAAATCCGGTTTCGGAAACGAGGTTGGTACTTTCAGTGCCTTCGTTGTGTCGCGTAGATCGTCCGGCGCGCGATTTCCGAGCACAACGACAGTGCCTACCACAGCCACGCAGGCTACCAGCATGAGTCCAACAACTAACAGCGGATTTTTCATTTTAATAATCTCTGATAATGACTTTCGATCGTACTCTCAGCACCGTGCCGCTGGGCTTGCTTATTCTAGCCAGTTGTTCTTCCGTCAGAAAACGATCGGCATGGCCCCATGCGCGATTGAGCTTTTCCAGTTGAAGAACTCTCTCGGCAGCGACCTTCGCGGCAGCAAGATGCTCCGCGCCTGCCGCATCCAGTTGCTCGGCCAGACGATACCATGCATCCACTGACGACGGATACAGATGTGTCACCGCCAGCAGATCCTGGATCGCCAGATTCCGAAGCTGATCATTATTGTACAGCAGACCGGCATTCCATCGAACTTCAGCCCGCAGTCGGTAACTGAAACTGTTGCGGCGATCAGCGGCAATCAGGCTTTCGCAGGCCTGCAACGCTTCATCGGCCAGTTTGCGATGGTCATCATCCCCATTGCTGCGTCCAGTTTTCGTACCGGTTTCGGTTCCGACAATGTCCGTTTCCGCCGCGCGCAATGCCGCAGCCTCAGAAAGACGATACGACAAAACCTCCGCAATTCGTTGGCGCGGAGTCACACTTTGAGGATCTGCCTGGAGGGCTTGCTGAAACTGGTCAAGAGCCCTCGACGGGAACTGGGCATTGGTGAGCAGTGAATTGCCGATCCGGACGTGATTCTCAGAGGCTGTGTCCGGCAGCAGCCCGAAGCGAATAATCACCGTGCATGCCGCCAGACATGCGACTGCACACATCAGACTTCTTTTTTTTCCATGGGAATGCGATTGAAGGCCGTCGCAAGGAATCCCCGCC
>Ga0209591_10005086_pt1 | contig 14754 bp, 12 predicted proteins | sample MAT01_FD_187207 | JGI IMG/M metagenome (GOLD analysis project Ga0209591, IMG submission 187207) | Freshwater microbial communities from Lake Fryxell liftoff mats and glacier meltwater in Antarctica - MAT-01 (SPAdes) (version 2) | ecosystem: Environmental > Aquatic > Freshwater > Ice > Liftoff... | reverse complement strand
ATCTCCCTTGCGGCCGCGGGCGAGATCGCGGGAGAACGGCGGAGGGGAGCCTGACTCCGTATCCTCTATCCGCGCACCCGACATGGACCTCGAATCGATCCTCCGCGACCTGCTCGACCCGCACGCGCATCCGCATGGCGCGATCACACCCGAACTCGTGCAAACGCACGCGTCGGCGGTCGTCCTCGCCGGCGACGACGTCTACAAGCTCAAGAAGCCGGTCGATTTCGGCTTCCTCGACTACTCGACGCTCGCGCGCCGCAAGGCCATGTGCGAAGCCGAGGTCGCGCTGAACCGACGACTGGCACCGGGCGTGTACCTGGGCGTGGTGCCCATCACGGATCGTGACGGGCGAGCCGTCCTGGGCGGCAAGGGTGTGCCGATCGACTACGCGGTGCACATGCGCCGCCTGCCCGAGGACGGCACGCTCGCGGCCCACGTGCGCGCGGGTCCGGTCGAAGAGAGCGTGCTCGATCGAGTCGGCCGACGCATCGCGCGCTTTCACGCTGATGCGCGCCGCGGTCCGGATGTCGCGCAATGGGCCGTGTTCGAGCGCGTCCGCGAAAACTGCCTCGACAACTTCGCCGGCCTCGCGCCTCACGCCGGGTCGGTCGCGCCGATCGAGGAACTCCTGCGATTGCAGATGGAGACCGAGGCCGAGCTCGATTCGCAGCGTCCACGCATCGAACGCCGCGCGCGCGAGAACGTGCCCTGTGAATCGCACGGCGACATGCGGCTCGAGCACATCTACGTGTTCGACGCGGGCGAGATCACGATCGTGGACTGCATCGAGTTCTCGCCGCGTTACGCCTGCGCCGACCCGGTGTCCGACGTGGCCTTCCTGGCGATGGACCTGCGCGCGCACGGCGCGTGGTCGGAGGCGCGAGCGCTCCTTCGGGCCTACTTCGACGCGAGCGGTGACGAGGACGGGCGGGCGCTCGTGCCGCTGTACGTCGCCTACAGATCGGCTGTCCGCGCCAAGGTGCGCGCCATGCAAGCGCAAGCGTCGGCGATCCCCGCCGACCAGCGCGAGAAGGCGCTGCAGCTCGCGCGCGCTCACGTGCAACTCGCGGTCGGCGAGTTGGCCTTGCCCGGCGAACGTCCCTGCCTCGTGCTCGTCGGCGGACTGCCCGGCACGGGCAAGTCGGTGCTGTCGAGCGGGCTCGCCGCCGCGACCGACTTCACCTGGTTGCGCGCCGATGCGATCCGCAAGGAGCTCGCCGGCATCGACCCGCTCGCGTCCGGCCGCGCCGACGTGCGCGGCGGGATCTACACGCCCGAATGGAACGAGCGCACGTACGGCGAGTGCCTCGCGCGCGCGCGGGAGCTGCTCTTCGCCGGGCGTCGCGTGCTCGTGGACGCGAGCTTCAAGGAAGAGGGCCGTCGTCGGATCTTCATCGACGCCGCGCGCGATTGGGGCGTGCCGGTCTTCTTCGTCGAGTGCACCGCGAGGCCCGAGATCGTGCGCGAGCGACTCGAGGGGCGCGTCGGCGACCCGTCGGACGCCGACTGGAGCATCTACGAGCACGTGCGCCGCACCTGGGAAGCGCTCGGGCCGCGCTCGCAGTCGATCCACGCCGCGGTCGACACGTCGAGCACGCGCGAGGAGTCGCTGGCGAGCGCGCTGGCTTCGTTGACGACGACCGGGTTGCACGGCAATGCACGCTGATACGGAGTCAGGCTCCCCTCCGCCGTTCTCCCGCTCCCTTCCGCGCCGGTGCGGCGCAGGAGAAAGCGGGAGAACGGCGGAGGGGAGCCTGACTCCGTATCCCGCGCCCTTCGTCGGCAGTGTTCGCGTGCGTAGCATGCGCGAAGTCCCGGAGGCCGCTCGCATGACCAGTCCGCACGCACCCTTCCATCCGATCATCTACGTCCGCGGATTCGCCATGACTCGTGGCGAGATCGACGCGACCAGCGCCGATCCGTTCTGCGGGTTCAACCTGGGATCGACGGTGTACCGCGCCACGCCGGATCGGAAGCGGCCGCCGCGCAAGTACGTGTTCGAGTCGCCGGTGATCCGGCTGGCGTCGGACTTCGGCTACCGCGACGTCTACGAGGACGGCTACGACCTGCTCGACAAGGAGTGGCAGGACAACCCGAGCAATACGCTCGGTAGCCGCTCGATCGTCGTCTACCGCTACTACGACGAGGCCTCGTCGCTGTTCGGCACTTCGGAAACGCCATCGATCGAGACGTTCGCGACGAAGCTCGGGGAGCTGATCCTGAAGGTGCGCGAGCTCGTGTGCGCGAACGCCGCGAACGAGATCGCGCTCGACGACTTTCGCTGTTACCTCGTCGCGCACTCGATGGGCGGGCTCGTGAGCCGCGCGTTCCTCCAGAACCCGAAGCTCGATCCGAAGAAAGCCGCGCGTTTCGTCGACAAGTTGTTCACGTATGCGACTCCGCACAATGGCGTCGACACGATCGCCGGCAACGTGCCCGGATGGCTGAAGTTCGGCGACACGGACAACTTCAACCGCAAGCGCATGTCGAAGTACCTTGCGCTCGAAGAGGCTTTCGCCAAGACGGAGCGCGTCGACTGGCTGCCCGAATCGCGCTTCCCCGCCAACCGTGTCTTCTGCATGGTCGGGACGAATCGCCAGGACTACGAAGCCGGTTTGGGCCTGTCGCGCACGTTCGTCGGCCACGGCAGCGACGGCTTGGTCCGCATCGACAGCGCGACTGTGGTCGGGATCAAAGCGAACGGTCAACCCGGCGAGCCGTGCGCGAAGGCGTTCGCGTACCGCGCACACTCCGGCATCTACGGGATCGTGAACAGCGAGGAGGCCTACCAGAACCTCGCGCGTTTCCTGTTCGGCGACGTGCGCGTGGACATTCACGCCGAGTTCGACGACGTGCGCGTGCCCGCCGAGCTGAAGAAGGACGACGAGAAGAACAAGGTCGACGCGCTGTATCAGGTCGAGCTGCTCGCCTCGCCGCGCGGCAAGCTCTGGTACCTCACGCGGCGCACGGCCGAGGAAGACTCGGTCGCGTGCTTTTCCCACAAGGAATGGAACAAGTCGCGCAAAGGGATCGGCAAGTACCTCTCGACCATGTTCTTGGCCAACCGCGCGCGCGTGAATCAGAGCCGGCCATCGCTCGCCTACAGCGTCACGTTCGGCGTGCGCGTGCCCGACTACGAGGTCGAAAAAGTGCTGTGGTTCGACAAGCACTACGAAGGCGGATACCTCTTCCGAAACGCGCTCGTGATCGAGCTCGTGCCGCCGCAGAACAAGGACGGCGAGTGGCACGTCAAATACGCCTGGCAAGACCAGACCGTGCAGTCCGCGAACAAGGCCGTTGACACGCAGGAACTCACGAAAGGCCGCGTCGAAGTCACGATTCCCTTCGACAGCGGTAAGGACCCCGGCGTGACGGGCCGGCTACGCTTCGTACTCTCCGCCTGCAACGAGTAGACGACATGACCGACCAACAGCTCTGCGCGGTGCCTAGCTGACTTCACGCGCAGCTCTGCGCGATGCCTGGCTGACTTCACGCGCAGCTCTGCGCGGTGCCTGGCTGACTTCACGCGCAGCTCTGCGCGATGCCTGGCTGACTTCACGCGTGCTGGCTCGGAAATGGGACGCGCAGGGCCGCGGGCGCCCAGCGACGTTCGCCGGCCGGATCCCTGTGCGCGTGGACGGCGCCGAGAGCGCGGCGTTCGAGTGGAACCGGGACTTGCCCGAACCGCACGAAATGGGCCTGCCGGCGCGCTGAACGTGCTCAGGTCGTTCGCGGCCCGTGCGGGTGAGCATCACCGCCCCACGGCGGAATGAACGTCTCCGGCTCGACGCCCAGCGCGTCGGCCACGCGCGTCACGTAGTTGAAGTAACCGATGACCTGCACGGCGTCGTGGATCGCGCGGTCGTCGAAGCCGTGCGTGCGCAGCTCGTCCAGGTCCGCGGTGCTCATCGAGTGCTGGTCGTGCGTCAGCTTCACCGCGAACGCGCACAAGGCCCGGTTCGCGTCCGACATCTCCGCCGCGCGCCAGTCGCGCACGAGCGCGTGCACGAACCGGTCCGCGGATTCCTCGTCGGGCGCTAGCGTGGGGACGACCTCGACACGGAGGTCGTGTGCATGGGCCTGTGTTCAATACACGCACCCGAGCTGGCGCGACACGAGCGTCGCCAGCATCTCGCGGCGCGATCTCGAGAGCGGCGACGGTCCGTGCATGAGCGCGCCGTAGAAGGCCATGCTGGCTTCCATCACGGGCGGATTCGGGCTCATCACGTGGACGATGTTCCACACGCGGCCCGCGCGGCGCAGCGTCTCTTGGAAGAGCCGTCCGACTTGGCCCGTCGCGCCTTCGATCGCGGGAAGTCGAATCCAGGCCATGGCGCGACGCTCAAGGACGGACTTCGAAGCCCGCGGCGCGCAGCGCGGCGTCGAGCTGAGCTCCCGCGTCCGCTCGTCGCGTTTCGACGACCACGTCGATGTCCACGAATCCGAGCGGCACTTGCCAGCCCGCGCGCAGGTGCTGCACGTCGACGATGTTGCACTGATTCTGCGCGACGATCCCGACGAGCTTCGCGAGCTGGCCCGGCGTGTCCTGCACGCGCACGCGAACGTGGTGGGTGCGCCCGGCCCGCTCGAGGCCGTTCTCGAGGATGCGCGCCACGAGGTTCAGGTCGATGTTTCCGCCGCAGATGACGGTCGCGACCCGCTTCGCGCCCGTGAACTTCTGGGCCAGGATTGCGGCGACGCCCGCGACGCCGGCGCCCTCGGCGACGACCTTGCTCTTCTCCATCGTCTGCACGACGGCGTCCACGATCTCGTCCTCGGTGACCGTGACGCACTCGTCGACGCAGCGGCGGATGACGTCCAGCGTGATCGTGCCCGTCACTCCGACGCGGATGCCGTCGGCGATCGTCGTCGGGTTGGCGACGCGCGCGGGCAGTCCCGTCAGGAATGCCTGCACCGTCGGCGCCGCCCCGGCGGCCTGTACGCCGATCACGCGGGTCGATGGCGAGCGCGCCTTGATCGCCAGCGCGATGCCGGCGATCAGGCCGCCGCCCCCGATCGGGACGACTACGGCGTCGAGCGATTCGGCATCCTCCATCAGCTCGAGCCCGACGGTGCCCTGTCCGATCACCACGTCCACATCGTCGAACGGATGGATCAACGTCGCGCCGCGCGCGAGGGCCAGCTCGGAAGCGATTTTCTGCGACGCGTCGTAGTTGTCGCCCGAGAGGACCACCTCCGCGCCGTAGGCCTCGGTGCGCTGCACCTTCATGATCGGCGTAGTGAGCGGCATCACGATCGTCGCGCGCGCCCCCACGAGACGGGCGGCGAACGCGACGCCCTGCGCGTGGTTGCCGGCCGAAGCCGCTACGAGTCCGCGCTCGAGCTGCTCACGCGGAAGGCCGAGGACCTTGTTCAGGGCACCGCGGATCTTGAACGCGCCCGTGCGCTGCAGGTTCTCGAGCTTGAGCCAGACTTCGAGGCCCGTCGGCTCGCTGAGGCTGTGCGAATAGATCGTGGGCGTGCGCCGGATGTACGGCGCGAGCCGCTCCGCCGCGCGACGGATCTCGGGCAGCGCGGTCTCGGGCGTCAGGCGTGTCGTCGTCGTCTCCACGATGCGCCGACATCCTATCCGCCGCGCGCAGTGCCCGCTCGACGGCGCGTCGCGACTGTCTGGGCGGCTACGCGCTCTTCTCGCGCGACGCGGACCGGCGAGACACCGCGTCCGCGAGCGCTGTTCCGGAGAGCCACGCGCCCTCGACGCGCGGGCCGCCGAGTGCGTCGCCGCAGACGCCGAGTCCGAGTTCCGCGTCGTAGAGGAAGAGCTCGGGCAGCGCGGGCTCGGGCGTGGCGAACCTCCAGCGGTGCGCGACGGCGTGCGTAGCGGCCGGGATCGGAGCGGCGACTGCGCGCGCCAGCGCGTCGGTGAGTTCACGCACGACGAACTCCGTGTCCGCTTCGAGGTGCGCATCGCTCCAGTCCGCCGTCGCGTGCAGCACCCAGCGCTCTCCCGCGCCGCGCTCGGGCTTCGAGGCTTCGCGTGCGATCCAGGCGAGTTCCGATTCGTGCACGAACGCGCCGTCGAGCTCGAGCTGCAGCGGCCGTTCGAATTCGACGAGGAGCGTCCAGCACGGACGCACGCACACGGTCCGAAGGCGCGCGGCGATGCGGGGAGCAGACGTGCCGATCAACTCGGCCGCCTGCGGAGGCGGGGCCGTGACGATCACGCGCGGGAACGGACCCGCGCGCAGACCGCCGTCCACGTCGAGCCACCAGCCGTTCGAGTCGCGCTCGAGGTGCTCGACGCGGACTCCGCAGCGCACGTCGAGGCCGCGCGCGAGGTGCCGCGCGATCGTGCTCATCGAGGGCTTGCCGACGTAGCGCCGCGTCTCGCTCGCGCTGGGTAGGACGGATCCGGCGCGCAGGACGCCGATGGGACCCGTCCATTCCGCGGCGATGCCCGCGCGGCGCCAGCTCTCGACCTCGTGCAAGAACCGCGGATCACGCGCCGTCAGGTACTGCGCACCATGGTCGAACGCGCTCGCGCCTAGGCCCCGCGTGGAGGCGCGGCCGCCCGGACGCCGGCCCTTGTCGAGCACGACGACGCGCACGCCGGTCGACGCGAGCCGCCGCGCGCACGCGAGACCCGCGATTCCCGCTCCGATGACGCAGATGTCGGGAGCGGGTCCAGCTTCGGCGTCGTAGTGCATAGTGCCAGGATCCTCGACGTCACCTACGCAGCGCCGAGCGGGTGGGATGCACGTCGGGAGTCGAAGAACGCCTCGACGAAGTGCGTGATCATAAGTTCATTACGTGCTTCGCACCCATCGTCCCGAGGTGGGTGGGTGAACTGTCGCTGTGGCCAGGAGCCGTGCACATTGTCGGGAACCCGACGGTTGACGACGCGGCGGGTGAAGTGCGTGTGCATCGATCCTCCGTACGACACGGGTCGGCGCTCGAGCACTGCGACCACGAGCTCGAGCACTCGATCTGGCTGGGACGGATGTAGGAGCGGTCGAATCCCATTCGGAGGCGGGAGTCGCGTGGTGCCACCGGGCGACCGAGCACGCGGCGTCGAATCGCGGGGAAACCGGACGCTGCGCGCTCATCGCTGACGACGGAATCGGCGCGGACACGACGCTGGGCCGGATCTCCCGGAAGTCCGAGGAGTCACGCGTCGCGCAGGCCGTCCGTGGGACCCGTCCAGGATCCGAGTGCTGTCCATTCGAGCTGGACGAGCGTCAATCACTGGACAAGAAGCGCCTCGCGCGGGCCGGGGACAGGACTTGACCTCGAGACCCCGCATCCAGGGGTATGTCGCCATCGTAGCTCGGTTGAGGATCGTGCAAGATCTCGTGCGCACCATCCAATAGTCCCTGCCCGATCGAGACTCGGGAACCACCATGCGCCGCGCGACCAAGCTCACCCTCGTCCTCATCGCTCTCGGCGCCAGTCTGCTCGCCGTCGGAGGTTGCTCGTCCATGAAGAAGTCCGAAGTCGAAGCGCGGCTCTTGGCGCTCGAAAAAAACCGGCCCGTTCGCGACGCGGGCCTCCAGGTGCGCGCGGCCGAAGCGACGATCGCGGGAGAGCGCACCGCGGTCGAGTACCGCTGGCATCAGGCCGGCACCAGCGGGCCCATCGTCGTGCTGGTGCACGGCACGCCCAGCTCTCTCGTCACCTGGACCGAGGTCGTGCACGGCGGAGTCGGCTACGAAGGGCTCGCGCAGTCGTGTCGCGTGTACGCGCTCGACGTGCTCGGTCACGGCACGACGCGCACGGAGTTCTCGCCGTACTCGTTTCAGGCTTGCGCCGACTGGGTCGGCGGCTTCCTCGACATGCTCGACCTGCGCGACGTCACGCTGGTCGGGCAGAGCTATGGGGGCGAGTTCGCGTGGCGCTGCGCGCTCGACCGCGAGCAAAGGGTGTCGCGGCTGGTCCTCATGAGCAGCTCAGGTTTCGAGCGTCGCGACGACGAATGGTTGCCCGAGGAGGTCCAGATGCGCGAACGCAGCTTGGCCAAGATCGGATGGCTCTTGAACTCGCGGGATCGGCTGCGCCCGGCCATCGATCTGCACTTCGCGTCGCCCAGCCCGGACGAGCGCATCGAGGAGTACTTCCTCGTGTGCGAGAACTCGGAGAACTGGCACGCGATGATCGACCTCGCGCGCGACGAGAACGGATCGCGCTCGGCCGATCTGGCACGCATGAAGCAGCCGACGCTGCTCTTGTGGGGCGAGCGCGACATCGCCTATCGACCCGAGCGCTTCGGAAAGCTTTTCGCCGAGACGATCCCGGGCGCGCGCTTCGTTTCGGTCCCCGGGGCCGGCCACTATCCTCACGAGGAACAGCCGGCGTTCATCGCGCGCGCGCTGGCGGAGTTCGCTGAAGAGGGAGCCCGATGATCGCGCTCGTGACCGTGTTCGCCGCTGTGGTCTCGATCTCGGATCCGCCGACATTGCAGCCCCGGACCATCGAGTGGGCCGAGCTGGGACCGGCGACTTTCGATCGCGCGCACGTGCTGCCCGACGCTCTCGAGTCCGCGCGCGAAGGCGCGGGCTCGGCCGTCGACCTGGCGCGCACCATGCGACGCCTCGCCATGGATCGCTACGCTTCGAAGCCCGGCGCGACCGAGTCGTGGTACTGCTTCGGCGACGTCGTCCGAGCTGTGCGCGCGGGCGGCGGTGACGCGCAGGCCTGCGAGCGCGTGCTCGCGCGCGTGCGCGACTTCCACCCGACGCTGTGGAAGGACCTGGAGCCCTGGGCGGCCGAGTTGGTGTGCGACGCGCGTTTCCGCGCTCCGCAGTGGGATCCCGATCGCGACGACCCCTGCGACGGCTTCGTGTTCGCGCGTCCGCTCACGCTGAAGAATCGTTCCGAACCGATCTGGAAGAAGCGCGACAGCGCCGATCTCGTGCAACAAGCTGCGACGCTCGTCTACGCCGATCTCGAAGCGATCAAGGCGGCCGAGAACGACTACCGCACGTATCCGACCCGTCCCGGCGCGAGCTACGAACGCATCGGCCCGATCGAGAACAGCTACGTGCAAGGCAAAGACCCGAACAGCGATGCGTTCTCCGCGCTGCGCATCCTGTTCGAGACCGATCTGCCGTTTCCGTTCTCGAAGTTCACGTGCGATCTGCACGTGCTGAACCGCGTGGACGATCGCGGGATCCTCGTGACCGACGTCTACTCGACCAGCGAGGACTTCCACTGGCTCGCCGGCCGCGACCACTTCTATCCGGTGCGCGCGAGCGACGGTGAATGGGTCGCGACGCTCGTGGTGCGTTGGTACGGCTTCGATCTGCGCGGCGTGCCAGACGGCGACGACGCGCGGATCGCGGCGCTGCGCTCCAGCCTGGGCGGTCTGCGACGCGACGCCGAGGCGCTTTTTCGCGCGTATGGCGGCAAGCCGCGGACCGTGGAGGGTGGCTTTCCCTCGTACGAAGTGTACGGGACGACGATGCGCTGAACCCGATCCATCGCGGCCGACGTAGGCCCCTCCATGACGCCCGCGATTGCACTCTTCGTCCTCGTCCAAGGCTCTCTCAGCACGGCGCCCGCGGCCGACCTGAGGGCCTCAGCTGCGCTCACGCTCACAACGGGTCTCGGGGCCGTGCAGTCCGAAGTGCCCGAGTTCAGCGACGCCCAACGCTCCGCGCGTTTGCGCGAGTCGATCGCGGCGGCGGCAATCGACCTCGGCGCGGCGTCGCTCCTCGGGTCGCGTCTCCGATCGCTTGCCGCGGCATCGGCACCCTTCTCCGATCTGCAGCGCGAGACGGGCGCGATCGCCGTCGACCTGAGCTTCATGCCCGTGATCGAGGCCGATCGCCCGCGCGGGTTCCCGGGCGCGACGCCGGTGGGGGAAGTGCTGGTCCTCGACTACCCCGCGTCCCGTCTGGCGCGCGTGTCGATGAAGCGCGGATATGGGCCGGAAAACAGCGCGTTCCGGAAGCTCTTCCAGCACATCGAATCGAACCGCATCCCGATGACAGCGCCGGTCGAGATGACGTACGACGCTGCGGGCGAGCGCCAGACTGCGATGGCGTTCCTGTACGCGTCGACGGACGTGGGGCGCCTCGGGAGCGCGGGCGAAGTCGAAGTCGTGGACGTCGCGCCGCTCAGGGTGGCGAGCTTCGGCCTGCGCGGTCGTCGCACGGACGAGCGCGTGCTGGACGCGAAGCGCGCGGTCGAGGGCTGGCTCGCGGGCCGAAGCGATATCGAAGCGGCCGGCCACGTGCGCGTGATGGGTTGGAACGGCCCGATGACGCCGATCACGCGCAGCTACTTCGAGGTGCAGATTCCGGTGCGCGCCAAGACGCCCTGAGCGCGGGATGTCTGAGGGATTCCAGCACGAGGGCGCAGACAGTGGCCTGCGCGCCTCCCGTGTTGCGATCCCATCGTCTGTACCCTGAACAGTGAAACTGGGATCGGAGGCGGCTGCAGTGGGGGCGCGTTGCCGGGGTCACGCCACCGCGTACGTCCTCTTCGCGCCCACCCCGTGCGCTACGAGCAGCCCCGCGACCTCGAGCTGCGTGAAGGCGCGTCGTGCGCGCTGCGTGCCGACGTTGCGCGCCTTCGCGAAGCCCGCCACGGTCGCGTCGCCGCCGGGATGCGCGTTCGCGCGGATGCGCTCGGCAACCCACGCGAGCACGGCGCGCTGCAGCGGATCGAGACCTGACTTCGAGACGCGCGCCGACTGCAGCGCCGCCAGCGTCGCGCCCGTCGCGACGCGATTGCTGGATCCGACGCGCGCGACGATCTCGCGGGATCCGTCGGCGTGGACCACGGCGTGTGGGCGCGCGGGCGACAGCGGTACCGAACACCACACGATCGGCTTCGTGGCGACCGTCACGATGCCGCTCTGCACCTCCAAGGGCGGATCCACGCACTCGCGTGCGATCGCGCGCACTTTCAGCAGCGTCTCGCGCGCGTGCGGAGCACCGAGGATCTCTCCCCGATCGCCCACGCCGACCAGCAGGATTCCGCCGCGCGTGTTCGCGAACGCGGCCAGCGAACGCGCGGTCTTCTCGTCGCGCGGCAGCCCGCTCTTGAACTCGAGCTTGCGGCCCTCGCGCTCCGCGGCCAGCGCGGCGATGTCCTCGGGGGTGAGATCCACGGTTGTCGCAGCGGGGCCGCGCAGTCAGACTCCGCGCCCGATCGGCCGCATCGCGGACCGCGCTCGCGCCACTCGTCGCTGGGACCTTCGCATGGATCTCGTCTACTCGATCTTGATCGGAATCGCCGCCGGATTCCTGGCCGGCCTGCTCACGAAGGGCAGCGGTTTCGGATGGATCGGGAACCTGATCGTGGGAGCGCTCGGGGCGCTGCTCGGCAGCTTCGTCTTCGGACTCCTCGGCATGTCGGCCAGCAACCTGCTCGGTCGGCTCGTATCCGCGACCGTCGGCGCGGTGCTACTCCTCTTCCTCTTGTCCTTGGCGACCAAGCGGAAGGCTTGAAGCGCGATTCCGGGCCGATCTCAAGGCGGCCGTGGGAGTTCGACGATGCACCCCCCTGGCGCGCGCCTGGCAGCGCGCGGCCGAGGAGGAGTCGTCATGCGCTTCGAGCGCCACATCATGGGTCTCGCGATCACTGCGGTGCTCGCGAGCTGTTCCGATCGTGCGGCCAGTGGCGAGAAGATCGTCGCTCGCTCCACCGTCGTCGCCTCGGTGATCCCGTCGCACGCGACCGGGGCTTCCGTCGAGGAACGCTTCGGTCTGCAGTCGCGCGCGCCGAAACCCGACGCGGGAGTCTCGGAAGCCGCGGGCATGTTGCGTTGGGATGCGCCGACCGGATGGGTCGAGCGCGCACCGAGCGCCATGCGCATCGCGAACTTCCTCGCCGCCGGCGATGAAGGCGCGGAGTGCTACCTGACGATCCTGGCCGGTGATGCGGGCGGGATCGGCGCGAACGTGAACCGCTGGCTGGCGCAAATGGGTCAGCCGGCGCTCGGTCCCGCGCAGATCGACGCGCTACCGCGCGAGAAGATGTTTCAGCGCGAGGCGGTCCTGCTCGAGACCGAGGGCGCGTTCACCGGCATGTCGGGCGGAGCGGCGAAGCCGGACCAGCGCCTGCTCGGGCTCTTGCTCGTCGACCCGGCGGGTTCGGCGTTCCTCAAGTTCACCGGGCCGTCGGCGCTCGTCGCACGCGAGCGCGCGGCGTTCCTCGGACTGGCCGCTTCGTTCCGCTCGTCCAACGACGCCCCGCCGGACAGCACGACGACGACTGCGCGCGTCGAGCGCGCCGGCGGACTCGTGGCGCACGTACCGCACGATTGGATGCGCACGATGGCCAAGCCGCCGCGCGCGCTCGACCTGCGCGTCGACACGGACGTCGAGTGTTCGATCACCGTCCTGCCGGGCGAAGCCGGTGGCGCCCGCGCGAACGTCGATCGTTGGCGCACTCAGCTCGGACTCGCGCCGCTGGACGACGCGCAGTACATGGGTCTGGAGACGATCTCGCTGCTCGGATCGCAAGCGCTGATCGCCGAGGCTTCCAGCAGCGACAAAGGCGTGCTCGGCGCAGTCAGCTCGGCAGCCGATAGGTCCGTCTTCGTGAAGTTGACCGGCCCGGTCGGCCAGATCGCGCGCCACCGCGCCGCGTTCCTGGAGCTGTGCCGAACGCTGGAGGACGATTGAGCTTCGTGCGCAGCGCGGTGCGCGGGATGTTCGACGTCCTCGCTTCGATGAAGCTCGCGTGCGCGCTGCTCGTGATGCTCGGAATCTTGACGTGGCTCGGTACGCTCGAGCAGGTGCATTCGGGCCTCTTCGACGTGCAGCGCAAGTACTTCGAGTCGTTCTTGCTCGTGCACGACTTCGGCCCGGTGTCGATCCCCTTGCCGGGCGCCAACCTGGTCTTGTCCATCCTGGCGCTGAACCTCTTGGTCGGCGGATTCGTGAGGATTCGCAAGTCGCGCGAGACGATCGGGATCCTCGTCACGCACGCCGGCATCGTGATGCTGTTGCTCGCGGCGATCGTGAAGCACCACGCGTCGCAGGACGGCCGTGTCACGCTGCGCGAAGGCGAGAGCGCGGCCTGGTTCGAGAGCGACACGCGCTGGGAACTGGTCGTGCGCGAGTCGCTGGCCGGGGGCGGGGTGCACGAACACGTCGTGCCGTTCGACGCGCTCGAGCACGGCGAAACGACCGCGCCACCGCGCGTCGAGGCCGCCGACTTGCCGTTCGCGATCGAAGTGCGCGCGGCGCATGCGAACTGCAGGCCGGGAGCGAACGGTGCGGGCGTCGAGCTCGCCCCGCTGGCGCACGATCGGGAGGTCACGCGCAACATCCCCGGCGTCGAGTTCGCGCTCGTGGGCGAGCACGGAACCGCGCCGCTGGGCGGGCTCGTGTGGGGCGCGCAGAACTCACCGTTCGCGGCCGATGTCGCGCAACGCCGCTTCGAGATCGACCTGCGCCGCGAACGGCATGCGCTGCCCTTCACGCTCGCGCTGGCGGACTTCCGCAAGGAAGATCACCCGCGCTCGAGCATGCCGCGCTCGTTCGAGAGCGACGTGGTCGTGAACGGCGATCGCAAGGTGACGATCTCGATGAACGAACCGCTGCGCGCGGACGGGCTCGTCGTGTACCAAGCCTCGTGGGGCCCGCAGGGCGCCGCGCCGGGAACCGTACTGTTCTCCACGTTCGCGGTCGTGCGCAACCCGGCCGACAACCTCCCGCTGGTCGCCTGCATAGTGATCGCGTTGGGGCTGATGCACCACTTCACGCGCAAGCTCAGGCGGCACGTCCGCCTCCAGCGCGCATCGGCGAGCGAGGTGTCTGCGTGAACGCTCTCGTGCGCTGGATCGCCGCTTCGGTCGCCGTGGCGCTCGCGCTGCTCGCCCCCGCGCGAGCTGGTGAATCACGCGCGAGCGGCACCCTCGCCGTCGAAGCCTTCGAACGTCTTCCCGTCCAGGACGGCGGTCGCGTCAAGCCGATCGCGAGCTTCGCGCGCTTCACGTTGCTGCGTGTCTCGGGCAGCACTTCGCCCAAGGACGCCGACGGTCGCAAGTACGGCGCTGCCGAATGGCTGCTGCGCCTCGCGCTGTACCCGGAGCTTGCCAACCACGATCCGGTACTTCTGGTGGAGGACTCGCAAGCGCTCGTCGCCGTCGGCCTCGCGGACGCCGAGCACAAGAAACGCGACCGATGGGCCTATGCGCGACTCGTGCCCGTGCTGCCCGATCTGCTCGATCGCGCGCACGCAGCCGAGGGGATCGCCGCGGGGCAGCGCACTTCGATCCAGGAACAGACGGTGCGCATCGCCGAGAGCGCGCTTACCGTGCTGCGGATCGGACGGTCGTTCGACTTCGCGCGGCATCGGATACCGCTGATCGAAGGCACGCGGCTGGCCGCGCTCTTCCCAGGCCGTGACGACGCGAGCGTCACGGACGTCATCGAGCGCGCGCCGCGGATCTTGGCTCTCGAGCGTGAGCTCGCTGCCACGGAGGAAGTCCGCGAGAAGGGTGTGATCACCGCGCTGTGGCGGTCGTCGACGGAGTTGTGCGCCGACGCGCAAGTCCTGGCCTGGATCCCGCCGGTGGTGAGCGTCGCGGCCGATCCGGACTGGAAGACTCCCGCGGATCTCCTGTTCGCCGCGCGTCGTGGTGAAGCGGCCGCCGAGGCACACGTGGCGCTCCTGCGCGCCGCCGAGGAAGTGGTCGCGCGGCGGACGGATCCCGTGCGACTAGAAGCAGCTCTGCGAGATCTCGTGTCGCGCGTCGAACAACTCGCGAGCGCGCGCGGCGAAACCGGCGAGCTCGGACTCGAGGTGGTGTACCAGCGACTCGCGCCGTTGCGC
>Ga0209591_10005085_pt1 | contig 14757 bp, 15 predicted proteins | sample MAT01_FD_187207 | JGI IMG/M metagenome (GOLD analysis project Ga0209591, IMG submission 187207) | Freshwater microbial communities from Lake Fryxell liftoff mats and glacier meltwater in Antarctica - MAT-01 (SPAdes) (version 2) | ecosystem: Environmental > Aquatic > Freshwater > Ice > Liftoff... | reverse complement strand
TGTCTGCTTTCGCGATAAATTCGGTTTAGCAATTTCAACGAAAGTGGATTGATATCTCGAAGTAAAAACATATAAAGCCTCTTTGAATACAACTCAATATTTTTATTATATCATATTAGTTGTTTTATGTAATTAATTTTGTTGAGCTACTTATAAATTTCATCATCTGATATCCCTAATTTTCTAAATAGACAACGGCAGGTTTCCAAACTGTCACGAGACTGCCACAAAGTTCTAAAATAGCTCTGATATTAAAATTGTACCCAATAGCTTTATCTCCCAAAACCCAGGAAAATACCCTATGAACCGCTCAGAATCTTACACATCATCTCAAATGACCGATCGCGATCGCGCTAACCTCAGCCGCCTGATCGACTACACCTCCATCCAATCAGTACCAGAAATTTGGGCGATCGTCCAACAAAAATTCGGTCAAACAATCGCCCTCCACGACCCCCACAGCCAGCCCGAAATCAAGCTGACATACACCGACCTCTACCAACAAATCCAACAGTTCGCAGCAGGCCTCCAAGCCCTCGGCATCGAACCAAATCCAGCAGAACCAGTCCCTCCCCGCGTCGCCCTCTTCGCCGACAACAGCCCCCGCTGGCTGATAGCCGACCAAGGCATCATGATGGCCGGGGCCGCCAACGCCGTTCGCGGTGCCACCGCAGACCCCGAAGAACTCCTCTACATCATCAAAGACAGCGGCAGTACCGCTTTGGTAGTCGAAAACCTGGCATTACTCAAAAAACTCCAACATCGCCTCGCCGATTTACCCATTCAACTCATCGTCCTTCTCTCTGATGAAGAACCAGAAAGCAGCCAAACCCTCAACACAGTCAAATTTTCCCAAGTCATGACCACAGGGGCTAACCGCGCCCTCAAACCCAGCAACCACAAGCCTGAAGGCCTCGCCACTCTCCTCTACACCAGCGGCACCACCGGCAAACCCAAAGGCGTGATGCTGACCCACAGCAACCTGCTGCACCAAATCACCACTTTTGGCACAATTCTTCAGCCCGAAGCCGGCGAAGGCGTTCTCAGTATTCTCCCCAGTTGGCACGCTTATGAACGCACTGTCGAATACTTCATGCTGTCCCAAGGATGTACGCAGATTTACACCAGTATTCGTTACTTCAAACAAGATTTCAAAACCTACAAACCCCAGTACATGGTGAGCGTTCCACGCATCTGGGAATCGATTTACGAGGCAGTACAAAAGCAATTTCGGGAACAGCCAGCTAATAAACAAAAACTGGTTAATTTTCTCCTATCTGCTAGCCAACAATACATAGAAGCCCGTCGCATTTTCCAAGGATTAACTCTCAGTTTAAAACCTGCTTCTGCTTCGGAAAAACTGACCGCCCGCATCAAAAGCATTCTGTTGTCACCTATCCACGCCGTCGCCGAAAAACTGGTTTACCAAAAAGTCCGGGAAGCTACGGGAGGACGTTTTAAATGGGCAATTAGCGGCGGTGGTTCTTTGCCCGCGCATTTGGACAATTTCTTTGAAATATCGAATATCGGTTTGTTAGTCGGGTATGGTTTAACCGAAACATCCCCTGTTTTGACAGCCCGCCGCCCTTGGCACAATCTTAAAGGTTCGGCGGGACAGCCGATGCCCCAAACCGAAATTAAAATAGTCGATCCTGATAGTAGACAACAACTGTCGATCGGTCAACGTGGCTTAGTCTTGGCGCGCGGGCCGCAAATCATGGCAGGATATTACCTGAATCCTGAAGCTACCTCAAAGGCGATCGACCCCGAAGGCTGGTTTGATACCGGCGACTTAGGCTGGCTGACACCGGGCAGTGATTTAATTTTAACTGGGCGGGCAAAAGATACGATCGTCCTGACTAACGGCGAAAATATCGAACCTCAGCCGATCGAAGATGCCTGTCTCCGCAGTCCCTACATCGACCAAATTATGGTAGTAGGTCAAGATCGGAAATCCGTCGGCGCCTTAATTGTCCCCAATACAGAAGCCGTGGAGAAATGGGCCGAAACTCAGAATCCGCCAATACACGAAATTGACTGGAATAGCAAGACAATTCAAGATTTATTCAAAAAAGAATTGAGCCGAGAGGTGCAAAATCGCCCCGGATACCGCGCGGACGATCGCATTGGCCCGTTCCAGTTGATTTTAGAGCCATTTTCGATGGAGAATGGAATGCTGACTCAAACCCTGAAAATTAAGCGTCCGGTTGTGACGGAACACTACCGCGATATGATTGACGGGATGTTTTGAAGATATTTCTCAGGGCATCCGGAATCGGGACAAGCGACAGGGGATTGAAGAATGGGATAGGCTGATACCAATGTAATGTGAAGTTGCACATATTCTGATCCCCCTAAATCCCCCTTAATAAGGGGGACTTTGATTGCGCTCTTGTCCCCCCCTTACTAAGGGGGACTTTGATTGCGCTCTTGTCCCCCCCTTACTAAGGGGGGTTAGGGGGGATCAAGTTCTATGCAGCCTCACAAAAAAATTGGTATGACGGCGAATAACTTTTGAAGAATTAGCAACTAGCAGTTAGTCGCATCCAATTCCCAATTTTCAACTCCCAAGTAACAAGTAACAAGTAACAAGTCACAACTTTATGGAACCACAATTAGAATTGAAGCGATCGATTAACGTTAAAGTCGTCGTTACTCCCCGCTGGAAAGAAGAAGCCCAACAGCAACTTCAAGCCCAAATCAATCAAACAGATTCTCAGCTACAACAGCTAGAAATGCAAGGTCAGCGCATGATTGCTGAAATCCAAAAGCAAAACCTGCAACCACCAGGCCCGCAGGTAATGCAGCAAATAGAAAATATTCAAGGGCAAGTGAATCAAGAAAAAAGTAAACTGCTCGAACAGAAAAACCAAAGTCTGCAACAACTCCAACAAGTGCAGGTACTAGACCTCGAACAAGAAGTGAGTCAAGGTCAAATTGACGGTACATTCACTGTCGGACTCGGAGAAAACTTGATTCAAAAAATGCAAGTAGAAGTTCTCCTGCGTGACGGCATAGTCGAAGAAATTCGAGGTGATATTTAGAACCTAAAAATTGGTAATTGGTAATTGGTAATTGGTAATTGGTAATTTTGAGTCAATAGTCACACATCTTCGGACTAGAGACTGGCATAATAATAATTATTGCCGATTGCCGATCGCCAAAATACCAAAAAATACCGATCGCCAAATACCGATCGCCAATTACCAACTCAAAAGGACTTTTTACAGATGATTCGCGAAGTTTTCATGCCAGCCCTAAGTTCTACCATGACAGAGGGCAAAATTGTTTCCTGGGTCAAATCCGCCGGAGATAAAGTAGAAAAGGGCGAAACCGTAGTCGTGGTTGAATCCGACAAAGCCGACATGGATGTCGAGTCTTTCTATGAAGGCTATCTAGCAATAATTATCGTACCTGCGGGGGAAGTTGCACCGGTGGGGGCTGCGATCGCCCTAGTAGCAGAAACAGAAGCCGAAATTGCCGAGGCTCAAAAACAAGGAACCGCCGCCCCAGCCGCAGCAGCACCAGCACCAACAGCCGTACCAGTCGCAGCCACAGCATCAGCGGGTTTGCAGCAAAACGTCAGTCGCCAAAACGGCCGCAGCGTCGTTTCTCCCCGCGCTCGCAAGTTGGCAAAAGAACTTAAAGTAGATTTGAATTCTATCAAAGGTAGCGGCCCCCACGGCAGAATTGTCGCAGAGGATGTCGAAGCCGCCGCAGGTAAAGCTCAACCCGCTCCGGTTCAGCAACTGGTGACAGTCCCCGCAGCACCCCCACAAGCAGCACCAGCACCCGCACCCGCACCCGCTAAACCGGCACCACAGCCTGTTCCAGCAATGGCGATGACGGGTCAAACCGTGCCAATGAATGCGTTGCAAAATGCCGTTGTGCGTAATATGGCGGTAAGTTTGAGCGTGCCGTGTTTCCGCGTCGGTTATACAATTACTACTGACAATCTCGACAAACTCTACAAGCAAATTAAGCCCAAAGGTGTGACGATGACGGCTCTGCTGGCGAAGGCTGTAGCAGTAACTTTACAAAAACATCCTCTGTTGAATGCTTGTTATGTGGAGTCGGCCATTCAATATCGGGCTGATATTAATGTGGCTGTGGCTGTGGCGATGGAGGGCGGTGGTTTGATTACGCCGGTGTTGCAAAATGCCGATCGCCTGGATATTTATTCGCTCTCCCGCACTTGGAAGGATTTAGTCGATCGCGCCCGCACTAAGCAGTTGAAGCCTGATGAATATAGCACGGGAACTTTCACTCTTTCCAATTTGGGAATGTTTGGAGTAGATAAGTTTGATGCAATTTTACCACCGAATCAAGGCTCGATTTTGGCGATCGGTGCTTCGCGGCAGCAAGTAGTGGCCAACGAGGAAGGCTTGATGGGAGTGAAGCGGCAAATGCAAGTTAATATTACTTGCGATCACCGGGTGATTTACGGTGCTGACGCTGCGTCTTTCTTGCAGGATTTAGCGAAGTTGATTGAGACAAATCCTCAATCTTTGACACTTTAGCGATCGGCTAAATCTCCCTTTACCTTCCTTGGGGGGAGGGGAGATTTAGACTAAAATGAGGAGACGGCAGTGCCGTGTCCCTAAAATATTATTTTTGGTAGGGACACGGCACTGCCCATTAGTGTCAACTTAAGCCTATAACCGTTGATAAATCTCGCTTCTATCCGAGGCCCGATCCCCCTAAATCCCCCTTAAGAAGGGGGACTTTGAGAAGATTCTTGTCCCCCCCTTCTTAAGGGGGGCTAGGGGGGATCGGAACCTAATCGACAGACAGCCGTCTATGACTAGGTTTGACCTTAAGTTGACACCTATGGGCACTGCCGTCTCCTCTATATCATTCCGATGTTACCGGAATTGATATCACAGCAGACTATAACTCAAACAAGAATGCTTTGTTGAAACTCGCCCCGGATTTCATCTAAAACTTTGCGATCGCTCAAATCACGATGCCACCAGTGGTTACAACCATCTTGACAATATTTGCTATACCTACGCGCATCAGCAATTGCTAATAAACTGATTAACAGAAAAAAGATTTTGATAAATTCTGAGGCCGGCAGTTTCAAAAGCTTTGTCATTTGTTCTTTTAATCGCCCTTTACTCAGCAACACACAAGGGGTGTAAGTTGGGCGAAGTTTTGATTTAGCAATAGCTAGGGAAACATCTTTTTCTTGCGCTCCTGCTTGAATAGTCATGTAGGATAGCCGCTGCAATATGTCCTGCTGAGCTTCGGTTGGGAAGCTCAAAAACCAGTTTTTTGCATCTTGTTGGCTAATTAATTCTTGTTGAATTTGATTGATTATAATTTCATCGGCTAGATTCATTTGCCTCTCCTAAGTTTGGCTCAAATATAACCAAAGCACAGGGGATTTAAGCCCCCACCTTTAGGTGGATTGTTTTTAGGCAGGGGCTTAAATCCCCTGCCTAAAAACTTCGCTGTCAACTGTCAACTGTCAACTGTCAACTGTTAAGTGAGGTTCTCCTGAGATGAGGGGGCCAGTAAAAATATCAATTCCAGTTTCTCGACCTAAACTATTAATTTCGCCGCCACTTGTACCGCGAGGGACAGAACTGCGAGCGGAATGCCGCTGGCGAGAGTTACCTAACATTATATAGTCCCAGTCAGAAGTTGGCGTACTTGTCCCGTTTGCTCTACTGCCAACAACTATGATGATTTGTTTTGTGCGATCGGCTGCATTCTGAATTCTCCTGGCATCTTCTGGAGATATGCCTGCTTCTTGCCATGTTTTGACACCTCTCATTTAATGAATATTAGCATGACAGTAGTAGAATGATGCTAGGGTCGATCCTCTTCGAGGGCTTCGCTAACGCACTTTTGGAGATTAAGGGCGATCGTACTTAATTAGAAATAAAGTATAAAATATGGTAAAGTAGAATAGAAAGTTTACAGGGGTAAAATTATGCCTGTTGCGTCAGTCGCGATCGATATTGGAACGCTGATTACTACCAATCCGGGAATTCATAATGGTTGTCCGATCGTTGCGGGTACGGGAGTGACAGTACGACGGATTACTATTGATTATAAGATGGGTATGAGTCCAGAGGAGATTGCAGAAGAAATTCCTCATTTAACTTTATCTCAAGTTTATGCTGCCTTGGCTTATTATCATACGAATAAAGAGATGATTGAAGCAGATATAGCAGCCCAGGAATCTGAGGCTGAACGATTATTAGGGGTTAGTAAGGGCGATTCCCTACGGGATAGCTGCGCTTCACGTCCTTGACCAAAGAAATTGGTTTAGCTCAACTGAAATTTAGTTTAATAAGACTTACGCATGGGCCCCAGAAACCGGGTTTTTTACGAAATACTTCATTTCATACCACAAATTTAGGAAAAAACCTGGTTTCTTTGTCGGAGGTGGCTTACATCTTATTTGATAGGTTTAATTTCGGCTATTGGCCGATCGTATTGCAAGAGTACCAACATATTCCCATCTTGAATGTGTTTAATAAAGCTTAAAATATCGCTCTGAATTTCGTCCATATTAATGTTGATAGCAGTTGCACCGGAAATTACGGATTCAGCACGCGAAGATAAAGGAGGGGATTCATTAGCAACTATTTCGCGCAGCAAATGCGTACATAAATCCCGATTTTGAGAATGGGTAGAATGTAACATCTCGCTATATAAACTCCGGGCTAAATCCTGATTGAGAATTCTATAAAGTAGAATCATTGTCCATTCTTTAGCATTGACAATCATCCGGTCTATGGCATCAATAAACGCCTGCAACTGGTCTTTGAGTTCAAAAGACTCCAGAAAATGAATGAGTCCATACATGACTTCATGCTGTTCGCATCGGTCATCGAAAACTAGATAAAGTGTCGGCAAATATTCGCGGTTGGGATGTAGAGCTAGTTCGGCTAAAGCGAGGTCAAAACTCATTGCTTCTTCATCAGATCGCATGAATTTATTAGCATTTAATATTTCTATCAATTAAGTAGCATTCATCTTGTGTTTCCCACTTTATCAAAAGTACCTGACCATAGCAGCTTGTTTTGTTTGATGACTTGTTGTAAATACTGTATAATAGATAAAATTTACGCATGAGTTCAGAAACCGGGTTTTTTACGAAAATCCTTAGTTTTTACCCGTAGGTTCGGGAAAAAACCCGGTTTCTTTGGTCTAAGTGCGTAAGTCCCGATCGAGTAATATTTTCAGGAACCTACGAGGTATACACCTGATGGAAAAAACTTACAAAACTTCTGGGCAAAATGCTACTTTCTCATATCCCATTTGGGAAACAGCAGAGATAGAAGTAACTTTTTTAGAGCTGGCAGAACAATGGCGGCGCGAAACAGGTATGATGTCTTTAATAACTAAAATGTCAATGCACCCAGCATACCAAAGAATTATCGGTATGGGTCAAGCCGTTGTTCCTCTGATTCTGCGAGAATTAGAGCAAGAACCTGATCATTGGTTTTGGGCATTGCAAGCGATTACAGGTGCTAATCCTGTTCAATCAGAACAGCGTGGCAGGCTCAAACAAATGGCAGAGGCGTGGATACAGTGGGGCAGAGAAAATGGCTACAGATGGCAAGCTGGAAAAGTATAAAGAAGATGAATTTCCTCACCTAGCTGTTACTGGGTATCGCATCACTAGCCGAGCAACACGCGCTTATAATTGTTTTGCTTGGGCTGCTGGTGAAGATGACCGTTGGTGGAATCCTTTAGAACCAAACAGTCCCTATTATTGGCCTGATGGTGTGCCAGCGGAACTAACGATCGTTGCTTTTATTCAAGCTTATCAAACGCTGGGATACGAACCTTGTGAAAGTTCTGACTTTGAATTAGGCTTTGAAAGGATAGCAATATATGCTACTCCTGACGGGGAACCGACGCACGCGGCCAGACAATTACCTAATGGCAAGTGGACAAGTAAATTGGGGCGTTGGGAAGATATTGAGCATGAACTGGACGGGTTGACAAGTGAGATGTACGGTTCTGTGAAACAAATTTTCAAGCGATCTATTTGAGCCAGTCGTTTGACTGTTTGTGTTGCGGAAGGAAGGGCGATCGCCTTTATGAAGAGATAGCCGAAGCAGGCGCAATTGTGAGGAGTGGCATCAGAAATTCTTGCTTTTCTTCGGGAGTGATGTAGCCGCCATTGATAGCCATTTGCATGAGTTGTTCGAGAAATTCTTGTAACTCTGTAATAACTTGAGTTTTATGCAGTTGAAAGTGTTGATTTTGGGATTTTAGGGTAAACTCGTTTGGAGATAGATATCCAAATTTTTTGAAATTACAGCTAATTCGATCGTTAGCAAATGGCTGTAATTCCAGAGTGAGGCAAACACTTTCAACAAATTCTATTTTGATGGGTTTCCCTTGTGATAACTCACTAAGTTTTTGGGGGAGTTCATCTTCTAGGATCATGCAGATATCTGGGTCTAAAAAAACCTTGACTTTTTTTTGACCGATTTCTATTGATACTAGACGATCGCATTCAAAGCAAAATAGTTTCAAACCTAACTCAAAATGCGAAAGTTCTCCTAATGAGTCATCTGGTGGCTCAGCGTATTTTTCGCAATTAGGTTCTTCTAGGTGGATTGTAAAATTGCTATATTTATTCATCTTCATCTAAAACATTGCGATCGCTCATTGGCATTAAATAGATCGATCGACAATATGAGAGCGCAACCACTCAGTAAACTCATCGCGGGCGATCGCACTTGATGCGACTTGTAAAATGATTTGTTCTTGCTCGTCTACAGGTGCAGAAATTTCAAATCCGTTCAAAACTAAAAAGACTTCCATTGCTGCGTGGCCGATGCGTTTGTTACCATCCAAGAAGGGATGATTTTTAATTAAAGCAAAGCCAATAGCTGAAGCTTTTTCTACGATAGTTGGGTAAAGTTCCTCTCCGCTAAAGGTCATGCGTGGCTGAGCTAAAGCTGACTCTAATGCTCCTAAATTGGCGATACCAGATGAGCCGCCAGACTGCTCGATAATGCGACGATAAAGTTCTAAGACTTCAGTTAAAGTTAGATAGCGCATTACGACAGTTTTTTGTAGAGTTCAGCATTTTTGTTGAGGACGTATTGCATAGCATTTTCAAAGGATGTTTCTGGCGGTGCGATCAAGTTTTCAGCGCTCATGAGTAGTAATGCTTCTAGTGATATACCCAGGCTAGAGGCTGTTTCCTGTAGCTTGAGAAGACGTTCGTCGGGAATTGTGATGGTAATGGTTTGCATTCTGTTTGTAGCTTTGACGATACGCTGAGTCTAGCACATCAGCTATTTTAGGCTGATTGTGGTTGGTTGAAAGGGCGATGCCTGTAGATAAAGTTGGATATCGATCGCTTTTCGAGATCGCACAATTTTTCTAGCTCTTTTTTCGCCTGTGTCGGCAAAACCACTGAAATCCGTTCGCTGTCACTCATGCACTGCAATCTGTTGGAGGTTTCCCCTATTGTGTCACCTTGGAAGTCTAGTTTGCAATGGGCGATCGCGCTTTTGGGGATTAAGGGCGATCGCACTTTTGGACATTAAGGGCGATCGCACTTTCTGCAAATAAATGATTAGCGATTACTCATCATCATCCTCATCATCCGGGCCAAATAAGTCGCTAGCCTTACTACCCAAAAGTCCAAAAATCGCACCCACACCCATATTCCAAGTAGTATTGCAACTCTCAAAAATCCGAACTTGTTGGGTAGATAGACTATCTTTAGTACCCAGAGATACACACACACCTCCAGAAAGTAAGGTAAAACAAATAACGCTGAAGAAGACTTGCTGGAAAGCCGGGGGAATTTGAGGAGGAGTGTTTTTAGGAGTCATTTTAGGAGATTTGGGTTTGGCGGGTGTGATATTGGATTTAGTTTTCATGATTGCTACCTTTGATTGAATATGTCTTAAGTCTAAAGGCTAAAAATTTGAAAGTCAGCCTGTGTATAGGTTTCAGTTACTATGAGTTTGGTATGCGTTTGGGATGTGTTTGGTTGGCGATCGCTTATAATACTTAAAAGTTTTATCATTTGGCTATGCCACAACCGACGCTGACAGCATCCGAGACAGGAATCGAAAAAGCAGAAATTGCTCTCACAGGTAAAGGCTGGAGTCGCCAAGACTTAGCCAGTTGCGTCGTGCTGGAAGGCAAAAAGCCACAGACAGGCATCACTATTGGAGTAGTTCATAAGTTTTTCACCCAGCAGGATATCAAGTCCCAGTATTTTGTGGGAATTTGCAAAGCTTTAGAATTGGATTGGCAAGAAATTAAAAATCAAAATACAACGACATCGCCCGAAATATCTTTAACAAATCACAATCCAAGCCGAGAAATAGCACAGCCAGATATCAAATGCAAAAATCCCTTTATTCCCCAGCATGGCAAAATAGACGTTCCACAATTTTTATTTGGCAGAGAAAGGGAAATTCGGCGGGTATTCGAGACGCTGAATAGTGGTAGTAGCGTAGCAATAATCGGCGAAAGGGCGATCGGCAAAAGTTCTCTGCTACAAGCGATTTACCAACAAGCACCAAATCAACTCCGTCCTTCGCGACAACCGCATTACCTCAATTTGCAAAATGTTCACGATGAAGATGATTTCTATGGTGCTTTGTGCAGCTTTGTAGGTATCGAGACGACGAAGGGATTTTTACTACTACGGGCTTTAGAATCGCACAGATTGCTGTTGCTTTTAGATGAAGTTGAGAAAATGAACTGGGATGGATTTACTAATAAAGTACGCGGCCAGTTGCGGGGTTTGGCGGAGGGAACCAACGCACCTTTGCGTCTAGTTGTTGCCGCTTGCACCTCTCTCGATATTCTGTTTCCTGACAGTCAAGACAATAATATGACATCTCCTTTCAAAGGGATTTGCATTGAAGAAACTCTGAAGCGATGGGATGATGAAATCAGTCGTAAATTTATTGTCAGTCGCCTCCAGGCTGACTGGTTAGAACCTGTTACCCAACCCGTTAGTTTTACTGAGGATGAAATTGCGGAATTAATTGCTGAAAGTGGCGGCTATCCTCAGAAATTGATGATGTTATGCTATGAAACTTATAATCGTTATCTCACAATACGGTTCACTTAACGCTATTTGTCATTGCGAGCTCTTAGCGAAGCAATCGCAGAGAGTATGTCAGTTATCAGTTAAGTGCGAAGTATTTTCGCAAAAACCCGGTTTCTGAACCCCCATGAATTGTGCACTCCGCCAAAGAAACCGGGTTTTTTACCGAATTTATGGGTGAGTGCGAAGTATTTTCGCAAAAACCCGGTTTGTAAATCCCCGCGCATAAGTCCTCTTATATAACCAATCCTAAATTTTATTCATTTCCACCTATTTATGAATCAAAACCATCCCCCCGTTCCTCGATTAGATTTAGCTCCCAAACTGAAGCGTCCTCTTTCTTTGTGGAATCCTTTAGATTACCTGCGATTGTTATATTGGGTGTTTTTCTTTCCTCAAGCTTTGCGGTGGTATGAGTCTACCTTTGGGGGTGAATCTAATTTAAAAGACGCCGAAACATGGTCTGAGAAGTGGGATTGGTTGCGTCAAAATTCAGTCCAGCGTCAGTTAATTTTGCAAGCTTCGATCTTAATATTTGCTATCCCTATAGGTTTTAATATATTTTTGTTACGCATAAGTATTCCTATTAATTGGTGGGTTGTAGTGTCAGGCGTAGCGTTCGCCGTGGCATCCGGCGTGGCATCCGTCGTGCTGTTAGGCGTAGCGTCCGGCGTGGGGTTAGGCGTGGCATTCGGCGTGGTGTTGGGCGCAACCTACGGCGCGGTCTCCGGTATGGTGTCCAGCGTGGCGTCTGGCGTGGGGTTGGGCCTGGCGCTGGGCGTGGGCTTAGGCGTGAGGTCAGGTGTGGGAGTGGGCGTGGCGTCCGGCGTAGGGGTGGGTGCGGGCTTGGGTGTGGGTTTGGGCGTATTGTCCGGCGTGGGCTCCGGCGTGGGGTTGGGTGTGGGGTTGGGCTTGGGGTTGGGCTTGGCGTCAGCCGTGGCGATCGCACGTCCTGAAAATTGGCTTTTCGCTGTACCATTTACCCTGCTTCAGCGTCAACAGCAAAATAGAAAATTTCCTCACATTACTCCACTTCCCCTTCCCTACCTGTCTGCTCAAATAGCTAATTGGCTGAGGCGGGATTGGGAAACAGGATTGCATAACATTAATGAACTACTACTATTTACCCTTCAGTTTATCCCTGTTGTTAAAGCTGTAAATCGCGTGCTAGCTGAGACACCAAAAGACCAACTCATCTATCGCGTCGCTCAATTATCAGAAAATCCTTATGATTGGGAGTTAGTGCGTTTTGCCTCAGCTTCTCTCAATGAAGTAATGAAGTCAGAAGTAGTGGCAGGTTTTTTCATCATCACACCCTGGAAACAACAAATTCAAGCTCGTTTTCAAACAGAACTTCGTTTAAATACTTCTGCCCGTGCCTCTGCCGCTGGTTTCTGGTATCTCCACGAACAGGAACCAGACAAAGCTACAGCAGCTTTTGCTGTAGTCCGAGATTTGCTTTATGGAGAGGAGATGTTTACCTTAGCGCAAATTCTCACAAGTTTTGACCAAACATCAGAACTAGCCGAAATTGCTTCCATGAAACTTCCACCTTCCCCAAATCCACCTCTGCTGCGTGGCACTACTTGGGAAGCAATTGCCTCTCTACGACGGGTAATTGCCGATGTTCAAGTAGTTCATAATGGTATATCTCGCTCTGCCCGTTCCCTTGCCCTTAATCGGGCATTAGGTCAGCTCAAAAATATCCTAAATCGAGCAGGTACTATACCAAAAACTGAACGTAATTTAATTATTAAAACAGTCACCCAATGGGTAGAAATATTACTGCAAGTGACACTCAATATCGGAGAAATTTCGATTTCTCAACCTGTGAGTAACCCCTATGTAATTGGCGATCCAGTCCAAGGCAATCTGTTTGTCGGCCGCGAAGACATCATCAGACAGCTAGAGGAGTTGTGGGTGAAAGGCGATCAACTGCAATCTGTTGCTCTCTACGGTCATCGGCGGATGGGGAAAACTTCGATATTGTTGAATGCTAGCAACTGCCTCGGAGCAAAGGTACAGGTAGCCTATGTCAACTTGCTGCTGGTAGCAGATTGTTCTCAAGGAGTGGGCGAACTACTAATATTCATCACCGATGCCATTGCCAAAATAGTCAAAATTGCTCCTCCGGGCGGTCGCGATTTACTCGATTTGCCCTATATCACTTTTCGACGCTACATCGAACAAATCATCGGAAATATAGAAGGTGGATTAATCATTGCTTTAGATGAGTTTGAACACATCGAAGGATTGATAAACGCTGGGAAAATCGATCGCGATTTTATCGGTTTTTTGCGCGGCATGGTGCAAATGAGTTCTAAAATAGCCTTTGCGTTTGCCGGATTGCACACCTTAGATGAAATGACCGAGGATTATTTCCATCCTTTTTTTGCTAGCATTATCCCCATCCGAGTCGGTTTCCTGAGTCAAGGTGCAACTTGCCAAGTTTTAGCCAATCCCGATGATGATTTTCTCCTCGACTACAAACCCGAAGCACTCGATCGCATTTACGCACTAACAGGCGGCCAACCATACCTTACGCAATTGGTAGGATTTCTGTTAGTCCGCCACTACAACGACCAAGTATTTGAAATGGGACGCCCCCGCGATCCAATCTTTACCATAGAAGATGTGGAAACAGTCATCAATGACCCGGAATTCTTCACCACAGGTCGCTACTATTTTACAGGAGTTTGGGGTCAAGCAATCGAAGGCGCACCGGGACAGCAGGAGATTTTAAGAGCATTAGCACCTCACTTAGAAGGAATGAATTTCGACGGGCTGAGTGAAGCAACAGGGATGGATAAAACAAGTTTAGAGGAAGCATTAAAAACTCTGGAACGCCACGATGTGGTTCGAGAAAGTGATAGTTGCTACTGTATTGCTGTGGAACTATTTCGCCGCTGGGTTCAGATGTCATTGGGATAAAGCGACTAAAATCAGAAAGGGCGATTCCCTACGGGATAGCTACGCACGATCGCACTTTTACCTGATCTCGCTGGGCGATCGCACATTGCGTTTCTCCAATAAGGGCGATCGTACTTCTATTGTGCTACGATTCAAGCAGAGCGTCAGTGAGTAAAAAAAATGGCAACAATTACCCTTCAAATTCCCGACGAACTAGCACTGCGGCTAGATCCTCTCAAAGATAAGTTACCACAGATTTTGATGCTGGGATTGAGGGAAGTCGAAGCTAATCCTTTAAACGGATTTTCTGGACTCACACAGATATTAGAATTTATAGCAAGTTTGCCATCGCTACAAGAAATATTGGCCCTGCGTTTATCCGATGTTCTTCAAGCTGAAATCGATACCTTATTAGAGAAAAACCGCACGGAAGGACTAACGCCGATCGAGCAGCGCCTGTGGCAGCAATACGAATTTGTCGAACATTTAGTACGCATTGCAAAAGGACAAGCCCTACTGAAACTGAGCGAGGTAGCATGAGTAAAACCTACGTTTCAGCTAGTCTGCATCGTGCAGAATATCTGACCCAACGTAAGCTATCGATCAAAGTTCGATCGTTAACAAAACCCGATTAATCGATCGCGCTCAAGCCACACCATAATCAGTATACGGATGCTTAGAGGTCGGCTGTAATCCCAACATAATATCCTCTTTAGATTTTGGCGATCGATTATGACCATCAAAGAACAACTTCTCCAAACCATTGAAACACTGCCTGATGACTTGCT
>Ga0209591_10005084_pt1 | contig 14758 bp, 19 predicted proteins | sample MAT01_FD_187207 | JGI IMG/M metagenome (GOLD analysis project Ga0209591, IMG submission 187207) | Freshwater microbial communities from Lake Fryxell liftoff mats and glacier meltwater in Antarctica - MAT-01 (SPAdes) (version 2) | ecosystem: Environmental > Aquatic > Freshwater > Ice > Liftoff... | reverse complement strand
GCCCAAAGATCTCTTCGCGGCGTTTCGCTCGACCTTCGAAGAAACAGCCGACGCGGATCTGCTGCTCGAGGTCGTGGATGCGTCCGATCCTGAGCTCGAACAACGCCTCCGCACCACCGAAGAGCTACTTTCAGAACTCAAGCTCGATGAGCTTCCCCGCCTGATTGTCTTCAACAAGATTGATCGGGTGGATGCTGAAACGAAGGCGGCGATTGAACGCGAGCTCAAAGCCATTCCTTGCTCAGCAATCGGGCGAGAGGGCACGAGTAGGCTGATCGAGTGGCTTGAGGCGCATCTTGCGCGGTCCGCGGAAGTGGGTACCGAAACGCCAGCGCTGGATCTGGAACAGGTTGCGGTCAGCTAGCTATCGGAACCGTGAAGCAGTAGGCAACTGCAGGCTTCTTTCCAGAATTTTTGTACTCATGGCCACTCTCCCCGCGCAATGTGACGACATCCCCGGCGCCCAGCCGGTAGGATGTGCCTTCGACGTCGAGCTCCAATTCACCCTCCTCGCACGCAAGATAGCGCCTTCCGCCGCTACCCTGCGCCGGCACGGAGTAACGCGCCTTCGGCGCGAATTCGAAGCGTTCCATGCTGTGTCCGAGCGGGGGATCGACCATGATCTGGGACACCTGCGCTCCTTGGCGCGCACGCTTGGGAAGACTCTGCTTGGCGTAGAAACGCACACCCGAACCTGGCTGCTCCACCAGCTGATCCATCGAAACTGAAAGTGAATGGCAGACACGCAGGAGAACCAATACCGTTGGATTGGCGTTCCCGGATTCGAGATGCGCAACGGTGGGCCGGGGTACGCCCGAAAGGTCGGCAAGCGCCTGCTGGCTCAGGCCTCGGACCTCCCGCAGCCGCTTCAAATTCAACGCCAGGTTGGACGATGTGTTGTCCGTCATGCCAACATATTAACACTCGAGCCCCCCGAGCTGCCAAGCCCGAAGCGATTTCAAGGACGCCGAGCCACAATGCGTTCGAGCCCGATCGGCTCATCCCAGGCGTTTTCGTGGCCTTCATAGTGCACCAGGAAGCGGTCATTGGAGATCACGGTAACGATCTGCGCGGCGTAGATGGAGCCCCGCCACTTGACGCGCACGTGATCGCCAACTCGGTAGGGCGCGGGCGGGCTTGAGGAGGCTACCCCGATGGCAGCCTTGTTTCCTTCAAGCCGACGGACCTTTTCGGGCGGTGGCGGCCGGACCAACGGCTGTTTGGCGAGACCAAGGATACGCTCGGGGCCGACGTCTTGGTCCCAACGCGACTCATAGCCATCGTAGTGAACTCGTAGCCGGCCATTTCCCTTGACCTCAATGATGTAGGCTGGATAGGCCGCGCCCTCCCAATCCACCAACACAAATTCCCCCACCCGAAAGCTGCGCTTGCAGCTGAGCAATCCCAGGCTCCCGAGCACCCATAGGCGTCTATTCAGCCGCGTCACAGCGGGATGCTAGGCAGCAGATCCCCTTCTGACCATGGGGCTCCGTGCCCCCAACGCGCACGATGACCCCGATGCGGGGTTCCAAGGTACTAATCTGGCTTAAAGGTTCTTGTGGTTGCAAAAGTCCTTCGCTTTGTCAGTCCCGTCCGACCTGCACCGGATGGGCCGACCGGTGTTGAGCTCGTCAAGCGAGCACAAGAGGGGGACGAGGCCGCTCGAGCTCAGCTGTTCCGGCGGCATTTCGCTGGCACGCGCGCCCTGATCTTTCGGTTGGTGCCTTACGACGGCGAGCTGGAGGATCTGGTGCAAGACACCTTCGTGCAGGCCATGGAATCGATCGGGAGCTTGCGCACTCCTGAGGCATTTTCGGGATGGCTCAGGGGGATAGCGGTGCGTGTCGTGCGCAACCGGCTGAGGCGGCGTGGGCTCGCACGGCGCCTGGGATTGGCTGGTACCGAAGAGAGCCAGCTGGACATCGCGGTATCAAGGGAAGCTCCCCCGGATGTTGGGGCGGAACTCATCGCGACCTACCGAGCCTTTCGAGCACTCAAAGTGGACTCAAGAATAATCCTCGAACTAAGTAGAATTGAAGGCCTCACTAATGCTGAGGTCGCAGAAGCTCTGGCACTCAGCCTCTCCACAGTTAAACGCCACCTTGCCTCCGCAGAAGTCGAATTCAAAGACGAACTGAACCGCCAAGCGCGCGGGAGATAAGCCATGAAACCTGCCGATTATATCTTACTCGAACCCATTTCTGAAACAGACCGCGAAGCGGCGTGGGAGGGCGTAGCGGCGCGGATCAAGGGACGCAAACAGCGTCGAAGCCGTGGGTTCTATGCACTGATCGGCGGAGGTGTGGTAGCGGTCGCCGCAGCGCTCACTATTTTTGTCGGAGGCCGACCCACAGAGGTTGGGACAGGGGCGATCGTGGAAGCACGCAATGAAGCGGTTACCGTCCGCTTAAGCGATGGGTCGGAAGCCTCAGTTGAACCGCTTTCGCAGCTAAATGTGCTCACCGCAACGCCGACCGAGCTGCGTGTCGCCTTGCCCTCCGGAAGCGCAACCTTTGAAGTAGCACACCGACCCGAACGGCAATTTGCGGTGGTTGCAGGTGATATCGAGGTGCAGGTTCGGGGAACACACTTCACCGTCCGCGTTGAGCCAGCGCACGGCAAAGGGGAACGTTCGGGGCATGTCGAGGTTTCGGTGGAGCGCGGAGTGGTGGACGTCGTCGAGCGACTGAGCGGTGATCGGATCGCTCGGCTCACCGCGGGTGCACGCTGGTCCGGAAATACTCTACGAACGAAACCTGCTGCTGCGAGCGTGCAGCCAGGCGAAACTGGAGTTACGACCGAGGAAGTGCGACGCCTGGCACCGCTTCGCGGACCGAGCGATGCACCGCCAGAGCCGCGCTCGGAAGCCAAAGTGCTGTTCGAGAAGGCCACCGCTATCCGTCGCCAGGGAGATACCCGTCGCGCCATGCAACTCTACGGTGAACTCTTGAGCCGTTATCCTAACGACGAGTATTCGCGAGTCGCCGCACTTGAACTCGGGCGATTGCGTCTGCGCGAAGGGGACCAGCCGCACGCTGCTGCGCGAGCACTTGAGCAGGCCGTGAAGACGGACCCCAACTCCCCGCTGCAACCGGATGCGCTGGCTCAGCTCGTCGCGGCCTACGAACAATCCGGCGACCTGGTGCAGTGTCGAAGGGTTCGAGCTCGCTACCTCAGCGAGTTTCCGAACGGGGCACATGCTGCGGAAGTCAGGCGACGGTGTCCGTGATTAGGTGCTGCTAGCCTCCCCGGACCCTACTCGCCCTCGGGCGAAAGCTCCCGGATCGCCGGATTTGCCGGCCAAACCGAAGGATATTTGCGGGGGATTTTTGCGGACGTTGCCAGTTGGCACTAGAGTAACGTGTCGGAGGCGCATGAACAGCGGAACCCAGAGCCCACGCGCAACGGTGCGTGACGTAGCAACCTACCTGAAGGAGCGTCGACCAGATCTCGATCGCTACGCTTTACAAAATCTTCTTTACTATTGCAAAGCATGGTCATTGGTGTGGGATGCAGAACCCATGTTTCCAGAGCCCTTCGAAGCCTGGGTTAACGGTCCAGTGTGCGACAGTTTTTGGAGGTCACCCAATGTTCCTGGCAATCCCAATTTGCTCTCAAAGGCAAGTCGAGAAACTGCCGATGCCGTGTTGACGTTCTACGGGACGTTGACCACGGAACAGCTCATTGAGCTTTCTCACCGGGAGCGTCCTTGGCGTGATGCCCGCATCGGTTTGCGCGCGGAGGAAAAGAGTTCAATGAGTATTCCCGACGATGCAATCCGAAGCTACTATTCCAGGGCCTCACTTCCGCCCAAGGAGTTCACCGAGGCCTACCGTCGCGGTGTGAACTTAATGCTAGAGCTCGATGAGGACCTCGTGCCCGAGCAGTCTGATTTGCGAGCCGCCACGCGCGATCCGGTCTTCGAAGCATGGCTCGATCAGGTCCCCGGGGCGCAGTGGCCACAGTCGCACCTCTGAGGGCTCTGGACGTATGCGTAGGCATCGATCCGATGTGTCTGTTAATTCACGCGCTTCCCACGGATTCGTGGTCCAAGTTGCTTTTCTTGATTTTCAGCTTAACTTATGTGTTAAGGCAGCCGCCAAGTGACCTGGGGCCCCGTGAACACCAGGAAGCAGTTCGGGTTCCTCTTACTCGAGAAGGCAAAGAAAGCGTTGGAACAGCTGGACGACCAAAGCATCGGCTCACTGCAAGCGTACTTAAATACCTATGGTAACGAGGGTCCGAGCACAATGATCGAGCTTCGTTGGCTCAGGCCGGAGGGGCGCCACGGCGGCGGCAGGCATGTGTGGGCGATTGCATATAAACAGGTTCGCCTTTACGGGGGCGAGCTGACTCTGGACGGGCTCAGAACCTTCGTAGGCGTTGAGATTGTGAAGAAGAAGACCCGGCGAGCCGATCAAGAACTTCTGCACCGCGTTGCCAACGCACTGAACGAACTTGAAGCAAAAGGGAGACTCCAATGAACTTCGAGCCAAAGAACAAGCGACAAGCAAAAGTCTTTGCGGAGGAGGCATTCCGCGTCAACGTGCAGCACACCCTCATGAAGCTAATGAAGTCGGCTGGAATCAGTCAGCGTGAATTGGCTGTTCGCCTTGAAATGGCGGAACCGCAGGTTAGCCGCTTCTTCTCAGAGAGAAGCAATCCAACTATTAAACAAGTGGCACGTTTCTGCTGTGCATTGGATGTGCAGCCGGTGTTCAGTGCTGAGCCTCGGAAGGCTTTCAACTGGGTCACTGACACGCCGTGGTCAGAGATTCCGGCCCCAGGCAATCTGATTCAGATGAGGCCCCATTCGAAGCCCAGCGAGTACGAAGTCTCCATGGACGGGGTCCCTCTCCAGGAGATCGGCTAAAAGCAAATGGCTTCGCGAAAAAAAACGGCGCAAGCTTCGGAAGGCGATCAGACTGCATACCAAAAGGTAGTAGGCATCGCGCGGCTTGAGGACATCTTGCTGGTGAGCAGCAGTTTCTCCATCGATCCTGAGTACTACGCTGCCAGCGAGAAGACGCACCATATCCATGTGCAGCAGGAGTTCAGCACATTCGAGGACCAGGCGGCCACTGCATGTGAGTTTTCTGTGACCGCGAAGGCTGATGAAAAAGATATTCTGCTGATTAAGGCCAAGTTTGTCGTGAGCTACAGTCAACTCCAGGGGCAAGCCGGACCCGCGGTAGAGGCTTTCGTCAAGCAAGTTGGCGTTTTCGCCGCCTACCCCTACTTCAGAAGTTTCGTAAGTCAGCTCAGCTGGATGGCGAGCGCTCAACTACCGATCGCGCCCATCTTGCGACTGTCGCAGCCGGGGGCAACTGGCGCACCACGACCGAGCGACTGAGACCATTAGTCCTCTCGAACGCAAGGTAGCCTGACTTCTGTTCCCGTTGCAAAACAGCATGACCCATGCTCGCTCCAACTCTGGCGAGCAGTGAAACCGGCAAACTCTGAAGCACACCGAGTCTCGACCTTTAACCCATCGCGACCTGTTACGTCGTCCGTTGCCATATGCGTCGCCGTGCGCGTTGAGCCTGCAGGAACTGACGCCGTTGGCCACACCAAGAATCTTTGGTGTGGCGAGTGCGCGCCTGATACCTCGAAACGGCCGGTGCCAGTTTTTGGAAGCTGAGGTCCTTGAGTTGCCGCGGCCCTTGCACGGAGGAAGGAACGACGGGCTGGCCCTTCCTCTTCGCTAAAGAGAATGGCTGACCGCTCCGCACTGACCACACGGCGGACGGGTTAGGCTTCGTGAGGCTTCACCTGAAGCAGGGGGGCTGCCGGCCGAGCATCACGGAACTCAGCCTTGGCGACCTGCCCCCATTAGACAGCGCAACCCCTGAGCTTCGATTGCCCAGGGATTGCCCATCAGATGGTCGGGGCGGCGGGATTCGAACCCACGACCCCTTGACCCCCAGTCAAGTGCGCTAGCCAGGCTGCGCCACGCCCCGAACCATGGCCCTTTGGCGAACCGCAGGGTGAGGCGCACCGTAGTCGGTTGCTTTACGATTGCAAGCACTAACGGCAAAACTTTCAGGCGGGTGTCTTTACCAGCGTCAACTTCGCGCTAGGTGCGCTGCGAGCCTCCGGTACAGCTCGACGCCTAGGCCCGCATCGGCACAGACTTCTCGGAAATCGTCGTAGCGGATGCGCAAGACGCGACACGGCTCTTCGGCGACCGGCAAGCTCCCCTGCTTCCACACGCCGACCAAGGACTCCCCGAACAGGAGCGCCCCCGTTGTGACCAGGCGGTCTCCCGCGCAGCGCACCATCCCTTCGAGCACGATGTACGCCACCAGATCGTTGGCGACCACGCGAGGCACGCTATCTCCGACCTTGATCTCGACCTCAACAGCCGCCGCCAACGCTTGCAGCACGAGCGGCCGCGGCAAATCTGACAAGAGCGGGGCCTGCCCGGCATGTTCGAGATCCTGGGCAGCCACGCCGCGGTCGGGATTCGGGCGTGTCACGAAACGCTCACCTACCTCAATGATGAGCGCGGTGGCGTTATCGCGGCCCGTGCGCCCGGTGCGCTTCACCAGAGCCTCCGCTGCGCGCTCGATGGGCCCCGAGCGTAGGATCTCCGCCAATTCCGTTTCGCTTCGAAGCTCGGTGTGCACGCCATCACTGCACAAGAGCAGTCGATCGCCGCGCGTCAGCTCAACAAACAGCGTGTCCACGCCCACTTCATCCCGAAGGCCAAGCGCGTTGGTGAGCGCGCCTGACTGCAAACGCGGCGACGGGCGGAGAAGCCCCTGGGCGGCCAATGCATCCACCGGCACATGGTCATGAGTTAACTGCAGAACTGTGCGTGCACGTGCCAGGTAGACTCGGCTATCTCCCGCATGCGCAATCAGAGCAGAGCTTCTGGCCAGCCAAACCGCGTCCAGCGTCGTTCCCATGCCCCGTTCGTTGGCCTGTTCGAGTGCGAGCTTCCGAACGGCCGTGTTCGCCGCCTCAACCGCGCAGCGCAGCTTCTTCAGCAAATAGCGGCGGCGTTCGATGTCTGAGCTTTGGTTGTAGGCGTCGGCAGCGTTTTGCGATTTGCTCTCCGCAACCGCAGCCCGGAGCGCGAGAATCGCGGCATCTGCAGCCAAATCACCAGCGTGTCCACCGCCCATGCCGTCCGCCAGGGCAAAGAGCCCCAATTCAGGAGCTAGCAGATGCCTATCCTGATCGTACTGGCGATCGCCGCGTTCTTTGGCAACGCAGAAGCGAACTCTGAAGTCGAAACGTGGAACTACCTGAAAGGACAAACTAAGCTCAGCATACGTCTTTGGCCGGGGCAAAGGTAGTTCTTCCCGCCTGGGCCGCCTGAGCCGAGAAGCATCGCGCCGAACAGAGAAAAGTGATACTGGGGCCTGTGATGCGCGCGCTTGCGATTGAGACGTCTGCGGAGGTGGCATCCCTGGCGTTGTTCGAAGATGGGCGTGTCGTGGCCAGCCTGGAGCATCACGAAGCGGAGAGGCATGCGGAGAGGCTGTTTGGACTTCTTGAACAGCTCTTCCGCTCAGCGCCCTTTCCAAAAGAGTCGCTCGATTGCCTGTTGCTCGGGATCGGCCCTGGCTCTTTCACGGGTGTGCGCGTCGGGCTCGCACTCGGGCAGGGCCTGGCTGTAGGTTGGGGGCTCCCAATGTTTGGAGTCACCTCGCTGAGCTCAATGGCTGCAGGAGCTATGAACGGCGGCAAACGGATTCTTTGCCCGCTCCTGGACGCACGCAAAGGCGATGTCTTCGCCGCCGCTTACACTGAATTCGGGGTCGAGCTGGTGGCCCCGTTCGTACTTCCGGGCGCATCGGTGCAGGAGTTTTTCGACTCGAGATTGGAGGGCTCTGAGGTCACCTTTGTGGGGAGCGTCGCAAGTACACTCCACCTGCGCTCCCCCGTTCTGAGTGGTGGCCCGTTCGATCGGCCGGGTGCGGCGTCCTTTTGGCGAGCCGTGTGGCCAGAGGGAGAGGCAACGCTCCGCGGTGCATCCAACCGCTCCCCTGAGCCCGAATATGTGCGCGAGCCGAATCTGTTAGTCCCAAAGCTTCTAGCCTCACCCTTCCAAACTCTGTAGAAAGATCTCCGCCGTGACGACCGAGCCCCCGACGAGTGAAGTTCCGAGTGTTGATCGAGCGCGTTTGCTTTCGCGTTTTGGACGTGGCTTCTCGGCTGGCGACGTGCTGTTTAGAGAAGGTGACGACGCCGTTGAAGCCTACCTCCTGCAAGAAGGCCGCATTCGGCTGATCAAGAAGGTGGGTGGATCTGAGCGCAGCCTCAGAATCCTCCGTGCCGGTGATCTTTTTGGAGAGGTGGCCTTGCTCCCAGGCGCGCTTCGCAACACCACGGCCGTAGCGCTTGAAGATGGTAACTTGCTCGCGCTGGATCACGCCATGTTCCAGCAGGTTCTCTCCACGAATCCAGATATCGGGATGCGAGTCTTACAGCAGCTGGTGCGCCGGCTGCGTGATGCCGAAGATCAAATCGAAATCCTCATGTTGGATGGTTCCGAATCTAAGGTTGTCGCAGCCCTGATCAAGCTTTGCGAACAGGCGAATGCTGCAGGCGGCCAACGGGGCAGCCTGATGATTTCTCCGCTTGAGCTCTCCACCCAAATCGGCCTGGACGTGGAGACGGTGAAGCGAACGGTGAAGCAGTTAAGGGATCAGGGTTACTTGAAGATCGTGAGCGAAAAGGTTGAGGTTCCAAGCCTGCCTGCGCTCGCTGAGCTCTACGGCTTGCTCGGTGTTAAGGACCAAATCCTCGGTCGCATTCCGGGCCACGCTTCGTCACCGAGGACACCATCGACACCATCGACCCCCGCGGGCCAGCGCTGATGAAGCCATGGTTATGGCAGCTCGGCCTCGTGGTCGGCCTTCTGGTCGGCGCTTGCGGTTCACGACCGAGCAACGTCCCGCCCGGTTCGGATCCGGAGCGCATGAGCCAAGCTGAGATGGAAGTGGCTCGCGACCTTTGGCTTCGCCAGAATCTGCCACGTGAGGGGCTTAAGCACGCGTTGCGCGCAGCTGAGCTTGACGACGACAACGCCGAAGCCGCCCACCTCGTTGCGCTGATTTACCTCGATTTTTGCCAGCATTCGGCGACGGAGTGTCGTCTTCTTGAAGCCGAAAAATTCGCGCGAGCAGCACTCCGAGCCCGCGGCGACTACCGAGAAGCTAAAAATACGCTCGGCGTCGTCCTGATCCACGAAAAGCGAGCCACTGAGGCCGTTCCGGTGCTGAAAGAGCTCGCAAACGACATGCTCTACACAACTCCCGAAAATGCCTGGGGCAATCTCGGGTGGGCCTACCAGGAGCTTGGACAAACGAGCGCGGCAATTGACGCCCTATCGCGCGCGGTGGCCGCTCAGCCGATGTTCTGTGTGGGCAACTTTCGCCTCGGCTTGGCCTACGAAACTCAAAAACGTTTCTCCGAGGCGCTCGGAGCTTTTACACGTGCACTGGAAACAGACCACCCGAGCTGTCAATCACTGCAGGACGCGGAGGCAGGACGGGCGCGCGCGCTCATCGGTCTCACGCGAGTAGCGGAAGCAAGAGGTTCCCTCGAACGCTGCGTTCGCCTGTCAGCGAAAACACGGGCGGGCCAAGAATGCGGCTCCATTCTCGCGAAACTCAAGTAGTCTCGCCAACCGCATGGCAACCCTAGGCAGCTTCCTCCGCGAGCACCGAGAGCTTCGGCGCATGAGCGTTGAGGAAATCTCGCGGGCGACCCGCGTGCCCGTGAGTAGCCTCGAACGCTTGGAATCTGATCGGTTCGACGAATTGCCCGGCGAGGTGTTCGTCCGAGGCTTCCTTAAGTCCTACGCTCGAGCTGTCGGCCTGAACCCTGATGAAGTGTTAGCGCGCTTCACGGCTAGCCGCCGGGTGGCGTTCGTTTCCCCGCTTCAGCTGTCCACCGCGGCACGGCCAACCCGAGGGCGAGGGTTCGGCGTCGCGATCGCCTTCGTGCTCTTGCTGATCCTTTTCACGCTAGCGATCAGCATCGTGCTCAAGCCTCGCGGCGAAGACATGCCGCAGGAGCTTTCGTCGGTCCCAACGCCAGTCGTCGGCGCCCTCTCCTAAGCAGTGCCCCGCAATTTCGTTGCCGTTCAGGTTCACGACACCAACGCGCTCATTTTACATCGGACTCTGTTTGGCGAATCTGATGTTATTCTGTCGTTAATGACCGAACAGCTCGGTCGAATCGATGCGATCGCGCGTTTTGCGCGCAAGAGTCAGAAGCGCTTCGGCGGTGTGCTTGAACCTATCCACACGCTCCATATGAAGCTCGACGAACGGAGCGGTCGCGATTTGCTCTCGCTCAAGGAGTGCCAGATCGTGACTCCTCGACGAACAATCCTAAAAGCGCTCTCGCGCTTGGAAGCAGCAGGGAAAGCACTCTCCTGGCTGAGAAGAACCGCCCCTAATCGCACGCCAGAGCCAGAACTCTACGCTCGCACGCTCAAGCTGCTTGACGCGCTAGATGATGAAGTGAATGCGAACCGAAGCGAGCTCTTGTTGGCCGAATACGGCTTACAGCTCATGGCAGCCTGCGGCTTTGCCCTGCAATTCGAGCGCTGTGTGCGCTGTGGCACCACCTGCCCCGAAGGCCGCAGCTCATTCCTCGACCCAACCCGCGGCGGATTGATCTGCCAAAAATGCGGCGGTGGTCCGTTGCACCTGAGCGCTCAGGCTAGGGCTCGTTTCGGGCTCACGAGTGACGGAACTTTCGGCGCGCTTGAACAAGAAGATCTCGCACTCGCCATGAACATGGTAACACGCGGCCTCTCTTCCCATGTTGGCATCGGCTGAAGAAAAGACAGGCAAGCCCGCTGAAGAGGGCGAGCATGCGCCGGCACAGATCACTCGCCGTGCGGGCATCGTGGGGGCCGGGACCTTAGTCAGCCGGGTGCTCGGCTTGGGCCGCGACCAAGTGTTGGCGTTTGGGTTCACTGCAGCGCAAACCGACGCCTTCTGGATCGCCTTCACGATCCCCAACCTCTTGCGCCAACTGGTCGCGGAGGGCGCCGTTCAAAGTGCCGTGATCCCCGTCTTGGCGCAAGTGCGGGAGAAAGAAGGGGAAGCCCGGGCCAAGAGCTTCTTTCAGGCGATCCGCGGACTTTCTACGCTGGTCTTGCTGGTGCTCACGGCACTCGGGATGTTCTTTGCACCCCAGCTGGTGGAGCTGTTCGCTACAGGTTTCAAGGATTCCCCTGAGCAATTCGAACGCACGGTAACCCTCACGCGTTGGCTTTTTCCATATCTGCTCACGATCGGCACGGTTGCACTCGGTGTGGCTGCCCTGAACACCTACCGTCGGTTTGTGGTGAGCTCTTTCGCGCCCGCACTGCTCAACGTTGCATTCATTGCGTGTGCCCTTGGCTTGTCAGGGGTTTTGGCCATCCACGGCTATGATCCGATCCTCTCGATGGCACTTGGCGCTCTGCTCGGCGGTGTCCTGCAAATGATCGCGCAATGGCCAAGTCTGGCTGCCATCGGCTATGCCTCCCCTCCCCGCTTCGCACTCCGCGACCCCGCCGTGCGTGAAGTGCTGCGACGCATGGGGCCCGTGTGCATCGGCCTTGGCATCTATTATATCGACGTGATCATTGGGCGACGCATGCTCTCGGATCTCGGCGAGGGTCCGGTGAGTTATTTCAACTTTGCGCTCCGTTTATGCGATTTTCCGCAAGGAATTTTTGTGATGGCGCTGCAAGCCGCCACGCTTCCGAGCCTTGCTGCGCTCATTGCCAAGAAGGATCCGCGCGGCACCGCTGAGTCGTTTGCCTACGGAATGCGGCTCGCACTCTTCGTTGGTTTAGGTGCGAGCGCAATGCTGGTTGCCCTCGCGCACCCGATCGTGGTGATGCTCTTCCAACGCGGCGAATTTTCCGCGCTTCAAGCCGAGCAAACGGCACTGGCGCTGATGGCTCAAGGCGCTGGCATTTGGATGGTCGCCTGCGTGCGGCAGCTGGTAACCGTGTTCTACGCAACGGGGGACACCCGGACTCCCGTGTTCGTGAGCGCACTTGATTTGGTGAGCTTCATCGCCGTGGCTATGCTGCTCAAAGGGAGCTTCGGCCACGTCGGGATCAGCATCGCCGTCAGTTGCGCCTCGTTGGTGCAGATGTCGCTGCTCTGGTGGCAAGTGAAACGGCATCTGCCTGCCCTTGAGAATCGCCCGATCGCAGTTTCGGCGCTCAAAAATGGCTCAGCCGCACTGCTCGCTGGTGTTTCGAGTTGGGCCGCTTCAGGTGTGCTGGCGAGCGCGCTCGGTCCAGGTGCGTGGGCGCGGCTGGTCCCAGGAATGGCCGGCATTTTGGTGTTTTGCGCGGTCTTCTTCACTCTTCTGGCCCTCCTCAAAAGCGAAGAGTTCTCCGCTGTTTCCGGCCCGCTGCTTCGGCGCTTGAAGCGGCGCCGCGTAGTTTAAGTGCGAGAAATCGCACCTCCGTTCGGAGCGTGCTATGGGCGCTCCCGAATGGCAGAGCTTCCCGCAGACCGCATTGTTGAGGCCAGTTTCTCCGCTGGAGCCAAAAACGCGAGTCTCTTCCCGCCTCCGCTTGGAGTTGAAGTAGCTTTTGCCGGGCGTTCCAACGTCGGCAAAAGCAGCCTGCTGAACGCCGTGATGGGCCGAAAGAACCTCGTGCGCACCAGCTCCACGCCGGGCTGCACTCGCCACGTGGGTTTTTTCAAGACGCGCTCAACCGACGGCACGATCATTACCTTGGTAGATCTTCCCGGCTACGGCTACGCCAAGCGCTCTAAGTCCGAATTGAAAGAGTGGAAGGAGCTTGTAGAGGCGTACCTCTTTGAGCGCCCTTGCTTACAAGCCGTAGCGCTTTTGGTGGACTCCCGGCGCGGGCCCGAAGAGCTCGATTTTCAATTAATTGCGGCGCTCTCCGAGCGAAAGACAGAGTTTCGCAAGCAGCTGCCGCTGATCCTCGTGGCCACGAAGCTAGATAAGATGCCGCGCTCGCAGCAGGCGTCCGCCCTCGCAGCTATCCAGAAAACGACGAAGCTTCCGGTCGTAGGTTTCAGCACCGAAGAGCCACGCCACATTGAGGCCCTCTGGACGCTCGTTCGAAACAAAGTTGGTTTTATTGAGCCGACGAGCGAAGTGGCAGTGGCCCCGCCTGAGGCGACGTAAAACTCAGCGCCTGGTTGAAAAAGCCGCTTAAGGCACAAAACCAATCGCTTCCGTCTCGCTTAGCTCGCGACGGCAATCGCCATACCAACTGAAACGATACGGCGAATTGGGAATCGTGAAACGCCACGCTGGCCCAGCTTTGGAGCGATAATACTCAACCCGTGCCACACGATCCGTCGGTGCGTTCTTGAGCTTCGCGGCAGCCCAAATCTCGGCCAACGAGCAACGGGGATCGGGCAGACTCTCGGAGTGATCAGCCGTGCAGGCGGCCAGCGAATTGTCAGGCTGGGCAACCATGCCTTGTTTCTGAATGACGACGGCTTGGCGCCCACAGTAAGCACGGCGAGAAAGTGTGCCGTGCTCGCGAGCGGGTTGCGGCCCTTGCCCCGGAGCACTTTGAAAGGAGTAACGGGCATCCGCCGTGGCGGTGGAGAAATCCAATGTTCCCGTGCTCGTGACCCCATCCATAGCAATACCGCGCAGAAGCTTGCGGCGAGTTATCTCCTTTGCGCTGGCCAACGTCGCGATGGGATCGACACGCTTGGGCCAACCGACGACTCCCGTAGTCGTAGCTGGCCCAGGCGGAACGCTCTCCTCCGGCTGTGCGCGCTCGCGGGCCCACAACGAAAACGCAATCGCTACCAGGAATGAGCCCGTGATGATCAAGAGGCCGAGGCGGCGGTCGTTGCGATAACGAAAGGGCGCGACACGCGGCAGCGGCTGGAGGTCAGTTACCATTGGGTCCCCTATACCTCGCGATCCCAGGCAATTCACCCGCCGATCAGTGCCCCCGCAGATCCCCCGCTAAAACCCAGACCTACGCGCCCACCCGGCATTGCGCGATTGCGATCAGCAAGGCGCCGCGCTAAAAGCCCAACCCCTCAGAACACGTACACTTTCAGAAATCCGGGCGCATAACTCAGCGGTAGAGTGCCACCTTCACACGGTGGAAGTCGTAGGTTCAAATCCTACTGCGCCCACCAGAGAAGTAGCGGGAATGATGTTTTGGGGATGGGCATTCGCGGTGGGGCCCCGTTCGGATTGTTTTTTTTCGTGAGCCATAGAGGATAGGGACTCATGGATTTTTTGCCGGTCGCCCAGCAGCTAGAAGTCCTCCTTCGCGGCGTTTCAGACCTCCACGGCGAGGGCGAGTTGGAAAAGCGGCTGGCCGAGTCGCGAGCCAAATCTGTGCCACTGGTAGTCAAGGCGGGATTTGATCCCACCGTTCCTGACCTCCATCTCGGGCACACCGTGTTGATGAACAAGATGCGCCAGTTTCAGGACCTTGGACACCGGGTGGTCTTTCTCATCGGTGATTTTACCGCCGCGATTGGCGATCCGACGGGTCGCAGCGAATCACGACCGGCGTTGACCGAAGAGCAAGTGCAGGCCGCCGCTGAAACCTACGCGCAGCAAGCATTCAAGGTGCTCGATCGTGCGACGACAGAGGTGGCCTACAACGGGACGTGGTTTCGCAAGATGAGTGCGAGCGACATGATCAAGCTGTCGTCGAAATACACGGTGGCGCGATTCGGTCGCACTCAAGTGCGATATCGAACTCGGTGGGCAAGACCAACTCTTCAACCTCTTGGTGGGCCGAGAGCTGATGCGTGATTTT
>Ga0209591_10005080_pt1 | contig 14762 bp, 10 predicted proteins | sample MAT01_FD_187207 | JGI IMG/M metagenome (GOLD analysis project Ga0209591, IMG submission 187207) | Freshwater microbial communities from Lake Fryxell liftoff mats and glacier meltwater in Antarctica - MAT-01 (SPAdes) (version 2) | ecosystem: Environmental > Aquatic > Freshwater > Ice > Liftoff... | reverse complement strand
GTTTCCCGCTGCAAAAGGTGCTCACCCATCAAATTACCATCGATGATTTTCAAACCGGCTTCGATTTGATGGAGGCAGGCAACTGCGGCAAGGTGGTTTGCAGCTGGCATTGAATTCGTCACACGCGATCAATTCAATATTCTGCGCAAATCGCTTAAACCATTGTTTTATAGGATTTAGTAATCAACTCTCGCAACTCTCTCGCAATTTTCGTAAAGTTGCGAGATGAATTCCAGCCCGCGCTTTGCCGCATTGCTTGAAAAAGCCCCGCCGGAACTGTTGGAGCGCTTGATTGGTCTTGGCAAAACCATAGACGATCGCGCCTATGCGCCGTGGGCCGAGCTTGCCTACCGGGTCGCGCCCGAGGGTTTGCGTCCCGAAGAGTACTGGCTGGCGTTGCAGATTAAACGCGCCGCAAATCGGATAGATCTCACCCAGCTCACGGCCAAATCCGGGCGGCCAATGCAGCTAAATCTTACCCCGCGCATGCACGCTGTGCTGCGCCGAATTGAGCGCGCAATGCCGCAAGGCGTCGATCCAAATTTGCGCGATACGCCGACCGATGCGCCATCGCGCTATCGGGTAAGCGCGCTGATGGAGGAGGCGATCCATTCAAGCCTCTTTGAAGGCGCTGTCAGCACCGTAGATGCGGCCAAGGAGATGCTGCGCAGCCAGGCGCGGCCGCTCGATCTCAGCAAGCAAATGATCGTCAACAACTATCGCGCGATGCAGCAAATCGTGGCGTGGCGTGACCTGCCGCTGTCGGTCAATCGGCTGCTAGACCTGCAGCGCATCTTGACCGAGAACACGCTTGATCAGCACGCGGTGGGCCGCTTTCAAACGGCTGAGGATGTTCGCGTGATGCTGGTCAGCAAGACGCGTTCAAAGCCGGTGTTTGAGCCGCCGCATGCGCACGAAATCGCGCAGCGTATCGCTGCGTTAATCGAATTTGCCAATGCCCCGGACGATGAAGAGGAACTGATCCCGCCGATCGTGCGCGCCATTTTGGTGCACTACGGTCTTGCTTACATTCACCCCTTTCAAGATGGCAATGGGCGCACTGCGCGCGCTCTGTTTTATTGGGTGATGCTGGCACGCGGATATCGGATTGCTGAGTATCTGGCGATTTCCCGACAGATTTTGGCGCAGCCCAAGCAGTACCTGGAATCGTTCGAACATGCCCAGGCCGATGAAGACGACGTTACTTACTTTGTCCTTCACCAGCTCACCTTGATCGACGCATCAGTGGGTGACTTACATCGCTACCTGGAACGCAAACGCGAGGAACTCAAGGCGCTTGATGGATTCACGCGTTTTAGCGCGCGATTCAATGCTCGCCAGCGCGCAGCGGTCAGCTACGCGGTGCGCCATCCGGGGGCGACCTTCACCGCGATATCGCACCAAACCTCGCACCAAATTTCCAATAACACTGCGAAAGCCGACCTCAAAGAACTCAGCGATTGGGCGCTATTGGAGCGCAAGCGGGTGGGCACCAAAGATCTCTACCAGGTGCCGCTGAACTTCATCCAGCGTCTCAAGCGCTTCAAGGGTTAACGCTGCCCTACATAAACTTGGTGCCGGTGTATTCCTTGAGCACTTCCACGCCTTCAAGGCCAGCGGCCAAAGTGTGCGCGTCGCCGCCTTGACTGAGCTTGATTTTGAGGCGCACCTCGTTGGTTGAGTCGGCGTGGCGCAGCGCGTCTTCGTAGGAAATTTCACCTGCCTGGTACAGCTCAAACAGCGCTTGGTCAAAGGTTTTCATGCCGAGATTGACCGACTCTTTCATCAGCTCTTTGAGCTTATGGATCTCACCTTTGCGAATGTAGTCTTGGGCCAACGGCGTGCCGAGCATCACCTCGACAGCAACCCGGCGACCTTTGCCATCCGGGGTTGGAATGAGCTGCTGGGCCACGATGCCTTTGAGGTTTAACGATAGGTCCATCAGCAGCTGCGAACGGCGATCTTCGGGAAAGAAATGCAAGATGCGATCCATCGCTTGGTTGGCGTTGTTGGCGTGCAAAGTAGCCAGACAAAGATGCCCGGTTTCCGCAAAGGCGATCGCGAAGTCCATGCCTTCACGGGTGCGCACCTCGCCAATCAAGATCACGTCCGGCGCCTGGCGCAGCGTGTTTTTGAGCGCGTTGTCCCAGGAGTCGGTATCAATGCCCACTTCGCGCTGGGTGATGATGCAGCCTTCGTGTTTGTGTACGTATTCGATCGGGTCCTCGATGGTGATGATGTGGCCGGTCGAGTTGAGGTTGCGATAGCCAACCATTGCGGCCAACGACGTCGATTTACCGGAGCCCGTGGCGCCGACAAACAGCACCAGGCCGCGCTTGGTCATCGCCAGGGTTTTTAGGATCGGTGGTAAATGCAGCGATTCGAGAGAGGGGATTTTGGTTTCAATGCGGCGCAGCACCATGCCGACGTTGTTGCGCTGATAAAACGCCGATACGCGAAAACGCCCGATGCCGGTGGCTTGCAGCGCGAACTGGCATTCGTGGGTTTTTTCAAATTCCTCGCGCTGCGGCGGGCTCATGACTGACAGCACGATATCGCGCGCTTGTGAGCCGGTCAGCGGCTGCTGGGCAATCGGGCCAATGCGTCCGTGGACTTTCATCGACGGCGCTACACCGGCGGTGATAAAAAGGTCTGAGGCTTTCTTATGCGCCATCAGTTTTAAATAGGAATTGAAGTCGATCATTCCAGTAACCCAGCAACGCTTGAGAGGAGGTCTAAGGATAGCGCCGATGAGCGATCCGCTCAAAGGCACGCGCCGCACTTTGCACATCGCGGGGTTAAACTAGGTGCGCAGATGCGGAAGCTTAGTGAAAATTCTTAAAGGTTCAACGTACAATTCAGTGCTCGGGGTGATTGCAGCAGCGGTCGCACTTGCGCTGCTGAGCGCCAATTTCCCGCCTTCCGCCAGCGATTGGGGAGCCGCGTTTTGGTTCGTCGTGCTGCTCACTCCAGCGCTCGGCTTAATTTTAGTGATCATTCGACCGGTGCGGCTCAAGCGCGGAGCGGTGGCCTTTCCGCTTGAGCGCGACATGGGCTGGCGCGCGGCGTGGGTCGGCGTGTTTATCGCGCTATTTTTTGGCGGCTTGCTAGTAAGCAGTTTGCTGTATGGAAATCGGGAACGCGAGAAACTGCAGGCTGAAAACGCGTTGCAAGAGGTGCTAAGTCGCGAGCTGATCGTACTTGAAACGCTCAGCCTGCTAGTGGATGGTTCAATCTCGACTGAGCAACAGCAGCAGCGACAGGCTGCCCTACTCGCACGCGTGATCGCCGATTCTCAAGCAAAACTGGATCGCTATGTGCGCGTGATGGGCGAGAATTACACGCTGGCAGCGCTGCAGCGATCAAGGCTTGCTAGCGAGCAGCTGAGTGCGCCCACTTCCGGCACGCGTGACGCGCAAAGTGTGTATGTCGCGATCAGCGATCTGCGTTTTGCACAAGAGACGCTCAACGAGCAGATCGACGCTCGGCGGGCCGCAGCTGCTGCGTCCAGAAGTACCGCTACCGCGCGCATCGGCGGCATTGTGATCTTCACGTTGTTCACGTTGACCTTCGGCGTTTGGCAACTGAGCAAACGCTACTTAACCGCGATCCGCGAGCGCAGCGCCGAGCTTGAGCGGCTCGCGCTGATTGCAAAAGCGACTACCAACGCGGTCATCGTGACCGACCACGAACAGCGCATCACCTGGGTAAACGATGGCTTTGTGCGCATGAGCGGCTTTACTTTGACTGAGGCCCGGGGGCTGACGACTCGCGAGTTGCTCGGTGGTTCCAACACGCGGCCTGAAAAACTGCTCGAACGTGATCAAACCCGGCCGCCGGGCGGTCGGGTTGAGGTGTTAAATTTTGGCAAAGGTAATCGACGCTACTGGACCGATGTGGATGTCCAATTGCTGTCCAAAGAAGACGGCGGCGGCGGATATATGGCAATCCACGCCGACATTACCGAGCTGGTGGAACAGCGCGAGCGACTCAGGCTCAATGTGGAGCTGTTAGAGAGTATCGAGGAAATTTCAGGCACCGGTGGCTGGGCAATTGATTTGACAACCCACGAAGTAGTCGCCACGCGGCAGACGCGACGCCTGTTCGATCAGCCTGAGGCTGAGCCAATGGGCATCGACACGGTTTTGCAGTTTTTAGCCGCCCCCGAGCAGGAGCGAGCTAAAGCGTGGATTACCCAAGCAATCAATGATGCACAAACCTCAGAGCACGAGCTGCCAGCGACCACCGCGACAGGTCGATCGATTTGGATTCGCTCGCGCGGTCGCTGCGAATATCTCGATGGGCGGCCGCTGCGCCTGATTGGCGCTACGCGCGACATTACCGTTGAGAAAGCCCGCGAGATGGCGCTTGAGCTGAGCTACGAAAACAGCAAAGAGCTGCGCTTCATCGCCCAACGCGCCAACGCCGCAAAAAGCGAATTTCTGGCCAATATGAGTCATGAAATCCGCACGCCAATGACTTCCATTCTTGGCTACGCGGAACTGCTGGATACCGAGTGGGTTGGTCTCGATCGGCACACGGTGATCGAATCAATTCGACGCAACAGCCGGCATTTGCTCACGTTGATCAACGACATCCTGGACCTTTCGAAAATCGAAGTGGGCAAGCTTGAAGTGGCGAGCGCGCAGGTCAACCTGGCCGAGCTGCTGCGCGAAATGGTCGGCTTGCTCAGCGAGCGCGCGCGGTTGCGTGGGCTGAGCTTTGAACTCGAGATTTTAAGTGCGCTGCCAATGCAAATAACGTCGGATGATTTGCGCGTGCGCCAAGTGCTATTGAACCTGATCAGCAACGCGATGAAGTTCACCGAACGCGGCGGAATCAAGCTCAGCGTTTCTTTGGAATTGCACGAGCGCCCGCAAGATGCGCGCTTGGTGTTGAGCGTCATCGATACCGGAATGGGCATTACCGATGATCAGCAAATGCAGCTGTTTGAGCCTTTTCAGCAAGGCAATATTGGGGTGGCTCGGCGCTTTGGTGGCACTGGGTTGGGTTTGAGCTTAAGCAAGCGCTTAGCTCAGCGACTCGGTGGTGATTTGTACCTGGAGGCCACCAGCGAGCTGGGCTCCACGTTTGCGCTCAAGCTGCCGCTGGATCAGCGCGCTTTGGGCGTGCTGCTTGAGCCGCAGGCCATGCGTTTGGCGATTGCCACGCCGGAGGAGACCAGACCTGCGGTTTCCGTCGCCGGCTTGTTGCAGGGCGTGCATGTGCTGATCGTCGAGGACTGCGAGGACAATCGCTTGCTGCTGGCGCATCACCTCACGCGCGCCGGTGCGCGGCTTGATTTTGCCGAAGACGGGCTTGCTGCGTTGACCCTGCTTGACGGGTTGGAGGAGCAGCCCGACCTGATTTTGACCGACATCCAGATGCCGCGCATGGATGGCTTACAGCTCGCCCGCGAGCTGCGCGTACGAGGCTGCCTGCTGCCGATCCTGGCGATCACAGCGATGGCATTGAGCGGCGATGCTGAGCGCTGTTTGCAAGCGGGCTGCAACGCGCACATCAAAAAGCCCTTTGAATTCGGCGCGCTAATCGATGCGTGTGCGGCCTGGGCGAAAGCGGCGCGCTTGAGCCGCCAAAACACCGAGTGCGCGGGCGCGCGCCACTGATGCGGCAAGTTAGGGGCCTCATGCTATTCGGCTGGCGCCTCGCCTCAATAGTTGCGTTAGCCAGCTTAGGCGGCTGCGCAAGTAACGCGGGTAGAAGCCCGCTGGCGGAGTGGTCGCCATCGGTGAATTTCAATGCGCGTCAAGCCGACATCATTTTGCTGCACCACACCGCGATGGACGGTTTCGAGCAAGCTCTGCGGGTGCTTAAAACGCGCAATTCGCAAGGACGCGTCAGCGCGCACTATTTGATCGGCTCAGATGGGCGTATCGCGCAGCTGGTGGGCGAGGAGCAGCGCGCTTGGCACGCCGGCACTGGGCATTGGCACGGTTTGGCGGATCTCAATTCGCGCTCGATTGGCATTGAGCTCGACAACAATGGGCAAGCGCCGTTCGCGAAGCCACAAATCGATGCGCTGCTCAGGCTGCTGCTTGATATTACCCAGCGGCAAGGGATTGATCCCCGTCAGGTGTGGGCGCATGGCGATATCGCGCCTGGGCGCAAGGCGGATCCCAGCCGCTATTTCCCGTGGGCAACTCTCGCGGAAGCTGGGTTTGGACTGTGGCCGCGCGCGCAATTGGCAGATCCGCCTGAGGGTTTCGACGCGTTTAGCGCTTTGCGTCTGATGGGCTACGATTTGCGCAATATTGACGCCGCTGTGCGCGCTTATCGACGCCATTTTCGGGGCGATGAAAACGCGCAATTGGACAGCCACGATCAGCGGCTGCTGTTTGATCTCTTTCAACAGCTTGACGAGCGCTAATCCGTGGATTTAAGCGCCTTCAAACGCTGCACGGATGCCTCCAGCGCTTTGGCTAACGCGTACGCCCAGGATCCCCAAGGTTGGGCCGATTTTTTGGCGCTAGACGACGCCGAATTGCTCGCCTGGCTTGAGCAAATGGCCGTGCACGCGCGCGTCCAGGCCGACGATCTGGCATCTTTTAATTTGGGCCTGCAGCGCATGCGGGTGCGGCTCGCGTTTCAGATTGCCTGTGCTGAAATCCTCCAATTAGTGCCGATTCGACGTTCGTTGCGCGCGCTTTCGGACTTGGCCGATGCGCTGATCGAGCAGGCCTATGCGCATCATTTTGCCGCGCTTTGCTCTGTCCATGGCACGCCGCGCAATGCCGCTTTAGAACCCCAGGCGCTGTGTGTGATGGCGCTAGGCAAGCTGGGTGGCGGTGAGCTTAATTTCTCGTCCGATGTGGACCTGATATTTGTGTTCGGCGATCACGGCCAAACCGACGGCGCGCGGGTGATCGACAACGAGGCGTTCTTTCTGCGCCTAGGCCAGCGCCTGATTGCAACTTTGAGCGATCCTGCCGCACTGGTGTACCGAGTGGACATGCGGCTGCGTCCGTTTGGCGAGTCGGGTCGCTTGAGCTTGAGCCTGAACGCGACCGAGCACTACTACCAAGTTGAAGGCCGCGACTGGGAGCGCTATGCGTGGATCAAAGCGCGCGCGTGCGCTGGCGACAAAAGCCTTGGCGCCCGCCTGCTCGGGCTGCTGAAACCCTTCGTGTATCGGCGCTACCTCGATTTCACCGCGCTAAAAGGCTTGCGCGATATGAAGGTAGAGATTGAGCGCAAAGTGGCGCGCGATGGCGGAGATGACGATCTCAAGCTCGGTCGCGGCGGTATTCGCGAGATCGAGTTTTTAATCCAGCTTGAACAGTTGATTCGCGGCGGTCGCGAGTCGAGCTTGCGCACGCCATCGCTGTATCAAGCGCTCGCAGCGCAGATCGAGCTGCGCCCAGAACGAGGCCCCGAGTTAAGCGAGCTGCTCGATCACTATGAACTGCTGCGGCGCGTTGAAAACCGCGTGCAGATGGCGCACGACCAGCAGTGCCACGCGCTGCCGAGCGACCCTGAGATGCATTTGCGGATCAGCCAGAGCTTGGGCTTCAGCGATTCGGTCGCGCTCGAGCAGGCGCTGCTGCGCACCCGCAACGGCGTGCGCGCGGCTTTCGAAAGCGTGCTGAAAGTGAGCGAGCCCAATCGGCTGCAGCTCCCGGTTATTGACGGTTGGCTCGCCGCGATGGTCGAGCGTTTGCGCACCCTCGCGCGTGCCGAGCGGGTAAGCCTGCGCGTTGAGGGCTATCTCGATCAATTGTTGCCACAGCTGGCCCATCGTGCGCAGCTCACCGACCTCCCCGAGGCCACTGCCGAGCGCGTGTTCCGCTTGCTGGGAGCGCTGCTCAAGCGCGGCACCTATTTGGCGCTGATTGCAGAGCAGCCGCTGGTCCAGGAGCGCGTGCTCACGCTCGCCGCGCGCAGTAATTGGCTGGTATCGGCGCTTATCGATCAGCCGATTTTGCTCGATGAGCTGATCGATCCGCGGCTCTTTGAGCTGGAATCCGCGACCATTGTGCGCACTCGGTTGGACGCGCGCTTGAGTAGCGCAAATGCGCTGGATCTTGAAGCCGATATGGATGCTTTGCGCCAGATTCGCGCCGCGCAGCTGTTTCGCATTGGCTTGAGCTATCTCGATGCGCGGATTGATGCGACCACCGCACTTGAGCGCTTTAGCGAACTCGCCGAGCTGCTGCTGTCGCGCTCACTCAAGCTGGCGATCGACTCGGTCGCCAGCTCATTGAAACTCGATCCGGCGACTCTCGGCGCGGGCATTGCAGTCATTGGCTACGGCTCGCTTGGCGCGGGCGAACTGAGCCCGCAATCGGACCTTGATTTACTGTTTTTGCTCGACGATCAAGCCGAACCGTCGAGCGCTTACCGACGCATCGCGCAGCGCCTGCTGCACATTCTGACCACGCAAACCGGCGCTGGCCGACTGTTTGAAGTCGATACAAGACTTAAGCCCAACGGCAGTGCGGGCCAGCTGGTGTCAACCCTCGGCGCGTTTGCGCGCTATCAGCTCCTCGATGCGTGGACCCTGGGAACACAGGCGTTGGTCCATGCGCGCGCGGTTGCGGGCAGCGCGCAAGTCGCGCTTAAATTTGAACAGTTGCGCGCGCAGGTTTTGAGTCAGGCGCGCGAGCCAGCGGCGCTTAGCGAGCAGATACAGTCGATGTTTCAGCGCTTGAGTGAAACCGACGACCCGAAGCATCGGCCCCTAGGACCCACGGCGCTCAAGTTCGAAGCCGAACGGCTGGTGCTGTTGCACGCCCATGCGCGCCCTGAATTGCTCTGCGCGCGCAGCGCCGCGGCAATTTTGAGTATCGCGATCGACGCGCGCCTGGATACCCAAGGATTTTCCAAAAGTGATGCGGTGCGCGTCGATCGCTGGCGATTAGATCGCGCGCTAGGCCTGATTGATCAGCGCAAACCGCCTAACGCACCCATCGATTGACGATAGTATTTTAGTTCCGCAATCGATTCGCGTATATCGGCCAGCGCCAAATGCGCGGCCTGTTTTTTCAGGTTTGCAAAAATGCCCGGCGCCCAGCGTCGCGCCAGTTCTTTAAGCGTGGAGACATCCACATTGCGGTAATGCAAATAGGCCTCTAATTGCGGCATATGCCGATATAAAAAGCGCCGGTCCTGGCAAATTGAATTGCCGCACAGCGGGCTTTTTCGCAGGCCAACGTGTTCTTGCAAAAAGGCAAGCGTTGCGGCCTGCGCCTGCTCAATGGTCACCTGCGATTCAAGCGCCCGCGACCACAGGCCAGACGCGCTATGTTGGCGCCGGTTCCAGTCATCCATCGCTTGCAAGCGCGCGAGCGGATGGTGGATCGCAAACACCGGCCCCAGCGCAATCTCGTTGAGTTCCGCGTCGGTGATGACGGTGGCAATTTCCAGGATGGAGTCGCGGTCTGGATCTAGTCCAGTCATCTCTAAATCCATCCAAACCAAGTTCATATCGCTCATAGCTGCCCTGTTTTCTATGCGTTCAGTACAAGATTTTGGCCAACACGCCAGTGTGTGCCAACAGCGTCAGCAGGCCCAGCAAAAACACCACGACCAGCGCGAATTGCATCAGCAAGCCCGACTCAAGCACGCGCAACCAGCGCGCGGTTTTCTCGTTGAGAAAGCCCTTATCGCGCAGCCGCGCGTTGTCTTTTTCGACAAATGCACGCCACTGCGCCGGCTTGATAATCATCCAAAGCAGCAAGCTCAAGCTGACCAACATCAATACGGCGGCAAGGGCGATCATGTTTTTGGCAGCGTGACGCCGATTTGGCCCTGGTATTTTCCACCGCGATCGCGATAGCTGGTGCCACACACTTCGTCGGATTCAAAGAACAGCATTTGCGCCACGCCTTCGTTGGCGTAAATGCGCGCTGGCAACGGCGTGGTGTTGGAAAATTCCAGCGTGACGTGGCCTTCCCATTCTGGCTCCAGCGGCGTCACATTCACAATGATGCCGCAGCGCGCGTAAGTGCTTTTGCCCAAACAAATCGTCAGCACAGAGCGCGGAATTCGAAAATATTCAACTGTGCGCGCGAGCGCAAACGAGTTCGGCGGAATGATGCAGACCTCGTTGCGCACATCGACAAAACTGCCCGGATCGAAGTTTTTCGGGTCAACGATGGTCGAGTTGATATTGGTGAAAATCTTGAATTCGTTGGCGCAGCGCACGTCGTAGCCGTAGCTTGAGGTGCCGTAGGAAATCAAGCGGCTGCCGTCGGCTGCGTGGCGCACCTGCTCGGGCTCGAAGGGCTCGATCATGCGCGAGCTCAATGCCATGCGGCGGATCCAATGGTCGGACTTGATCGACATGCGCGCTCCGGCGTTGGGTGGCTATGAAAGGTTTAAGTAGCTTACTGCGCGAAATCAACCATTAACCCTGCTCAAGCAGTTGGCGCAAGTCGATGATCGCGGCGTTGGCGCGCGACACGTAGTTGCCCATCACCAGCGAATGATTGGCAAACAAACCAAAGCCCGAGCCGTTGAGGATCATCGGGCTCATGACCGTGCCCTGTGCCGCTTCCAGCTCGCGAATAATTTGCTGCAAGCTCACGCGCGCATTTTTGTTGTCCAGGATCGGGCCGAAATCGATCTCGATCGCCCGTAGAAACTGCGCCAGCGCCCACGTGCTGCCGCGCGCTTCATAAAAAACATTATCAATTTGCAGCCACGGCGTGCGCTCTTGGCGCACCGCCGGCGCAGGCGTGGATTGGCGCGCGTTGGGCTCATTGGCCAGATCGGTGTTGACCGCGTCGCGACCCACGCTTGAGCTCAAGCGCTGCGAAAGCGACCCCAAGCGCGATTCAACCACCTCGAGATAGCGCCTGAGGTTATCGGCGCGCGCATAGAACTGCGCGTCATTTTGATTGGCGTCGGCCAAGCGCCCCAAATAACCGCGCAGCGCATCTACACCCTTGCCGTACTCGCTTTCCGCACTTGGAAACAGCCAACTATCGCTGGACACGTTAAACAGCGGATCAGCAATGATTAGGTCCTTGTCCTCTTCGCTTTGCGTCTGCGAGCGCGACATATCGTTGCGCAGCGAGCGGGTCAAATCGCGCACCTGTTGCAACACCCCAAATTCCCATTCCGGCATGTTGTCCATCAGTACGCCCGGCGGCAATACGTCGTTGGTCAGATAGCCGCCGCGCTTGCTCAATAAAGTTTGCGTGACCTGGATCAAAGCAGCCGTGGTGGTGTAACCGGTGACCACGGTTTCTTTGCGGGCCTGGGCCAGATTAGCAGCGGCAGTCTGGGCATTTTCAAGCTGGGGTTCGGAATCAATCCAAAACCCGAACACGCCGAGCGCAGTAATAAGCACCATAAACGCAGCCGCAATGAAGCGAGCGAAGCGCGGACGGCTGAAAGTGGAAGAATCGCTCATAGCGGTGATCTCAAGGCGAAAGAAGACGATGCTGCAAGGTTCGCAGGCTAGCAGAAGCGCCCTAAATGATGACGTTAGCCGCATCGCCAGCGTGAGAGTTGCGTTACGGTGACTTTATGGCGATAGTAAGGGTTCTTAACGAAATCTTACGCAGCCCAAGCGAGTGCTTTTCATGACCAATCGTACGTTACTCACTGCCTCCATTTCCTCCGCGCTGCTCGCGCTCGCGCTGAGCTATCCCACTTATGCGCAAGTCGCAGAAGACGCGATCAGCAAAGACAACGCTGAAGCGCCTGAAGCCGACGACGAAGACGCAATCGAACTCGAACAAGTCACCGTCACCGGTTCGCGCATCAAGCGCGCCGGGTTCGACACCCTCGAGCCTGCGATCTCGATCAGCTCCGAATACATCCGTGGTCGCGGTCTAACCAATGCCGCTGATGCGATCAATGAACTGCCCGGATTCGGCGCTGCTGTAACGCCAGAAGGCGGCCAGTCCGGTTTCGGTGCCGGCGTTAACTTCGTCAATCGTTTCGGTCTTGGTACCAATCGCACGCTGACTCTGGTTAACGGTCGACGCTTTGTGTCGTCCAACCCGGTCACCATTTTCGGCCCCGCCGGCGCCGGTTTGCAGGTCGACTTAAATGCGATCCCGACCGGCCTGGTTGAGCGCATCGACTCGATCGCAGTGGGCGGCGCGCCGACCTACGGTTCTGACGCCATCGCCGGTGTCGTGAACTTGATCCTCAAGAAAGATTACGAAGGCTTAGAAGTGTCCGGCACGCTTGGCACCACCGAGCAGGGCTTTGCGGATCGCTTTAACGCCAACGCCTTATGGGGCATGAGCTTTGCGGAAGGCCGCGGCAATTTCACCCTCGGCGCTAGCGTTGACACTATCGACGGCGTGTTGCAGTCGGATCTTGATCTGTTCAGTCGCGCACGCGGCTTTTTCATCAACCCGGTTGAATCCACACTGACCTTGCAGCCGGGACGTACCACGCTTACTGATGGCCGCCTCAACCCGAACATTCCATTTAACATCAACAGCAGCGACGGTATCCCGAACGCTGTCTACATCCAGAATCGACGCTTAACCCAGCTCACGCCGGGTGGCGTGCTGTTCCCAGCCACTGGCGCGAGTAACCTTGCGGGCGGCATTTTGCGCGGCTTTGGCATTGGCGAACGCACCCTGATCCAATTCGATACCAGCGGCAACTTGGTCCCCTACAACCAGGGCGTGCCGTTTGGTAACACCGATGCTTCCGGCGGCGACGGCTGGGATTTGGTTAGAACCCAGCAGGTCACCAGCGACCTTGAGCGCTACAACATCAGTTCCACCGCACGCTTTGAATTCGCCCCCGGCGTCGAAGGCTACTTCGAGGGCATGTTTTTCCGCTCGAAAGCGTTCGAAATCATTGACCAGCCGATCTTCAACGCGACCCAGTTCGGCGGCAATAGCTCAGCGCTCACCTTCCAGGCAACCGACCCGCGTTTGACGCCACAAGCTGCGGCGCGTCTGCGCGAGCTCAACGTCACCTCGTTCCGCTTATCACGCGCTGGTTCGGATTTGGTCAACAACAACGCCTCGGCCGAGACAGACATTTATCGCGGCGTACTTGGCCTGACGTGGGATTTCGATCTCATGGACAAGCCGTTCGTTTGGGACACCTCTGTGGTCCTGGGCCGCAGCGACTCCGATTATTTTGCAAACGTGCTCAACCAGCAGAATTTCTTAAACGCGGTCAACGTCACGCGTAACGCAGCCGGGCAGATCGTCTGCGATCCGACCGGTTTGATTGGCACCATCGCCGGTGCAGGTAATCTTCGGCCAATCGCCGATGCGAACTGCGTGCCGTTGGATCTCTTCGGTGAAAACCGCGCCAGCGCCGAAGCCAAGCGCTACGTCACCGGCCAGACCAAGGCCAACTCGCTGCTAGAACAAACGGTCTTCAACACCAACTTAGGCGGCTCGGTGCTTGATTACTGGGCCGGTTCGTTGAGCGTGAACGCCGGCTTTGAATATCGCAAAGAAGAAGGCGCATTCTCCCCAGATGCCTTCCAGCGTGCGGGCCGCGGCCGTGCAGTGCCGATCCTGCCGAACCAGGGCGAGTTCGACACCAAGGAATTCTTTGCTGAGTTCGTAGCGCCGTTGGTGGGTAAGGACCAAAACATCCCGCTGATCCATTCCCTGGACATCATTGGTAAAGGTCGTCGCGTCGACAACAGCATCAATGGCGAGTTCGACGCTTACACCTACGGTATGCAATGGCGCGTTATTGAAGACTTCGAAATCCGCGGCAACCGCACGCGTTCGCTGCGCGCACCGGGCTTGACCGAATTGTTCACCCCCGATTCGACCGCGTTTTTCTTCATCAATGATCCGTGCGACAGCCGCTTTATCAATCAGCCTTCCTCGCCAGGGCGTCCGTCTGGCCCCGGCACACCGCGCTTTGAAAACTGCCAGGCGCTGTTCCGCAGCCTGGGCCAGCAACCGCCAGTGACCAACTTCCAGTCGAACGCCGTGGGCGCCTCGGTTGAAGGCATCACTTCCGGTGACCCGAACTTGCGCAACGAAGATTCACAGGCCAGCACCTTTGGTTTTGTGTGGGAGCCGAAATTCATTCCCGGTTTCCGCATGGCGATTGACTACATCGAGATTGACATTCGCGATGCGATCGTGAACCCGACGGCATCGCAGATCGCCAATCTTTGCTACGACGATCCAAACTTCGACCAAGCTAACCCGGCCCGTGGCAATCAATTCTGCCAACGTCTGAATCGCAACGCAGCAGGCCAGTTGGTCGTTGTGATTAATCCGGACGGCACGCGCACTCCGGCAGTGCGCACAGGATTTGTGAACGCAGCTACGACCGATTTCCGGTCGTTGCAGGGTGAGTTGCAATACCGCGTGTTCACCGATGCCGGCTGGGGCTTTCAATACGGCTTCACCGCCTACAACCTGCGCGAACTGTCGACGGTATTCTTGGGCGTTCGCGATTTCCAGGATGGCGAACTCGGTACGCCGAATCGTCAATACCAGTTCAGCTTCGGTGCGAGCAAGGATCAGTGGGAAGGCACGCTGCGCGCCAACTATTCGTCAGCCGTGGTTTTCGATCGCAACTTCATCGTGGAAACGCGTGATTTGCTAAAGGTCTCAAGCTACCTGCAATGGGACTTAGGCCTCGGCTACCAGATTGGCGAGCAGGGCAACGTGCGCTTGGCGGTTACCAACCTGTTTGACGTTGAACCGCCGTTTGGCACGATCGGTATCGGCAACTATGACATTCTCGGACGTCGTTACGCGCTGACCACCGAATGGCGCTTCTAGGCTTTACGGTCTAACCAACCGCAAGGTTGGAGCGTTTAAAAAAGCCGGGTTCGCCCG
>Ga0209591_10005079_pt1 | contig 14763 bp, 11 predicted proteins | sample MAT01_FD_187207 | JGI IMG/M metagenome (GOLD analysis project Ga0209591, IMG submission 187207) | Freshwater microbial communities from Lake Fryxell liftoff mats and glacier meltwater in Antarctica - MAT-01 (SPAdes) (version 2) | ecosystem: Environmental > Aquatic > Freshwater > Ice > Liftoff... | reverse complement strand
GGGTTTAGTGTTATCCAGCAATTTAACTCGTTTCAGCAGTCCATAGGACGTTTCGCCCGAAATACCTTGATTGAGCCAAGTGGCTCCTGGGGGCAACAGATTGGTGGGAAACCACAAACTTAAGGAATCCCCCGCTAAAATTTTTAACTGGCTAGGCGACCGATCCGCGATCGCCGCTGCCTCCCGTTTCAGCAGTTGCACCCATTGGTCATAACTCAAATGCCGTCGCACTCCAACCTCGGCGTTTGGAGCAGTAGAACTGGTTTTTAAGGGGTAAGGCGATGGATAGGGCGAGGGCTGCTCAACCGTAGACGCACGCACCTGTGAAGAATTCCGCAGGCTGTCTCGATGAACGCTAAGCAGCGCAATTGGGAGTAACAGCCCAGTCACTAAACTTAAAGGAATCGCCCAAGCTGGCACGTTAAAACGTCTAAACACTTACTTAGATCAACTACGTTGGATCAGATTGTAAAGGCTATCTTGGAAACAATTACAAATCAGTTTGAAAACTGGTTGCAGCCACCAAGATAGCCTTTACTCGTTACTAGGTTTTGGTGGAGTAAGAAATTAGTCAAGCAAAAGTTAAAATTCAAAAGCCTTGGTAGCAAAACCCATTTCGGTTGCAATGCTTTCACCGAGGCTTCTTCTATTCCTGTCTTTTTGCTATTCAACAAAAAAGTGGAACCTTAGATTTTTGATAAATCAAGATTCCACTATTTTAGGTAGTCTTCATTGAGAGTTCGGTCTATGTACTTACTTTTTCAAGCTCGTGACCGTTCTTTATTGCTGACTCAATAATTTTTGCTTGCCATTCCAGAGCTATCAATACTGCCGGATAAATCGGCTGACGAACTTGTACTGTCCTTCACAAAACCTGCATAGGCTTCCATGCCATGTTCGCCAATATCCAGCCCAATAAACTCTTCTTCTTCACTCACGCGGATGCCTAAAGTCGCCTTCAGGATGACCCAGAAGATCGTGGAAATCAAGACGGTGAACCCACCCACTGTCATCACACCTACAAATTGATACCAAAGTTGCCCAATTCCACCCCCTAAAAGGAGTCCAGCCGTTGGACCGGCTGTATACAACGCACCAGGCACGTCGCTTGGACCCACTGCAAACAAGCCCACAGCTAGAGTTCCCCAGACTCCACAAACTAGGTGAACCGAGGTTGCGCCAACCGGGTCGTCAATCTTAATCTTGTCAAAGAACCCTACTGCAAACACTACTAAAATCCCACCGACCGCACCGATCACAGCGGCGGCTGGAATCGTAACAAAGGCGCACCCTGCGGTGACTGCTACTAATCCTGCCAGAATGCCGTTGATGATCATGGACAGATCAGGCTTGCCTAGATAGAGCCATGCTGTAATAGTTGCGGCAATTCCACCAAACGCACCGGCTGTGTTGGTAGTAATCGCGATGTGAGAAATTAGCGAACCGTCGCCCACTGCCATCGTCGAACCAGGGTTGAAGCCGAACCAGCCCAACCACAGGATCAGAGTGCCCAAGGTGGCAATGCTCATATTATGAGCAGGCAGTGCATTGGAGCGGCCATCCGCACTATATTTGCCCAACCGGGGACCAAGAATTGCTGCACCCATCAGGGCAGCCCATCCGCCAACCGCATGAACCACGGTTGAACCTGCAAAATCCCAGAAGCCCAACGTGGCTAGCCATCCTCCACCCCAAATCCAGTGCCCGGTGATGGGATAGGCGATGCCAACCAGTAAGACGCTGAAAATTAAAAAGCTAAGAAACTTAATGCGTTCTGCTACCGCTCCAGACACAATCGTGGCGGCTGTTCCAGCAAAGACAAGCTGGAAGAAAAATTTTGCCAGCAGGGGCACTCCTGTCCAACTGAGCGCACTAAAGATGCCCTGATAGGCATCCCCGGTTGCAGGGCTATTGTCTGCCCCTGCCAAGAAAAAGCCACTGCTACCAATAAAGCCATTACTAATGCTAAACATCAGCCCAAACCCGATCGCCCAAAACGCAACCGTAGAGAGGGCGAACACAATCAGGTTTTTAGAAAGTACGTTGACTGCATTCTTTTGCCGACAAAAACCCGTTTCCAACATGCAAAAGCCAGCGTTCATGAAGAACACCAACATTCCAGCTACTAATACCCACATGGTATCGAGACCCACTTTGAGGGTTTCGGTGGTTTTTACCACATCTGCAAGGGTTGGTGCGCCTTGAGCAAATGCTTCATAGCCCCAAACCAACACAATGATCAGGGCAAGGGGAATACAGGCTTGAGCGCTGGGAGATAGCTTTCTGGAGTACCAATCTAGCGATCGCCACTGGTTCGTTTGGACTGGTGCTGAACGCTGCTTTCTTCGAGCTGAAGGCGGCTTAAACGGAAGTCTCATGGTCATTAGTAGGAATTCCTCACTGAGTTTGAGTTAACGAGTGGCACTTTGATGAATAGCATCCTAATTACTAGTAGGAAGATGAGCAAACTGAGAAATCAGCGGAACCCTGAGCAATATCACACCCCAAAGCTTGAAAGAAACATAAAAATCCAGAAGTAAACATTCAGATGCTTAACGCACGTGTTTTCTGATGGGCTTCCTAGGTGTTGTCTTCTCTTGAGGTTGGCTAAGAAAGTAACAAAAATAACTCTATAAGGAATTCCACCTTTTTTGATCAGGTTATTTGTAATCTTCTATACAAAATTTATTCTCTTTCACCAGCGCTAAAAAAAATAGCGAATCAATAGCCTCTATGGGGTTCAAAGGACTGTTGTTTTTTTGCCGATTTTTTTGCCAACCTACTAAAAAGCTCCACAATGACGCTCTATGAATTCCGTCTCTGTCAGTTCTGTCGCTGGTTGAATTAAATATGGGGCTTGCCGATAAAGACTAAACATCAAAAGATATGACATCAGAAGATATGACACCTTCGCAAAAAACATCTAAAAGACTGACAAATCAGTCGTTATAGGGTAGATATGTCTAGGGAACTTCTGAAGCTTGGTGAACTATGGGCAGCGCGGGTAAATTTTCTATTAAATTCTTTACTGAATTTGATTTGGCAAAATTCATTGAAGGGCGATTCGGGAAACTCTCTCTACGGGGATCACGGTTGGCGATCGCAGTCAGCCTTACGCCACTGCTGTTTGGTGGAATTGGGCGATCGAGTCCTGCCATTTCAGCAACCGTAACTTTAGCTCAGTCATTTGAGCCTAACGGCATATCCAAGCAACCTGCTGTAGAAGCCCCTACTCCTTCTATAAAATCCGCTTGCCAACCAGGTCAAGCGACTCAATCCACCAATGGGATTACCCAACTCGTCAGCAACATTTCGCAAACAGCCAACTGGGCTGAGCAGCCTGCTTTTGGGATGGGAGCGATCGTCGGGCAGATCGCTCCTCAGGTGATGGCATATCTCAATCCCAGCCCTTTCCCCGAAATTAACTCTCTTGCACGAGAAGCCAAAGTACCCATCATGATGTATCACGACATCCTGCCGGAGAAACTCGTGTTTTTTGATGTCACGCCACAGGAATTTGAGCAGCACCTCCAGCTAATCAAACAAAAAGGGCTAACTCCCATCAGCATGGATCAGCTTGTGGCACACCTCCGCACAGGCATTGCACTGCCAGCCAAGCCGATTTTGCTCACCTTCGATGATGGCTACAAAGGGCATTATGACTATGTGTATCCCCTGCTAAAAAAATATAACTACCCTGCACTTTTCTCGATTTATACCGCCAAAGTCGGCAAACAAATGGGGCGCTCTAGTCTCACCTGGGAGCAACTGCGGGAAATGGCAAAAGATCCCCTCGTGACGATCGCCTCCCACAGCGTCAATCACAAAGTGATGGAAGGCTTGACTCCGGCCCAACTACTGCTTGAAACTCAAGAGTCTAAGCGCATTTTAGAAGCAGAGCTAGGCAGACCCATTCGCTACTTCACCTATCCAGAAGGCAAGTTTGACAAAGCCGCCCAAGAGTCAGTTCAGTCAGCGGGATACTTAGCAGCCCTAACGATGAACGACGCGAATGAACAATTGGCGGGTCAATCAGAAAGCTTACTGGCGATCGGGCGCATCGGACAATCCCGTATTCAAGAAATGGTTGATATCGCTTGGGGCGGTTCCCCAACGCCACCCGTCAGCATGGGATTCAACTTCACATCCCCCGTGCAGCGACTCAATGTGACCATCAATCAAACTCCATTCATTTTCATTACGGGTGGAAAGCCAGTCACCATTCACTACAACACGCGGGGTCAAATTCCTCAGATTATTGCCAACACTCCCGTCATCGCCGCTGTAGATGGCACTTTCTTCTCGCTAGAAAAGCTCGAATCCAACGAAATGTTGGGTCCAATCTATAGTCAAAGCCATGGTCAATTTATTCCTGGCAAACGGGGTGAAATCCCGTTTTTAAAGAACCGTCCCCTGGTTCTGATTGAACCTGAAGAGGTTCGATTTGTGGCTTTCAATTACCAAAAGCATAATACCTTGGAAGCTCTTCAGGCAGAGATGCCCGCCGTAACCGATGCTTTTGTGGCGGCTGGTTGGCTGGTTGAAAATGGCAAACCCCAGCCTATCGAGCGGTTTGGTCGGCTCTATAGCGTCAACGAATTGAGACATCGGGCATTTTGGGGAATTAATCAACAAGGACAACCTCAAATCGGCGTTTCTACCGAACCCATCGGCTCTGTAGATTTAGGCATAGCGCTTGCCAAAGCAGGCTTTCGAGATGCTGTCATGTTAGATTCAGGTGCCAGCACTTCTTTAGCATTCAAAGGCAAGTCTCTAGTAGCCTATGAACCCCGTGCCGTGCCTCACGTCGTTGGTTTGATTCCTCCTCCAGGCGATTTAGGCGCAGCTTGTCCAGTTGTCACCTCTTCCATTGCCCGATAATTTTTTACTGGTTTGCAAAATCATCAGCACCCCATCCAGCTTGACCTTACTTTGGATTCTTTAGCTATCCTCAAGCCCCGTGCTATTATTTAAGACTGCTGACTTTATGTAAATAGGAATTCGGACGACCCATGGCTCTGCTGCAACAGCAAAAACAAGAAATTATTTCCTCCTATCAAGTTCATGAAACCGACACGGGTTCTGCGGACGTACAGGTGGCAATGCTAACTGAACGGATCAACCGTTTGAGTGGACACTTGAAAACCAATAAAAAAGACCACTCTTCCCGTAGAGGGTTGTTGAAAATGATTGGTCAAAGAAAAAGCTTGCTGGCTTATATTCAAGCCGGGGATAACGCCCGATATCGTGCGTTGATCACCAAGCTAGGCATCCGCGGCTAATCCAGGAAAAGCGAGTATGTCATCAAAATCTTGGAAGACATCGAACAATAAAGATAAAAGCGAAGAAGTAGCGGGATCGCCTCAAGAAAGCAATCCTGCTACTTCCCAGCGTTTACCATTTGAGCCAATTCAAAACCGTAAAAAGGCTCGTCAAAGCAGTTCGCAAGCCCCAAAATCCGAATCTGGTACGACCTCTGAGAGACTCTCTCTAGAGAAAGCACAAGTGAAAAAAGAAGTTCGACAAAACACAGCTTCTGCCCCTAGTAATTCGTCTGCTATTCCTGAAGTCGTAAGTAGACGAATGGTTCGGCGCATTGCGCTTTTTTCTGGCATTCCCTCTAGCTTGGGAATGTTGACATTTGTAATTAGCTATATCGTTGTGAGCCAGCACTACTTTAAGCTTCCATCAGTGGTGGTTTTGCTGGTTAGTTTAGGCTTCTTTGGAATGGGCGTTTTAGGTCTTAGCTATGGTGCCCTTTCTGCGTCTTGGGATGAAGATCGGGCAGGAACTTGGTTTGGCTGGAGCGAATTTAGGACCAATTTTGAGCGTACGATCGCGTCTTTGCGGGAAGCAAGGCAGAAAGCGTCATAACTCGCATCAAAAATCGTGCCTGTATCACCATTTTGCACATCATACCAAGGATAAAAAAACATGATTGTGGTCATGAAAACCGGTTCCCCAGAAGTCGAAGTTACCCGCCTTATTGAAGAATTCTCAAGCTGGGGACTCAGCCCAGAAAAAATTGTTGGCAGCCACAAGGTTGTAATTGGACTAGTGGGTGAAACGATAGATATGGATCCCCGCCAAATTCAAGAGTCAAGTCCTTGGATTGAGGAAGTGTTACGGGTAGAGAAACCTTACAAGCGCGCCAGTCGAGAGTATCGGCAAGGCGACCCTAGTGCTGTGAGTGTCTCCACACCCAATGGAGTCGTTACCTTTGGGGAACACCATCCTCTTGTTGTAGTAGCGGGTCCCTGTTCTGTTGAAAATGAAGCAATGATTGTGGAAACGGCACAACGCGTAAAAGCGGCTGGTGCACAGTTTCTTCGAGGGGGAGCCTATAAGCCACGCACTTCTCCCTATGCGTTTCAAGGACATGGGGAAAGCGCTTTAGGATTATTAGCGCAGGCAAGAGACGCGACTGGGCTGGGTATTATTACCGAACTGATGGATGCAGCAGATTTAGAGCCTTTGGCAGAGGTGGCAGACATCATCCAAATTGGTGCCCGTAATATGCAAAACTTTTCATTGTTGAAAAAAGTGGGCGCGCAGAAAAAACCCATTTTGTTAAAGCGCGGCATGGCGGCAACGATCGAAGATTGGCTGATGGCGGCAGAATATATTTTGGCAGCAGGCAATCCGAATGTGATTCTCTGTGAGCGGGGGATTCGCACATTCGACAGTAAGTACACTCGCAATACGCTAGATTTATCTTGCATTCCAGTGTTGCGATCGCTGACTCATCTGCCGATCATGATTGATCCCAGTCACGGCACAGGCAAGTGGGAATATGTGCCCTCTATGGCAGCCGCTTCTATTGCCGCTGGCACTGACTCCCTCATGATTGAAGTTCACCCCAATCCTCAAAAAGCAATGTCCGATGGTCCACAATCTTTGACCCCAGAGCGGTTTGACCAATTGATGCAAGAGCTTTCGGTGGTGGGTAAGGCAATGGGTCGCTGGATTGCACAGCCTGCATTAGCAGCAGTTTAGGCACCCAGCCAGAACTTGGTAATATTCGCAGGAGGGGCATTTCGCAAAATGCCCCTATTTTTATGAGTAAATAATTTATGTCATAAACTTTCCAATCGACTACTTAATGCAAGATTTAGCATGACTGATCTGTCAGGGTTCACAATTCGTGCCGCAGAAGAGCACGATCGCGCCCAATTTATCAACTTGGGGCGACTGGCGTTTGATCCAGCGCGATCGCAGGCTGATGTGGAAAAAGAGATACAAGACGAGCCGCTTAATTCACCGGGCGGACAGGGATGGGTATTAGCAGATCAAGCTGGTAATCTAGCAGGACGCTATCGCCATTTAGAGCTAGCCTTATTTTTTCAGGGAATGGAGTTTCCGATGGCGGGAGTCGCTGGAGTTGCGGTTGCTCCAGAGCGGCGATCGCAAAAAATTGCTCAAGGGATGATCGAACATGCCCTGCAACAGTTTCACCAGCAGCAGATCCCCTTATCGATGCTATATCCGTTTCAGCACGGCTTTTACCGAAAGTTGGGCTGGGCTTGGGTCGGGGAAACTCGTCAGTATCGAGTGTCTGCCCGTCACCTACCGCTTTATCCTGAACGGGTGAATGTAGTGCCCTATCGGGATGACTTAGAAACATCCATTAAAGCGGTGTACCAGAAAGCTGCACAGCAACATAACGGCTGGTTGCAACGAGAGCCTAATCGTTGGAAAGGATACTTTAAGCCCGAAGGTGGACGAGAAATCTATGGTTACGTTGAGGCCGGAATATTGCTGGGTTATTTAGTAGTCGAATTTACCCACTTGGAGCCAACCAAAACTCAGTGGGCGATCGCGGTGCAAGAATGGGTCGCGCTGACTCCTGCTGCTTATCGTGGACTGATTGGGTTTTTGGCATCTTTGCGCGATCAATTTACCACGATTGTTTGGAACACTGATCCGCAAGATCCGTTTCCTCACCTGCTGAGTGAGCAGCGGTGTGATCCTGCCTTACCCCCACAACCGTTTGAATTTGGTTTAACCCATCGATTTGGAGCCATTGGGGGCGGGTTTATGTGGCGCTTGGTGGATGTGGTGAAAGCATTGGAACTGCGCCCGGTTCATCCTGGAGATCCCTTTGCGATCGCCTTTCATATTACCGATCCAGTGTTGGGCAACCAGCAGATTTCTGTAGAATTTGTTGAGCAAAAAATATACTGCATCCAACAGCCCGCTACTACTAGCATCACGCTTTCCATAGAACACTTAACTCAGCTATTTTGTGGAATGCGATCTGCCACAGAACTGAACTGGTTGGGAGAAATAGACATCGAAGGCGACTCTACTTTGCTATCAAAGCTAGATGCTGCTTTGATAGCAAAACCACCCTTCTGCTGGGACTTTTTCTAACTGCCCCTTAATCTTCTTCCGCTGGCTCATCAAACTTAAGGGCTTGCAATTCATGCAGTTGATATTCCATGCGCTTAAGCGATCGCATCAAGTCTGGCAAAGTATTTAAGTTTTCGGGCAGCAAAATTGACTGCGTATGGCTATGAACATATATCTCATTAATTTTGCTCTGCAACTGGTGAGCGAAACCCATTGCTTCTTGCCCCATGCTGACCAACTGCTGCTGTTTATAAAACTTGAGTGCTGCTCCTCGTAGCACTTGTAGCGTTGCTTCTTCACCATGCTTTCCCGGAATCAGCCGCAGGCGTAACAGCAACCGATTATTCTGATAAAGCCGTTCGGCTTCTACTTGCCTAGTTTTTTGGACAACTTCCATCGGTGATTCGGTCAAAATTTTCAATTCGCGAATCACTTCCTCAAACTTTTGCAATTCCAACCCATTGATGACAGCTTGTACCGCCCCATTCTGGCTCCACAAAATTCTCCCTTGCTGAGATTGACGCTCTAAATACAGTCGCCCAATTCCCCAATCTAAGATACGAGCGAGTAATTCCTGTAGCAATTCCTTGGGTGAAAGCGCCGCTAACGCTTCCGGGGGATCAGATAAATGAGCCGGATGAATCTCTAAACGAGGCAGGGTTTGAGTTGATATTGGAGTGGAACTCTTCTGAACTGAAGTTTCAGTCACTTGAGCAACCACTTGGGTCGCATCGACGATGGTTTGAGTGGTTAAATCTGCTGCGATCGCCACTGATGGCAACGTAGTTGGGCTATCTATCATCAACGTAGGATATTCATAAGCAGATTTAGTAGAGACCTCGTGAGACGTAGCATCCTCTGGATCTCCCAAGGCTTTCCCTTCGCTAAACCGCTTAACCGATTGCTCCGCCAGCTTTTTGGCGATGCGTCTGGCAACGGGCTGAGGGGAAACACTCACCGCCTTTTTTTGAGTATCTGCATACTGGAGATAGGCAGATAGCGCGGCATAGTGGATGTCGGATGCGATCGATTGGGGCACCAAAGAGCAATTCATGTACGCCAGAATTCGACGCACATAATCCAGAGCAGTCGTGTCGTCGGTATCCACCATGCCTAGCTTCAGCCGACTTCCTTCCAGAGAAAGTGGCAAAATCTGATGATATAGGCAAGCTTCAAAGGGCAGAATGCTATCAACTAAGCGGAAAGCTTGCTCAGTGTCAACTTGAGACATCCAATCGGTTTTAAGCCTAGCAGCATCGCTTTGCTTATCAGTCAAGGAACTTTGCGGTTTTGATGGATCACCACTTGGAGGCACCATAGGAAATCAATGCAGTGGGTGAATCTTATGACACTATGCTAATCCGTCGATGAATTTTAGCGAAGTCCAAAATCAAAATTTGGCATCATTTAATGTAAATTTTTTATCGAGAGTTATAAGTTCATCATACATGCCTAGCCAAAAAAATTAGCAAGGATGTGTGAGCGCATCTTCCCAGTAAAGTTGATACACTGCGGCTGATAAGCTAATCGTCATCTACTTTTTCCAAACTGATCCCCTAACAGCAAGGGTTTCAAGCCCGATTTTATGCAACTTGAATGCTGATCAGCTTACCTCACACATCCTTGGATTAATTTCAGCGATCGCTTACTAGGGATCAACCCAGAATTTTCAGCCTCTAAGCAGCAAGTTCTTTTTCAATTGCGCTTATCAGTTCTGTGGAATCGGGAGCCACGGCGCTTTTATAGCGACCTACCACTTCGCCTTGCTTGCTCACCAAAAATTTTTCAAAGTTCCAGGCTACATCGCCAGCCGGGGCAGTTTGAGTCAGACGAGCATAAAGTGGATGCTGCTCGGCACCTTTGGCATGAACCTTGTCAAACAAAGGAAAGGTTACACCGTAGCGGGTTTCGCAAAATTGGGCAATTTTATCGTTGCTGTCCGGTTCCTGTGCGCCGTAGTCGTTACAAGGGAACCCTAACACCTCCAGTCCTTGAGCGCGATACTTTTGATACAGCGCTTCCAATCCTTTATATTGAGGCGTGTAGCCGCAATACGACGCTAAGTTGACAATTAGCAACACCTTGCCTGCATAGTCTCCCAAAGATTGCTCAGTGCCCGTGATAGTTTTGACCGAAATATCCGCGATCGCGTTGCTCATATTCATTCCTGAAATTGTTTGCCATCAATTATCCTAGCGGTTCTCAAGGGAATGCAGGTTTCAGATATTAGGTTTCGGGTTTCGGGTTTTAGGTGCCAGGGAATGAGAATTAAATAAGTTCGAGATTTAGGGGCGTAGCATTCGGGCAAAAATCCTTGCAACCTAAGCAGAACCATCTACCGAATGCTGCGCCCGTACAACTGCAATGTTCGATATTATTTAATCCATGATCCTAGGGGATGAGGGGAAACTCAAAACTGTAATCCTATCTCTTGGGAACGAGTTTTAGTAAGCCATTCCACAGCAGACGGATCAGTTCTTCGATCGCGAAGAAGCAAAAATCCAGCAGGCGCATGATTCGTTCTAGCAGGCTTTGTTCATAACCCATCAGAGTTACTTCGGTATCGATAATCTCTGGGATGAGAGAGTCGTCTGGAATGGTGGCTGTATCGGGCGAGATCGCCATATTAAGCATCGGTTGAGCTATATTCTCAGATAAAATTTCCTCAGAAATCGTCAGTTCAGCATTTAGTGATCGCTCAGGACGACGGATGACCGGGATTAAAGCCGCGATGCCGCGATCGCGTTGAGTACTAATCTGAGGCGCAGGCACTATTGCTGGTGACCTATCCGCCAAATCTGCTTCCTTAAACAGGTTGGTAGCGATCGCTACGGAACCCTGCTGCATCCATGCCATCAATTGATAAAACGAACGCACACCCGGAAAAACCGGACTGTTGACACCGGGCGATCGCACAGGATCAAGCTGAGCCGCCGCATGGCACAATCGCAAATAGCGACGATAGTGAGCGACTTCCCAACTAATCCGCTGCTGCAAAATCAGTTGTTGGTCAGCATCCAAAATATCCAGAATCTCGTTGCGATTGGTCACCAGCACCAGCGATCGCGTCTCCAGTTGCGTTGCCACCCCCCGAATAAAAATGGAGGTTGGGGCGGATAGGCTGGTAGCGACGGTTAATAGCGGCATATGGCTAGAAACATCCACTTCTGTCAGACAGTCGCGCACTGCCAGCATTGACTGCCGTATTGGAGTATCTATAGACAATGAACCCGATGCCGCAGGCAAAGCGTTAGTGGCGACTGGACGAAAACGAGCGAACAACCGCGATTCCCGTAGGGATTCTCCTTCGGAGACGCTTCGCGAACGTTTTACTAATCGCGCTCCTTGCAATGCATCAATAATTCGATCAGGCAAACTTTTAGAACGACGCGATTCCCGTAGGGATCGTTTCACGAATCGCGCATAGGCTGCCACTTCCCAACTAATCCGTTGCGCCAACTCATCTTGCTGATGCGGGTTTAACACATCCAATATTTGATTAAATTGAGTCACCAATACCAGCGCTTGGGTTTCTACTAAGCAGGCGATCGCCCGTATTCGCGTCGTCTGCGGCTCTAGCCCAATGGGTAACCGCTCTGGCAAAGAAAAACTCTCTACCGCCTGGAGTATCTGCTGTAAGGCAGTTTCCGCTGTTAGCTGCAACGGGGCTGATTGCAGTGGAATCTCAACTTCGTCGAGATGTTCGTCGAGTAGCAAGGATGGATTAGGCTGGATTGCCTTGCCCAGAGTTTTGCTCAGCGATCTCGCCGATTGAAACAGGGCATATGCCGGATAGATCAAAATTTGGGCGCTCCAACTGGCAGCGACTTGCAACTGGCGCACCGTTTGCTGACGGCGATCGAGCCAGTGACGCGTTTGGCGCAGCAGCTTACGAAAAACTTGGCTTTGGTATGGATCAGATGGCATGACAGGTGGGGCGATTCGTGAAACGTTAGCGCAGCTTTCCACAGGCTTCCTACGGGAATCGCCCAGTTCCCAAGTGGCAGACCTTCAACGGGTTCGTGGAAATTAAGCAACCCTGCCAAACTTCTCTCATAGTAAAACCTAACGCGATCTTTCGTAGCGATCTTTCGTAGCGATCGGCAAACTCAACACCGTATACTAGATGAGTTTACCCGGACTGATTAAACTCTTGGGCGTTGACCTGCGTAGCTACGTTTATATTGATCGGCTGCAAGCTCAGCACGCCGCTTACCTGGGAACCGTTTCGATTGGGTTTCTTCCCCTTCCGGGCGACGCTTCCCTCTGGATTGAAATTTCTCCTGGGATTGAAATTAACCGGATTACCGATGTGGCGCTGAAATCGGCGGTGGTGCGTCCGGGTGTGCTGATGGTGGAACGTCTCTACGGCTTACTGGAGCTTCATTCCACCAATCAAGGAGAACTGCAAGCAGCCGGTAAAGCCATTTTGGATACCCTGGAAGTGCGCCGCCAAGATTGCCGCAAGCCTCGTGTGCTTTCTAGCCAAATTATTCGCAATATTGACCCCCACCATGCTCAATTGATTAACCGCACCCGCCGGGGGCAAATGATTATGTCTGGGCAAACGCTGTATGTTTTTGAAGTGGAACCCGCAGCCTGGGCGGCATTGGCAGCGAATGAAGCAGAGAAAGCCGCGTTGATCAACATTTTGCAAGTGTCAGCGGTTGGCAGCTTTGGGCGATTGTATTTAGGTGGAGAAGAACGTGATATTTTGGCGGCTTCTCATGCGGTGCTGTCGGCGATCGAAAGTGTGCCTGGGCGATCGCCCGATGGTGGACGATTGGAATAATTGGGCGGCATTCAGTGCAAAAATAAATTGAGAACAAGGGCGCTTTCCGATGGATAAAGGGTAAAAAGCGGATGGCGGACGTTAGATATTTAACCCAGCTAAAGCAGCAATTAGGATCGCTGCGACGCAATGGACATGACCCTGTTGTGAATGAAGGGAAGCGTGGTGGTACTGAACGGGGGCGATCGCAGTCGCTTGATTTCCCCAGAGTTGATCTGAGCCATGCCGAATTAGTCGATGCCAATCTCAGCCATGCTAATTTCAGCTATGCCAATCTCAGCCATGCCAACCTGATTGGAGCCAACCTGACCCAGGCAAACCTGCGCGGAGCCGACCTCAGCCACGCCAACCTGATCGGCACCGAGCTACACCAAGCTGACCTGCGCGATGCCGATCTGACTGGGGCACACCTGCAACGCACCAATCTGAGCCTAGCGCTGCTGATGGGTGCCGAACTAGGAAACGCCAATCTCAGCGACGCAAATTTACACCAAGTAGAACTGGGTTACATTCATTTTTATCAAGCAATCCTGCATCGGGCTACTCTCACTCAAGCTCATTTATCTAGTGCCTATCTATTTGGGGCAGATCTTAGCGGCGCGAATTTGGCAGGCGCGGATCTCCGGTGGGCAAATCTGCGGAAGGTAAACTTGGCAGATGCAAATCTGCAAGGCGCAACTTTACAAAGCGCCAACCTAAGCGGCGCTTGTTTGCGTCGTGCCAACTTGCAAGGAGCCAATTTGCAGCAGGCAATTTTTACTAATGCAACTCTCACCCATGCCAATCTGAACTATGCAAATGTAGAACACTGCTACTTTCATCCGGCGGCAGTGCAAGGGGTAATTTGGGGCGATCGCCCGCCCTCATTCCGCTAACCACTGTCATATCAGCAAGTTAAGCTGCATTCCTTTGAGGTTGTCTGGCAAGACCCAGAAATAGGGCTTTAATATTTTTGTTAGGACTTACGCACCCGCCCCCTAAATCCCCCAATTCTGGGGGACTTTGATCTCTAGTTGTAAAGTTTTATGAAGATGTTGTAAAGTTCTTCATAAATCCCCCAATTCTGGGGGACTTTGATCTCTAGCTCCCTCAGAATTGGGGGTTGGGGGGCAAATTTGAGTTGATTTGCGTAAGTCCTGTTTGTCTCCAAAATTCAGCGTGGGTGCCTGCGGCATGACTTCTTTTTTAGGACAATTTCCAGATATTCAAACGCACTGGGCGCGATCGTTTATTGAAGCGTTGGCGCAGCGGGGAATTGTGCGCGGGTTTCCGGATGGCAGCTTTCGACCAGAGCAAGCGGTCAGTCGGGCAGAGTTCGCGATTGTGTTGCAGACGGCTTTCCCGCGATCGCCGATTCGTCCCTATCAGCCATTTTTGGATGTGCCAGCCACTTATTGGGCAACGGGTGCTATTCGCTGGGCGTATGAAACGGGGTTTATGAGTGGCTATCCCGGACGATTGTTTCGCCCAACCGAGCCGATTGCGCGATCGCAAACTTTGGCGGCGCTGATCGGTGGCTTAAAGCTATCGACGACTATTTCCGTGCCGCTGGCATCGCTCTATGAAGATGCCGCTCAAATTCCAGCCTATGCCACGAACGCGATCTCCACGGCAACGGT
>Ga0209591_10005076_pt1 | contig 14769 bp, 10 predicted proteins | sample MAT01_FD_187207 | JGI IMG/M metagenome (GOLD analysis project Ga0209591, IMG submission 187207) | Freshwater microbial communities from Lake Fryxell liftoff mats and glacier meltwater in Antarctica - MAT-01 (SPAdes) (version 2) | ecosystem: Environmental > Aquatic > Freshwater > Ice > Liftoff... | reverse complement strand
GCAAGCGCAAATAAGCATTTTTTGAAAGACAGTGGCAGGTAAAAGAGGCGGTTTATTTGACCGCCTTTTTTATTGTCTGGTGGTCGTAATAATGCGGGATACGTTGGAAATGGTGGGAAAACGTTACAAATTGAAACCGTTTTCTAACCGAAACTACCCCAAATTTTAGTGGACACATCTCGCCCATTTATGCTAAATTAGACTAAAACATATGGTGAAAATTTCACCAAAGCCTAACGCTACAAAGTCTAGGTTGGGTTAAATTTCAAATCAAGGCAACATCAATTAAACGTTCTGTTTTCAAGCGGCTGATCTTCATCAAGATCAGCCGATAGTGTCTATTTTGCCAGATCACAACGCTTCACAAGTGTGCAAAGGGTAACGAGCAAATGGCACAAACGCCAATTCGCAAGACCGCAGCAACCGCCGCCAACCCGCTCAATGAGTTGGGGTTCAAAATCTTCTTAGATCGGTACGCCCAAAAAGATATGACCCGCGAGACGCTGAAAGTCGGCGACTTGGTGATTGTGGTCGTCAATGGCGATACGGGGCAACGAGAAATTGGGCGCATCACCGCGATGGAGCCACCGAAAATCACGATTCTGCTTTTGGACGGCGAAACCGTCGAGCGGGATATCGAAAATGTTGATAAACCGATTGAGACTGAACCGGGGCAAATGCTTGACCGCGTGGCGCGGGGCATTGCCGCCGTCGAAAAAACAGGCAAGGCGCGCAAGGAATGGGAGAAGAAATTCCGCTGGGCATTAGACGATTTTAAGTTTGTGCCCGCAGGGCGTATTCTTGCGGCAGCAGGGACAGATTTAGAACTTACATTCTATAACTGCTATGTGGTGTCATCGCCCCGTGACTCACGCGGCGGAATTATCGAAACGTTGCTGCAAATGACCGAGATCATGTCGCGCGGCGGTGGCGTGGGCATGAACTTGTCGGCGTTGCGCCCTCGCCATGCGTATGTCAAAGGCGTCAATGGGAGATCGAGTGGTTCGATCTCATGGGGCGGCTTGTACAGCTTTGTGACTGGTTTGATCGAGCAAGGGGGCAGCCGACGCGGGGCGTTGATGCTCATCCTCAACGACTGGCACCCAGATGTATTCGACTTCGTGAACAGCAAGCGTGAAGCGGGCAAAATCACTAACGCCAACATCAGCGTCGGCATCAGTGACACCTTTATGGAAGCGGTCAAAGCCGATGGCGATTGGGATTTGGTGTTCCCCGATACCAGTGCCCCCGGTTATGATGAAATTTGGGATGGCGAACTGGACAAATGGATCGCGGGTGGCAATCCGGTGATCCACTACCGCACGATCAAAGCGCGCGAATTGTGGGATGCGATTATCGAGAGCGCATGGTCAAGCGCCGAGCCGGGTGTGTGGTTCCGCGAGCGCTATAACAAGAGCAGCAATAGTCATTACTTCGCACCCATCATTGCGACGAATCCCTGCGTCACCGGGGATACTCGTATCCATACGGCACGAGGCATGGTGACGGCGCGCGAATTGTTTGACTCCGAACAACAGGTAGAGGTCGTTGTCGATGGACGGTTTGGGGTGCAAGCGACCACAACCCCCGCCTCGCGCGTGATCTATACCGGACAAAAACAAGTGTATCGGTTGCAGACGAAAGAAGGCTACTTCCTGCGTGCCACTGCGGATCATCGAGTGATGACACCATCGGGATGGATTGAACTCAAAGATTTGCAATCCGGGGATCATATTCACATTTTGAACCGTAAAGGTGGATTTGGCAGGGAGGGTTCTCTCGAAATTGGTCGTGCGCTAGGGTGGATGATGGGCGAAGGTTTGGCGGAGACGGAAGCGGTTACGATATCGTTCTTTGGCGATGAAAAGCGCGAACTGGCTCCGATGTTTGCTCAACATGTTGATGGGTTGGTTCAGCCGCAGACAGCCCACCGCTCTACCGTTGGTGTTCAAGAAGTGCCGACACGGGATGAAGCGCGCACCATCTGGAAGAGGTTGCCTTTCCTTGGGGAACCATACGTGTTGCCGGAAAACAAATTTCGCGTCCATGATGGTGTTTTCAAAGGGACTGAGGACATGCAGCGCGGGTTCATTCAAGCGCTATTTACCGCCGAGGGCGCCTTGTTGGATGGGGATGAAAAGGGTGGGAGTGTGCGGCTTGCGTCGAACCATCTGGAACTGCTCGAAGGGGTGCAGCAAGTCTTGCTTAATTTCGGGATTGCCAGCCGTATCCACCGCAATCATCAACTTCCTGACTATCGGATGTCGCCCGATGTTGACCGTCAACCCAAAGTGTATGGGCGCGAGGCTCAGCATGAGCTGGCGATTTCCAACCAGAATATGGCGGTCTTTGCCGAACAAATCGGCTTTATCTCTGAGCGCAAACAGAAAGCGCTGGAAAGCTATATTGGCAATCGCATCAAGCGCGGACTTTATTCTGAGAAGTTCGTGGCGACTGTCGATGCTGTGATTGAAGAAGGCATGGAAGCGGTGTTTGACCTCACTGAGCCTCTCACGCATTCATTTGTTGCAAATAATTTAGTTGTTCATAATTGTGGCGAGCAAGGACTGCCCGCGTTCGGCGTTTGTAATTTAGGGGCTATAAATCTATCTAAATTCTATGATGCTGACAACCATGATGTGGACTGGGAGACGTTGGACACCACCATTCGGTACGCCACGCGCTTCTTGGATAATGTCATCGATGCGACCCCGTATTTCTTCGACGAAAACAAGAAGCAGCAATTGAGCGAACGCCGCGTCGGGCTAAACAACATGGGGCTGGCGGAACTGATGATCCGCCTCGGCATTCGCTATGGCAGCGCCGAGTCGTTGACCTTTATCGATAAGCTATACTCGTTCATCGCGCGGGCGTCTTACGAAACCTCGATTGAGCTGGCACAAGAACGCGGTGCCTTCGAGATGTTCGACGCCGACAAATTCATCCAAAGCGGTTTCATGCAATCCATGCCCGACGACATCCGCGAGCGCGTGCATAAGCACGGTATCCGCAATGTGACGCTGCTCACCCAAGCGCCGACGGGCACGACCGGCACGATGGTCAACACCTCGACGGGGATTGAACCGTTCTTCTCGTGGAAGCATTATCGCAAGAGCCGCTTAGGGTATCATGAAGAAAATGCCCAGATCGCGCAAGACTGGCTTGATGCCCATCCCAATGAGACGAAACTGCCCGATTACTTCGTCACGGCGATGGAACTGACGCCCGAAGAACATATTCGCGTGCAAGCGGCGATTCAACGGTGGGTGGATGCGGCGATCTCCAAGACCGCCAATGTCCCCAACAGCTATACTATTGAAGAGACACGCGCCTTGTACGAGTATATGTATGAACTGGGTTGCAAGGGCGGCACGATTTATCGCGATGGCAGCCGCAGCGAACAGGTCTTGATCTTGAAAGAAGAAGATCAAGAGAAGAAGGAAGCTCCGAAGGCAGAACCCGTGCCCGTCGCACAGGTGGCAACGCCTCATCGTGTGTATCCCCGCCCGAATAAGCTTAATGGCGTGACCGTCAACACCAACACGCCTTACGGTACCGCCTACATCACCATGAACAGCGATGAGAACGGCTATCCGTTCGAGCTGTTTATCGTGGCACCGGGCAAGGCGGGTAGTGATTTGCAAGCCGATGCCGAAGGCTTAGGGCGCATGATCTCGCTGCAATTGCGCACGACTGCGCCCGAAAATCGCCTCCCGATGCTCAAACTGATCATTGATCAACTGCAAGGGATCGGCGGGTCACGGTCGGTCGGCTTTGGTCCCAACCGGATCATGTCGTTGCCGGATGCGGTGGCGGCAGCCTTGATGGACAATTATTTTCCGGCGGATAAGGCGCAACAATTGAGCCTGTTCCAGTCGCAATTTGAAAGCAACGGCATCAGCACCAATGGCGCATCTCATGGTACCCCCGCATCGTCCAACGGTGCGCCCGCGCCGACATTGGCAAGCGTCGCCCATGCCACCAATGGCAATAAGACCAAAGCCGAAGTGATGGCACAATCCGTCGATGGCAGTATTCAAGGGGCGGAAATGTGCCCTAGCTGCCACACGGTATCGTTGGTGCGGGCGGAAGGCTGCAAGACCTGTCTGCGGTGTGGCTACAGCGAGTGCTGAGCTAGGCAACGAGCAGCACAAGTCTCTAAGGAGAACCGCGTCGACACAATGCTGTGTCGATGCGGTTTTTTCATCAGCGCGTTACCATGTCGCGATCAGCAAGAGTTCGCGCGATTTTTTATGTGCCAGCGCATAATGCTTGGTCTTGGTTGCTTCGTGAAGGTTCTTTTTGTGATGGAGGAGCAACTGCTTGAGCGTTTCTTTCGAGGGGATACCATCATCGCGATAGGAAATCACCAGAGTGCTGTCGCGGTGTCGTGCGATCAGTTGCTCAAAGGCGTCGGTGATGGTGCTGGCATGATTCCAATCTGAAGGCATAGGGCGTAAACGGTGATGTTTGCTGTTGTAGTCAACACGTCGGTGCCAATTCGGGTAGTCACTTAAGCCTTCGAGGAAATGATAAAAATCACGGTAATCCACCCCAGTTCCTTTTTGGTTCAGATAGGGAGGATCGATGTAGACCAAATCAGCACCGACCGGGGTTTCCAGCGCATCAAGGTGGATCGCCTCATTATCACGCGCGTTGTCGAAGACAGCACGATTCGCCTCGGCGATAAAATTTCGGAAGTGGATTTCGAAGGGCGTGTCCCATGTGATCTTATTGCCGAAGCTCCGCTCGACTTGGGCAGTGCGCATGTAGAGATTGGCGCGATGGAAAAGATTGTAGGGGCGTTTGATGATACACGCTTGAAACAAGGCAAAGCGTGCTAACGCCTGTTGGTAAGGGCTATCGAGCAGGTGATCGATATTGTAGACAACCTGATCTAACCAAACATTTTCACCATCTGTAAAGTAGATATTTTTGAAGGTGGTTTGCACAAAGTCGGGATAGCGGATGCCCGGTTGTGCCGTCATCAGTAGGTCAATCTGCGCTGGGGAAAGTGTTTCGGCGTGGTTTTCGATAAGCGCGAGTCCGATATTCCAATTGAATGCCAAAAAATCATTGTAGGTGACTTTTTTACCCGCATTTTTGAACATGTGGCTGACGACGCCGGTGCCACCGAAGACATCCAAGACGCTGTTAAATTCCAAATCACATACATGCTCCCAAATCCAGTCGATGAGTGACCGTTTGCTACCTTGATAGCGAGTCGATGGAAAGGGGGTGTTGAAGGGGCGCGTGCTGTGCGATGAAAATAATGGCAGTTGTTTTGGATACACGGCTATTTTCCTCATCTATTCTTATCTTAAGCATAGATCGTTGCCATGAAATTGTCTAATCCCAAACACATTTTACATCGCAAAAATATCGTGAAGTGATAATCCGATATCATGGCATCACAATCCGATATTGAGAAATCGTATGCTAAAGAGGGTGTTTAGGGCGTGGATGGCGCTGTGCTTGGGGGCGGTGAGGAAAGCCACACCGAGATGCTTGTAAACCTTTGCTTCTCTTATTCTTCATCTAAAATGATATTGAGGGAAAATGGATAAAAAATGAGGGATATTTGGGTTATATATCCCCAATACCCCCCTTTTATCCCAAGAAAATTGTTTCCTGTGGGTTATATCGCTTCGTTGTTGCCCGATGGTATCAACTCGCGCTGATTGCGAAATTGCGTCTCGTACAGGTCGGCGTATAAGCCCCCTTGTGCCATCAGCGACTCGTGCGTGCCGCGTTCGATGATCTCCCCGCGATCCATCACCAAGATTTGATCCGCCGCCAAAACGGTGCTAAGCCGATGGGCGATCACGATGCTGGTGCGGTTTTCCATGATTTTTTCCAGCGCATCTTGGATAAGCGCTTCGGATTGGCTATCAAGGTGGCTGGTGGCTTCGTCCAGCACCAACACGCGCGGGTCTTTGAGGATCACACGGGCGATGGCAAGTCGTTGTTTTTCGCCCCCACTCAGGCGATATCCGCGTTCCCCGACGATGGTGTGATAGCCTTCTGGCAAGCCCGCGATAAAGTCATGAATGTTGGCGGCGCGGGCAGCGGCTTCGACTTGTGCTTGGGTGGCGTCCAGCTTGGCATAGAGCAAGTTCGTCAAGATCGTGTCGTGGAACAGATAGGTCTCTTGTGTGACCATGCCCACCTGTGACATGAGCGACTCTAGAGTCAAGTCGCGCAGATCGTGCCCATCCAACAAGATGCGCCCGGCGGTGGGGTCATACAAGCGCGGGATCAAATAGGTGAAGGTGGTTTTGCCCGCTCCACTGGGACCCACGAGCGCTACCAACTGCCCCGGTTCGATGCGGAAGTCGAGATGCTCCAACGCTTGTTCGCGCGCTTGCGAAGTGGCGGGTTTGTCGGTTTGGGTCATGTCCAGTGCGGCTTTCCCGCCGGACAGCACCGCTTTCACATTATCCATGCGCCCATAACGATGCACTTCCGAGAGTAGCCCGTCCGAAGCAGCAGCATAACGGAAGGTGACATCTTCAAAGACGATTTCGCCACGCACATTTTTAATTTTGACGGCGTTAGGACGTTCGTCAATTTCAATCGGCAAATCGATGATCTCAAAAACGCGCTCAAAGCTGACCATTGAGGTGCTGAAGCTGACGGGGATGTTGATCAGATATTGGAGCGGTCCGTAGAGTTGACCGAGATAAGCGGCGAAGGCGACGATGGTGCCGATAGTGAAGACACCCCCCAACACCAAATGCCCGCCTACCCAGTAGACGAGCGCTGTGCCGATCACGCTGATGAGACCGAGCAACGCCCAGAAACGACTGCCCATGACGGCTTGGCGCACGCCAATATCACGCACCCGCGCGGCGCGGTTGCTGAAGCGATCCACTTCGATATCACGGCGTCCAAACAATTTTACCAAGAGCGCCCCACTGATATTGAGGGTTTCGCCCATCATGGCGTTCATTTCGGCGTTGATGTCCATGCCCTCGCGGGCGATCTCGCGCAAGCGGGTGCCGATGGACCGGGCGGCGAAGAAGAACAGGGGGAAGACCAGTAGCCCGATCACCGTTAGACGCCACTCCAGCGTGAGCATGACTGCCAGCGTCGCCACCAATTGCACGGCGTTGGTGACGATGCCGACGATGGTATCGCTGATCGCTGATTGGGCATTGACGACATCATTGTTGAGCCGGCTGGTTAGTTCTCCCGAACGGGTGTTGGTGAAGAAGCGCAGCGACATCTGCTGCATGTGGTTATACAAGCTGCTGCGCAGATCGTAGATCACGCCTTCGCCGATGCGCGAATTGAGGCGGCGATTGATGACGCCGATAAAGCTACTGATGAGTGGGATCAAGACCAGACCAATTGCCAGCACATTCAGCCGTCCAGCATCGCCGGTGGTTGCCCCCGGTTGTGGGGTGAGGGTGTTGTCGATCAAATCTCGGAAGATCAAAGGCGTCAACAGTCCTAAACCGGAGGTGATCAAGATCAAGATCAGGGAAAAGAATATTTCCCTGCGATACGGGAGCGCATAACTGAGGACACGGCGGACAAGCGGCAAGGTGATGCGCGCTTTTTTATCATCATCACTGCCCGGATAGGCATAACGCCACATATGATTCATTTCGCTTTTCAATCCCTTTTGAATGAATATAAACGGTTTTATGCCCGTGTGGTACCGATAAAAGGGGCAGTTCAACTGCTCGAAACGGTAAAAGCGATCACGTTGCCGACGGGGATACTGTCAATTGCCATTTGCACCGTCCAGTTGCCCGGCAAGATATCGACACTGCTCGACGGCAAGTTGAACCAAATACAATTGCCATTGACCGCAAAGCCGGGCGTCCAATCGTAAAACGCGACCTCGGTGCCTTCGCGCAGCCAACGCGAACTGAGGACATTGGTTGCCAAGATGTTGGAGGCGACGGCGACGACGTAAATATCGGTGACGCCCACGCTAAAACTGGTGGTGGGGTTGACCGCGCAATCATCCGCGCCCACGCTGGTGCTGATCTGCACATTGAGTAGCGCTGGGGCATTGGGATTATTTTGTTGGGGCACCAATGAGGTGGGCGAGGGCGGCAGTAAGGTGCTATCAACGCGCACGCTGCCCCCGCCGAGGCTGGCACCGCCGGGAGTGATCAACGGATTGTTAATGACAGGAGGGGCGCTTCCCACGATTTGTATTTGGGCATCGGGGATGGGAGTCCCCCCGATGGGTTGGATGGGGAGCAGTGCCAGTGCGGGCGGTTCCACAAACGGGGTGCCTTGTGCGATCAATGTAGAAACGATGCGGGTGCTTTGTTCGTCGGCATTGCGCACGGCATTGACCGCAAATTCCGCCGTGATGAGCAACCGTTCCGCGCCGACGGTCGCGGTTTGACGGATGTCGGCGATTTGCGTGCGGGCGAGATCGCTTTGCAGATTTTCGGTCTGGAGGTCAGCGGGTGGGGCGAAGAAGTTGCATCCGCTCACCCCAAAGATGAGCGCCAGACACAAATAGAATGCAAGGTGTTTTTTGATCATATCGACACTTTTCTCATTCGTTGGCAGGGACGCCCAACTCGATCACATCTAATGCAAAAGGGAGTTGAGGGGCGAACAGCGTTAGGACAATAGGCGCGAGCGACGCCTGATCAAAATTCGTCACATAAAGACGGTTAGGGGCGGCAAAGGCGACATCACTGGCACCACGAAAGATACCCGCAAGGTATTCTAGCGTGCCGTCACGGATGACCGCTACCCCATTAGTCCCCAGCGTCGCCACATAGAGCGTGCCGTCCGCGCTAACGGTTGCGCCATCAAAACCGGGCGGGCGTTCCGCGCCTTCGTGATGATAGAGGCGTTCGGTGGTGTTGTCGGCAAGGCTGACGCGAAAAATTTCGTTCAGTTCGGGGTCGGTGATGATCAGGGCATTGCGGGTGACGTCATATGCCAAACCTGTTAAACCGCGTCGGGGGGGCGTGCTGCCATCGGCAGGGGCGTCGGGCACGGGCGGCACCCACCACACGCTGCCCCCAGTGCCATCGGGGGTAAAGCGCCAAATTTCATTGCGCCCGGGATCGCTGACATAGACATTGCCGGCACTATCGATTTCGATATCGTTGGGGGAGATAAAACCGCGCTCATCATCGATATCGGCGAAGCGTTCGACCCGATCTTCAAAGACGCGCACGACTCGACCGCCTTCATTCCGGGGATCGGCGTCTAACTGATCGACCACCAAGACCGCGCCGTCGGCGGCAATGGCGATGCCGGCGACCGCGCCGATCTCTTCGCGCGTGTTGGGCACTTCCGTCACGGTCAGTCCATCGGGGCTGATCACCCATAAGGCACCATTTTTATAACTGCCGGTATAGATCATGCCGTTTGCTCCCACCGCAACCGCAGCGGGGTAGGCATCATCACCGGGAAGTTGTACGAATTCGCGGACGCTGACATCGGGCACGAGCGCCCCTGCCAAGATACGACCGCCGCTGAACGACTGACGCGCCAAGAGCCATGTGAAGGCGATCATCGCCATGAGGATGCCACCGAACACGAGGAAAAAGACCAGTCGTCGCTGCCATAATGCCAATTTTTGCAAGTTGCGGATCATAAAGGCTTCGAGTCCTTCAAGGTATTGTCGGAATGGGTTGATGTGGTGATCATAGGAGGCTTTGGCGTCTATGAACAGGCTTGCTTCACACTGAGCGTGACTCGCCGCGTAAGCGTTGGGCAATATCCATCAAGACGCGGGTGGGGGCGATGAGGATGCCAAGCAGCGCCGATGCGGGGGCGCTCACCCATTTGCGGGTGAACACCAACAGGTCATCAAAGTAAATTTGGGACGCCAAGCGTTGCACCAATTGAATGCTAGAGTGTTCTTGATGGAGAATAACGGCATCGCTGACGAAATGAAGTTCCCCGCCAGCATCGCGCAGCTGCTTGCACAGATCATCTTCGGTGAAGTAGAGGCGTAGATTCTCGTCAAAGACGCCAATCGACAGCAGCAAATCGCGGCGGGCGAGGATGCACGAGCCGGGCGCGACCTCGACCGCGCGCGTGGTATCGCGATCCCAATCTTGGTACCACATGATCGCTCGCCGACGATTGCGCCAGCCCGCGAACAGTGCCCCTAAGAAGGTGTAGCCAAGGATCATATCGATGTACTGGGGCAGTTGCGAGCAGGTGCGTTGCAAGCTGTAATCCAGCCCGCGCATTTGGGGGGTGACGCCAGCGATATGGGGGCGCGCTTGCAGGTACGCCAAAAGCGTTTGCAGCATCCCCGTCTGGATGACGGTATCGGGATTGAGGATGAGCGCGAATTCGCCCGTCGCCCGTGCCACACCGATATTGTTACCGCCGGAAAACCACGTATTGCGCCCCGGTTCGACCACGATCACCGATGGGAATTGTGCCCGTACCATGCCCGCGCTATCATCTTTAGAGGCATTGTCCACGACCACGACTTCAACAGTCAGATCGCCCTGTTCGCGAAAGATCGATTCCAGAGTGCGGCGCAGGGGATCGCGGGTGTTATAGTTGACGATCACAATGGACAAAATAGGCATACAAGGCTCGCGCAGTGGACTCATCATCCCGCCATTTTACAGGCTGAAGGGGTGGTTTTCCATGCACTTTGCCGTGCGGTGCCACCGATACGGCGCTAAAGGTCAAGGGTGGGGCAGGTAAGCAATCATGACGTGGGCGCGCGCTTTAGCCCAGCCCGGCGATCAGCGCTTCCAGCCGATCCACCCGTTGCGCGTAGGTGTGGTGGGTCACGGTATAGGCGCGGGCGCGCTCGGCAGCGGCGGTGCGCTCGGCGTCATGCCCCAAATAGTATGTCACCTTTGCCCGCAGATCGTCTACATCGCGATAGGTCAGCAGCATCGGCTGACCGTCAATTTCGGGGAACCATTGGCGCACCCCCGGTAGGTCTTCGGTCAGTTGGAAGACGCCCGCCCCCGCGACCTCGAACAAGCGCATGTTTCCCCCATAGTGCATGAAGTCGCCATGCGTGTTCACACAAATTTTGGCGGCGGATAAGATGCGCTGCATTTCTTCGCCCAGCGCCGCGCCGCGCACAAAGGGGCGCAAGCTGGCGGGGACATCATGCACGCTCCAAATGCCCAAATCAAAGTCGCGCAACGCCTCTAACGCTTGCACGCGACGGCTGTACAGATGATCGGGCACGAGCGTGCCGACAAAGGCGATATCACAGGCATAGCGGCGGCGTTCCTCGTCGGTCAAGGCGTAGGGCTTGTGAAAATCAGGATCGCAGCCAGATATCGGTAGGCATTCCATATGCTTTGCCCCCAGTTCCAGCCATTGGATGCCGTGATAATAATCGTTCGCCAGCACCAAATCGTAGAGCCGTCCAGCGGCGCGGTCGATGGCATGGGTGAACACAATCGGGGAGGTGCCGCACGCATAGATTAGTTTGCAGCCGAGTTCTTGCTTGATCGTCGCCAGTGTGGTGGGCAAGATGACGGTGTTATCGCCCACCATCCATAAGAGGTCAGGGCGGAAGGCGCGTGCTTTTTCGAGTAAGCGCTGATTGCGGGTGAGGATCGATGGGTTCATCTGGGGTGGGAGGCGATTGAGCGCGGCATTGATCAGCTTGTCGGGCGTGATGCGATTGCTGAATTTCTTGGTTTTGATGCCCGGATTGTTGCGAAAAAACACGTCTAGCACATGCCCGCGTTGACGTAAGGCGCGCTCGTAAAAATGTTGCGAGGTGCTGGACGGAAACAAGGGCGGGAGGCTGCCGGGGGATGTTGCGGCGACTTCGGCATGCAAAACTTCGGGATGATGCAAGGACGCCACAAACAAAATACGCATAAAACCACCTTAGCACAGGAACGATTCGGCGGGCGTTTGGGGGCACAAGGACGCCACCTCATTACACAAGATCAGATGATGATCAGCAGGGACAAGATTATGACGGATGATTATGCCAGCGTTTTGAGCGATCCCACAGTGCAGGGTGTGATTTTGGCGATGCCGCGTTTGGACACGACCGAGCCGCTGCGGACGGAATGCGCGCATTTTGTGGCGTATGTCCACCCGTTTGCCCCCGACTTGAATACCAAACCCCTATTCTTTCGGTCGTAGCATCCCGCGATAGATGCCCGGATCGGAGTCGGGGATCAGGACGGCACCGACGCAGGTCGCGTAAAAGTCAATCGGTCCCACCCCGCCGATCACAGCATAGCCATAGCCTTGGGAGCGCATATCGTGGAGACACGCCAGCAATAGTGCCTTGCCGACCCCTTTGCCCCGCATCGACTCATTGACGCCGGTCGGACCGAAAAAGCCGCGTTGGGTGGCGTCATAGCATCCAAACCCGACACACAGCCCATCGTCGGTAGCGACCCAACACGAGATCGGGCGGTTGCTGTAGGCGATCTCGGTCTCGCTGACCCAAAATTCGCCAAAGGTTGCGCGCACCCACGCGAGGACGACATGTCTTTCGGGCGCAAGCGCGCGCCGAATATCGATGCCCTCGGCAGCAAGCTTCTGATAAACGGGTTGGGCATCGGGCAGCGCGTAGAGTTTGACGAGCATATCAGGCATGAGAAGAATCCTTTGAGAGAAGCGCTTAAAAGATAAAACGAGTAGCCAAGATTAAAGCGCAGATCACGCTTTTTGAGCGAGATCGCGCAACAGTATCCGCGCCGCTGCCCGACCCGAAAGCGTCACCATCGGCACGCCGCCGCCCGGATGTGCCGTCCCCCCGGCGAAATACAAGCCGTTCACATCGGCGGCGCGGTTGTGAGGGCGATTGAGCGCCGACAACCGGTTATTGGAGCCTGTGCCATACAGGGCACCACGTCGTGCCCCGGTCAAGCGTTGCAGGTCGAGCGGCGTGAGCATCTGTTCGGTGACGATATGCCCGCCTACATCGAACCCGAACGCCGCCATCTGTGCCAGCACACGGTCACGATAGTCCGCCGCTTGCGTCGTCCAATCGTAATGATCCCCCAACGGCGGGGCATTGACCAGCACGAACCAGTTTTCACAGCCCGGCGGCGCATGATCGGCGTCGGTCTTGGATGTGATCGACACATAGACGGTCGGGTCATCGGGGGGGATGCCGCGCCGGAAAATATCGTCAAATTCGCGCGGGTAGTCTTTGCTGAACAGGATATTGTGGTGGGCAAGGCGGGGGTATGTTTTGTCCACGCCCAGTAGCAAGATGAATCCCGAACAGGAGGGTTCCATTTTTAGCAAACGGGGCAAGGCACGCCCCCGCACCGCGTCATCATTGATCAAGCGCTCGTAGACGGTCGCCACATCGACATTGGCGATCACGGCGCGGGCGGGGACGGGCGTGCCATCGCCTAGGGTGACACCCGTCACGCGGCGATCTTGAAGGCGGATGCTGGCGACTGGACAATTAAGGTGAATCTCGACGCCAAGCTCTTCGGCGAGGCGCTGTAGGGCGCGGGCGATGCTGTAGATGCCGCCTTGTGGGTACCACACTCCGCCCGTCAGTTCGACATGGGCGATCACATTGAGGGTGGCGGGGGCGAGATAGGGACTCGCCCCGACATAGGTGGCGAAGCGACCGAGCAATTGGCGCAGATGGGGCGACTTCACAAAACTGCGAATAGCACCGTCCATCGTGCGCAGTGGATCGACCGATGGGATATCACGCAGGGGGGTGCTAAGCAATTTCCACAACGAGGGCGGTTCGCCATAGATGAACTTTTCGCCCGTGATGCGGTGGATGCGGGCGGCATAGGCGAGATAGCCCAGATAGCCTTCGACATCGGCTTCGCTGAGCGCGGCGACTTGTTGCAGCATCGTCGCGAGGTCGCGCGTGACATCAAAGACGGTGCCATCGGGGTAAAAATAGCGCGTCAGCGGATCGACCGGCAGCAGCGTGAGGTAGTCTTCGAGCCGTTTCCCAGCCGATTGAAACAATGCCTCAAACACAGGGCGCATGGTGATGACCGACGGTCCGGTATCCCACCGAAAGCCCGATGCGGTGATCTCGCTCATCTTGCCGCCGACCTGCGCGCCTTGCTCATAGATCACGACCCGTTCGCCCGCCGCCGCTAACGTGATCGCCGCGCTGAGTCCGCCGATGCCCGCGCCAATGATGAGGATAGGATCAGATTTGCCCATGAGACCATCCTATTTTGTTGAAAAACACGGGCAACTTGTTGAAAAACACGGGCAACCACATTGGGTTGCCCCTACGAGACGCGCTGTTGTAGGGGCGACCCAATGGGGTCGCACGCTGATTCAAACCCTTTTTCAACAGATTCCCCTTGGGCGTTCGTGCGCTGGGCGTAAGAGGGCGGAAATTGCTCTTCATGTTAGGGCGCGGGCGTCGCTGTGGCGGGCAGGACGAAACGGATGCTCTCTAGGATCGTTTCCAGTTCCGGGCGGGCGCTATCGACGGCTTCAATCGGGTCGCTATAAACGTAGAAAATGAAATTGAGGTCAAACTGGCGTACCCCCGCAAACCACCCGCGCGTATCGGGCAGCTCTGGGCAATCGACCGCCGCAAATTGGGTGCCGACGGCGCTCAGCCCGCCGACATTGTAGGTTTGGCGTAGGTCGGTGCCGACATTGCAGCCTTCCTCGACGATTGCCAAGCGTAATAAGCGCGTGCCGTCCGTGTAGAGATCGGGTTGGACAGGTTGCCCGCTGAGGGCGTCTCTGGCGGAGGCGATCACGAGGTTGGGGATGCCCCACAACAAAACAATCGTGCCTGTGCCGCCCGTGACGGGGCCGGTATAAACGGTAAAGGGGACATTGCGAATGGCGTCCACATCTTGTAAGACG
>Ga0209591_10005074_pt1 | contig 14771 bp, 11 predicted proteins | sample MAT01_FD_187207 | JGI IMG/M metagenome (GOLD analysis project Ga0209591, IMG submission 187207) | Freshwater microbial communities from Lake Fryxell liftoff mats and glacier meltwater in Antarctica - MAT-01 (SPAdes) (version 2) | ecosystem: Environmental > Aquatic > Freshwater > Ice > Liftoff... | reverse complement strand
TTTTTAGCGTGGAGAAACTGATTCCAATCAACGGGTGAGTTCGACAAAAAAGATCGGCTGGTCTGTGGGAATCGTTAATACGCCTCCGGTTACGCGCCCCCGTCCAATCTCCTGGAAATGCCAGTCCCGAAAGACATACGTCATGCCATCGAGAGCGGGAGATGAGATTTTTGCGCCAACTCTCGACACCAGCACAGGCAAACCTCCCGCAATCGTCTTTTTCTGGACCGTATCAACGGTGAAGCCTGTATTAAAGCTCGTGCTCACGAGAGAAAGCGCGGCGTTTTTCGTCGTCTCAAGCGGTTTGCCATCCAGGGTATATAGTCCAAAAGCTATGTATTTTCCCTGCTCATCAACGGGATCGAAACTTCCAGGAGGATTGACAATAGTCACATCAGAAAGAGTGACTCCGTTGGTGAAGCGCACCGACTGACCGTAGTTTCCCAGAAGACCGGCGAAGGCGGAAACCGCCGGGGCGTCGAACATCACGAAGCCCTTTTTCCAATCGAACATAATTTCCGGGGTCGGCGTGTAGGGATTGTGGGTATGACGTTCCGTGACCTTGACAACCGGACCGATAACTTCGTCGTCCTCGCGCGTAGGGTCTATTTTCAGGCGCAACCCGTATTGATATACGGTCTGCAGCATATCCATGCCTGACATGCCGTAAGATCCGGCATAGTCCATCGACGCCGGATCGAATAAACTCTTTCGACCGAAGATGAATTGGGTTGGGTTGGGCGCCGGGGCCAGCAGGCCGTCCCGAAAGACATACGCCGCCATTCGCATCATGGCATTCTGCACCTCATCATAGGTGTAATGATATCCTTGCGGGTGTGCACCGGTGGAAATGTCCATCGGCCGGTCATAGGGCCGTTCGGTGCTGCCGGAATTCGCCGGGGCTTGAAAGTAGTGCCAGCATATAATGTCCCAGTCCTGAATGGCCGCCAGCGCGGCAACCCGGAAGGGAAAGTCGGCGCGGTATTTCGCCGCCTGTTGAATTTGGATCTCATAGGCGAAATAGGGCTTTCCTTGCACGCGATTGTGTTCCAGCCAGGGGACGCCTTGCGCAATTCCCGGTGGTTTCAGCAGCCAGTTATTCCATGGACCGTCATTCGGTTCCTGGCGTTCCGCATCGATGGTTTTTTGCAGCTTGGCAAGCGGCGTGGAAGCCTCGGCGATGACTTTGGGGTCCACAACTCTCCCGATGCCGTTGACATAGGCGTTGTGAGTCACTGCATCCGCGTTCTGATGAAGAAACTGGGACTGAATTTCGTAACCGATGCCGGTGTCATACACCATGGGAGAGAGTTGGGTGCTGCGGCCCAGGGCTTTGATGGCCGCGGCCTCGCGCGCTTTGTGCTCCATCTGAAGCTGAAGGAAAAACTCGATGACATCTGCGCCGCGCTGGGGCTCAAAGTCCTCCCGCGAGTACTTTTGGCTGAGGGTTTTTAGGGCATCTTGCGCCTGTTGGCTGGCGTCGTTGATGCTTGCCGCACTGGAACTTGCCCCGGCCATTGGAGCCAGCAAAATGGTGCCTTTGATAAGGCTCTCGCCAGGCAGCAATTGTTTCCAAGCCGTTGCGAGCGACGCCTCGGCAGGATACTTTTTCTTTAGAAAATCGTTCCATTTTGCGATAAGCTGATTGCGAAAAAAGTCTGGGAGTCGCTGCCAGTTGCCGCGAACCATCTTGGACATCCACCATTCTTCGTTGGAAAGCTCCCAGACGATAAAAACCGGATCGTCGCAATACCTCAGTCCGGTATACTGGTTCATGTGCGTGGCGATCGCTTTCATTCTTTCGATGCCGATCGCCTGCAATCGCGGATCCCAGATTCTGGCAAGGTTGTTCCGAATGTCGACTCGTCCGTTCTTGGAAGCGGCAATAGCGTCCACCACTCCAGCCGTCCAAGCTTCCGCCGTGACGGGCTCGTTGAGAATGGAGACATCTTCCGGCTTAACCTCACCGGCCCGATTCATACCAGCGAACCAGATTCTCATCCCCTTTTCTTTCATTCGAGAAATGAAGTAATCCACGATGTCCGCTCTGGAGCCGTCGCCCTTTACGTAATCAGTCGAGGGAAACGCGTGCCACATCCGATTCAGATTGAACCCCAGATCCTCCATTCGTTGCACGATGGCATCAGCATCCCCCCGCGCCGCCGCCGCCTTCTTTATGATTTCGGATGGTGAATCTCCCGGCTTGCTATCGGAAAAGGTGGGCACCCCGCCGATCAATCCCCAATAGCGGACACGCTTGCCCTCGCTCACCAGTGTTCCTTCGGGGGATACGGTTACATAGTCTGAGTCTGGCGGGAGATCGGGAGGCTTCCCCACTGCCGACGAAATTGTAACAATCCCGATCGCAGCAATAAGGATGTAAAAAAACATGGTTGCAAGCGGCTCAGGATTGATTTTTCGGATCGAGCATGGCGACCGTCGTGCACCTGTTTCTCTTTGCGCCAGAGCAATTCGGACAGAAAAACCATTGACGAGCGCGCGACGCGGGGCGATGCAACCAAGAATTCGGGCGGAGTTCATTAAAAGAAACGTTGTCTGAGTTTTTCATTCCCGGTAAGCCAGAAAAACGCTATACAATAAAGCTGCGAACCCTTTGATATCCCCATGCCAAAAAAACACCAATGTGGACTCCGGGATATAGCCGCTCGTCTGAACCTTTCGGCCATGACGGTCTCCCTCAGTTTGCGCGATCGTCCGTCGATTCCGGAGGCCACGCGGGAGCGGGTCAAGAAGGTTGCCACGGAGATGGGATACCGGCCCAAGGCACTTCTCGGAGCGATGTTGGCGGATGTTCGCAGGGGAGGCAGCGAGAGCACGGTTTTTGCGTGGATCGACATCTTGGGGCCAAGCCAATTCCATGCCCCATGGTTTCGCGGCTACCTTGAGGGGGCGACGGCAAAAGCCGAGGAGTTGGGGATTCGGCTGGATGTCTTTTCTCTCAGAGAGAGGATGCGAACGCGGAGGCTGGGACACATCCTTAAGGCCCGGGGAATCCTCGGGGTGATCGTGGGTCCCGGGGGAGGGCGTCAACATCTCAACATGGAGTGGGACGGCTTTTCCTGCCTTGCGGTCGGGAGATCGCTCTGGCGGCCCGATCTCCACCGCGTGGTCACGGACGATTTTCAGAACATGGGGATCGCTCTGAGGCAAATGGTTCACCAGGGATACCGACGGATTGGCCTGTATCTATCGCCTTTTGTGGATCGCGAGACCCAGTTTAACTACAGCAGCCGGTTCCTCAAATTTCAGGAGACGCTTCCGAAATACCGTCAGGTGCCGATTCTTTATGAACACCGCATTCCGGGGCAAACCCATGATCCGTATTTTCAGCAATGGCTGCACCGATGGAAACCGGATGCCCTCCTCTGTCACACCAAAGAATGCGAGGCTTGGCTCCAAGAGGGTGGCCTGGAAGTTCCCGGCGACATCGGACTTGCCCACCTCATGCTTAGCGAGCATGTGGCGGATTGGTCGGGGATTGATCAAGCGCATTATCATCTCGGCGAAATGGCGATCATCCGGCTGCTCTCCCTTGTCTCAGCCCGGGACACCGGCATCCCTGCGACTCCAACGTCGATTTCGAGTCAGGGAAAATGGGTCATCAGCAGAACATTGGGGCGAAAGCACCCAGCGTCAAAATCGAGTCCCGAAGTCAAACCTCGCAAGAAAGCGGCGCCCCGGTCTCGATAAGCAACAGCCCGGGAAACTCGGCTTCGAGCACGATCTCGGTGCCGGACGGAGTTCGCTCCAACGCTGTGGATATTTCCGATTGGAGAGCGTCCTGCGACCGGAGCAGATCTGTTTCCTGTCGGGAAAGATAGTCGGGAGATCCGAGGCTTTTCCATCGCGCGGGAGCATTGTTGTGAGACGAATCCAAGCGCGTGATTCTGCATTGGGTGGTATGCTCTGGAACACCCACCCGCAGGCGGTGTTTGTGCGGCAGAGTAACCTCGGTACCCGGATCGTGGGAAAAAACCAGGATTTGGGAGCACTCAGACGACTGTGTTGCGATGGCTCCGGTGCATTCTGTTTCGGTGAGGTCCAGGCGGCAGGGAATGCGCGAGGCACCGAGTTTTCCCAGGAGTTGGTGAGCAATCCAGCTCGGCTTGCGAAGCCCCTGAAGGCTCATCATCCCGTAGTGGCCCTCAAACGCCTGCCTTGTATAGCCGACCTGATCGTAGATATCCGACAGGCACCAATAGGCGAACTGGTCCGCCTCCTGTGAAACCTCCGCCATCGTCATCACCAGCCAGGCCGCTTCGTTGGCGGATTCGCGCGCCGGATCGGTCGGGTGCCATGTGCGGCCCCATTCGTTCCAATGAATTTCCCCCGCAAACCCCATTTCCCTGGCAAGCAGCCGTGTGCCCCGGATCACCCGCGACGCAAAATGCGGAGAGGTATTGGTCCGGTCTTCCTGAGGTCCATCAAATGGCGACAGCGCACCGGACTCGCTGTCGTTGTTGTAAATGTGTGTGATCAAATAGTCCGGCGGACACCTGTGCGCGGAGGTCCACTCCAGGAATTCCGGCAACCACTCCGCGCGGGCAGTGGACGGACCTCCTACCCTTAATTCGGAATCGACCGACTTAATCGCATCAAACGTGATTCGCCAAAGCTCGAAAAATTCCTCGCGGGATCCGTCAAAGAACCCCGCGAGGTTCGGCTCATTCCAAACCTCAAAATACCATCCGCGCACACACTCCAAGCCATAACGCCAGACAGCATGACGCACCGCCTCGGAGACGGCATTCGCCCAGACCCGATGGTCCACCGGCGGGCCAACCCGGCTTTTCGTCGAAAAGGTCGTGAGGCCTCCTCTCGCCCATGCCGACGGGGTGAACGTGGTTGTGAACATGGGCGAAATTCCCAGATCGCACAACGAGTCCATCACGTAATCGATGATTTGAAAATTGAACTGGTTTGTTTTGCTCCGGCTGGCCCAGTCCGAGGGAGGGCTGCTGAAGAATCGCATTTCATCGCAGAGCATTCCCACCGCCCGCACATGCCGCGCTCCGAGCTCGGCGACCGCCGCCGCCAGCGCCTCCTGGGTGTCCCGCCGCACCATCCACCGGAACTGGTCGATATTGACAACGCCTTCCCATGTGTGGCGAAGGGGCTCGGGTGCTTGCTTCCATTCCGGAAAAAATTCAATGACAGGAGGCGGCATACGTTGTTGTGGTGGACGGGCCCCGGGCAAACAGGCACGGTTTTGCATTGTTAGAACGGAAAAACGGCGGCCAGGACAAGGCTGATTGAGAGTTTCGTTTACTTTACCATAAAATGACGACGACCAGGCATACCGTTGTCGCAATTGGTTTTGAAGGCGTCCGGAGACCCGGTGGCATAGCGGGTGGGCCAGCCGGCTTTTCAGTAAACCGGAGAAACTTCCGCAACATTCTTGAAAACAGAGCTCTTTCCGCAAAGCTGCTACAAGCTTCGATGCGGCATCTTGCGCACCCCTCTTCCATGCCGACCAATGTGGTGAAACGACTTGCCGCAGGGACAGACACCCGTCCCTGACCCACCTCACATTTTTCCATGAATCCCATTCAGAAATTTCTCCAGAATATCGGAGTCCTTGACCGGGCACGGCTTGCGGCGGGCACAGCTCCGTCTGATGCCGAAGTGAAGACATGGCGCTGCGGCACACTCACCTACACGAAGATGGGGCTCGTCACGCTTTTTGCGTTCATGATCCGGGGCGATTTTGCCAACGTGAGGATGAATGCCGTTATCCCGCATCACCACCTTCAGCAACTGTGTGGCAATGGTCGCTAACCTTGCCTTCGACATGCGCATGCATCCCAAGTCGCGGTTCACACAATTCTGTTCCGCCCAGACCCTGCTGCGGAGTGGCTGCACGATATTTGCGGGGGTGCTGGGGGGACTGTATTTTGACAGCCTCAGGGGGTTTTTCGCCGACGCAGATTTCGCCTATCGGCTCTCCTTTGTCTGGACCTCCTTCTGGGGCCTCATCTCGATCTGGTTCATTTGCAGCCTCTACCATCAATGGCGGGCACTCGGCGGGGACCTTCATTCTCATGTTCCGGTGCCGTGGTCACAGACCGGCTACGAGGAGCAGGAACATTCACCCTTCGTCGGCCCCCAGACCAAGTGGATCAACCGAAGAATGGCAATCCTTCACGCAGCCATGCTTCTTTCGGTTCTTTACTTGCTCCCGCTGATGTATTGGCTTCGCCAGGCACGATGGAGTGTCGATCATTTCTGGCATCTCACCGCAATCCTGCCCGCCGCGATCGCTATCTACCTTTGTTGGGTTGGGATCGAACGGGCGATACGGGCTGCTATGCGCCGGGACAAAGCCGGGGAACTTCTCGGGAGCGGCATTCCCCGTCACGGCCTCTTGCTTTTCAAATCCGGTGCGCTTCTTCTTCTCCTCGTCGTCTGGATCGGCATCACTCTCGTTGGCATTCACGACAGACTCGAAGGCGGAATGATTGTGTTGGGAAACGGAAATATTGTCACAAATATCGCCTTCATCCTGGCTGTCCTCGTCTTCGCCACATGGAGCGCGAACATCCTCAGATGCTTGCCTAAAATGGGCACGAAAACCCGCCTGACCGCCTTAATTCCACGGCTCCGGGTGGCTGTGCCATCTGTTGTTCTTAGCACAATACCATTATGAATTATTCCACAATCACCGCACTTGGCCGTAGCCGGGTATTTTTTCAAGCGCTTGCGGCTGCTGCGGCGCTGGCGGTCACTGGCGGGTTGCGCGCGGCACCGGAGGCGGTGCTCGAAAACCCGGCGTTGCGCGTGCGGGTTTACCTTCCGGATTCCGCCGAAGGCTATTACCGCGGGCCGAGATTCGACTGGTCGGGGATGGTGCATTCGGTCGAAACCGGGGGGCACACGATCTTCGGCGAGTGGAAGGCGGCGCGCGATCCGGCGGCCACCGACAACGTGGTCGGAACGGCCGGGGAATTCGGAATGGATTCCCCGCTCGGCTACGACGAGTCGGGGCCCGGGGGGGACTTCTTCAAGATCGGCGTCGGTCGGCTGATCCGCCCGGATAACGAGCCCTACCGGTTCAACAGGAACTACAAAATCGTGGAGCCCCTGCCCTGGCGGGTTGACCGGACTGAGCACTCCATCACCTTCTCCCAAACGCTTCCCGCGACATCCGGCTGGGGTTACGAGTATTCCAAGGAGATCGAGCTTGCGCCCGATAAACAGGAATTCGTCATCCGATACCGGCTCAAAAACACCGGAACAAAGCCCATCGACACGACTTACTACTGCCACAACTTCGTGGTGTTTGACGGGAAGCCCCTCGCGCCCGGAACCCGCGTCGTCACGGCTTTCAAGCCCGATGGCCTGCCCACGATCAAGGATATTGCGTCGATCACCGCGGCCGGCATCGAACTCGTCAAACCGCTCCCCGAAGGCGACTCGCTCTGGAGGGAGTTTGGCGGGAGGACCTTCACAGCCGCCGACAACGACACCGCCATCCAGGGGCCTGGCACAACAGTCCGCATTACCGGCGACACGGCACCGGAAAAAATGGTCTTCTACGCCATCGGGAAGGCGATCTGCATCGAACCCGTCATCCGCATCAAGCTTGCCCCCGGCGAAGTCGGGACGTGGTCCGACCGCTACCGGTTCGCAGACGGGGAGAAGTGAAAATATCGCTTACTCTGTATCCGTTGTTGTAATATTTGAACTACACAAAATCCAAGCTCACACCCGCACTCAAATGATGAACCGCGTCTCCACTTCCGGTTTAGACTGAGGAATTTTGTCTAGCATCCAGCTTTTTGAGCGTAATCTGGGGACGACGTGAGTAAGCAGCTGAGAACTGATGCCGGGGAAGATGTGGTGTTTGAGCCTGCGCGCGAGGTGCCTGTGGTCTGGGAGGGCGACCTCTGCGTCATTGGGGGCTCCTGCACCGGAGTCTTCGCCGCCGTGCGGGCCGCTCGCCTGGGATTGCGGGTGGCGGTGGTGGAAAACCACACGATTTTTGGCGGGATGGCTACGGCGGCGAGAGTGAATGAGTGGCACTCGACCTATGATGTGGCGAATGAGAACCAGATCATCGCCGGGCTTACGAGGGAAGTGGTCGAGCGTTTGAGCAAACGGGAGGCCGTGATCGAGAGGGCCAGGCACGAGAGAACCCAATATGTCCTTGATCCGGCGGCACTGGCTCTGGAACTCGATGGGCTGATTCGCGAGAACGGGGTGCGTCCATTCCTGGCGGCGCGTTGCGTTGGCGGAGTTCGCGAAGGGGGCGTCGTGCGGGCCGCATTCCTTGAGGACAAATCGGGGCGTCGGGCTCTGCGGGCGCGATACTTTATTGACGCGTCGGGCGATGGCGACCTCCTCCGTCGCGTGGGATTTGAAGCCTACCAAAACGAAAAACTCCAGCCCGTGAATCTTCAGGCTGTGGTCGCGGGTTTCCCCGGATTTTCGGGCGAGGAACTCACCAACCTGATCCAGCATAACGCCGAAAAATTCGGATACCCGATCGCGAATTCCAAGCCCTGGGCGGCATGCCTGCCCGGAATGCCGGATCTACGGAATGTCTTTGGTCCCCGGCTCAACGGGGTGGATGCCTCCGATGCCGACCAACTCACCGGAGCCCTGATGGCCTCTCGCCGGTGCTTTCGGGATTTTGCCGACATGGTGAAATCGGTGAACGGCAGCAATCTTCGAGTCGTTGCGTGGGCTCAGGCGTTGGGAGTGCGGGAGACATGGCACGCCCGTTGCCGACATCAGCTCACGGGACGGGATTTATTGGAAGGCGTGGAGTTCCCGGATTCCATCGCGTGCGGCAAGTATCCGATAGATATCCATTCCGAGACGGGAACATCGTTGAGATATCTCGACGGGCGGGAGGAATCGATCGCGCCAGATGGGTCGGGTGTGTGGTCCCGCTGGCGGGAGGACGCGCTTTCACCGGCCTGCTACCACGTTCCGTATCGATCGTTGGTGCCTCGTGATGCGGAGAACCTTCTGGTCGCGGGGCGCCTGCTCGATGCGGATCGTGAGGCGTTTGGCGGAGTGCGCGTGATGGTGAACTGCAACCAAATGGGGGAGGCGGCCGGGGTCGCGAGCGCCTTGGCACTGCGGGACGGGCATTCCGTTGCCGATGTGGATGCTGCTGAGCTCAGGGAGGCTCTGGTTGCCGGAGGGTCGGCACCAACGCTGGTTCTCCGATCCCCATGAGTGACTTCACGCTGATCTGGTTTTCGCTGCGGAACTGCAATCTGAGCTGGTGGCGGCTGGCTCGGAAAAATCGTTGGTGGCGGATCAGGGAATGCCGCTGGTCCCCGGTCGTTTTTTAGGATCGCAACCATGAAAAACCTTGAAGTCCGTTAAGGACGATTTATTCATAAAAGAACATTAAACCAAATTCTCCCTTTTACTATCATGCCCGCAGCCGCTGTTAACTTGAACGCGATTTTTCCTCCGGGTGAGAAACGGCATGAAATTCGCCTTGCAAACGGATTAACTTTTGTGGCGCGGGCAGAGGGGGGATGTTTCCTTGGCTTAAGCGAGGTCTCCCGCCATGGAGTTCGCTGGAGATCGGCGAGGGAGTGTGTTTTTCCCCAAATCGCCACACCCGACGGGTTGGAGATTGTGAGCTACCATCTGGAGCGGATGGAGGTGACGCCGGATTTGGTGCGCATTGTGACGCGCCCGGTTTTTCGGGTCATGCATCGCATGGAGTGGATGGAGCACTCGATGCACTGCCGGATCAATACGGGATCTTGGACCGAGCCGGGATATCCGCCGGTCGAGGGCACGCTGGAATGGGTGATTCGCCCCGCTTCGGAGATGCTTGATGGCGTCGCGTATGAGGGATTTGCCAGCCATTACCGGTATGATGTTCCCGGCCATCCGATTTATCAGATCGAAGAGAAGGCGACGTGGGAAATCAACGGTCAAGCGGAGGGGAATACCTTCATCATGCGGGGAGGGTTTGATCAACCCGTGGCGCGGTTGGAAAAAGGCAAAGCCTACCAAACGGGATGGGCTCTTCCGGGAGCGGCGAACCCGCATGTTTTCCAGCATTTGCCGCTCTACGCGCAACTCCAGGGATTCACGTTCCAGCATGATGGACGTCAGGCTCTCGTGACCAAACATGGCAGGCCATCCCATGTCCGCAGCCTCTTCTGCAAGGCGGCGAATGACGATCTCTTTTTGCACTTCAATCAATACTGTTTCGACCTCACCGATTCTGTGGAAACCCCGGAGCGGATCGTGCTTTCGGCACCGCTGCCCGGTGGCAGGGGGCATGAGATTCTCAATCATTTTCTGGGGGTGAGAGATCAGATACATGCAGAGATTCGTGCGCACTACGGGGTTCGCCACGACAAAGCGCGACCAAGCGCCCATGTCGAGACCTGGAAAATCGCCCGCATGGAAAACCTGCCCCGGATCTTCGAACAGTTGCACGAGTGGGGAATCCGCCGCACCTTCCTGATGCCTCTTTGGCGCAGCAACGAGACGGACATTCTTCCCCGGTTCTCTCACGACCGGGAAAAGTTCGGCTCGATGGGAAACATGTGCTGCCCGCTGGAACTTGAGATTGCCGATTGCTATGGTGGCTGGGAAGGTTTGAAGCAGGCACTCGCGCCGGCGCGGGGATCGGGTCTTGAGGTTTACCTCTGGTTTGGATCGCACTTCTCTTCCTTTTCGCCCCTGGCTCAAAAAATTCCCGATCTCTTCGCCCGCGATCAAACCGGCCAAAACCACCGCAATAATTACGGACATGTTCTTTTCGCGGTGAACCAGAACAGCCGGGCTTACCGGGAGTATCTCTTTGACCGTTTCCGCCTGGCCGTTGATTGTGGAATCAAGGGGGTTTTTCGGGACAGTCACTTCAACATGGCGGCCGATACGCTCAACTTCCTCCAATCGCCTTATTCCAGCAAGGCCGCGCGCACGGTCACGGCTGATAAAGTGGGCTTTCTGGACGGAGGTTCAGAAACGAACAAACCGTCGATCTCCTCCATGCATGAGGCCGAAGTCGGGATTCAACGAGTTTTCCAACAGGAACTCGGGTTGCTCTATTACGTCGAGTCCGGCGGACTCTTGGGAACGCCCATGTGCGGGACCGATTACGAACTTGTGCGTCACCATGAGTGGCTTTTTTCGGATATGGAGACCGAGATGAACATCCAAAAAGTCAAGGCTGCCGGGGATACGGCCTTCGAGGCTTACTTTCGGGCACTCTCCGTTCGTTTGTTCTACAAACCCGCCATCGAGATCAACGAATGGCCAGGTGCTGACTCCGTGTCCGCTTGGTGGGAGCCTAACACCATGGCACCCTTGCTCAAGGCCTACTCCACCGTGGAGCCCTTGATGGAATCGATGCGGCTACTTGCCGATGAAAACGGAGTGATCTGGTCGTCTCCGCAGGGCTCGGTTGTTTTTTCCTACAAGACCTTCACCTTTTCGGTTCCCATGGACTCTGACCTGCAGGAGGCTCTACCCGGCGGTTTGCGTGGGGATCGTCTGCAGGGGAATTCCTGGCTGGAACCTTTCCGAATCTACACCCTCTCGCCCACCAGGCTGAAATCCAGGAGAACAATCCCTGCCCTCGGCACCCCGGCGCTCAGCGCGTAAGAATTCTGGCCCCTTGGGGGCTTTTGGGCACGAGACTTCCGTCCATTCAGGCAACCGTGTTTCTTCGTTGTCAGGTGAGGCTAGTCAAAGCACGATGTGCAATGAAAAGCAAAAAAAGACCGTGAGGACTTACCGGAACCAAACTCGCAGGATTGTGCAAGCGAGGGCTTGCTTCCGCGCTTGACGGAATCGTCAGTCTCAGCGGCCACTCAAACTTATAAGGAGCTTTAAATAAGCTATTTATAAATATTCAACCCTGCCCCTGGTCTGGCAACCCCTATCCCATGCGCCACGCGGAATGCGGCTTGGCTGCGGTAAACACAATGTATCTCAAAATATTTTAGCAAGGGCGTCCTTTTCCGCTTGCTATGTTCTATTTCGTCTTTTAAATTCCCGTCATGGGTTCCCCCACCTTTCATGCTGCGTCTTCTCGACGCACAGCCTTTTCCCTGATCGAGATGCTCACGGTCATGGCGATCATTGTGATGATGGCATCGATTACGGCACCGGTGACCCGTTTTTTCAGTGCCTCCAGTGAGAAGTCGATGAGCGACTTGGCGACACTTTTTGAGATGGCGCGCGCGGAGGCGATGGCGAGAAGCACGTATGTCTGGATGGGCCTCGACGTCACGCAGGGAGAATCGACCGATGCCTATCGCACCTACACGGCCGTCTTCGCTTCTCAGGACGGAACGGCGGATTCCTCTGCCTCCAACGTGAGACAGATTAGCAAAACGCAGTACTACCCGAACATTCGCCTTGCCGCGCCAACCAGCGGTGGCAGTCCCGACCTCTTCAATCTGAAGCCGGATCGCCAGACCACGCTGGAATTTCGCTCGGTCGGACAGTCCCCTCGAAATTTCAAAAACGTGATACAGATCAACCCGAGCGGCGAGATCAGTCTGCCGCCGGAAGCGGCCGGCGAGAATCCCGTGGACGTCGCTGTGGCGAGATCGATTAATCTGAAACTCCTGCCGAATCGGGGTTCGAGAGATGCGGAGGAACTCTCCAGTCAACTCCGAATCTCGACGCTGACGGGAAATGTTCAGTTGATTCGACGGTGATGAATGCAGATCGCACTGGAGGATTTTCCCTCATTGAGGTGACGATTGCGCTGGGGATCGTGGCCTTTGTGGTGGTGGCGGTGCTGGGCATGATGCCCTTGGGACTTTCAACCCATCGGGAGTCGAAAGAATCCCAGGCGGCTACCCTTGTGCTGAGTTCCCTGGCTTCGCGATTGCGTCAGGCCGCCCAGTCCGACGATCCGGGACAGGTCATGCCGGAGATTAGTTTTCCGGCGTCCGGAGCCTCTGGCGTGGTGGATGTTTTCGTTGACCGTATTGACCAAGCCCTGACCCCGAGTGCCACCTCCACAAGTGTTTACCGCGCCCGGATCGATCTGAAAATGCCCTCGAATCAAAACCAAACCTACGGTGTGGGATTTGTGCAGGTGAGTTGGCCGGCGGCGTCCACCAACGCGCCAGTGATGGGATCGGTGGAGGCGTCCATCGCGTTGCCACCGAGGAGAACCCCATGACCGGGCAATCGCATGGGGATAGCCCCCGGAGAGGCGGCTTTACGCTGATTGAGCTCATGGTCTCCATCGTGATCCTGGTCCTTATCGTTCTCATCATGACGACGGTCGTGGACGTCGCTTCCAAAACATCGGTTACGGCTGGAAAAGCGATGGATTTGGAGAGCGAGGTGCGACTTGTGTTTGACCGGTTGGCGCAGGACCTCGGACAGGCGGTCGCCCGTCCGGATGTGGACTGGAACCTTAAAAAAAATCCCGGAGCGAGTGATGAGATCGGCTTTTGGGCCCAGACTCGTGGCTATGCGGGAAATCGCACGCTTTCCTCGGTCAACTTTCGAGTCGGCGCTGGCACAAATGGCCTGCCCGAGTTGAACCGTGCCGCGAAGGGGTTGGGTTGGGACGATATGGTGCTCGGCGTCGAGCCGGATCCCGGCAATCCGAAGACCCTGCCACAGCCCGGCCCGGATGACTACCAACTCCTGGGCGATCAGGTGTTCCGCATGGAAACGTGCAATTTGTTGGAAGACGGATCGCTTTCCACCACTTACTACAATCCGTCGCTGAAAAACAGCTTGATAGCCTCACGAAAGCCGCTGGTCTCCGATGATAGTGCCGCAGGGTACAAGGTGGGATCGTGGTGGACCTTCAACCAGACGCACTTTGTCTGTAAGGATGCCACCGCCGGCCGGGCTGTCTGGGAAAAACTTGCTCCGGTGCAAAATGTGCGGGCCTTGGTGGTCGGCCTGGCCGTGCTGGATCGCAGAACCCGCATCCTCCTCACGAAACCCCAGATGGATGATTTGGCAGGCCGGCTTGCGGATGCTGTGGATGGACAAGATATCCTGACAGCATGGAAGCCGGTGTCGGCCAATCCGGCTGCGCTGAATTCCATTCACCCGCTGGCCAGCCAGACGGTGCGCTTTTACCAGCGGTATTTTCCCCTGCCATGAACAACTACCGCAAAACCTTTGCGCCGACGCAGGGAATGGCTCTCGCCATCGTCTTGCCCCTTCTGGTTTTGCTGGCGTTGGTGGTCACCGTGTTTTTATCGCGCGCAATCCTTGAAAGGAAAATTGCCGCCAGCAGCACCGCGCAGGCCCGCACGGCTCTGCTGGGCCAGAGTGCGCTGGATTGGGTGACGGCCGATGTGCAGGCCGAGATTCGGGCGGGATCCACCGAGGTTATTCCGGGTGTTGGTGTTTTTGAGCCGTCTTCCGCGCAGACCGCTGTGCCCCAGCGGGTGGGGACCTCGACAAACCTCCCCAGCCTGGTCAAGACCAGCAGCCGGAGTGCCCCTCCGTTCGGGGGCGTGGGTTACAATAGCACCGTCACCCCGCAGTGTCGCGCGGTTGCCGCTGGCACAGATGTCGCAGATCTCAACGGCATGAAAATAAATCCCACCCGGTGGAACAAACCGCAGTTGATGAGTTCGACCAATGGCTTTGTTGCGCCGGATTGGATTCTGCTCACGAGGAAGGGGCCGAAGGCCTTCCCGACCTATGACGCCAAGATGGCGAATCGCCGCGATGTCGCCAACGATGACCTCGTGGTCGGACGTTTTGCCTATGCCATTTACGATGTGGGCGGCTTGCTCGACATCAATGTCGCCAGGGCACCTTCGGCC
>Ga0209591_10005071_pt1 | contig 14773 bp, 15 predicted proteins | sample MAT01_FD_187207 | JGI IMG/M metagenome (GOLD analysis project Ga0209591, IMG submission 187207) | Freshwater microbial communities from Lake Fryxell liftoff mats and glacier meltwater in Antarctica - MAT-01 (SPAdes) (version 2) | ecosystem: Environmental > Aquatic > Freshwater > Ice > Liftoff... | reverse complement strand
CAATGATTCCGGTCAGAACGGGATTGATTCCGGACGAAAACGCAATGATTCCGGTCAGAACGGGATTGATTCCGGACGAAAACGCAATGATTCCGGTCAGAACGGGATTGATTCCGGATGTTTTGGATTGATTCCGGACTTTTGCGATGATTCCGGTTCTGGGGTGTGTGGTTTGGCGTCGGAAACAATAATGACATCCAAAGTGTCCCGCCCATGAACACGATTCGCATCAAAATCTGTGGCGTCACGACACCCGAAGACGCCCGCGCCGCGGCCGATGCCGGGGCTGATGCCGTTGGGTTGAACTTCTACCCCAAGTCGCCGCGTTTCGTCGCGCCGTCGCAGGCGGCTGCACTGATTCGCGCCTTGGCGGCCTTTACGGCCCCGGTGGGGGTGTTCGCGGGGATGCCGCTGCGGCAGGTGTGCGCGATTGCGTTTCAACTCGGGCTGCGCGGTGTGCAAACCTACGATGAACAACCGCCAACCGAGGACACGTTCCCATTCGCCCATGTCCCGGCGTTTCGGGTCAAGGACGTAGCGGGGTTGGATGCGATCCGAGTATTCATCGAAACCTCCACCGCTCAGAACCGCCGGCCGGCCGCCGTGCTGATCGATTCGCACGTCGAGGGTCAGATGGGTGGCACGGGCCACCGTGCGCCGTGGGAATTGTTGGTCGGGTTCGATCCGGGTGTGCCAATCATTCTGGCAGGCGGCCTCACTCCGGAGAATGTCGCGGAAGCAATCCGAGTCGTCCGGCCCTGGGGAATCGACGTGGCGAGCGGTGTCGAATCCGCGCCGGGCCGGAAAGACCCGGACAAAGTCGCACGCTTCATTCAAAATGCCAAAGCAACGGATTTGCCCCGGTTGGCCGAATACCATTGAGTCGTTCCCTCTGGGTCTTACAATAGCCACCGTTCACCCTGTGTTTGGGTTTACCCCCGGCAACAATCCCCACGGAACCCCGGTATGAGCGAGGGATACTGGCTCGGCGTCGATCTCGGCGGGACGAAAATCCTGTCCGGACTGTTCGACGACGACCTGCGGTTGCTCGCCCGCTCCAAACAACCCACCTCGGCGGAGGGCGGGCCGGCGGCCGTATTTGGTCGCATTGTGCAGGGCGTGGAAGCCGTGATACGCGAGGCAAATATCGACCAGAGCCTCATCCGCGGAATGGGCATCGGCATCCCTGGGCAGATCGAACTCGGCACGACCCGTGTGAAGTTCGCCCCGAATCTCGACTGGCACGACGTGGACTTAAAACCGCTCATGCCCGCCGCGTGGCAGTGGCCGTTGGTCGTTGAAAACGACGTGCGGATGGGCACCTACGGCGAGTTCGCGCACGGAGCGGCGCGAGGAGCCAGGAACGTACTCGGCGTGTTCGTCGGCACGGGTGTGGGCGGCGGGTTAATCCTGAACGGCGAACTGTTCACGGGGTTTAACGGGAACGCTGGCGAGATTGGCCACCTCATCGTCCACTGGCGGCAGGGGACGGAACTCGAAAGCATCGCGGGCCGCAAGTTCATGATGAAGCGAGCCAAGGAAATTCTCGACGACGCGCCCAAGCGAGTTCGCAAGGAGTGGAAAGGCGTCGATCTGACAGCGGTCCGCAGTTCGCAACTCGCCGAATACTACCAGAAGGACGACCCCGTTGCGGTGCAACTGGTGGACGATGCGGCCCGGGCGCTCGGTGCGGCACTTGGCGGGTTGGTGAACTTCATTAGCCCGGAAGTGATCGTCGTGGGTGGCGGCGTCACCGGCGCACTCGGCGACACATTCATCGAACGAATCTGGGAGATCGCCCAACGCTACGCGCTCCCAGGTGCCGCGGCCGGTATCCGCTGTGTGCCCGCCGACTTGGGCGACGACTCTGGCATCGTGGGATGCGCCGCCTTCGCCAAGGCTCACCCGCCCGCGGTCGTCGGCACGGTGGGCGTGGCTTGAAAAGTGATGAGTAATGAGTGAGTAGTAAGAAGTTGTCGTTTAGCGGAGTCCCCAACGGGGACTACTGCTCACGAGTGCGAGTCCCTGTTGGGACTCCGCTAAACGGTCCGCGCATTACTCAATACTTTCTAAAATATGAATACCGAGTGGCGCACACGTTACGAACTTGCTGTCGAGGCAGCCGGGAAGGCCGGCGACCTTGCCCGAACTTACTACGAGACGACGTTTGCCGTCGAGCACAAAGCGGATAGCAGCCCAGTCACCATCGCGGATAGGCAGGCCGAGGAACTCATTCGCGGTATGGTAGCCAAGGCGTTCCCCGGCGACGGTTTCCTGGGCGAGGAGTTCGGTAATCAAGCCGGCAGCAGCGGCTTCCGTTGGGTGATTGACCCCATTGACGGCACCAAATCGTTCATCCGGCACGTCCCCATTTGGGCCACGCTCATCGGCCTGGAATACAACGGCGAGCAAATCGGCGGCGTTGCGTACATTCCCGTGTTCGACATGATGTATCGGGCACTACGCGGCGACGGAGCGTACATGAACGAGCGCAAGATTCGCGTCTCGGATCGGGCGACACTTGCCGAATCGCTGTTGTGCTATTCGAGCATCAACTGGTTCACCCGCGCGGGCCGCGAGCGGACATTCATCGAACTGGCGAACCGCACCGCCCGGCAACGCGGCTACGGCGATTTCTACGGGTTCGTGCTGGTCGCCGAAGGGGCAGCCGACGTGATGCTCGAACACGGCGTGAATCCGTGGGACATTGCCGCGACGAAAGCCATCATCGAGGAAGCCGGCGGCATGTTCACCGACTGGAACGGCACCCCAACCATTCACCGCCCCGACGTGCTGGCGACTAACGGCAAACTGCACGCCGAAACGCTGGCGATCTTGACTGGGACGGAATAGCCCGTTGCGCGGCTCAAGAAAGCAGTGTTCACCGCAGAGATCGTAGAGTCCACAGAGAAAATCACAGAGAGAGGAGCAGAGATTCTGGCATGTACTCTCGTGTTTTCTCACTGCGTAATCTGGTGCGCCAGGCGAAGCTTGGCAGGTCTTGCAAGCTGAAAGGAGCTTGCCATGTGAGTTGCCCATTCAACATGTAGCTGCGTGAGCGTGCGTCGGAGCAATCCGGGGTACGAAGCCTCACAAGGCGAAGGAGCGAGCCGCAAGCATTGAACCCGATTCGGCCTCGTTACGCTTATGGGAGTGGTCAGCCTGCCAGAGAGGGTGAAGCCAGTGCTATGCACATCTTTGATCTGTGTAACTGGTTGTGGATTGTCGGGTTAGGGCTTTCTTTGCGGTGAATTTGGGGTTCAGATGTAGGCGTTGGATGTTGAGTGGTCTTGTGTCCGCCAAACCAAGCATGGAAGCCACGATGATTCTGCCACCCTCAAAGCGTGCCGGTTGCTCAAAGTCGCACACACCCACCGACTTCGCACGCCAGGTCTTTGATAGTCTTCCACTCGCCCAAGCCTCGCTCTCGCTCTTTGCCTACGGCATTCCCGACTCCTTCCTCGCCGACCTCTTCCAACGACATCGGGGACGCTGCTACGAGGACGTCGTTTCCTTTCCACAACTGGTCAACTGGATCTTCGATGCCCTCATCGAACACCAAGGCTCGGGTCGCCAAGCACACCTGCAACGCCACCGACAACAGAACGACGCCTGCAATGAAGCCTTCTACGGGAAACTTCGCCGTATCCCCGCGCGTCTGAGCGAAGCCTTTCTTCGCGATGTCACTGACCGCTTCACCACACTCTTTCCCAAGGTTGTCGCTCACCGCATTCCCACATCCTTCGACCGCTTGGAAGTCATCATCCTCGACGGCAAGAATCTCAAGAAGGTAGCCAAGCGACTCGTCGAAACCCGAGGCACACCCGGCAAACTTCTGGGAGGAAAATTGCTCGTTGCGTACCGACCTCGCGATGGGCTGGTTCTCGATATGGCTTCCGATCTCGATGGCGAAACCAACGAGGCAAAACTGGTCCCGCATCTGATGCCGCGACTGCATGCCCGTCCCGGTCTTGCGAAACTCGTGGTCGGGGATCGTCTATTCTGTGCCTTGAAGCATTTTAACGAGTTCACCAAGGAAAATGGCCATTTCGTGGTCCGGTACGCTCAGAGATTGTCGTTCGAGCCAGACGCGAATCGCCCTGCTGTCACGACCACGGATGCCTCTAATCGAACGGTAGTCGAACAATGGGGGTGGGCAGGCAAGCCTGCGGAAAAGCTCCGTCGCTACGTCCGGCGTATCACCGTCGAACGCCCAACGGATGAGGCAATCACGATCCTCACCGACCTGCTCGAACCCGAGTTGCATCCGGCGGTTGATCTGTTGGACCTGTACCGAATCCGGTGGAGCATCGAAAGCACGTTCCAAAAGGTGACGGAGATATTCGCGTTGAGTCGTTTCATCGGTTCGACGCCAGAGGCGACGATTTTTCAGGCGTCGATGTGTTTTGTATTGTCGAACGTGGTGCAGGTGCTGCAGGGTTATGTGGTGTCGAAGCAGAAGTTGACCATCGAGGACTTGTCAACGGAACAGTTCTGCAAGGACTGGCACCGTCAATTGGTGGCGTTGAAGGAGTTGGTGAGCGTGCCGATGATCGTGTCGTTGATTCCATCGGATCTGACGGCGGAGAGTCTCGTGGAGTTGTTGGATCAGTTGTTGGGGGAAATGTGGAAACCGGGCTGGGACAAGACCCGCAACAAGTCGCCCTGAGTTCACCAGCACGCCGCGAAACAGAAAGGGGCACACACCTCCGTTCAACGTCGCCTCCAAATACAAAAGTCCAAGGTTGCGACGTGAAACTCAGTTGTACACAGCGTTGGGTTTACCCGGCATCGGGATCGACGCCCAACTCCCGCAACCGCGCCGCCAGGCGATCCGCGCGTTGGCGTTCGGCCTCAGCGCGAGCCGCTTCATCTTCGGCCCGTTGGCGTTCGGCTTCAGCGCGAGCGGCTTCAGTTTCGGCCCGAGCGTCGGCGGTTTCAGCGCGTGCGGCTTCGGTTTCGGCCCGCTGATGTTCGATCTCGCGCAGTCGAGCTTCTTCTGTCACTTGCCGCTCGGCCGCGTTTCGCTCGCCAATGATCTGCGACGGATTGAGAAACCGTTTCTCGTCCGGGCCGAAGATATTGAGGATATTCGGAAAGAACTGGATACGGATGCCCAGGCGAGGGCTGACGAACCCGTTCGTTTCGCGGGTCCGTCGCAGCTTCCCGTCTTCCAGCCAAAAACCTTGGGCGTGGATGGGGAAGTTGGGGAACAGCAGGTAGAACTCCTCGGCTCCGTTCTTCTCGTAGAAATTCATCTTCTTGAGCATGTCGCCCCACTCGTTGCCTGGGGACCAAACCTCGAAGATCACTTGTGGGAAGATGTTGCCTTCTTCCCACACTTTGTAGCTGCCGCGGTAGCCTTTGGGTCGGCCGAACGCGACGTACACGTCCGGAGCGTACCGGATTGTTGCGTCGGTTTTGTCGGTGTAAATCAGGTTATCCCCGGCGACGAACACGTCCGGGTCGTTCTCGAACTGGTGTTCGAGGTTCCATTTGATGGTGGAAATCCACTCGAACTGGAGGGTGTTTTCGGCAATGGGTTCACCATCCGAATCGGGGAACACGGGGCGCACGCGGGACGCAACGGTAATCGGTGCGGCAATCGGTGCGGCAATCGGTGCGGACATGGTCGCTCTCCGTGCGGGCGGTTATTCGTCTTCCTTGGTATCTTTGGTGGGCCTGAGCGGTTTCGCGGGCTTGACGGGTTTTACGGGTTTGGCGGGCTTGGCCGGGCCGGTGGCTGGTCGCAGGGCTGGTCCGGGCGGCGGGGGTGGCGGGCTGGCGGCCAATGCGAGTGAATCGACGCCGCCCGTCCGCACCGTCGCCCGGAGTTTCTTCCGGGCACGGGTTAACAGCGAGCCGATGCTGTTCACGGGTACTTCCGTCTCGGTGCTAATCTCCTCATAACTGCGGCCTTCCAGGTAGTAAAGGCGGACGATCTCGCGTTCCTTGCCCGAAAGCCGCTTCAGTAGTTGTTCCACCTCGTCGAGGCTTTCAACACCCTTGAGCGCGGCTGGGGCGTCGTCCATCTCTTCGGGGGAAAGCCGGTCGCCACCGCGTAATCCGTCCTTGGCGTGTTGCCGGCGGACGAGTTCTTGAATGCAGATGCGGCGGGCCACGACCGTCAGGTAGGTGGCGAAGCTGGCTTCGCCGCGAAACTCCCGCAGGACGCGGAAGTCGCTCGCCACGATTTTCAGCAGCACCTCGGCGGCGAGGTCTTCGAGGTCTTCAGGGGTGAGCCGCACGCTCCGCAGGTGCGCCGTGTAGCCGATGACGTGGTAGATTAAACTGAGGTAGCGGTCAACGAAGTCGTTCCACGACCCTGGGTCGCGGTTAAGGCATCGCTTCAGGAGTGCGCGTTCGAGCGCGGTGAATGGGTTCGGGTCCACGGCCAAGCCCCGGGGTTAGTGCGCGGAAGTGTTGGTGTCATGGTAGTGGGGTGGTTCGGTCCCCTCAATCCGCGTCCCGCGGGTTCCTCTTCCCCCCATCTTACGCACCCCGGCGCGACCGACACAACCGCGCGCGCCGCTTCTCGCAATTCGCTTGCTCCTTAGCCCGGTTCCTGGCATGATAAGCTTCTCACCTGCATTCCGGCTTCAACCTACCCGCGAGGAGCCTTCTTCATGCTCCGCGTTCTCGGCAACTCCAAGACGCTTTGTAACGGCGTCACCCGCCGCGACCTGCTCACTGCCGGGGCGGCGTTCGGCCTGACCCTCGCCAACACGCTGCGGGCCGACGCCGGGCGGACCCCGGAGCGAGCGAAACACGACGCCCATTTCGGTCGGGCCAAGTCGTGTATTCTGCTGTTCCTGTACGGCTCGCCGAGCCAACTGGAATTCGCGGACATGAAGCCGAACGCGCCGGTTGAAGTCCGGGGTGAACTCAAGGGCATCCGCTCCACGCTGCCCGGTTGCGACGTCTGCGAACTGCTGCCGCACACGAGCCGGGTGATGCACGATGTCACCGTGGTGCGGTCGGTCACGCACAAGTACCCTCTTCACGGAGTCGCTTACGCGACCACGGCGGTTCCCGAGATCGATGCGCCGATGGAACTCAGCCCACACGATAGCCGACACTGGCCATTCATCGGCTCCACGGTCGCGCACCTCGAACACCGGGCGAACGCCGCTTCCGCTCGCAAGGCCGTGCCAGACAACATCGCACTACCATTCCCGTTTAGCAGTCAGCGGTCGGGCGAGGTCCACCGGGCCGGGCCGTATCCCGCGTTCCTGGGTCGGCAGTTCTCGCCGCACTTCACGAGCTTCCACGGCAAGGCGACCGCGAAGGCCACCAAGACGCTCGCCCCGAACACCCAGGAGTTCGACGAGCCTTACGTCGGCATCGCGGAGGACGCCTACTTCGCGCTGGGCGGCGAACCCGTCGCGGACCTCACCTTGGACCGCGTGAACGCCCGCAAGTCGCTCCTCGATCAGATGGAAGACGCCCGCCGGTCGCGCGACAAACTGGACACCCACGACCCGTTCCGCGAGATGGCCTACGCGCTCATCGGGTCCGAGAAGGTGCGGCAGGCGCTCGACGTGCGGCGCGAATCCGCCAAGACCCGCGAGGCTTACGGCCACACACTCTTCGGCCAAAGTTGCCTGGCGGCCCGCCGCCTCACGGAAGCGGGTAGCCGATTCGTGACGGTCTTCTGGGACGAATTCGGCCTCGCCGGCTCCGGCTGGGACACGCACTGGGAACACTACCCACGCATGCGGAATGAACTGATGCCGGGGTTTGACCGCGGCTTCGCCGGGCTTATCGCCGACCTCGCCCAGCGCGGCACGCTCGATGAAACACTGGTAATGGTGTTGAGCGAACACGGCCGAACACCGAGGCTCAACAACGCGAAGGGCGGCGGCCGGGATCACTGGTCCCAGGCATATTCCGTGATGCTGGCGGGTGGCGGGGTGGCGCGGGGTCGCGTGATCGGCAAGACGGATAGCATCGGCGGCACGATCGCGGATCGCCCCGTATCGCCCAAAGACTTGCTCGCCACCGCTTACCACTTGCTCGGCTACGACCTCGAAACCACGCTCACCGACCGCACAAACCGCCCCGTGTCGCTGGTACCCACCGGGCAAGTGCTGCGCGATGCACTAATCTAATCTGCCAATACTTCGTCCGCAACCGGGAGAAATGATGCCCAGAACTCTGGCGTTTGCTTTGGCGGTGCTGGGCTAAGTCCGTGCTCGCCTCTCCAGGCCGAGGACGAGGATAAGGTTATTGCGTTGGTTGAGAAACTCGGCGGGAAGGTTACCCGCGACGAGAAGGCACCCGGAAAACCTGTCATCACTGTCAACCTGCGCCAAAAGAAGGTGACGAACGCGGATATGAAGGAACTGGCCGCACTCAAAAGCCTCACCACGCTCAACCTAAACAACACAAGGGTAACGGGCGTGGGGGCCAAGAAACTGGCGGCAATCAAGAATCTCACCACGCTCAACCTGAGCGACTCGCCCGTGACGGATGAGGCGGTGAAGGAACTAGCCACAATCAAAACCCTCACCGTGGGCGGACGATGACGATCTGCTCACGGAGTTGCCCGACAACGCCCGAGCGGTCGAACACTGGCTCTCGCTGCGAGAAGAGTTGCTGCGACTCGGCTTCTACCAAACGAGTCTCACGAACTTCGAGCGGGCTTCCTTCCGCGAACGGCCCGAACGATACCGTTACGAAGAGTGTTCGTTTCGACCCGATCGCTATAACGTGGCCGGTTTCGGTCCATCTGCGACATCCTATTCCGCCACGCAGAACTTCCAGCACGGCATCAAGACGATGAATCCGACCGCCTCGGTCGACTATCTCGCGGCAGTGAAAACCGGGAAACGTGTGTGGAACAAGATGTTTGTGTACCGCCCGCTCGATCAGTTCGTGTTCTGGCTCACCCGCCGATTGGCCGATTTGTACATCGACCGCGGGGTATCCCGAAAGCTGTTCAGCATCGACCCCGCGATCGATTTCGCCGAGGAGTTCGCCGCAATGGCGGACGCTGAACTCGTCGAGATTACCGCAGAAGCAATTCGTCCGACGCCGAAGGGGATGTTCTACGCGGACTCCATTGCTGCACTGTTCGCATCACGGGCAATCCGCGTGAACCGCGACCTCGGTTCCGCCGTGATCGGTGGCGATGTTCCGAAGGAACTCCTCCACGACACCCGCGAGAACGACGCCCGTCCGCACGGAATGGGGTGAAGTTGAGTCTCCAGACCCGCGTGCGGTGTTTGCGCGGGGTTCCTTGTTCCTTCTTCGGACGATATTTGTCTGGACAACTATTGTCCCGACGGCTAGTATCACTTCATGACGTCTTCCGCCAAAACGCGCCCAGCGACCCGGCGATTCGATTCGCTCGAACAGGAAGCCTATCTCGCCCTGTGGCGGACCTATGACCGGCTTCGTGCGATTGAGGATGAGTTGTTCGCGGGCTTCGAGTTAACCGCGCAACAGTACAACTTGCTGCGCCTGTTGCGGGCGGCCGCGCCTGAGCCGTTGCCCACGCTCACGCTCGCCGAACGCCTCGTGTCGCGGGCACCGGACATCACCCGGATGCTCGACAAACTCGAAGAACGCAGCCTGCTCACCCGCACCCGCTCCGTGAAGGATCGGCGTGCCGTGCTTGTCGCCATTACGAGCGAAGGCACCGCACTTCTCGACCGGATCGCGGAACCGCTCGCTGCGTGCCACGCCAAGCAACTCGGTCACATGAACGCGACCGACATCCAGAAGTTGATCTCGCTCCTCAAAGTCGCCCGCACGCCGCACGAACCCGACGGCAGTTCCTGGGGTTGATCCGCACTCCGATTGTAGGCAATTCGCTCCGCGAGTTGCCATTTCTTGGTCTTCGCCCTCACGAGAAGAAATGGTCACTCGCGGAGCGAATGACCGACTTTCCAAACCGCGCTCCAATGAGGTGCAATTCGATGTCTAGCACGAGTACCGATGTTGTTGTGATTGGTGGCGGGCCGTCGGGCAGCACGGCCGCGACGCTCTTGGCCCAGAAGGGCTACTCCGTCGAGCTTTATGAGCGGGACCACTTTCCGCGGTTCCACATCGGCGAGTCGATGATCCCGGACACGTACAACGCCATCGCCCGCACGGGGTTGCTTCAAAAGTTGAAGGGGAGCCAATTCATCAAGAAGTACAGCGTGCAGTTCGTCGACCAGCACGGTCGGCTGTCGGAGCCGTTCTACTTCTGGGACAACAAGCCGCACGAGTCGTCGCAGACCTGGCAAGTTCGCCGCAGTGAGTTCGACAAACTCGCCCTCGACCACGCCCGCGAGAACGGCGTGAAAGTCCACGAGGGAGCGCGGGTTCATGAAGTGCTATTCGAGGGCAAGAAGGCCGTCGGCGTGCGGGTGAAGCCTGAGAACGAACCCGAGCGCGAGGTGCGTTCCAAAGTGGTCATCGACGCCAGCGGGCAAAGCACGCTCATCATCGACAAATTCGGCTTACGCGAATGGGATCCCGCGCTGAAGAAAGCCGCGATCTGGACGTACTGGAAAGGGGCCTTCCGCGACACCGGCAGGGATGAAGGCGCGACTATGGTGATCCAGACGGAAGGCAAGAAAGGCTGGTTCTGGTACATCCCGCTGCACGACGATATTATCTCGGTCGGTATCGTCGCGGATCACGATTACCTTCTCAAGAACCGCGATACCAAGGACTTTGAGGCGATTTACTTCGAGGAGGTCGCCAAGGCTCCCGGCCTGCAACCACGCATCAAGGACGCGACGCGGTGCGACATCTTCCGCGTGCAGAAGGAATACACTTACCGCGCGAAGCAGGCGGCCGGCGACGGGTGGTGCCTCGTCGGTGATGCGTTCGGCTTCCTCGATCCGCTGTACTCGTCCGGCTTGCTGCTCGCAATGACCTCTGGGACGATGGCTGCTGACTGCATCGCCGAAGGCATCGAACGCGGCGACACCTCGGAAGCGCAACTTCGCAAGTGGGAAGCCCCATACATCCAGGGCATGAACCGCATCCGCCGCCTCGTGTGCGAGTTCTACGACGGTCTCAGCTTCGGCCGGTTCATCAAGAAGCATCCGCACTTGAAGGGCCTCGTCACGGATGTGCTGATCGGCGACGTGTTCAAGGACGAAGTCGATGTGCTCTGGCCGCTCATGGACGAACTACGACACGAGCAGGGCCTCGGCGTGTATCAACCGATTGGGGCGTGAGATCAGCTCCGCCGGCACCACGAGCTGGAAGGGCGGCCGGACCATGTGGCCAAGGTGCATCGTGAGTACAGCCCGGCGAACCCGGCGAACTGGTTCGGGAACCGCATGGACGACTGGTCGGCGACCTTGGCGACCGGGCACGCCCACACCCACCTCTTCCGGAAGACGACCCTCCAGTTCGCCCGCATCGGCGAGGACGCGAACCGGGCGGTGGCGGCGGACGCCCGCCTGGGGGAGGCGGTGATGATGGCGAGCTACGTCCGCGAGGGCGACGAGCAGTTGCGGCAGTCGAGCAACCGCACCTACGCCCGGATCGTGGCCGCCCTGCCGCAGAACCTTGCGAGGCGGCTGGGGTACGAGCCGGCCGTGGTGCCCGCCGACCCGGAGGCCGCGATCCGCGAGGCGGTAGCGGCGAGGGACTGGGGGCGGCTGGCCGAGCTGTCGGCCATGCTGAAGGAGAGGCGGCCGGCAGGTTGACGTGGCGAAACGAGTAGAACGCACGAGGCCCGGCGACTCCGATGAGTCGCCGGGCCTCGTGCATTACGGGTCAGGCCAGCCTTGTGAAATCCTGTGAAATCAGTTTGGGGCGGCGAAAGGCGATTTCACAAGCTCGTCGTAACTGCTGGCTCTGTAAGGCTTTCCTAGTACACCCAAGAGGAGTCGAACCTCTAACCTTCGGTTCCGTAGCTTGAAGGTTGACTCGAAAAATACAGGGAAAACAAGCACTCGGTCCTTCCATACGATGCACCAAACGGTACGATTCACACAGGTTTGGTGCATCAATGGTGCAGGAGGGTCGAGTCATGGCACGGCCGGCGAAGCCCTGGTATCGGACACAGACCGCCTGGTGGATGGTGAAGATCAACGGCGTACAGACCAAGCTCGTCCAAGGCCCCGAGGACGAAGAGCACCGGCTGCTCGCCGAGGAGAAGTTCTCCGACCTCCGCAAGCTCCACCGCATCGCCCCACAGGCTACCAACGCCCGCACCGCCGATCTCGTGGAATCCTTCCTGGGTTGGTCGCGGCAGCACCTGTCCGCCGACACGCATCGGGTCAATCGGTACTACGGCCAGCTCTTCGCCGAGCATTGTGGCACAGTCCCCGCACGGGAGATCAAACCGTTCCACGTGACGAAGTGGATCAACACCATGATGGACCCGGCCCGCGTCGAGCGGGAGAAGGCACGGCGGAAGGCCGAACTGGAGGCCGGGACCGTCGAAGCTCGGTATCAGGGAAGGGAGCCGAAGGTGTGGGGGCAGTCCACCGCCCACAACGCCCGCGTCACCGCCTTCCGCGTCTTCTCGTGGGCAAAGGACGAGGGCGTGCTGGCCGAGAACCCGCTCGCCGGGATGAAGCGTCCGAAGCCCGCCCCGCGGCAGCGGGCGATGAGCGAGGTCGAGTTCACCAAGCTCCACGAGAACGCCGGTGGGCCGTTCGCCGACTTCCTCTTCGGCCTGCGGGACACGGGGGCACGGCCGAAGGAACTGCGGGATCTGACGTGGGAGCAGGTGCAGCCCGACCGCTGGGTGCTGGCCAAGCACAAGACGGCGAGGAAGGTGGGCAAGGCCCGCGTCATCATCCTGACGGAAGCGATGCGGGCGATGATGGAGCGGCTGCGGGGGAACGGCCACACCCACGTGTTCCTCAACACCGAGGGCGGGCCGTGGACGATGAATGCGGTGCGGCTCCAGATGCAGCGGCTGCGGGAGAAGCTCGGGCTGGCCGACGACCTGTGCGCTTACCTCGCCCGTCACGGGTTCGGCACGCGGGCGATCCTCAACGGCGTCAACCCGTCCGTCGTCGCCGAGTTGATGGGGCACAACAGCCTTGAGATGGTGTCAAAGGTGTACGTGCACCTGGCCGATGAGCACGCTCACCTGAAGGCGGCCGTCGAGAAGATCAGCCCTTCCACGCCCGTGCCAGCTTCTTCGGGTCCAGTTCGGAAAAGAGCGAAGCCGGTGAACCCGAAGAAGCCGGGGCGGAAGCCGAAGGTGTCGCCTCCCCAGCCGACTTGAGCGTTTCGAGCCACGCCAGGAGATCGACCTCCTTGACCAGGTACTTGCCCCTCGCCCCCTTCTTGGCGGGAACGCGGTAGTGAGTCAGCATTCCCGACCGGCACGCCGCGTAAACGGTCGAGCGGCTGACCAGGTAGTCCGTGGCGATCTGAGCCGGGGAGAGCATGACCGGTGTCACCTCGACTTGGCTCGGTTGCTTGTACCCGAGCGTGGGTTTCTCGCGGCGATGAAGGGCACGCGGCGGGTTCGGGTTAGTCGGCGTGGGCTGAGTACCCATCGGGTACGGCAACATGTCGGTGGCACCCATGAGCCGGAGGAGGCGTCGCAGGTGCTGGAGCCAGTCGTGTACGACGCCAATGCCCTGGGCCAGTGTCAGCGAACCGTCACACAGCCGGGCGGCGAACGCCGCGGACGCGGCGGACCACTCCTCGGCCGTCTGCTGCGTGAGGGCTGTGCGGACCTCCGGCACGCACTCGACGTACTGTACGTGGAGGGCCGGGTACGGCTCCCACACGCACAGGTTCTCCACCCGCATCGGTGGGTCCACGGCCGAAGTAATGGCGTCCAGCTCGGCGTCGTTGAGCCGCAGCCGGGAGGTCTCCCCGAAGACGCCGGCCCAGACGTGATCGCCGAGGGCGGGCATGTGCGTGGTGAACTGCCGCGAGAACCAGCCGGGGAAGTCGAGTGCGTTCCACGCCCCCGGCCGGATGGCCGGCTCGGGCGTGGGCCGCTCCGTCACGCCGTTCAGGTGCTGGCGGATGTTGCCGACGACGTAGTCGCAGAGGTCGCCGTCGAACTCCTGAAGCCGCTCACCAGGCATTGCTTGCTCCCGATCTGAATTGAACCGAACGTGGGATGGTCGCCGGCATGATTGCTCCGTGCCCTGCTCGGATTGTCCATTCAAGTCCACCGGGGCCGATCAGGTCTTGGTCCCGGACTCTGACACTTTCTTCCGCAGCTTGCACCAGCGGGCATAGGCTCGCTGCCACAGCCCCGCGACTTCGCCCTTGTCCGGGATCTCCTCGAACCCGTGTGCCGCCGCGAAGTGCTTGATCCGGGCGAACACCCAGTCGATGTTCGCGTGCGGGTAGCACGGGGCCTTGTCGGCGACCCAACCGGTGATCGAGCGGATCGCGGCGATCGGCGAGTTCGGCTTCCCGTGGGTGGCGGCGAACCTCAACGGTGGGATCTTCAGGGCAGCCCTTTCAACATGGACGTTAGCAACGTAACCAACTGCAAATTCAGTGGTTATGGCACTTGGCGTCTGAGGGCCAAAGCCGAATGCAGCGGTAGCCGAGAGGTGGCATCGAAAATTGCCTTTGTTTTCAGCGGAACCACTTCCCAGCCCATGTTGAAAGGGCTGGCTGTGGAATCTAACCCTTTCAGGGTAAAAACTTAGGCTCCCCGCGATTCTTGTGGGGATTGGATTGTTTTGTGTCAATTTGGGATGTTTAGTGTCAGAGGCTATACGGCAAATCGAAATTTCATAAGTTGATTGAAAACTATCACTTAGGGGGATTCATGGCCGGCAATAACATACCAACTCGCAAATCATATAGTAGCGATCTCCCACTTGAT
>Ga0209591_10005069_pt1 | contig 14783 bp, 11 predicted proteins | sample MAT01_FD_187207 | JGI IMG/M metagenome (GOLD analysis project Ga0209591, IMG submission 187207) | Freshwater microbial communities from Lake Fryxell liftoff mats and glacier meltwater in Antarctica - MAT-01 (SPAdes) (version 2) | ecosystem: Environmental > Aquatic > Freshwater > Ice > Liftoff... | reverse complement strand
GGAGGAATGCGCCCAGATAATCAAAACTTTGTCCCCCAGGTGGCTGAGTGGCCGGGACAAAGCGCTGCGCCATGATCGTGCCAATGATCCCAATCGGCAGGTTGACCAAAAAGATCCAATGCCACGATGCCGCCGAGATTAAGAGCCCGCCTACCAATGGCCCTGTTACCACGCCGAGCGAAACAACCGAACCCAGAATGCCCAGCGCACGGCCCCGTTCTTGCCCGGGGAAGGCTTCGGTGACAATCGCCGCGCCCAGCGCCAACGTCATCGCTCCACCTACACCCTGCAAGACACGAAAACCGATCAGCCAGTAAACGGTGGTCGAAAGTGCACAGAGCACCGAACCCAGCGTAAAGATCACAAAGCCAGCCACAAAGATCGGTTTCTTGCCGCGAATATCCGCCAAGCGACCAATGCCCAACATCAGCGTCGTTAAGGTAAGCAGATAAGCCAGCACTACCCATTGAATAGTGGTAAAGTTGGTCTGCAACTCGCGCACTAAGGTGGGTAGGGTAATGTTGACAATTGAGCCATCGATCGTCGCCAGAAAAATGCTCATGGCGACGGCGGCCATCACATACCACTTGCGGCGATAGTCGATCGCCACTGTTTGCGCAGAATTCATAAACTACACGCTTTCTTTATGGGTAAAATCGTAACGATTCAGCCCGGGCACCCAGAGGGTACCCGCGCCATCCCTGGCGGCCAACGCCGGAGGCCGCCAGGGATGGCGGCGTTCCCGGCTGTAAAACTCATGCCTGAATCGTTACGCAAAATCAATGATTTATCAATAGCCTACTTTACCAAACAAATCGCCCCCGCGTATTGATCGCTGGGTCGGATTGTTCCTGTACAAAGGATCAGGCTACTTGGCCCCACCAACAACTTTTCCGCTTGTCACCCTAGAACTTGACCAAGTAACGAGTAACCAACGAGAACTTAGTTTTGCATGCTTACTAAACCCCAGACATCGTTGATTTGTCAAGAATTTTCTTTGTAAATTAAACTGTAGGGGTCTCCATTTTGTTGTGCTGCCACCTGCCACCTTTCAGGTCAACAAAAACAGAATACTCATCAGCCCAAAGTGTACAAATCCAGTGTTTTTGATAAGGCCCAAACACTGGATTACACTTTGCCCAGATGAGCCAAACAGAAACGAATCTCTATGCACCGACAGCTACGCGTCTTTGCCCTGTTTGCCATCGCCCACATGCTCTCCTACTTTTTCCGCACGGCCAATGCGGCGTTGGCCGGCGATCTCACGCGCGAAATGAATTTAGATGCAAGCCAATTAGGCTTGATGAGCAGTCTTTTTTTCCTGGCCTTTGCGGCGGCGCAAATTCCACTGGGCATTGGGCTAGACTGGATTGGCCCGCGCTGGGTGACGCCTGGCTTAATGCTGTTTGGGGTGGCTGGCAGTTTTCTTTTTGCCAATGCCCATTCGTTTGCAACATTGGCTTTGGGCCGTGTGCTGATCGGTCTGGGCACGGCGGGGATTCTGATGGGCGCGCTCAAGGCTTTTAGTCGCTGGTTTCCGCCTGAGCGATATGCCACCATCTCGGCGTTGATGGTCGGTTTTGGCTCCATGGGCGGTCTGGCGGCGTCGATTCCGCTGGCGCGGCTGAATGCAATCTTTGGGTGGCGCGGCATTTTTCTGGGTGGAGCGATTGCGCTGGCCGTAGTCGCGGCGGCGATTATGTTTTGGGTGCGCAATACACCACCGGGCGAACAGTGGCATACGCCAGACGCGGCTGATGGTTCGGTTGCCGCAATTTTTCGCAACGGGGCTTTCTGGCGCATCGCGCTGCTTAGTTTCTGTATGAATGGTGTCCTCTTAGCGATGCAGGGGTTATGGGCCGGTCCCTATTTCAGTGATATCTATGGTTTCGACAAGATCGCTGCGGGCAACCTGCTCTTTTTGATTGCCATCGGCGCCATGATCGGCTTTGGCGCGTCCGGCTGGTTGGCGGATCGTTTTGGGCTGGCGCGCATCGTCATGGTGGGCGCCGTTTTGCAGATTATTTGTGTGCTCCTCTATGCCCTACGTCCGCCTGTCATTGGGCTGCCGGTGATTAATCTCTTCTTTGGTTTCGGCGGTGGCATCAGCGTGGTGTTGATGCCGCAAGTCCGTCGCCTCTTCCCCAGCGGATTAGTCGGTCGGGCCGTCAGCACGTGCAACCTCTTCTCCTTTGCTGGCATCTTTGCCACGCAATGGGCGATGGGGGTGATTATTAATCTCTCGCCCAAAGATCCCGCCGGCCATTATCCGCCAGCGGCTTACACGCTGGCGCTCCTGATGATTGCCGCCTGTACCTTGGCCGCGCTGCTTGGCTATTGGCCGTTGCTGAAAAAGAAAGAGTAAGCATAGTGCAACATAGCTCCCAGACGATTGAGCAATCGACCTAGCGACCCAGATAAACTATGAATGAGCTGAGTTTACGTGCGGCCCTGGATCCCTTTTACCAACAGATCCAATCAGTTATCCTGAGCAAACAGCATCCGGTGACGAGACTGTTGCCAGCCAGCACGGCTATATTGGCGCATGGCGACTATCGCGATGCCTGGGTGCGGGACAATGTCTACAGCATTTTGGCCGTGTGGGGATTGGCGCTAGCCTATCGCCGGCTGGACAACGATGGCGGGCGCGGCTATGAATTGGCGCAGAGCTGTGTCAAGTTGATGCGCGGCTTGCTCCAGTCGATGATGCGCCAGGCCCACAAAGTTGAGCAGTTTAAACAGAGCCTTGCCTCGTACGATGCCTTACACGCCAAGTACAATACCGAGACCGGCGATACCGTGGTCGAGGATCATGCCTGGGGCCACCTCCAGATTGACGCCACTTCGCTGTATCTGCTGATGCTGGCACAGATGATCGCTTCGGGCCTGGATATTATTTGGACGCTGGATGAGGTCAACTTTGTCCAGAACCTGGTCTACTACATCGAGCGCGCCTATCGCATTCCCGACTATGGCATCTGGGAGCGCGGCGGCAAGATGAACCTAGGCCAGGTGGAACTCAACGCCAGTTCAATTGGCATGGCCAAAGCCGCGCTGGAAGCGTTGACCGGTTTTGATCTGTTTGGACCACGCGGCTCGCAGGCATCGGTCATTCACGTCATTCCCGACAACATCGCCCAGGCCGATATTACGTTGCACGCCATGTTGCCGCGCGAGTCGAGCAGCAAGGAAGTGGATGCGGCACTGCTCAGCATTATCAGCTTTCCGGCCTTTGCGATTCAGGATGAACCACTGGTCGAACTGGTGCGCCATACGATTGTGACGAAGTTGGAAGGGCGCTATGGCCTCAAGCGTTTTCTGCGCGATGGCCACCAGACGTGTTGGAGAATGAACACCGCCTGTACTACGAAACTGAGGAGTTGCGCCAGTTTGAGCACATCGAATCCGAGTGGCCACTCTTTTTTGTCTATTTGTATCTCGACGCCCTCTTCCGCAATGACCGCAACGCGATTACGCGCTATGAACAGAAGTTGGCCGCGCTGTTGGTGGAAGAGGATGGGCAGCCATTGCTGTCCGAACTCTACTTTGTGCCGGCGGATCGAGTCGCGGCGGAACGGGCACGACCCCATAGCCAGGTGCGCCTGCCCAACGCCAACGTTCCCCTAGTCTGGGCGCAGAGTCTCTATTTGTTGGGCCAACTGGTGCGCCACGATCTGCTGCACATTAACGATATTGATCCGTTGCGGCGTTGTGCACGCAAGGCGCGCCGCGAACCGGTGGTGCAGGTGGCGCTGCTGGCCGAAGATGCCGCGCTCCAGGCCGCGTTGGCAGTGCATGGCGTGGCGACCGAAACGCTCCAGGAGTTGGATCCGATCGAAGTCCACTATCCAGAAACCATCGCCGGGGCCTACGAGCAGGTGGGGCGCAACCGTAAACTCAAACTTAGCGGTCGCCCACTGCGCCGTATCAAGAGCTTGACCACCAGCCGTGTCTATCAATTAGCCGGTCGGCGCGTCGCCTGTCTCTCGGCGCTCTTCTTACCGCGCGAGTTCTATCTGGCCTATGACATGCACTTTCTGGACGATCGCTTTCGCAGCGAATTGGCCTACATCCATCGCCATTGGACGCAGTTGGGTCGCCCCACGATGACCGTGCTGTTGACGCACAATTTGTTGGAAGAAGGCGCCGCCGATTTTTTTGAGCTGATGCAGGAACTGTGCAGTGGTGTGGTAGACGGTGTACCGGTCAAACTGGGGCGACTCGTGCAATTGATGCCCACGGCCAGCTTCGAGCGGATCGACTCGCTGCACAACTTCGCCCTCGCTTCGGCGGTGTTGGAACGCGAGATTGCGCCGTCGTCGCGGTTGCCGCAAACCGGTCCGCACGAACCGCTGCACCATGAAAGCGAGCTGGCGATCGAGGTTGAAGGGGATTGGGCGCAGTTGTGGACGCGGCTGGCCCAGTCGTGCAATCTCTATGAGCAAGTGGAATTACTTTCCACCATCGCGCGCCGCTGGGGTGTGGAGCAACTTGTAGAAGTAGCGGGTCAGACGGTTTCGGCGCGCGATCTGCTGGAAGAGGTCTATGCCGAGGCCGGACGACGTCGGCTGTGGGCGGTGGTGCGGCGGGCTTCGGCCCTGCTGGGCAAAGTCGACGCTGATCTGGATTACGCCGTCAGCGCCATTTTAATCTGCCAGAAAAATATCCTGGTCGGGCGGGCCTACAGTGTCGACTCGCTGATCACGCAGCCGCTGCCACCGCAGGAGTTGCTTACCAAGATCAACACTTTCTGTCGCGATGACATCCGCGATAGTGTGCTGACCCAGGAATTGCTGATTTACTTGGGGCTGCTGATCAAGGCGCAGCCGGCGCTTTTTGCCGATCTGCTCATGGTACGGGTCAGCTATTTGATTGTGCTGTTAACCAGCGCGCTGGCCCACGAACGCCAGATCACCCAAGATGAAGCCTACGAGCAGTTGATGCATCTGGCCCCTTCCGAGATTCAGCATCGTTTGGTCCAAGTATTGGCGCAATATCAGAGTATGCAGGCCATTCTGGCGCGGTTGGAGTCACTGCATGCCGACCAAGCTGGCGCGACGCTCACCTGGTCACCCGATCAGGCATTGGAAGCATTGCCCACGCCACCCCAGGGTTGGCATGCCTGGCGTCAATATAGCGGCATTCTCAGTCGCGCGTCGGGCGATTTCTATAGCCATGTCTGGCAACTCTTTCAGTACAGCCGCGGGCTGGTGATCGGCGACAAATTCGAGCGCCGCAATCGCCTGGAGAGCCGCACGGTGCTCTCCGATATGACACCTGGCGAGACAGCTTTTGCGCTGCGCATCGAACATCTGCTCAACAAAATCCCGGCGCCTGAGTATCGGCAACTTAACCTGGAAGCGCTGACCGTCTTGGCCAGCATTACCGAACAGAACAGCATGCTGCGCATTGATGACTACATCGTGCTCGACGTGTTGATTGGCCATGCTGTGCGGTTGGCCTACCTGCATCGCCACCCCGACCACGAAGCCACCTACAGTGAACACAAGGCCGCCGCTTGGGACGCTTTCTACGCGCTGCCCCCCATCTCCAGCACGGAGTATCTAGCGCGCGCCTTTCGTTATCTGCTCGATTTTGGCGCGGCAGAATAGTTTGTTTTAATCTACACTGGGTTCAACCACATTCACTGTTGACTTCGCGGCCGGCAACGTTAGATTGCGGAGGGTTGGCAAGAGCAGCCCACCTAAGCCAACCAGCACACAGGCTAAGCCCGAAAATACAATCTAATAGTGTTTTAGCCTGAATCGTTACGTTCGCCATAAGGGGTATGGTTGATGGGCTCCCGGCTTCGTCAATCGTAAATCGTCAATCGTTTTGGCTGTTTCAAACAAGTTGTTGGCGTTTGACCGCAAGAAATTCCGTCCCCAATCGGTTATCCTGGCTGATGTTGCAAGAGCAACCCCGTGATTTCACAAGGTGATCAGAAATCACAGTCCAACATTTTACAGGAGAAGACCCAATGTCAGCAGAAAACAAAGCACTTGTACAGAAGATGGTGGAAGTCATCCAAAACCAGCATCAACTTGAACGGATGGCCGATTTTTTTGAACCGAACTTTGTCAGCCACCTGGATCATGCGCCTGACTCGCCACTCAACTCAATTGAAAAGGCGCAGCAGGTTTTTCAGCAGATGTTCACGGCCTTGCCCGATCTGCGGGTAACAATTCAGCGGCAAGTGGCTGAGGGTGACACCGTGATGACGCACAAAATCTTCCAGGGCACCCACCTGGGCATCTTTATGGGCGTCGCGCCAAGCGGTCAGCCGATCAACTTTGACGTCATCGACATTCTGCGCGTAGAAAATGGCAAAATTGTCGAGCACTGGGCGATCCAGGATCGGCTGGGGCTGATGCAGCAATTGGGATTGGTGACGGGGTAGTGCTTGTCAGCAGGTTTCGTCTTGTAACGCGTAATTTTAATCACCAGTTTTGCTTCTGAGTAAATCCAGGTGTACCAACCCTGTCATGCTGAGGCAGTTGTATCGCCGAAGCATCTCATGGTCAGCGTAGATACTGGCTCCAGGTCATGCCGGTCTCTTCGGCAAAACGGCGGGCAAGGGTGCGCTCGGAGACGTTAACCGCATGGGCCACATCAATGACCGTCAGCGGATCGCCGAGATGCGTCAACGTATAATCGAGCGCGGCCTGCAACTCAACGGATTGGGCTTGGGGCAACCAGAATTCATCCGGTTGGGCGGCCAGTTCGGTGCAGACGGTGGCGAGCGATTGGAAAAAATAGTCGGCGGTCTGATTGGCCGTGCTATCTGGTGCTGACTCGCGATCCATACCCCATCGCATGGCATAGAGCAACATTTCGCGCGCCAATGCCGAGACAGCAAAAACACGGCAAACAAACGCTGGCCGTGGGATTGCATTGTCGCCAAAAAGCACCGAACTGGTGGTGCCTGGCCCTGCGCCGGTGAGCCGCAAAGGGGTGCCGGCGGCCACCCACGCCGCGCGTTGCGGCGGCAATAGCCAGCGCACGTTGCCCACTTCCAGATGAAAGGCGCCAGTAGAGGCATAAAACAGATAGTGACCGGGAAACTGCACCCAGCCGGAATCGAACGCTTGGTCAAAAATCTGGTTGATGCCAAAGGTGATTGGGGGCGCAGCAAAGAAGGTAACGTCTGTGTTCATCTCATCTGCTCCGACGGCTGGCATGTTTCTGTGTTTTATCGATCACCTATGGCGTCTCGCTCGACTGGTGCGAAGAGATGGAGATGGTGATGGCGACCACCGGCAGCCAGGCGTTTGAGGTCTATTTAAACGCCTTTTATCAAGAAATGTTGCCGGCCTTTGCCAAAGCGACAAGATGACAGGATGAAGGGATGAAGGGATGACAGGATGCGTCCCTTTGTCATCCTGTCATCCCTTCATCCTGTCATCACCAGCCCTTCAACCCAAGCAGCTTTTCGCCCAACTCGGTAAGGCTGGCGGGTGTAACATCGAAGGTTAGGCCAAACTCAGATGTCATCAATGCACTGATCTCTTTGCACAGCCGTTCGACCGGTAGGAAGTACCCACCAATGCCATACTGCTGGCTCAGCGGTTTGGCCTGAAGCACATCCGGCGCCGTCCACGGCTGGTGCGCGGCCAGTAAAGCAGGGAGGGCCTGCAACTGCGCCTCGGTCAGGCGTGGGGTGCAACGCGCCGAAGGCAGTTTGGCGGCGACTTCTGGGTGGTCGAGCATTTTCCGGCACCATGGTTCGACTAGCCCCTCGGGGACGCCCAATGCCGTCGCCACCGCGCCTGGATAGGGACCATTTTGCCAAGAAGCAATGCGCGCCTGGCGCAGGGTTTCGCCGCCGTGTACCAGATCGCGCGCGCGCGTCGTTCCTTCGGGCGTCAGTGAGATGTATTGGGCTAGGCGCGGGCGGTCGGCCACATTTTTACCGTTGCCATGCAGCAGTGCCACATTCCAGATCAGAAAGTCGCCAGCTTTGCCCACGATCGCCTTGGGTTCCAACCCGCGCATCACCCATTCTTTGATCGGATGATCGCGTTTCATCATCCAGTCGCGCCCAGTGACGCCGGGCGGTGGCGCGCCTTCTTCTGGCGTGTGCGTGGCTTGCCATTCCAGCAAGCGGCGATGCGAACCAGGCACACATTGAAAGCCGCCCATGTCGGCGCTGGTGTCAGTCAGATAGAGCACGCCCTGAAACATCGGTTCCGGCGGTTTGGTGGGGTCCATGTCCCAGTGTAAAAAGCCTTCGTGATGCCACTGCTCATTGACGGGTGGATTCAAGTTAACGCGATCTAGTACGACCCAGAGCTTTTCGGTGCCCCACAGGTCGCTAAAAATCTGGTGCAGGCGCGGCGATTGGCGGTTGTTCCAGAGTGCCGGATGGTTGCCCATATTAACCATCGCGCCTTCGAGCAGCGGTGCTTGATACCAACTGGCACGCTGATCAGGGTCTTTGCCCGTATAAGTCCAGATTGCATCTACCACAGCCTGGAGATTCTCCGGCGCAACTACGTTGGGAATCACAACGTAGCCATTTTCTTCCCAACATTGCTTGTCGAACGACATAATAATTCTCCTTTTTAACAACCATTTTATCCCTTTAATGCCCCGCCAATCAGCCCCTTGCCCATAAAGCGCTGCACCAGGAAGGTCAAGATCAACACCGGTACGAGGATCACACTGCTGGCGGCATAGAGGCGACCCCAGAGGATGGCCTTGTCGGTGATATACGACAAGATCGACGGTGCCAACATCTGCGCATCGCCGCCACCCAACACACTGGCAAATAAAAACTCGTTCCAAGCACCGAGTACCAAAAAGACCGCGGTCGCGGCCAACCCCGGCGCAGCCAGCGGCAAGACGATCCGAATCAGGGCCTGAGTGCGTGAACAGCCATCGACCAACGCCGCTTCTTCTAATTCCACTGGCAGTTCAATGAAAAAGCTATGCATCATCCAGATTGTAAAAGGCAGGTTGAAGATTAGGAAGGCCAGGATCATGCCCAGATAGCTGTTCAAGAGGTCGAGATTACGCCAAAGGACATAAATTGGTACCAGCGTCACAATCGGGGGGATCAGGCGCGTGATGAGGACGCCAGTCATGATCGCGCGCCGGGCGCGTAACTGGGCACGCGCCAGCGTATAGGCAGCGGTACAACCGAGGAGCAACGACAGCAAGGTGCTGCCCGCGGAGATGACCACGGTGTTGAGTAAATAGCGCGGGAACTGGCTTTGTCCGGTCCCTTCCATTGCCTCGGTCATGCCCTCCAATTCGGTGGGAATGGTCAAGCCAAAGACGACGGCATAGTTGTGTAGTGTAGGCCGGAACAGCCATTTGGGCGGCATCGCGAATACATCGACCGGCGTTTTTAGCGACGAAGCAAAGGTCCAGTAGATGGGGAAAAGCATAAAGAGCGACCAGAGCAGCAAAACGCCGTATTGGATCACGCGCTTTATGCGCTGCTGGCGCGACCGCGTCAACGCTATGAAGCCAGATCTGACCGCTGTTGGCTCAATTTTTGTTGCAGATATCGAAGTCATGCGTGATCCCTTTGTTCAGTAGGACAGTAGGACAGTAGGACAGTGAGATAATAGGGCAGTGAAACATCAGGACAGTGAAACAGTATACTGACGACTGTCTTACTGTGTTACTGTCCTACTGTCTTACTGAACTACTGCTCAAATCTTGCGTATAAACGGCAGCACAATCAGCAGCGTGAGCAGCAACAGCACATAGGCCACGGCCGCGCTGTAGCCCACTTGGAAGCCGCTAAACATGCGCTGATAGATTTGAAACGTGATCGTCTCGGTGGCGCGGGCCGGGCCGCCGCTGGTCAAGGTGATCGCCTTATCGAACATGCGCAGCAGTTCATAGGAGCGAAAGACAAAGACCACGGTGAAGACCGGTTGCAGCAGCGGGATCGTCATGTGTAGCAAACGCTGCCAGGCCGATGCGCCGTCGATCTCGGCGGCCTCGAAAAGTTCGGTCGGCAACTGAGCCAGACCGGCAGACAAGACCAAAACCACGAAACCAGTGGTGTGCCACACATCCGAGACAATCAACAGCGGCATGGCGGTATGCACATTGGCCGTCCACGCCACGGGTGCGATGCCCAGCAGCGAAGTAAAATAGTTGAGCACGCCAAAGTCATAATTGGTCATCATACGCCAGACAACGCCGATCACCACCGAGGTCAACATAATCGGCATCACCGAGATGGTGCGAAAGAAATTGCGGCCGAAGCCCAGATCATGCAGGATCAGCGCAACGCCAAAGCCGATGCCTGTCTCCAACGCCAGCGCACCAACCGTAAAGATCAGCGAGATGCGCACACTGTTCCATACTTGTGGATCGGTCAAAATGCGCCCATAGTTGCGCAGCCCAACAAATTTGGGTGGCAAGATGATGTCGTAGACGGTGAGGCTCAAGTAAAAACTGTAGATGAGCGGATAGACAAACATCACCGTTAACACAATCAACGCCGGTGCCAACAGCAGCGTCCAATAGGCGCGGTCGGAAGCCAAGAAGCGTCGTAGGTTTAGCATAGCACCTCCATTTGTGACAGGATGAAGGGATGACAGGATGACAAGGGAAACCCCTTTGTCATCCTGTCATCCCTTCATCCTGTCACCCAAACTAAATCTCGCCTTTATCCGCCAAATAGGTCTTCGCCTCTTCGGTGGCCGCATCCAGGGCGTCTTTGGCCGTGCTGGTGCCTTGCCAGACCGCTTGCAAGTGAGCTGGCAAGATCGTGCCGAGGAGATAGTCATAGCTGACCAGGTCGGGCAAGGCATGGTAAACCTTAAACCCTTCCAACATGGCCGGATATTGGGGATTGGTCTTGAGGATCTCGGGGTCAGTCAGGAGCGATTGGCGGCCGGATGAGCCGCCACCGTTCATTACATAATCGCGCGCCACATCGGGCGAGGTGAACCAGGCCGCGTATTCAAACGCTTCTTGGGGGTGCTTGGAGAAGGCCGAGACGCCGACTGACCAAACCGAAGGCCACAGGCGTAACGTCTCGGGGCCTTTGTCGGGATGCCAGGGGTAGACCGAGAACCCTGTTTTGCCAGCCGAGGCGGGCGATTTGTCGGGGTTCAAAATATCTGGGGCGGCGGCGTTCCACTGTAAGGCGTAGACGGCTTTGCCCTGCTGGTAGGCAGTCAGCACTTCGGGATACTCATAGCCCACCATACCAGGCGTGACGAGTTTGTCCTTTACCAACCAACCCACCCCATCTTCCAGCGAGGCTATCGCTTCTGGCGAGTTAAAATTGGGCATTTTGCCATCAAGGAAGAGGTCCGCGCCATACGACCAGGCCATCATTTGGAAGTGAATAGCAGAGTGGGTGGCTTTGACCCCAAAGAGCAGGGGGAAGGTGTCGGCCAAATTTTCTTTAGCAATCTCGGCCTGGGCCTTTTTGCAGTTGTCGATCAACTGCGGCCAGCTAAACCCTTGCGGACCAGGTGCTTCCAGCCCCCACTTCTCTACGAGGTCGGTGCGGTAGTAGAACATCAACGTGCTGGCTTCTTGCGGAAAGGCGTAGAGCTTGCCTTCGATGGTGAAGAGGTCTAACAGTGCTGGGGGCCAATCCTCTAGATTAAATTTGCCCTTGTCGAGCAGTTCCGAGCTATCCATGAAATCATTCAGCGGTAAGACGAAGCCGGCGGGACCGGCCAACTTAAACGGGCCAGACTGGATATTGACCGCGTCCCAGGCATCGGATTGGGACTGGAAGTTGGTCAGCCAGCGGCTGCCCCATACATCACGGCCCACATCTTCGACGCGCACGGTCAACTTGCCGCCTGTCGCTTCGGCAAACTTGGGCGCCAGCCGAATGTGGGCATCCGCCTCTGGTCCACCCATAATGCCAAATACAATTTCGCCCGTGAAGCCACCGCTGGCGGCCATGGGAATGACGCTGTCCACTGCGCCGGCTTGTGGTGCGGCGGCCGCTGGTTGCGTGGCGGCTTGGGGAGCGCCAACACAGGCACTCAAGAGCCCAGCACTTGTCGCGCCGGCCATGAGTTGTAACATTGCTCTGCGTGTTAAATTACTTTGCTGCCAATTCTGAACCTTTGCCATCCTGATTTCTCCTTTGTCCTTAACGCTTACCTACAGATCAACAACCATACCTGCTGCCAAATAACACGAAGGTAAAACGAGACACGTACAGTGCTGGCGCTTCAATTCTCCTTTCTCTAGAACAAGCCAAAATGACAAGTTGGTCATACAAACGACAATAACGGGAGATTCATCGTCATCGTCCACTAGTAAAATAGAGATATTGGAGATTAGGGATTAGAGATTGACAGAGCGCAACCGGCTCACGCTGAATCTCTAATCTCAAAATCTATAAATTATTTCCGGACAATGACTCTGAATTAGGGGGATCGCAGACACAAAATATCAGGCGGGCACACCGCCACACGATGCACGTATAATCAGGTGTGGTTTGAGCAAAATTTGCTGAAACCCTGCGTCTAGATTATCCCATGTTTGAATGCGCACCAACAGGATTTGCGCCGCTTGACAACCCAGCTCATATTTGGGGAGCGCTACAGTCGTCAGCGGCACTTCTAAAAACTCTGCATAGGTGATGTCATCATGACCCACGATCGCCACATCTTCGGGAACTCGCACACCGCGCTGCCGGAGCCGATGCAGAAAGCCAACCGCTTGATGGTCGGCTGTCACAAAGACCGCGGTCGGGCGATCTGTCTGGGCCAGCAAAGCATCGGCACAGCGTGTGCCCTCGGCCACTTGCACTTCGCTGCTCCACAAGATCTGTTCGGGGGCCAGCGTTATTGCGTGCTCTCGCAACGCCGCACGGAAGCCGGCCAGCTTCTCTTGCGAGGCCGAGAGCGCATGGCGAGTGGCAACACAGGCCAGCTTGCGATGGCCAAGCCGGCACAAATGCTGCCCGGCCAAATAGCCGCCGGCAAAATGATCGACCGCGACATAATCGCCCTCATCCCAGCGGCGCGCTAAGGAAACAACGGAAACGCCTGTCTCACGTAGGCGTTGCAGATGGTGCAAGTTTGGGGCGACCGATACCGGCAACACTCCGGCCAAGCGCATTTGCCGAAAATGATCGAGACTGGCGATTTCTAACGCAGGTTGAAATTTCGATTGATTGATGACGGTTAAATAACCGGCTTGTTGGGCAACTTCTTGCACTGCGTCGATCACCGGCGTAAAAAACGGGTTAGCCAGATCGATCACAACGATCCCAATCATGGGATTATGCTGCGAGACCAGCGCCCTAGCCATCAGGTGGGGGACATAGCCTAGATCATCGGCGACAGCGATAATTTTGCGGCGGGTAGCTTCCGCCACTGGGTGCGTGCCGCTGTAGACCCGCGAAACTGTAATCGGTGAAACCCCAGCTTTGCGAGCAACATCTTTTAGCGTAGCCGTCATGAACAGAATCTAGAACTATATGATAGCGTTATCCTGATAACGCTATCATAACATGGGGTGGATTGGTTGTCAAGGTGCTAAAAACGAGGGGTATTTCAGTTCGGGGGCAGATCCACATTGCGGGCAAAGGTGAGGAGCAGGTAGTCGAATGAAATTTTGCCTGCCCTTGCCCGGCATGCTTGGTTCAATGATGAACCGATGGCTGAGCTTGTCGAAGCCATCGGTCCATCGTTATCACGCAGTTCTACTTAATCGGGATAAAAATATCCGTCCGCAGTTGCTCCGGCGCAACTTGGCTGGCATCATCGACATAATCTTCAAAGGGCATGGCGTCGCGGAGCTCTTCGTTGGAGGTAGGCAGCCAATCGCGATAGGTCGCTTGCCAGGTTTGCCACAAGGTGTCGTACGAACCAACATGACGGAAGACCGCCCAACGTCCGCCGGGCAGCGTCTGATAAGCGAGACCATCGGTTGCGGCTGGTGCGACGCCGTCGGCAAAGATTGCGCCGGCATCAAAGCGTACTTCGGCGCCGACTTCTACCGGATCCGGATAGATGGCGACACAGTGGTGCATTTGCTGCATGAGATTGTGTTCACCGAGATAGCGCATCAACTTGCCAAAAGCCTCTTGGTTGGCGGTCTGAAAGCCTGGCATTGTCATCACTTCGGTGGCACGGGCATAGAGTACCTGCATATCGGGCAGCGTACAAATTTCTAAGGGTTGCATGATCTGTTCCTTTCGATTGTACAAAAACTGGCGGTAGATGAGGTGGCCGGCCACCGTCGGATTGAGTTCGCGAAACTCAGTGGGACTGACACCAAACGTCTGTTTGAACGCTTTGCCAAAGGCCGAATGGGTCTCATAACCAGAGTCGAGCGCAAGTTCGGTCACGTTTACGTCACCGACCAACAGTTGGCGAGCCGCCCGCTCCATGCGCACCCGCCGCACATAGGCTGTGATGTTTTCACCCACATGGGCGGTGAATATGCGATGAAAGTGAACAACCGAATAGCCGGCAATGCGCGCCAACTCTTCGCGGTTGAGCTCTTCATCCATGTGCAAGCGGATGTAATGTTTGACCTGGTTGATACGTTCGTAATGGTTCATCTGGATGTCAGTCGCCATGTGCTTACTATATCATGTAGCACATTTGTTCGCTATTCCGTTTGTATCATCTTTCCTGTCGTTTTCTATTTATGCAATCTGTCTGGTCGTCATGGTCAAAATCCTTTATAAGTAATTTAGCTCACGCAAGATACACAATGATAGCAATTGAACAATAATGTATTTCGTCTTTGATTGTACCATGGACTCGACTTTGCACATTAAAAGTTAATAACACAGAGCAGAAAGCAGATGTTCGACCTGAGCGGTC
>Ga0209591_10005068_pt1 | contig 14784 bp, 12 predicted proteins | sample MAT01_FD_187207 | JGI IMG/M metagenome (GOLD analysis project Ga0209591, IMG submission 187207) | Freshwater microbial communities from Lake Fryxell liftoff mats and glacier meltwater in Antarctica - MAT-01 (SPAdes) (version 2) | ecosystem: Environmental > Aquatic > Freshwater > Ice > Liftoff... | reverse complement strand
CGATGCGGTGAATTTGGCCAGCAGGATTGAAGCTGCTAACAAGCAAGTGGGAACAAGCTTGTTGATTTCCCAGGAGACTTATGAGGAAGTCAAAGAATTGGCGATCGTCAACCAGCGCGTATCAGTTCAAATTCCGGGAAAGAGCGGCGAATATCCGCTGTATGAAGTAGTCGGAATGCCACCGCTGCCGATACAAATCGAGGAGATTTCCGAGGTTGAGAAAAGTTCAATTTTGCAGAGTTTTGTCAATAATTTGCTAGCTTTATTTGCTCAGTTGCGGAATTGGATTAAAAAAATATTTGAGTTGTGAAATTAGATTGAATTGAGCGGATAATTATTGTTAGAATTAAGCTGCATATTTGTCATAAACCTATGAATGATGAGCAGCTTGCAGAAATCAAACAGATTGCGAGAAGATATAGAAACTTTCAATGTGTTCCCTGTTCCCAAGCCATCCAAAGTTACTTGACTAGAGAGGGCATTCAGGGTAAACTAATAAAAATTAGCACACAAACTGACCGACTGCCATTTTCAATTATCACCAATCCAGCAGGGAGCGATCGCCAAATAGCCACAAATGGTTTTCATCAAGGTGCGGTTGTTGAAATAACCACAGAGTTAGGAACACTTGAAAAAGTTTTTGATAACCTTTATCCTGATCGAATTCTTAAAGATGATTGGCTCAAGAGTTTTGGCGGGCCTCTTGTTGAAGATTTTAGTGGCAACTTTGCCGTAACAGAAACCGAGTTTTAATAACTCAAGACATTTTGGATAAATGATTCAACGGGATAGTTTTTATGGATAATCTCTCCGATCTGATAAAAAAAATCAAGCATAAACCTTCAGTCTATTTAGGTAAGGCATCAATTAGTTGCCTTCAGGCTTTTTTGTCGGGATATAATGTGGCACAGTACCAGCTAGGCGTACCTCTAAAAGAAGAAAACGCCCTAGATGGATTTCAAGAGTGGATACAGAAAAAATTTAATATTGATTCATCTCAATCATGGGCGAATATAATTCTATTTTTTTCTCAAGATGAGAGGGATGCTCTAAATAGTTTTTTTGAACTCTTTGAGGAGTTTTGTCAAAGTAAGGCGGGCGAGTCGGGGAAGGTGTGCAGCGCCCACCCTACAGGGATTTGAGATAAATTCACAACCGCAAATATCCGCGTTCATCCGCGTTCATCTGCGGTTAAATAATGTCCCATTAAGCCATCACCATGCCCCCATCCACATTAAAAACTTGCCCCGTAACATAGGCCGCCGCCGCATCCGCCGCCAAAAACTTCACCATCCCCGCAACTTCCTCAACTTCGCCGTATCTTCCCAGGGGAATGTATTTTAAAATCTCATCAGATTTGACATCCTTAGTCATATCTGTGGTGATAAATCCAGGTGCAACCGCATTCACAGTAATCGCGCGACTAGCTAACTCTTTCGCCACAGTTTTAGTAAATCCAATTACCCCAGCCTTCGCGGCACTGTAATTAGCTTGTCCGGGATTTCCCATTTGACCGGCAACCGAAGCAATATTAATAATTCGGCCGCTGCGCTGCTTCAGCATGATTTTGCTGACAGCTTTTGTACACAAAAATACGCCGGTGAGATTCAAATCAATCACGGCTTGCCAATCTTCTAGTTTCATCCGCAGCATCAAAGTATCGCGGGTGATGCCGGCATTGTTCACCAAAATGTCAATTCGTCCCCATTTTTCCATGACTTTGCTGATGAGTGCATCCACTTGGTCAGTTTTGGAGACATCTGCTGCAAGGGCCACAGCTTCTCCGCCTGCTGCGATTATTTCTGCTACCGCTTCATCAGCAGCAGCGCTGGAATTGGCATAGTTGACGGCGACTTTAGCGCCTTCTGCTGCGAATGCTAAAGCGATCGCGCGGCCGATTCCCCGCGATGCACCGGTGACGACTGCAACTTGACCCCGCAATCTCTGATATGTCTCTGGCAATAATTCCATAATTGTGTCCTCGCAAATCTACGCTCACAGAATTCTGCACTAAAATCGATCCAGAACCAAAAAAATTTATACTGACTTACTGAGTTCAGTTGTGACAATTCCCTACTCGTTAACCCTTCGGGTATAATGGGCGTCCCTTTACCACATTTTTAAGATGGCAGTTCAAAAACAGTTCAACAGTTTTGAGGAGTTACTATCGAGCTCTGAGTTGCCTGTACTGGTAGATTTTTATGCTACTTGGTGCGGGCCTTGTCAGATGATGGTGCCGATTTTAGAGCAGGTGAGTGCTCAGACTAAGGAGCAGCTCATGGTGGTTAAAATTGATACGGATAAGTACGAGCAGTTGGCTTCGCAGTATCACATTTATGCTTTGCCGACTTTGGTGCTGTTTAAAAATGGCGTTGAGGTCGATCGCATTGAGGGAGTATTGCAGCCGGCGCAGTTGATCGATCGACTGCAACCTCACTTGTAACCACAGCCGATTATCTCACAGGCTTGGTGCGTCAGCCAATATCTGATACATTATCAACAAAATAGTCGTAGCTGACGCACCCTACTTATGAAAACGCCCAGTCACGCTATTATCAATCTGGCGATTCTCGGTAAACCGCAACTGCCGCAATTTAATCTGATTATTGCGATCGGCGGAATCTTACCAGATATCCCAATATTTTTATTTTACTTTTGGGCGAAGTACATTGCTCGCTTGCCGGAATCTAAAATCTGGTCGGAATCATACTATGAGCCTTTTGTCCAGAATCTTGTGGCTCTGTTTCATTCGATTCCGCTGGCGGTGATTGGTTGGTTAATTGCTTATTACTTTGGCAGGCAAAATCTACAAATTCTGTTTTTGAGTATGATTTTGCACTCTTTGGGGGATTTGCCTGTACATAATGATGACGCTCACAGGCACTTTTTCCCGTTCAGTAATTACCGTTTTATCAGTCCGATTTCTTATTGGGATAGGAATCACTACGGATCAATTGTTTCTTTGGTTGAAATGTTATTGGTGATGCTGTCAACTTACCGCGTTTTTGATTTTGTTAACTCTTCTGTTGGTAAGATATTGTTGATTTTGGTGAATTGTTTTTACTTAATCGGGTCTGTGTCTTTTTACGTTCGTTCTCTAATTTCTAGATAAGAGTCGGCGGTTGAAACCGCGATTATACACACGAAATCCACTCCAAGCGGACTGAAGATCAGATAAGAGTCGGCGGTTGAAACCGCGACTACACAAACTGAGGAATGAAGCAGATAAAAAGCCAATATTTGATATAAACTAATACCAATTTCCCCAAAAAATCTACATATACATTATACGCGAGCATCTGTAGGGAAACGGCAATGCCGTGTCCGGCGCTGGACTCGGCGACTTTTTTTAATTGGTATAACTTCGGTAAGGTGCGTCAGCCAAAATCTGATTGCTTGTGGATTGAATTATCCTAGCTGACGCACCCTACTAATTACCGATTACCAATTCCCAATTACCAATTACTGATTATTAACTCCGCCGAATATTGAAACAGCACCAATCTTGCCGCTTCCACAGAGTAGCGACAATCCAGCCGTGCTGTTCGAGAGTGTCCGCAATTGGCTTAGCTTGGTCGAGCAAAATGCCACTGAGAACTGCCCAAGTTGTCGGCTTGCAAATGGCGGTGAATTGTGGTATCAAATCTATGATTACTTCTGCTAAAATATTGCACATCAAACCGTCGATCGGGCCGTCGATCATTTCTATGAGACGATCGACACTGCCGAGTTCTGAAACCAACTGCTGAGGGTTAATGCGGTTGAGTTGTCTGTTGCTGATAGTCGATCGCACTGCCAAAGGATCTGTATCCAAAGCATAAACTTTTGTAGCGCCCAACAACACAGCGCCGATCGACAAAATACCAGATCCGCAGCCGATATCAGCAACTACACATTCTTTGTCATCAAAACCGAGGCGCATTTCCAGCGACTCCAAACACAGTTGAGTCGTAGCGTGAGCACCCGTACCAAAGGCCACACCGGGATCTAAACGCAAGACTAGGCGATCGGTATCAGGCGGTGGGGGCAGCCAGGCCGGATTAATTAAAAAGCGATCGCCCACTTCTTGAGGCTGCCAGTGCTGCTTCCAAGTGCTGCCCCAGTCTTCATCTTCAATCAAATCCCACTGCATCGCAGGTAAGGGCAAACCTGCACACAAAGCATCCTGGCGCAGCCACAAAGACAGGGCCGCCAAATCCAGCAATCCTGCCTGTTCTTCGGGCAAATAAGCCGACATCAGGCAGGAATTGCTTTTAATCTGAGTGGCAGTTCCCCGACAGTTAAACCGTTCCAGACGCCAAAAGATGATATCTTCCAGCGCCGGATCGCAAAGAATTCTAATTTCCCACCAGCTATGTGCCATGACTATTTTAGATTTTAGATTTTAGATTTTAGATTGGCCCATCAGGAACTGGAGCAGGGGGAACTGGGGAGTTAGGAATGAGGATTGACTAATATAAAAATTCCAGCTTTCTTGCCAATTAACAATGACCAATCACCCATTAATAATTATCAGTCCTTGCCTCTAAAATCTCAACTCCAAAATCCTTCAAATAGTTACCGTTTAACGATTTTAGATTTTAGATTTTAGATTGGCATCACCTAAAATCTAAAATCCTTTAAAGATTTACCATCTAACGATTTTAGATTTTAGATTTTAGATTTGAGATTGGCATCACCTAAAATCTAAAATCCTTTAAAGATTTACCATCTAACGATTTTAGATTAGCATCACCTAAAATCTACAATCCTTTAAAGATTCACGGTGTAAGCATCCCGAATCCCCGGAACTTTGAGGATCTCAGCCAATATCCCCTCTGGTAGAGGGTCATCGAGGCTCAAAACCATCACCGCATCGCCTCGCACGATTTTACGGCCTACTTGCATACTGGCAATATTGACATTAAAACTGCCCAATTGGGAACCAATCTTGCCAATAATCCCCGGCATATCGCGGTGCAGGGTAAACAGCATATGGTGAGTCGGGGAAACGTTGACTGGGAAATCGTCAACGCTGGTAATCCGAATTTCGCTTTCGCCGAGCACTGCACCTGTCACGGTGTGTTCGCCCAGAGTTCCCTTGGCCGAGAGGCGTAGAGAGCCTGTGTAGTCGCGAATTGAGGCATCTCTGGTTTCCACGACGCGAATTCCGCGTTCTTTGGCTTCAATGCTGGCGTTGACGTAGTTAACACGCTCTCGTAAGGCTTGGGAGAGTAGACCTTTGAGGGAGGCGACGACTACGGGCTGGCTTTGGTTGCTGGCCAATTCGCCTTGGAGTTGGACGTTGAGGTAATCGACTCGGCCTCCAGCTAGCTGGCTGACGAGGTTGCCTAGGGTTTCGGCTAGTTGCAGGTATGGTTTGAGTTTTTCGATCGAGTCTGGGTAAATTCCTGGGATGTTAACAGCCGATCGCGCCGGCAGTCCCAACAACACATCGCGGATTTGTTCAGCAACGTCGATCGCCACATTCACCTGAGCTTCAGCAGTAGAAGCTCCCAAGTGAGGCGTGAGCACGATGTTTTGGCCAACAGTCCGCAGCGGGGAATCTGCTTCCAGCGGCTCATGTTCGTAAACGTCGATCGCTGCACCAGCAATCTTGCCTGATTTAATGGCTTCTGCCAGGGCTGCTTCGTCGATGATGCCGCCTCTGGCGCAATTAATGATGCGGGCCGTGGGCTTCATCTTCGACAGCACTTCAGCGTTAATTAAGTGCAGGGTTTCCGGCGTTTTGGGGATGTGCAGGGTGATGTAGTCGGATTCGCGCATCAGCAAATCTAGTTCTACCAAACGGCAGCCCAACTGTTCGGCTCGTTCGGTGGAGATGAAGGGATCGTAAGCGAGCAGTTTCATGCCCATTGCTTTGGCTGCGGCGGCTAGATGGGAACCGATTTTACCTAAACCGACGATACCGAGGGTTTTTTTGTAAACTTCTACGCCGATGAAGCGGTTGCGTTCCCATTTACCGCTTTTGACGGAGGCGTTGGCTTCGGGGATGTGGCGAGACATTGAGAGCATCATGGCGATCGCGTGTTCGGCTGCTGCGATCGTGTTGCCTTCGGGGGAGTTGACGACTACAATTCCTTTGCGGGTAGCGGCGGGTACATCGACATTATCTACGCCGACTCCGGCTCTACCGATGATTTTGAGTAGATTTCCGGCTTCAATGATTTCTTTGGTAACTTGGGTGCCAGAACGGATCATTAAAGCGTCGTAATCTGGAATAATTTTAACCAGCTCTTCGGCTGAAAGTCCTGTGTTTACGTCAACTTGCGCGACTTGGGAGAGGATATCAATTCCGGCTTGGTCGATCAGATCGGATACTAGAACTTTAGGCATAGCAAGCAATTGAGTGCAATAGTAAAAATAGACTGAGCGTTGGCGAGCTCAAAGTTGAGACTTAGACTTAGAGCAGTATCTAACAGCTCAGCTCAAGCTTGCCTTTGTGCAGTCTGAATTGTATCTGTATTCGGTCAAGGTCGGCCGTTTTTGCGGGAAATATTTTAGCTTTGCGGGCGATCGAATGCGAGCGATCGTCTTAAAAACGCCCAATTGCTTAGCTAGCAAGTCTTTTCAGGGTATAATAAATTCTGGGTATTGAAACCTAAGTATCAGGAATTGTTTCTAGTCAGGAACTCAGGTCTAAAGACACTGAGCTTGCAAGAGTAATCGAGTAAGCTATTCTGACCAGCCTAAGTCTTAACTGACTACGTTATTTAGGTCACGACACCCCGGAATGCGAAGCTAGTTCCCCGCTCTGTCGCTTGTGATTAAACAGTTCTAAAGTCACTGGAACAGTATTGCGAGCAACGACAAGCCCTTATAACATTGGCGAAGCTAACATCACCCCGCAAGGGAGGCTCTAATCGAGCAAACATTATGCGTACAGGGTTGTAAGGTTTGAGGTGGTAATTGTCCCATCGAAAGTACACTACAAAAGTACACCTGATCGAACAACTCCAAGGCGGTAATGGAAAGATTCAAGGCGGTTGAAACCGCCTGGTCGTTTCCCTCTCAGGGCTAAAGCCACTGAGTTTCCCACTTACCGAGTTTTTTTATGAATTATCTTATCGCTGTACTGCCCGATCGAATGCAAGCCGAAGCAGCCTACTGCGCCCTAGAAAAAGCAGGCTTACCCATGAAGCAAGTGAGCATTTTGGGCCGAGGCTACAAAACTGCTGATGAATTTGGCTTAATCGACCCCAACCAGCAAGCGAAGAAACAAGCAAAACTCATGGCTGTTTGGCTGATACCGTTTGGCTTTATTGCCGGGGTTACTTTCAGCTTGATGACTGAGTTGAAAACCTTTGCATGGGCGGGCGAAATTGGCGATCATGCGATCGGCGGAGTCCTAGGTGCGATCGCCGCCGGGATGGGCAGCGTTTTTGTCGGCGGTGCCGGAGGAATGGCTTTTGGTAGTGGCGATGCTTTGCCATACCGCAACCGTTTGAATGCCGGCAAATTTTTGATTGCAGTTAAAGGTAATGACGATTTAACCAATCAAGCTGCTAATATTTTGCAGCAATTTGAACCAGAAAATATGCAAGGTTATACAGAAAGTTAATGGGAGCGTCTCATTTTTGTAAAAAGCATTTTTTTCTTTGAGTGCTGTCACCGCTCACAAAGAGTTTATTTCTACTGCGGGCTGTCACATTGGCAACAAAGTTATTGACTGGACTTGAGACAAAAAAAAGAGAACGGTGGCTTTCAGAAAAACTAGAGCCACCGTTAGGGAGAGAATGAGGGTGCAAAATAAAACCCATCCAATCCCGTCAGGAACAGTGAACGATTAAAGGAATTTCGTCAAGCAGCATACAAGTTATTAGTGCTGGCTCTCCTATGCAAAATTCGAGTTCATGGATGCAGTAATGACCACGCCCGAATGCGGCATCCACCCATGTATCAGCGAAATCACTGCACAAATTGCGATGGTGATAATATCAATTAATTGATGGCGTTTCGTCCGCTCAACTCGCTTGATCTTCTAGACCGGCAAAATGGTCAGCAATTGTGATTTTAGGCTTGAGTTTCATACAGGGCAAACTCTAATTATTTTTTTTAGGTACTCAATAATTCTTCTCCAATATAGCGGTTCTCAAAAAAGTGAGGTATGCCCTATGCCCTATGCCCTATGCCCTATGCCCTATGCCCTATGCCGGAAGCGTACCTGATCTTTCTGAGAAAGGCTATATACCAGATTCTGTTAACATTAAATTTAGATGCGTTCGCCCAGGGCTTCGACGATCGCCGGTAGCGAGCCACCACCCCGCAAGGGAGTAACATATCTGGTAGCATTGACTGTTCGCAAGCTGAGACTCATGCTATTTTAGATTTTGGATTTTAGATTTTAGATTTGGGATTAAAGAATTGAAGAATTGAAAGTTTTACCTTGACTCTATAATAGATGAAGCAGTTAAAAGTTCCATTTTTGGCAAAATGTTTACTGTTGCAAGTCAGTTGTAATTTTAATCATTGTGTATTTGGCATTTTCAACTACAGTATTTCCCATCATTGTATTCTGCAAAGCCTCGAATTTTGATTCTGCTTCAATGATACGCTCGTAGTGGAGAATTACGTGGTAGCGTTTATCCTGGACGGGTTCAGATTCTGGAGTTTCTGTGTCAAGATAATCAATGCGCTGACGTTCCTCTGCTGCGGTGCGATACTGGTCTGCTAAGTGTTATAAGGCTATGGCTATGGCGTGTTCTTGGTTTTGACCGTGAAAAATATGGCTTTGCGGGCGATCGCAATTAGTTTATATGACTGCGGACACTTTTCATCACTTGGTAGTGGTGCAGCAGTCAGGCTTTTCACATTCTTAATCCTTATGCCTAAAGCGCTGTATCGAATTGCATCATTGCTTTTCCAGGAGTACCATAATTTTTTAAGTACAATTTATACCAAATTAGATGATCTTACCCTGACATTTCTACCGTAGTTGTGATATCTTTTTAAGTACAACAAAATTTTCATTCCCTAGAATCAGCTATTCCCAAAAGACCACCGACTCACCCACAAGGGAAGTACAGGAGTCTCAATCAATCTACTTTCTTCCCCATCGGCTACTTGCCATGATCCTCAAACCCCAATCTTTTGTCTCCTTCCTGACTGGGTTCGCTGTTTCCCTAGGAGTCGTGCTAACCCTCCCTCAATCCACCTCCGCCCAAAATCCGACATTTGAAAATAGTAGATTTTTTTGTGGCAGCAGCAACGGTCAACCCACAACCCTCGTGCGCGGCACAAGAAGAAATTTCCCGCTAATTCGCTGGACAGATAACTCTTTTCCTCCGCCTTGGAATCCCCAGCAGCGCTGCGAAGAGATTTCTCAAAGATTGCAGCGGTTTCACGATAACCAAGTCCTTAATTATGTTGCTGCTAAAATGTGGGGCGGTCAACCGGTATTGTGTATTACCAATGTCCGAGGTGGTCAGTGTCGGCCAGACGGACTGTTAGTAACTCTCAAAACAGGAACCGACTTGCAACGGACTCTCCAACGGCTGAGGAGCAATCTTGAAGGAGGAGCAGATCGATCGCCTCTCGAACTCAGCGGCAATGAAGCAATTACTTACATGAATGGCGAAGCCTACCTCGATATTAACAAATTGCTGCCAGCAGAAGATGAAGCACCGCCAAGAATCTTGAGATAGCGATCGTGTTCCGCAGCAAACCCCGATGGAGGCAAATTCTGATGTTAATTGCCTATTTGGGCGGTTTCATTATTCCCGTCCCCGCATCCGCGCCGGATATCAGAGTGTTACTCCCACAGCAGGCATCTCAACCTTCCGTCAAACAACTCGAACAATTAGCAAGGTCGATCGCAGTTAAAGTGCGATCGAAAGATATCCTAGGTTCGGGAACTTTGATTCGCAAACAAGGCAATGTTTACACAGTAGTCACAAACGAGCACGTACTCGTAGCAGGCGATCCGCCCTATGCCATAGAAACACCCGATCGCAAAATCCATCCAGCAGTTAAAATCGGCGCAACTTCTCTCAAAGGCAAAGACTTAGCTTTATTGCAATTTCGCAGCGACGGTACGAATTATGCTGTAGCATCTTTCGGCTCTGCGCCAGCCATTGGGGAGCAAGTATTTGCTGCCGGATTTCCCTTTGCAGAGACAACATCTAATCCTGCCATTTCTGCCCTCGCCAAAGATGGATTTGTCTTTAAAACAGGTCAGATTTCCTTAGTATTAGACAAACCTTTGCTGAGGGGATATCGGATTGGATATACAAACGATTTAGAAAAAGGCATGAGTGGAGGGCCCCTGCTAAATAGTCGCGGCGAAGTAGTCGCAGTCAACGGAATACACGCAGAACCAATTTTAGATACTGCTTACACTTATCAAGACGGTTCCCAGCCCAGCGCCTCCCTGCGGCAAGAGATGCGGCGCTACAGTTGGGGAATTCCGATCGAGAATTTGGTACAGTTAGTGCGATCGCCCCCAACAAATCTCAACCGCTTCTCATAGCCTTTATCACAAAAATGAGGTACATCTAAACCTGTTATATCTCATTGCGAGCGAAGAGCGAAGCAATCGCCTAGAAAATTATAGTTTGCCTCAATGTCATTGCGAGCGAAGAGCGAAGCAATCGCCTAGACAATCGGCGCTTTTCTCAATGTCATTGTGAGCGTCTTAACCGTAGGGTGCGTCGCCATCAACCATCCTCAAGAAAGAGCGACAATCTAATAGCGACGCACCTCTTCCATCGCGAGCTGAAAAAACAAACCCAACATTTTTGTCATAGCAAACTTTTCGATAAATAATATTAAAAATAGAACAATGAATTTCCCCCACAGACTCCCAGCCGCCCTCACCGGAGCAATAATTATCCTCGCCCAACCTCAATTTGCTGCGGCCCAGTTATCCCCCCAGCAAGTCGAAGCAATTGGCCGAGAAATCACCGTCCGCATCGACGGCAGCGGTGGCGGTTCAGGAATAATTATTGACCGCAAAGATAACACATACTTCGTCCTCACCAGCCATCACGTAGTCAGATATCCAGACCGCTATGAAATCCAAACCTCTGACGGCAGTCGCTATCCGACTTATAAAATGGAAGAATTACCCGGATTTGATTTAGCATTAGTCCAGTTTCAGAGCAATAAACAATACCGCGTTGCCGACTTAGGAAATTCCGATCAATTAACCGGAGGAGCAAAGGTTTATGCCACCGGTTTTCCCGTGCCAGCCCCTGGAAGAGAACAGCGCAGCTATCAGTTTGCACCGGGCCAGTTTCAGCGTGACCAGCCGGGAGGAGACAATGGCTATACAATGGTCTACAACAGCGAAGTCATCCCCGGAATGAGCGGTGGCCCGGTGCTCGATGGAGTCGGTCGAGTAGTCGGAATTAACGGGCGGTCTTGCAGCGGTTTGAGGTTGGGAATTCCCATTAATAGTTTTTTGGCAAATAAGCGCAATTTGCGGCAGCTACAGGATATTTCTGCGGACAATACGCGATCGCCTAGCGGTGAGGATTTACTAAACTTAGGAGGGGCGAAGGCTGATAGAGGAGACTACCAAAGTGCGATTAGTGAGTATCAAAAAGCTTTGCAGATTTGTCCCGATAATCCTGATGCTTACTACCGCATAGGTGCTGCTCAATACGGGGCGGGGAATAAGCAAGCAGCTATTGAGAACTTTAATCAGGTGATTCGGATTAATTCAAGTAATGCAAATGCTTATATGTTTCGGGGTGTTGTCCGCTCTGAACAGGGAGATAAACAGGGTGCAATATCCGATTATAACGAAGCTATTCGCATCAATCCTAATTTTGCTGATGCCTACAGCAATCGGGGTGTTGTCCGCTCTGAACAGGGAGATAAACAGGGTGCAATATCCGATTATAACGAAGCTATTCGCATCAATCCTAATTTTGCTCTTGCCTACTACAATCGGGGTATTGTCCGCTCTGAACAGGGAGATAAACAGGGTGCGCTAGCTGATTACAACGAAGCTATTCGCCTCAATCCTAACTTAGCTGAAGCCTACGTCGGTCGGGGTAATCGCCGCTCTGAACAGGGAGATAAACAGGGTGCGCTAGCTGATTACAACGAAGCTATTCGCCTCAATCCTAACTTAGCTGAAGCCTACGTCGGTCGGGGTAATCGCCGCTCTGAACAGGGAGATAAACAGGGTGCGCTCGCTGATTATAACGAAGCCATTCGCATCAATCCTAACTATGCTATGGCCTACAACAATCGGGGTGGTGTTCGCTCTGAACAGGGAGATAAACAGGGTGCGCTCACCGATTACAACGAAGCTATTCGCATCAATCCCAACTATGCTGATGCCTACGATAACAGAGCGCTTGCTCGCAGGTTACAGGGAGATAATCAAGGAGCAATTGAAGATCACACTCAGGCAATTCGACTCACTTCTACCAACTCTAACATAGCTTTTAGCTACTACAATCGCGCTCTTGCCTACTCTAATCTCAAAGATTATCAAAAAGCAATATCCGATCTCAACGAAGCTATTCGCATCAATCCCAACTATGCTATGGCCTACGTTGGTCGGGGTCGTGTTCGCTCTGAACAGGGAGATAAACAGGGTGCGCTCACCGATTACAACGAAGCTATTCGCATCAATCCCAACTATGCTGATGCCTACGATAACAGAGCGTTTGCTCGCAGGTTACAGGGAGATAATCAAGGAGCAATTGAAGATCACACTCAGGCAATTAAACTGACTTCTACTAATTCAAATATAGCCTTTAGCTACTACAATCGCGGTCGTGCCTATTCTAATCTCAAAGATTATCAGAAAGCCCTCACCGATCACAACGAAGCTATCCGCCTCAATCCTAACTACTTCTTAGCCTACTTTAGTCGGGGGAATATTCGCTATAGCAACCTCAAAGACTATCAAGGAGCACAGATCGATTTCAATGAGGCAATTCGGATTAACCCTAATGATGCTGATTCATACTATTTCCGAGGTCTTACTTACTCGCAACAAGGAGACAAACGAAGGGCAATTGACGATTTCCAGAAAGCAGCCAATCTATATCAGCAACAAGGAAACAGCGAGTGGTACAAAAATACACAGGACAGAATCAGAGAACTTCAGCAATAGCTTTCAATCATTTTACAACTACTAAAATTAGTTTTCAAATGTATCAACCATTTCGTCAACTACTTTGCTTAACTCATCATACTTCCCCGATGCTGCCTCATAAGTAATAATATAAGCTTTTTTATCTTTCAGGTTCCAAACTTCCATCATTTTCAAACTGTTATTACTCCCATCATTCCCAGTATAAACCACTTGAAAAGCCGGACGCTTAGCCAGAGTAGCTTTCTCATTTCGCCCTTCAATTTTATATTTTTTAATCCGCTTTTTATCATCTAAAAACTCATTTTCAATATTGTTCACAGACTGCTTTGTATATTCCTGTAATGACATCCAATCAGGTAAAGTTTTAACACTAATCACCACATGAGCTTGAGAAGGCTGATGCACAAACTTAACCACCTCTCCATCAATTCCGATTTCTTGTGGCTTCCAGTCCTTCGGGTGTTTAATAGTTATCCCATACTGAGAATTCTTATAAGTCTTAAAATTATCAGAACTCACATTTTCCTTTGGATCGGGCGAATTCGACATTTGTTGAATCCCAGCAATAAAACCGGGCAAGCCGAAAATCAAGGCCAGGAATCCAATAACTACTCCCGTAACAAGCTGAGCGACAGCAGTTGGATCACCAGCCATCATTGCTGCCAAAAACGACTTGTATCGAATCCGACGGGGAAGACTTAATTTTGTAAGAGCTTGCAAAACTTTATCTGCTGACTCGTAGCGCTCCCTAAAACTTGGATGCACCATCTTTTCGATAATTTCTTTAAGTTTAGCGCTCGTTTTTGTCTCGCTCGGCCACATAACCACCGACGTATTCGGATCTTTAGGAATATCTCCAGCAGATAACCCTGTCAGCGCTTGCATCCCAATCATCCCTACCGCATAGATATCGCTATTAAATTCAGGATGACCATTCTTTTGTTCTGGCGGTGCATAGCTGGGAATACTTGCTTGCACCTGATTAGAAGAATTACTCCCCAGATTCCCAACTCGTTTAGCCGAACCAAAGTCAATCAATACCAGTTTTGAGTCAGAGGTTCGCCTAATTAAATTTGAAGGGTTAATATCGCAGTGAATGATATTTTTTTCGTGAACAAACTTGACAAGTCCCAAAATTTCCAGCAACAGGCGAATCACCTCACCCTCGCTCAACCGCTGACTCGGTTTAATTTCTTGACTTAAATCGTGACCCTCAATATAATCTTGAACTAAATACAATTCAGAATTATCTTCATTAATGGTAAAAAGTTGTGGAATTTGGTCATGTTTTAAGTCGTCTAGAATTTGAGCTTCCGCCTTCAAGCCATCTTGTGCCTGCTGAAAAGTCAAGGGAGGGGACGGTGGCTGCTTGAGGCGTTTAACCACGCGCAAATCCTTCTTAAGTTTCTCCCTATCTTTAGCGAAATAAATATGACAATAATTAGTATCTTTCAGGTGTTCCGTGATTTCGTAGTGCCCCAAAATTGTTTGTCCGAGCATAATATCGGTAGTGAGCTAAAAGGGATGTGCTTGCCCGTTTTTCATCCTAATCCTACCACAAAATAACAAAAGCCCCAATCTGAGTTACAGAAAGGAGCTATGTTTATTTTAAATAGAATCCCAGGCATCGAGCTATTTTCTCAGGCAGTGACCCGCCAAATATCTTCGCCACCGCAGCGTTTAACAACCGAGTTCGGGATGGAATCGGAGTGGTGCCACTGCGTCAT
>Ga0209591_10005063_pt1 | contig 14793 bp, 15 predicted proteins | sample MAT01_FD_187207 | JGI IMG/M metagenome (GOLD analysis project Ga0209591, IMG submission 187207) | Freshwater microbial communities from Lake Fryxell liftoff mats and glacier meltwater in Antarctica - MAT-01 (SPAdes) (version 2) | ecosystem: Environmental > Aquatic > Freshwater > Ice > Liftoff... | reverse complement strand
GCCGCTTCGAGTCTTCTTGCAGGACGGCATCAACGATGAGCTTGGCGGCCGCTTTCGAGGACTCAACTGGCCGGAAGGCAATCGCGGGATGGCCGCCGCCCTGGCTTTCAAAGGGTACGACTACCAACTTGTGATGGGTGAGGGCACGCACAGCGCTCTTCATGGCGCCGCGATCTTTCCTGACGCGCTGCGTTGGCTCTGGCGCGACTACCGACCGCAGTGACGGAGTCCGCGCTGCCTAACAAAGCCGCTGCAGCCGATGGGCGCCGGCGTAGAATTCGTGACGCGCCGCAGCTGAGCCACGGTCGTTGATATGGCAGGCAGCTAGCGACTCAACCTGCAAAGATCCGCGATCTACCCGCCGGGGGAATCCAACTCAAGGATCCCAAGAACCTGCTCAAGTGGCTGGCCAAGGACCGGGCGACAATTGAGTTCGGGGATATTGATGACCTGAAGAGCAAGATGCGCGCCGTTGAGCAGATTCTCCGCCAATGGATCAAGTCTGTTTGAGCGCCATCAGACGCAAATCAGCTACTTGACGGCCTGGCTAATGCGAGACGAGCGGTCTAACAAGGCGTTGCAGCGGACGGGCTGCACCGCACCCCGCCGCTGAACGCCGATAAGTTAGGCCGACCAATCTACTTCGACTTAAGGAGTCGATCGTATTCGTCGTGACCGCCGATCCAGAACCACAGGACGAGGTCACCGTCGAGTCGGCCGACAGCTCGGTATCCACCGGTGATTCGTGCGGAGTAGATCGGGTCTCGGGCATGAACCTTCTTGAATTGGAGGCTGGGGTGTCGCGGGTCAGCGCTGAACAGCCGGTAGGCCTTTCGGGCTTGGTTCTGCACGTCGTGTGGAAGCGCGTTGAACGCCGCCCAGAAACGCGGCGTGATCTTGGACGTCACAACTTATCAGGATCAAGCAGTCGAGCTCGGCCCGCACCGTTGTCAGCCATCGCCTCGCTTGCCAGTTCCGCCAACAGATCCTGGGATTCAGCGAACTGTTGCGCCCACTTGGCCTCGTCTGAGAGCTCATCGAGGAGCCAAGTCGCAACACGGTCCTGTTCTTCTGCAGGCAGGGTCTCCAACCTCTCAATCACCGCCGTCAAACTTCTGGTCATGGTCGCAGTATACCCAAGCCGATGCAGCGGCCCAACACGGCGTGCAGCCGACCGCGGTGCGTGTAATCATGAGCGTCGCGGCGGTTGACGCCTGCCGTTAAGGCCGCAAAGATCGGGCGGATGTTCTTGACCGACAGTATCCAATCGGATACAGTCGAGCGTGTATCAGCTGCAGTCGACGGAAATCTTCGACCAGTGGCTGCGTCGCTTGCAGGATCGCAGGGGCCGGGCGCGCATCTTGGCGCGTCTCGAGTCTGCACAGCTCGGGAATCTCGGAGACGTCAAAGCGGTCGGCGACGGTGTTCGGGAAATGCGGGTACACATCGGGCCCGGCTACCGCGTCTACTTCGCGCAGAGGGGCCGCGTGCTGTTGCTCCTGCTGTGCGGTGGCAGCAAGTCGACCCAAGTGCGTGACATCACCAAGGCGCGGAACATTCTGCGCGATCTCGGTAAGGAGTAATGCAATGCCCAAGCTGAAGCCTTTCGATACCAGCGCCTTCCTCGATGATGACGAAGTGGTTGCGGAGTACCTGACCGCGGCGCTCGAAGACTCGAATCCCAACGTGTTCCTGGCTGCGGTCGGCCAAGTGGCCAAGGCTCGCGGTATGAGCGCCGTCGCCGAAAGCACCGGGCTCGGTCGGGAGAGTCTGTACAAAGCCCTCACGCCAGGCGCCAAGCCTCGGTACGACACGGTGCTTAAAGTCCTGCAAGGTCTTGGTGTGAAGCTCACGGTCACAGCGGCCTAACACGGCATGCACCAGACAGCGCGCCGGATCACTGCGCGCCGCTGGTGATGCCTGCCGTTGGGCCGACAAGACGGAATCCGTGTGACGGGCGTAGAACCAGCATCATGAGCATCGACGAACTTGAAGCGGAGGTCTTGAAGTTGAGGCCTGAGGGCCTGAGGCGCGTGCGCGTGTGGTTGAACGACTCCTCGACAGTCTTGAGGATTTGCCGGACGAGGTAAACGTCCGCGTGTGGGCCGAGGAAGCCGAACGGCGGTCGGCCTCGTGGGATGTAAACCCTGACAACGGTCGCCCAGCGGAGGCTGTCTTCCGAGACGCCAAGTCGCGGCCTGTTTGAATGGAGCTCTCGTTTCACGAGCTGGCCATGCGCAAACACCAGTGCAGGCGTCCTTCGTGGTCGAGAGCTACTATCGCGTTCGCTGGGGCGATGAGGACGAGTTCATCGCGCTGTTTCACAAGAACCACGTGCCATTCCTCAGGCTCCAGCTCGAGAAAGGGGTTCTGCTCGAAGTCCGCCTTGACACGCCACGGGAGCACATGCCGGAGGACGCCCGTTGGGACCTGCGGATGACGCTTGTCTATCGCGACGCCGCAGTGGCGTATCAGGACGACAAGATCACTGAGGCCGATTACTCAGCGATCATCAAGGATGATGCGGCCGAGGAAGTGTTCAACCGAGAAGAGCGGCGTCGCTTCTCGCTGCTTCTGGCCCATTGGGACGTGAACGTAAAGCGCGGGGCGGCGATCACGGTCAGATAGAGGATCGGTCATTTGCCCGTCGTCATCGGCCAGTTCGCGTTGCCGATACGTGTGGCAGCTGACGACACCTCACTATTGCGCTCGTGAGGTCATACGGGCATTTGCGCTCGGTCTCATCGATCGTGTCGCGATCGCCGCTCCGTTTGGGCGTGCTTGAGGGATTGACCACGACGCACTCCTCGCCCTGCGCCGCCAGATACCGATGGATCCCGAACCCGCACGGGCCCGCCTCGTACACGAACCGTCGCCGGCGCGCGGGCGCGCGCAACGCCTTCACCACCTTCGCCAGGGCCTCCAGATCCCCGCGATGCTCCCGTAATGCCGCACCTCGCCGTCTCGCCCTTCCTCGGCGAGGGAAATGTCGATCGATTCCTTGTGGACATCCATCCCGACGAACATGCTACGTTTCCCCATGACCTGCCTCCATTGGTGTGTGGCGCTGCGCGCCGCCCGACGTGGGCGGCGCATCATCCACGGTAACAATGTGAGGCGGGTCACTGTCTTAGAGAGCCATACTGTCTGGGCTTCGAACAACCACTCGATCATGCGAGCGGCCTCGACAACCTGAACAGCGACCATGCCAATGATTCTCATTACTGGCGCCCTTGGCAATGTCGGGAGCGAAGTTGCCACCGCGTGCACTGAACGCGGCCTGAGCGCGCGCGTCGCCGACCGATCGGTGTCGCGCCTCAAGGAACGCTTTCCGCTGCTTGAGTCGGTGCGTTTCGACTTCGAGGACCGGGCGACCTGGCCGGCCGCACTCGCCGGGTGCGACGCGGTATTTCTCCTCCGCCCGCCGCCCATCAGCGATATGGACGCGACACTCAATCCATTCGTCGATGCCGCGTACGCGGCGGGCGTTGCCCACATCGTGTTCTTGTCGGTCCTTGGTGCGGACACCAAGCAATGGGTGCCGCACCGGAAAGTCGAATTGCATCTCAGCAAATCTGGCACCGCATGGACGGTATTGCGCCCGGGCTTTTTCGCGCAAAACCTGCAGGACGCCTATCTTCGCGATATCCGGGAGGACCGGCGGCTCTACGTGCCGGCTGGTCAGGGGCGCGTGGCATTTCTCGACGTACGCGACGCCGCACAAATTGCGGCGCGAATCTTTGAACGCCCTGAACAATTTCGCGGCCATGCGCTGACGCTCACGGGGCCGGAGGCATTGTCATTCAGTGACGTGGCCACAGTGCTTACGTCGGCACTCGGCATGCCCGTTCGCTACACTGCGGCCACCATCATGGGCTATTTCTGGCATCTCGTCTTGCGGCGTCGCATGTCATGGATGCAAGCGCTTGTGCAAACGGTTCTGCACGTCGGGCTGCGGAAAGGCGACGCGGAGCGCGTCGATGCCACAGTACAAGCAATGCTCGGCCGCCCATCGGGAACGTTGGCGTCCTATGTTGCGCGCACCGTCGCAACCTGGCGCACGTAGCCGACTTGCAGACCAGACACCGTGACGCGGGCCCCGCGGCCGACCGCCCTACGCCGTCTTGGACGTCGTGTTCGATAGGAGCCGGGTGGGAGTCTGGCAAGCGCACCCGCCCAGGTACGGCAAGACATGCCTGAGTCGAGGTGGACCCTCTTGCAATCCGGCCGTCCGCCCGCCAGGATCGAACCACTCGTAGACCGCCACGGAGGGAGCAGACGCTTGACGAAGGAGTTCACAGCCACTGAACGGATGGCCTTTGGGATTGTCGCGGCGATCGGAGCTCTCGGATTGAACGGAGTGTTCCTCTATGCACTGCTCGTGAATCCGAGCCTCATCGGCGCGGCGTTTACCAACCCAGTGTCGATCGCATTCGTGTTGGGAGCGTTCGTGATGCTTGGCCTGCTCGCCTATGTTCTCGACAGGTGGGAAGTCTCGCGTCTGACGTGGCTCGGCTTCGTGATTCTCGCGCTGCTCGGCGGCCTCGCGTTCGCGTTCCCAGTCGCGCTGCTTTGGAGGCGCGAGGCGCCGCTAGTTGCTAGTGTGCTGCGGATGACGCTTTAGGACGTCTTCCTGGCCGGGCATCCCGGGGGCCGGCGTTACTCCTCCCTCAAATACACTCGGTATTGTCGGTCGTCGCGCCTGGGCCGCCGGGCGCCGCGCACCGGAAGACGTGTACTAAAGCGTCATCCGCAGCACACTAGTGCCTGGCCGCAGTCGTTGATGATGAATGGGAGGGGTGAGACCCAGGCCGCGCTAGACTAGGTGTTGGCCAATGCTTCGCGCAGCAGGTCCCACGCCCGGCGGATGTGTCGTTCCTCCGTCCGCAAGTTTCCGACGGCCAGCCGAATCACAATCTGCCCATTGAGTGCCGTGTGCGAGAGGAATACCTCGCCGGTCTTGTTCACGCGCTCGATCAGTGAATGATTGAGAGCGTCGAGGTCGCCGTCGGCCAGACCGACCGCGGCGCGAGGTCGCGCGCGGAAGCACACCACCGAGAATGGCACGGGCGCCACGCGTTCGAAGTCCGGATCGGCGTCCACCCATGAGGCGAACACCTGCGCCAGTCGGCAGTGTTCGCGCAGGCGCGCGCGCACACCCTCCGCGCCAAAATATCTGAGGATGGCCCACAACTTGATCGCCCGGAACCTGCGTCCCAGCTGGATGCCGGTATCCATGAGGTTCTTCACGGCGCCGGCCTCCGGAGTCTTGAGGTACTCGGGCGTCAGTGAAAACGCCTGACGAATCACATCCATTCGTGGCGTGAAGAGTACGCTCAGATCAAATGGCGTGAACAGCCACTTATGGGGGTTCACGACGATGGAGTCGGCCTGGTCGAGCCCGGCGCGCATCCAGGCAAACTCGGGCACCATCGCCATCACGCCGGCATAGGCCGCATCCACGTGCAGCCACACGCCTTCGCGTTTGGCAATTGTCGCGGCGGCCACCACATCATCAACTGACGTGCTCGACGTGGTGCCGATGGTGGCGACGATGGCGATTGGCGTGATGCCGGCGGCGCGGTCTTCGGCCAGAGCCGATTCCAGCGCGTCGATGCGCATGCTGAAGTGGCCGTCCGCAGGGATGCGCCGCAGCGACTCGTGACCGAGGCCGAGTGCGATGACGGCCTTGTCCACCGACGAATGCGCGTGTTCGGACGCGTACACGCGCATGCGAGGCAGATCGCGGCCGGCCAGTCCCTTCGTGCGCACGTCCGGCACGGCCACCTCGCGCGCCGCCGCGAGCGCGTGCAAAGTGGAAATGGATGCCGTGTCGTAGATGACGCCTTCAACCTGGTCGGGCAAGTGCATCAAGCGCGCCAGCCACCGGAGCGTGACTTCTTCGAGTTCCGTGGCCGCGGGTGATGTGCGCCACAGCATCGCCTGCTGGTTGAGCGCCGACGACACCAGGTCCATCAGGACGCCTGGTGCGCTGCCCGTGATCGCGAAGTAGGCGAAGAACCCGGGGTGGTTCCAGTGTGTGGCGGCCGGCAGGATGAGGCGATCGAGGTCGGCGATGACCTGTTCGAATGGTTCGGGCTGTTCCGGCGCGTTGTCGGGCAGCGCCTTCCGGAGGTCGCCGGGCGACACTTGCGACAGGACGGCGTGTGTTTCGATCTGTTCGAAGTAGCCGGCCGCCCATTCCACCAGCGTGTGGGCGTGGCGCCGGAAGTCGTCCGGCGGCATGTCGCCGAACGGCGGAGGTGCCGGCGTCATCCCTTGTGCGTGGCGACGTAGTCGAGGGCGAATGTCTGCAGCGCCTCGCTTGAGAGGCCGATCGCCTTGGCCTCGGTCACGGCCTGCTCTTCGGTCCACTTGTCCACCAGCATGCGTTTGATCAGCCACATGGCGCCCACGCGATTGGCGCTGCCGCAATGGATGAACAGCGGCTGGTTGTCGGTGTTGGCAACGACTCTCAGAAACTCGTCCGCGACCTTCGGATCGGGCGCCGAACCCTTGAATGGCACGTGGATGTACTTCAGGCCGGCGGCTTCGGCTGCCGCACGCGATTCATCGATCATCGCCTCCGCTTCCGACGCCTCGCGGAGGTTGAGCACAGCCTTGTATCCCAGCTTGGCGATGTTCGCCAGCGCCTTCGAATCCGTCGCGCCCGCGCACCCAACGGTGGCATCGACTTTCGTGTAGTTCCGTACGCCCTCGATGGTGTCCTTCGGGACCGCCTGCGATGGCGTCACGGTGGGCGTCTGAGCCTGGCCGGCGACACCGACGGAAAGGAGTGCGGCAACAAGAAGGGCTCGGGGCATTCCCGGATTATAGGCGAGAGGCCGCTCTCATCTCCGAATCGTCACCGTCACCTCTTCGGCCAGCCGAACCGTGAGCGGTGCGCCGGCGGCGATCGACGCCTCGCCGGCTTCTGAGTTCATCACCGTGGCGGCGCCGCCGGCGGCACCGGCCGCGGTCCCGATGGCCGCGCCCTTTTTGCCGCCGAGCAGTCCGCCCAGGATGGCGCCCGCCACCGCGCCCGCGCCGACTTTGGCCGTTGCATCGCCCGACGGAGAGTCGCCCTCGCGGTAGATCGTATCGGTCTTGATCGGCACGCGCATGCCGTCGGCCAGAATCATCCGGTCGAATCGCAGTCCGAGTCGCGGCCGGTTCCTGAACTTTCCGCCGCGTTCCACCAGCGATACGGTGCCTTCCAGCCGCGCGCCGGCTGGAATGGCCGTGCGGCCATCCACCGTCACATCGCGGCTCACGATGGCGGTGACGCGGTCTTCGACGCGAGCGGTTCGGGTGGACACCGACGCGTCCAGGCGGATGCCGATGACGGAGTGTTTCTCGACCGTCAGTTCTTCGAGCTGAATCCTCTGTGGCTCGGGAAGAGATGCGGCGACCCGCACCGGCGCATCGGGCACGTACCGAGGTGACTCGACTGCGACAGGGGCCGGGGGCGGGGGCGGCGTCGCCGGAGGCTCCACGGGCGGCGCCTGGGCGGGCGCTTCGACCGGGACAAACGGAGTGGGCACGCTGCGCGCCGGCTCGTCCAGGATACTGGCGGCGGGCAGGGTTGCGGGCCTGGGAGTCGGCGCCTGCCTCGACGACGATGGCGCCGGGGTTGGTGCGAGAGCCGGTGTGAGGGCGGCCACGGGGGGAGAGGCCGCAGTCGTTGCAGTCGCCACCGGCTCGGCCTGAGCCAGTTGCGGCGCCGCCGGGCGCAGCGTCAGGTAGCTTCCGGCCGCCGCCGCCAGGCACCCTGCGCTCACGAGTCCAAGAAGTTTGGGCGACACGATGCTCTCCAGTCCAGCAAGGCCCGTACCGTCTCTTCCTGCCACGCCGTATGGGCCTTTGTCATCATCGTGTCCGGTCGTCCCGGCGGTTGGCAACCTGGGAGGACAGGTCCTGTCCCCGCGGCGAGACAGGGGCGTGGCCAATAATGAGCCCCATGGCTCACGTACGTGTCGCAATCATCGGCTCTGGAATCATCGGCGCGGCCATTGCTGATGCGTTGGCCGCGCGGGGCGCACGTGTGTCCATGTACGACATGCGATCCCCGGGCGCAGGTGCGTCACAGGCGTCGGCGGGCGTGCTCTGTCCGTATACCGAGGCTACGCCCGGCAGCCCGTTGCTCACCCTCGGCGTGCGCAGCCTCGCCATGTGGGAGGGCTGGGTGGAGCGACTTCGCGAGAACTCCGCTGCGCCGTTTTCATACCACCGGTCGGGTACGCTCGAGGTGGCGCTCTGCGCCGATGACGCGGCTCATTTGCAACGGGCGCGAGGCTGGCTGGCCGCCGAAGGGATCGCGCATGAGTGGCTCGAGGGCGCCGCGCTGCGGTCGTTCGAACCCACGGTCAGCGCGTCGGCGACAGCCGGGCTTCTGATCCGCGACCACGGGTATGTGCAGGTGCCGGCGCTCGTCACGGCGCTGATGGCGTCGGCCCGGCAGCGCGGGGCCACGTGTGAGTCACCGGCTGAGATCATTCACGTCGCCCAGAAGCGAGACGTGGTCCAGGTCCGCGTTGCCGATCGGACTGAAGAAGTTGACCACGCGGTGATCGCCGCAGGCAGCTGGTCACGGCGGGTGCGTGTGGCCGACATGCCCGTCTTCCCCGTGCGGCCCATCCGCGGACAACTGCTGCACTTGAAGTGGCCCGACGCCGGCCTGCCGGCGCGATCCGTGTGGGGACCTCGCTGCTACACCGTGCCGTGGCCCGATGGCTCGCTGCTTGTGGGCGCCACGGTCGAAGACGTGGGCTTCGATGAGCGATCAACCGCAGCGGGTGTGCGTGACCTGCTGGATGCTGTCGGCGAGCTGCTGCCTGGCGCGTGGCAGGCGTCGCTCGCGCAAGTCCGCGTCGGCTTACGTCCGGCCACAGCGGACCATCTGCCGCTGCTCGGTCCGCTTGCCAGCCATCCCCGCATCACGCTCGCGACGGGGCACTATCGCAATGGCGTTCTGCTGGCGCCGTACACGGCTGATGTCGTGACGCGGCAGATCGTGGACAACGATCACGACCCGATGTTGGAACTGACGCGGCCCGAAAGAACGTTCGGAGGTCCCGGACTTCAGCCCGGGACACCTGCTACTCCGCCACATACCGCCACGGCGCCGTCGGGCTCGCGCGCCGCCAGATCGTGACGAACGGGACGGGCCGCTGCGCCGGCGCGGTGCCCGCCTGGGCGTTCGGCCTGATGTAGCCGAAGGTGATTCCGAGGTCGCCGCTCGACGCAACGATCGCTGAAGCGGCCGACCAGTTGACTGGGCTGCTGGTCGCAGGCGATGACCACGTCCCCTGGCAGGGGCGCCAGCTCCCTGAGGAAGCCGTCAGGCTCACCGGCGAGTGCGAGCCTGTGGCCCGGCTTGAGGCCTATCTTCTGGACGAGGGCCTTGCTGCTGTATCCCGCCATGCCAACGGCAGTGAGGCCACGGAAAAAGACGTCGGGTGTCTTTTCGGAGAAAAGACACCCGACGTCTTTTTCGGCACCCGGCTGGGGACAGGCCCTGCGGTAATATTTCCCCATGAGCCAGACACGATTTTTCGGAACCCTTGCCCTCGGCCTGTGCGCGGCGGTTGGCGTCATTGCGTACGCACAGCAAGCCGGTGTGGACACCCGCCCGGCCAACGCTCCCGACCAGAAGCCGGCCTTCGCCGGGCAGACGGATGCACCCGAGCGCCTGACCAACGTCGCCTTCGACGTGGTGACCGTCGCGCAAGGTCTTGAGACGCCGTGGGGCCTCGCGTTCCTTCCGGGCGGCAAGATGCTGGTGACTGAGAAACCGGGGCGCCTTCGGGTGGTTGCAGCCGATGGCACGTTGTCGGCGCCAGTCGCGGGCCTGCCACCGATCGCAACGCGGGGACAGGGCGGCCTGCTCGACGTGGCGCTCGACCCGGCGTTTGCCACCAACCAGCTGATTTACTGGAGCTTCGCCGAGGCGCGGGAAGACACCACGAACCACACAGCCGTCGCGCGTGGGACGTTCGTCGATGGTGCGGAGCCGAGGGTGGAACACGCGCAGGTCATCTACAGACAGGCGCCGTCCATGCGGTCGAACGGCCACTTCGGCAGCCGCCTCGCGTTCGGCCGCGACGGCACGTTGTTCGTGACGCAGGGCGACCGCCAGATTGAAGCGGGTCGCCTGCTCGTGCAGCAGATGGACACGCTGCAGGGCAAAATCGTGCGCATCAATTCCGACGGCTCGATTCCCAAAGACAATCCGTTTGTCGGCAAGGAAGGCGTCCGGCCGGAAATCTGGTCCCTTGGCCATCGCAACGTGCAGGCCGCCGCCATCAATCCGACGACCGGCGAACTCTGGGAAGTGGAGCACGGGACGCGCGGCGGGGATGAACTCAACATTGCGCGCAAGGGCAAGAACTACGGCTGGCCTGTGGTGGCCTACGGCATCGAGTACCAAGGCAAGCCGATTACCGGCGGCATCACGGCTCAGGACGGCATGGAGCAGCCGGCGTACTACTGGGATCCCGTCATCGCGCCCAGCGGCATGATGTTCTACACCGGCAACCTCTTCCCGGCATGGAAAGGCAGCTTGTTCATCGGAGGCCTCCTGACGACCAATCTCGTGCGCCTCGATCTCAAGGGCGACCGCGTCGTGAGCGAAGAGCGCCTGCTCAAGGACCTCCAGCCCAAGGCCGAACGGATCCGTGACGTGCGGCAGGGCCCCGAAGGCGCCATCTACGTGCTGACGGACAATGCGCAGGGCCGAATCCTCAAGCTGGTTCCGAAGAAGTAGCGCGCCATGCAGAGCCTGAACTCGACTGAACTTCGTGCGGCGCTGGCGGGGCTCCCGGGTTGGGTGGCTGACGCGCCAGCGATCTGCCGCACCTTCACTTGCCCGTCATTCCGCGACGCCATGGCGTTTGCTGAACGCGTGGCGACCTACGCCGAATCGGTAGACCACCATCCCGATTTGCTCATCAGTTATCGGAAGGTCACCGTGACCTGGTCCACGCACACCGCCGGCGGCGTGACCGACAAGGACCTCGTCGCGGCCCGGGCCACGGACGCAGCGTTTCCTGCCCCGTAACAGGCGGTGCGTGGCCCAAGCATGAAGCTGAAGTCCTCCTACTCCGCACGCGAGGTTGCCGCCCAGACGGGGCTGACCGGCAGGCAGTTGCAGTGGTGGGACGAAGCCCGCGTGTTTCAGCCATCCATCGCACCCCGCAAGACCGACCAGGGCGGTTTCACCGAACGCCGGTACTCACCCGTCGATGTCCTCGAACTGTTCGCCCTGGCCGAATTGCGTCGGCGGGGGTTTGACAATGCCATGCTCAAACAGATGATGGAAGCGCTCCGCGACTACTTCCGCCGCCGCCTCTCCGAGACGCTGGACGATGCGGGGGATTTGCGGTTGCTGACGAACGGGTCAGGTTTGTTCCTTGAGACGAGACAGGGGCACGTGTTCGACCTGCTCGTGGACCCGACTCAGGCGCTGCTCGGGGCCGAAGTCTTGAAGCTGAAGCCAGTGAAGGGGAAGGCCATCAGGAAGATGCCGCCTCGTCACTGAGGAAGTGAGGAAGTGGGGAGCTTTCCGGAACTTCCCACCTTCCCCAGTTACTATCTCCTATGCCTCGTACAGTCCGCCTGCTCGTTGTCTCCCTCCTCTTCGCATCCGCATCACTGTCCGCCCAATCGGGAATTCCCACCCCCGAGTCGGTGATCGGATTCAAGCCGGGGGCTGATTTCAAGCTGGCCACCTACGACGACACCATCAGGTACTTCAAGGCGCTGGATGCCGCGAGTGCGAAGATGACGCTCGTGCCGATGGGGACATCCACGCAGGGCCGGACGTATTACGTGGCCCTGATTTCGACCGAACGCAACCTGGCGCGTGTGGATCGGTACCGCGAGATCGCGCGGCGCCTGGCGTCGCCTGAAGGCCTCACCGAAGGCCAGGCTCGGGCCCTGGCGCGCGAAGGCAAAGCCATCGTCCACATCGACGGTGGGTTGCACTCGACCGAAGTGGCCGGACCGCAGCACACCCTGCAACTGGCGTACGACCTGCTGACCGCGCACCCGAATGAGCCGGGCCGGGACGAGCAGGTCCGGCGCATCCTCGACAACGTTGTGTTGATGCTGTGGCCCACCATCAATCCGGATGGCCATCAGATGGTGGCCGAGCACTACATGAACAACGTCAGCACACCTGGCGCGAACACGACGCTGCCTGGGCTGTACCAGGAGTACGTGGGCCACGACAACAATCGGGACGCGTACATGCTCAACATGATCGAGTCGCGCGTCATGGAGCAGGCGTGGCGGCAGTGGGAGCCACAGATTGTCTACGTGCATCATCAGACGGCGCCATTTCCCACGCGCATCTGGTTGCCGCCGTTCGCCGAGCCGATTGCGCTGCACGCGCCGTTCCTGATGTCGCGTACGGTGAACACGATTGGCATGGCGATCGCGCAGGGGCTCGAAGAGCGTGGCCAGGTGGGCGCCACGCACATGGGCACCGGCTTCGACGCGTGGTATGCGGGATATATCGATTACGCCCCGATGTTCAAGAACATCGCGGCGTTCTGGACGGAAACCGCACTGGCGAACATGGCCGCGCCGCGCGACTACACGATCAAGGACATTCCGCAGGCGTACCAGGATCTGCGGCCGCAGAGTCTGTATCCGAGCCCGTGGGCGGGTGGGCACTTCGGGCTGGGCGACTCGGTAGCGTACATGCACACGGCGTCGATGTCGGTGCTCGACTACGCGGCGAAATACAAAGACAACGTCCTGATGAACCGGTGGCGATCGGGGATGGCGCAGATTACCCAGCATCGCGCAAGCGGCCCGTCCGCGTATGTGGTGCCGAAGTCGCAACGCGATCCGGTGGCTGCAGTAGAGATGCTGAAGCGCCTGGCGTTTGGTGGCGTGCGGGTGTCGGAGTTGACCGCAGACTTCACGGTGAACGGTACAACCTACGCGGCTGGTAGCTGGGTGGTGCCAACGGACCAGGAGTTCATTGCGCTCGCCCGCGAAGTGCTCGACGTGCAGAAGTACCCGGATCTGCGTGAATCGCCCGGCGGTGCGCCCGAACAGCCGTACGACGCCGCTGGGTGGACGCTGCCGCTCTCGATGGGCGTCGAGATGCAGACGGTCGGGAAACTGGAAGACGCGCAGCGAGCGGAGTTGAAGAAGGCGCTGAGGCCTCTGGGCCAGGTGGCAGCGCCCACGGCGCGAACATCGCGGTACGACTCCATAGGCGGGGCCGACCCTGCGCCGTATGACAGCGCGCCCGGTCTTGGGTTTGAAACCTATCCGCTGGCCGCGGCCATCGTGCCGCCTGCCGGCCTCATCTCGGGCACCGGGTCGTCGCTCGCGATCGATCCTGCGCAGAACAACGCGTTTCGTGCGGCGAACCAGGCGTGGAAGAGCGGGGCCACAGTCGGCTGGGCGCCGGGCGCAACAGGCGCGTCAGGCCGCTATGTCATCTCGGGTCTCAGCGCTGACGCGCAGGACGCGATGGTCCGTTCGCTGGCGTTGCGTGCGGAACGTGTCGCTGCGCCAGCCACGACCCTCCGCCAGCCGCGCATCGCGATGTTCAACCCCGGCGCAAGCATGGACGAGGGATGGACGCGCTGGGTGCTCGAGCGCTTCGAGTTTCCGTTCACGAAACTCTCTGCCGACGACATCGCCGCTGGGAATCTCGTCTCGCGCTTCGATGCGATTGTCGTGACCGACGAGCCGCGCGGTGTGCTGGTCGGCGGAGGCCGCGGGGGGAGGGGCCCTGGCGGAGCTGCCGGAACTGCCGGAACTGGACGGGCAGCCGGCGCCGGAGCGACGGGCGCACCCGCGTTGCCGGAGGGCGATGCGAATCGTGTCAAGGCGATCGATGCGTTCGTGCGCGCGGGCGGCACGCTCGTGTGCCTGAACCGAAGCTCGGCGTTTGCCATCGACCAGCTGAATCTTCCGGTACGCAACACGCTTGCCGGGCTTGGCCGGCAGGAGTTCTTCGTGGGCGGCTCGCTGCTCAACCTTGAAGTCGATCCGTCACAACCGGTCATGGCCGGCCTTCAGAAGACCACGGCCGTGTTCTTCAACTCGAGCCCGGCGTTTGAAACGCTCGTCGGTTTCAAGGGCACGGTCCTCGCACGCTACGCCGACACCGGATCGCCGCTTGCGTCCGGATACCTCCTGGGCGAACAGCACCTGCAGGGCAAAGCTGCCGCGCTTGAAGTGCAACACGGCGAGGGGCGCGTCATCCTGTTCGGATTCCGGCCGCAGTGGCGCGGTCAGACCTTTGGCACGTTCAAGGTCATCTTCAACTCGCTCATGGGCGCGAAATAACCGGCGCGCGGCCTTGCGCGCCAGATCAATCGATTGGGAAAATGCTGCCGACGTCGTCGGCCGGACGCGGGATGACGTGCACACCGACGAGGTCCCCGACCTTGCGGGCCGCCGCGGCGCCGGCGTCGGTCGCGGCTTTCACCGAAGCCACATCCCCACGCACAATGGCAGTCACCAGGCCGGCGTCCACCTTCTGCCAGCCGACGAACGTGACGTTCGCGGTTTTCAGCATGGCGTCGGTGGCCTCCACCATCCCGACATAGCCGCGCGTTTCGACCATTCCCAGAGCGTCGCCGGATGGGGCCGATTTGGCAGTCATCAGGTCAGGACTTTACCACGGGTTACTCACTGGAGAGCGGCCAGGTCGTCGAGTTGCGTCTCTCGCCCTTCCAGATCGCCACGCTCCGGGTTCGTCCCGGGTGAGTGGCCGGTCCGGGGTGACCGGTTTGCCCTGGCGCGTCCCCGGGCGCACGCCGC
>Ga0209591_10005058_pt1 | contig 14800 bp, 9 predicted proteins | sample MAT01_FD_187207 | JGI IMG/M metagenome (GOLD analysis project Ga0209591, IMG submission 187207) | Freshwater microbial communities from Lake Fryxell liftoff mats and glacier meltwater in Antarctica - MAT-01 (SPAdes) (version 2) | ecosystem: Environmental > Aquatic > Freshwater > Ice > Liftoff... | reverse complement strand
TCGGCATCCGAAGTTCTACTCGCCGGCCGGCAACGGCCTGTATTACAACCCGCTGGTGGACTACTCGCCGCCGCTTGGGCCGCTTGGTGTCCCATTCCCGGACGCCTCGTTCACGGCTGCCTGGTACGACGGTTACGAGAATACGGCGGCGGGCATCCCTGGCGACAACCGCCAGGGGTCAAGGCTGGTGAATCTGGACGCGGAGTTCTTTCCCGAGCGCAATATGAATTCCAATCAGAATTCGACTGGCGCCTGGACCGGAACCCGGGTAGGGCACGAGCCGCGTCTGCGTCCAACCGCACCGGATCTTTCATTGGTTACCAACCTCGGCACTGCGGACACCTGGTACGTGGTGTGCACGAATCCGAGCAACGTTTCCGTTCCCACGCCGATCCCGCCGGTGACGGGAGGGGGGAGTGTTGCGATCAGCGTCGCCAACGCCTGGTTGCCATTCACCAGTGCCAATAGCCAAACCACGGGAGTCCAGTTTTACGGAACCGTTGGCGGCACCTCGTCGGCTTTCTATTACAGGTTCACTGGCGATCCAGCGATCGCCGCGCAGGTCAACAATCCGCGTCTTTACGAGGTCGTCAAGGTAAGCACACTGTCTGCCGCCGAACGCACCAACTTCGCGAACTGGTATTCCTATTACCGCACGCGCTATCTGGCTGCCCGCAGTGCGCTGGCCAGGGTGTTCGGCGTGCAGGATCAGGGACTCAGGGTTGCGTATCAGAACCTGGTTGCGAACCCGCTGAATCCGGGCACCACCACGCTCAACAAGTTCACTGGCCCGGCGCGCACGGCGTTCTTCAACCTGATCTACAGATCCAACACCAACGTTGCCACGCCGAACAAGGCCGCGATGATTCGGGCCGGTCGCTTGTTCAATTCCGGCAACCCGGCGTTGACCAACTTTACCAATCCCTACTGGGAGGGTCCGCCGCTCAACCGCGAACTCACCTGTCGTCAGAACTTTCATGTGCACGTGACCGACGGATACACGAATGAGCCCGGTAACCCGGCTTTGACACCAACGGCTCGACCGACGGTGAGTACCGTACTCCCTGACGGGCGGGCGTTTACGGTTGGGCAAGCCGAAAGCTCGATAGTCTGGAACATTCTCATTCCTGCTGCTCCGGGATGCCCTGGTGCTACTGCCTGCGACCCATCGCTGGCGCGCATCGCCTTCGCCTATTGGGCGACCGATCTCCGGCCTGACCTGGTGAACAACGTCCCGCCTTTCTACAGCGACCGCACCCTGGGCGTAACAGGTTCGCCGATTCCGCCGCCGCCACCGGCGATTGCCGACGAGATCTACTGGAATCCGGTCAACGATCCGGCTACGTGGCAGCATATGGTGAATTTCACCGTCGGCTTGGGTGTCGCAGGTCTGCGCAATTTTCCGGGCGACTACGTGAGCCTGCGACAGGGCTTGGTTGCGTGGCCCGGGCTGCGCAATCTTCAGCCTGGAGCCGTGGACGACTTCTGGCAGGCTGGTGTGATCTCACGTGGCGGTTACTTCTCTGCAGCCGACCCTCAGGAACTGGTTGATTCGCTCAGTGAGGCGCTCACCAGTGTCGTTGCGCGCGCAGGCACTTCAGCCGCAACCAGTACGACCTCACCAATCATTTCGGAAGCTTCATTGGCTTTTCGTACTGAGTTCGATTCAGGGACCTGGACCGGCGATGTCTCAGCCTTCGCTGTCGGAAATGATGGCCAGCCTCTTCTCCCGGCGGCGTGGAAGGCGGGTGCCCTGCTTACCGCGCGGACGCCGGCCAGCCGCAACATCATCACCGCCGCGAGTGCGTCGGGCGGGGGTATCGCGTTTCAGTGGGGCGTTCTGCCGGCCGCCTATCAAGCCGAGTTGAACGATAACCCGTCGACGTCGGTGATCGATAACGACGGGCTCGGTGATCGTCGCCTGGCATACATCCGCGGCGCACGAAACGATGAAATCGACAATGGCGGTCCGTTCAGGATTCGGCCAGGTCTGCTCGGTGCGGTGGTCGGCTCAGGTGCTGTATCAATTGCTGCGCCATCTGCACCTTTCCGGGATGACGACTTCGAGGGCGGCCCGGAAGCCTCGGCAGCAGTCAAGTACGGGGCGTTCCGTTCAACCTTGCAGAACCGCCGGCGTGTTATCTACGTAGGTGCCAATGACGGCATGCTGCATGCGTTCGACGCAGGGACCGGAGTGACCGGCTTCGATGCGGGCGGAAATCCGATTGTCGATCGGGGTACTGGCCAGGAACTGTGGGCCTATGTACCGAGAGAGGTGGGCTCACGCCTGAGTCGCCTCACCAACCCGATATTCGAGTTCACGCCGTACGTCGACGCCACGCCGAGTGTTCGGGATGTATTCATCGGTGGTCGGTGGCGAACATTGTTGGTTGGTTCACTGCGACGCGGCGGACAAGGCGTGTTTGCGCTCGATATAACCAATCCGAACGTCACGGAAGCAGACGCCAGTAATGTGGTTTTGTGGGAAGTATCCGATGACCTCGCAGGATTCGAACGTCTCGGCTTCACGTTCGGACGGCCCAACATTTCCCGACTGGCCAATGGAAAGTGGGTTGTTCTGGTTCCAGGCGGTTACAACAGCGAGCAGAACACGATGTCCGAGCCGCAGGTTGCGCCTGCGGACGCCGATGGCGGCTCGACGATGTTCGTACTGGACGCAGCAAGCGGTGCCCTGATTCGCAAGTTCGAATTCGTGAGCACGGTTTCGCGCGGGCTGACCACTCCCACCATGGGTGATTACCAACTCGACTATATTGACGAGTTCGCGGTCGCGGGCGACCTGCAGGGAAATCTGTGGCGTTTCGATCTCGCGGACCCGAACCCGATCAATTGGTCGGTAGAGCGGATGTTCCGCCCAGCAGTGGAGTTCGCGCAGCCGATAACAGCCGCGCCGCGTTTGTTCGGCGATCCGGTAACTGGGGGGATCATTGCCGTGGTTGGAACGGGGAAATATCTTGAGCCGGCGGATCGCTCGATCGTTGGCATGCCAACCCAGAGCTACTATGGCATCCGCGACTACGGAAAAGGCTCGCCAAACTATCCGATACTCCGCACGCAATTGACGGCGCAGACCTTCACGCTCGTTCCTGGTCCACCCGCATTTTACACGGTGACCAACAACGCTGTTCCGACTACATCGCGCGGTTGGCGGAACAATCTCCCGGAGCTGGGAGAGCGGGCGATCACCGCAGGCGGAGCACTGTTCTCACAAGGAATTATCATTTTGGCTTCAGTCATACCCAGCGGAGATAACCCGTGTGAACCTGGGCTCCGAGGTACCGTTTTTGTGCTCAACGCCGCGGGTGGTGGAGCGCCTTTGATCGATCTGGATGGTGACGGGCAGGTCGGTGGCGCCGGCGACTTGGGTGGGCCAATCGGCACCCCTGTGGACAAGATGCCTGCCAGTGGCACCCTGCAGCCTGCATGCCTACCTGGCGAAGATTGCAGACTTGTCGATCTTCTGGCGGCCTCGGCAGCAGGCGGCGGACCGCTTTCTCTGCCACCCACGATTTGGCGCAGACGCTCATGGCGCGAAATAACGCCATAGAATGATTGGCAGCGGACCAGCATGCACACGGGACCAATATGAATACTCCGATGGCGTCGAAAAGTGCGGGATTTACACTGATCGAGCTGATGGCCGTAATAGCTGTTCTCGCGATACTGGCCGCGATTGCCCTTCCGTCATATGAAAACTATGTTCGGCGGGCCAATCGATCGGAGGCCAAGAACCTCATGCTGCTGATTGGTGCGGAGCAGGAGAAATTCTTCACAGCCTTCAATCGGTACACGGCCAACGTGGCTGGCGCGCGGACAGGGGATCCCGCAACCAGCGGTTTGAATATGGGCAACAGCACACAAGAGCTTATTGGCGGGGTTCCCGACCCGAGCGACCAGGCGTACTACGTGATCGCAGTTGCGCTTGCCGCTGGGAACCTGGCCTACACGCTGACTGCGACGCCCACCGGTAGCTTTCAGGCGGTCGATGACTGCGGCAACTTCACGCTCACCAGCGCTGGCCAGAAGGACCGTTCAGGCACCGCATTGAATTGCTGGTAGGTCCCGAGCCTGCTCAGGCAGCCATAAAGCCAAAAGCCCGCCATCAGGCGGGCTTTTGCTTTGGAGCGTCTGGCTCCCGAGGACGGACTCGAACCGCCGACCCGGTGATTAACAGTCACCTGCTCTACCGACTGAGCTACTCGGGAATATTCGGTGGGGTGCGCCTGCGCTGACTGCGGCCAGCAAACGCCGTGCCGAACGGCGAGGCCTTGAAACGGCCAGGCCGAGGGGCGCGAATAATGGCCCAGACGCTGCCACCCGTCAAGCCAGCGGGTGCTCGCGCGCGACTATCAGGACCTCACGCGACACGCCCAGCCCGGCGGCAGCGGCCCGCTGCGCACCCGACCGACGTTGTTGATCACAAGTTGCCGTCCCATGCCCTGATGATGCGGGTTGCACAGCGTCATGGTGACGTTGCTGCCCGCCGACGTGCCGTCGGCGCGAAAGCGGACCGTACGCCGACCGCTGGTGCTGGTCAGCAGCAGTCGACTCGGATCGAGCACCGATGCCTCCAGCGCGCCTCGTGCAGCGCCAGGCTGGCCGAGGCGCTGCGCATCGTCGAACACCAGCCAGCCGGCCGACCAGTCGGTTCCGGGCTGGCACGTTGTGGCATCGCCGCTAGGGCATACGGTGACCATGCCAGCCGTTTCGACTGCCCGCAGACGCCCTCTGGCGAGGGCCACGCTGAGGGCCGAACTTTGCGCCCGCAATTCGGCCTCCGCCGCGAAGCGTGCGAATGAGGGCACCCCGAGGGTCAGCAGGATGCCGACGATCGAGACGCTGGCGAGCAGTTCGACCAGGCTGAAACCATTGCTGCACGTCGGGTGTGCCATTGTCGCTATCCTTGCGTGGGTTGGATGGCCACCAGTGTCCTGTCAGCAGGCGCGTCAGCCGATGGCGGATCGCCGCGCCGGCTTGTAGGAAAATCCCCATCCCCAGCGTGCGAAACCGCCCCCATGGTCGCTACCTCGATCCCTCGCAACGATGCCGACGCCGGCTTTCGGCTGGTTGCACCTTTTGAGCCGACCGGGGACCAGCCGCAGGCGATCAAGAAGCTGATCGACGGATTCGAGGCCGGACTCGCGCACCAGACCCTGCTGGGTGTTACCGGGTCCGGCAAGACCTACACCATCGCCAACGTGGTGCAGGCGGTGCAAAAGACGACCCTGGTGCTGGCGCCGAACAAGACCCTGGCCGCGCAGCTGTACGGCGAGTTCAAGGAGTTCTTTCCGCACAATGCGGTGGAGTACTTCGTGTCCTACTACGACTACTACCAGCCGGAGGCCTATGTGCCCTCCAGCGATACGTTCATCGAGAAGGATTCCTCGATCAACGAGCACATCGAGCAGATGCGCCTGTCAGCGACCAAGGCCCTGCTGGAGCGACGCGATGCGCTGATCGTGGCCACGGTCTCGGCCATCTACGGGCTCGGCGATCCGACCGAATACTTCCGCATGGTGCTGCATCTGGTGCGTGGCGACCGGCTGGAGCAGCGCGAGCTGCTGCGCCGGCTCGCCGAACTGCAGTACTCACGCGGCGATTTGGAGCTGCGCCGCGGCACCTACCGTGTGCGTGGCGATGTGGTCGACGTATTTCCCGCCGAGTCCGATTCGGAAGCCGTCCGCGTCGAGCTGTTCGACGACAGCATCGAATCGATCGCGCTGTTCGACCCGCTGACCGGCGAGGTGGTGCGCAGGGTGCCGCGCCACACGATCTATCCGAAGACCCATTACGTGAGCACCCGGCGCACCGTGCTGGAGGCGATCGAAACCATCAAGCCCGAGCTGCAGGACAGGCTCGAGCAGCTGTATCGCGACAACAAGCTGGTCGAGGCGCAGCGCCTGAAGCAGCGCACCACCTTCGATCTGGAAATGATGGCCGAGATCGGCTTCTGCCAGGGCATCGAGAACTACTCGCGGCATCTGACCGGACGCCCCTCGGGTGAGCCGCCGCCGTGTCTTTTCGACTACCTGCCACCCGATGCGCTGCTGGTGGTCGACGAGTCGCATGTGACCTTGCCGCAGCTCGGCGGCATGTACAAAGGCGACCGCTCGCGCAAGGAGACGCTGGTGGAGTACGGCTTTCGCCTGCCGTCCGCGCTCGACAACCGGCCGCTGAAATTCGACGAGTTCGAGCGCAGGCAGCCGCGCACGATCTACGTCTCCGCCACGCCGACGCAACGCGAGCTGGACAAGTCCGAAGGCGCGATTGTCGAGCTGTTGGTGCGCCCGACCGGGCTGGTCGATCCGGCCGTCGAGGTGCGCCCAGCCAGCACCCAGGTCGACGACCTGCTGGGTGAGATCAACCGCCGCGTCGCGATTGGTGATCGTGTGCTGGTCACCACGCTGACCAAACGCATGGCGGAGAACCTGACCGAGTTCCTCGGCGACAACGGCGTGCGTGTGCGCTGGCTGCACGCCGATGTGGAGACGGTCGAGCGGGTCGAGATCATCCGCGACCTGCGCCTGGGCAAGTTCGACGTGCTGGTGGGGATCAACCTGCTGCGCGAGGGCCTCGATATGCCGGAGGTCTCGCTGGTCGCGATCCTCGATGCCGACAAGGAAGGCTTCCTGCGCTCGACCTCGTCGCTGATCCAGACCATCGGGCGCGCAGCCCGCAACCTGCGCGGCACGGCGATCCTGTATGCCGATGTGATCACCGGCTCGATGAAATCCGCGATGGACGAGACCGCGCGGCGCCGCGAGCGCCAGGTCGTGTACAACACCGAGCACGGCATCACTCCGCGATCGATCATCAAGAATGTCACGGACATCATGGAAGGCGCGCGTGGCGAGCCCGCACTGCAGAAGACGCGTGGCCGCGGTGCCGCAGCGCGCAAGGTGGCGGAGCCGGCAATCGACTATGCGACCCTCGATCCGGCCCAGCTTGCAGCACGGCTGCGCAAGCTCGAAGCGCAGATGTACAAGCACGCGCAGGAGCTGGAGTTCGAGGCCGCTGCCAGCGTGCGCGACGAGATCCGCAAGGCGAAGGCGCAGGGATTGATCCGGTAGCGGCGGTGTCGTGCAGCAACCCAGTTGCGGTGCGGCCGACACCCCCACCCCAACCCTTCCCCCGTCAAGGTGGAAGGGCTTTTTCGGTTGCGCGAGATTGCGTGGTGCGTCGAGCGTCCAGATAGCGCGGCACAGCCGCGGACCGCCGAACGCCCGCGCGAGTAGCGCGGGCCGGAGGCCCGGCTGGGGTGGGGGGCTTGCGATGCATCAACGTAGGCCCGTTGCCTTTCCTATCTCGGACCAGCGCCGGGCGCATCCGCAGCCGGCGAATCGCCGCTTGCCGCGTGCTCTTCGCGCGCGGCATTGAGCGTATCCACTGCAGCGTCGAATGCTGCGGCGTCGCCACCGAGCACAGCGCGTTCGATGCTTGCCAGCGACTGCCGTTCGTTCTGCCACAGGCTGCGCGAGCGTTGCTGGTATTGCACGGCCTCGGGGCTGCTGGCTTGCGCGCCGTCCAGCATGCCGATGGCCCGGTCCAATGGGCCCAGACATTCCTCGCGCAAGCGCCTGCCCACTACCGCACGCGGTTGCGAGTCGAGCGCATCGAGGGCGCTGTCGCAGCCATCGAGCGCCGCGATCCGCGCTTCGTCGGCCGGTTTGATCCTGGCGATGTCGGCGAACACGCGTGCGGCCGCCTGGTTGGTTTCGCGTCGGCGCGCGATCTGCGCCAGCTGTTCGGCGACCACATTGCGAAGGCCCTGGTCGGATGGCGAAAGGCCGCGAACCTGCTGTTCGATCGCGTCGAGGCCAGTCACGCATGCGGCTTCGAATCCGGCTTGGCCAGCGACAGGGTCCACTTGCGCCAGTTTCTGCGCCGATTGGCAGGCGCTGTCGATGTCCTTGGCGCGCGACTGGATGGTTTCGATCAGGCGCGCGACTCGGTAGTCGTCCGACCCACGCCCGGCCGCGAACGCAAGCCCACACCCGAGCAAGACCACGCCGAGCGCACCGACCCCTGCCAACGGCAGCAGCGGCGACCGCCGTTCGATCTCGAACGGCGGCGCCAGCACCAGCCCCAATACGAATCCTGCGATCAATCCGCTGACGTGGGCGCTGTTGTTGACGCCCTCGCCGTCGAAGCCCTGCTTGAGCGACCAGATCATGTACAGACCCCCCACCGCCAGGATCACCCGCATCGAGGCCAACGGCAGTTGCCCGCGGCGGCGCAGTGGATAGGCCAGCAGGGCTCCGACCACCCCGAACACCGCGCCGGAGGCGCCAACCGCCACGGTGCTGAAGTGGCTGAAGATATCGGCCGCACTGCCCACAAGTCCGGCACCAAGGAAGATCGCCGCCAGACCGGGTCGCCCGTACAGGCGTTCCACATAGGGCGCCAGCAACAGGAAAGTCAGCAGGTTGCCGATCAAGTGGCCGAAGTCGGCATGCAGGAACACCGCGCTGAGCATGCGCCATGGCTCACCGGCCAGTGTTTGCATCGGCAGGTGGGCGCCGTGTGCGTACAGGGTGGCGGTATCGAAGCTCAAGCCTCCCGCGAGAACCACCTGCAACACGAAGCAAACAACGATGACCGCACTGATCGCATAGGTCGCCAGCGCCTGCCGTCGGTAGGGACCGAGACGGTCCTCGTACCAGCGCCGAATCAGACTCGACCTGGTGCCGGTGCCGGGCAGCCATGCGAGCAGTCGATCGGCATCGGCATCCTGGCTGAATTCCAGCGTCCGCAGACCCTCCTGGCCGCCGCCGGCTGCTGCTCGCAGGCGCAGGCCGATGCGGCGTGCCGAAAGGCGCTGCCAGCCCAGCACCTGCGCACGGGTGGCGCGCAGGTCGACCACCAGGCCAGCGCCGTCGCTGCCGGTCCGGCCCTGCAATTGCAGTACATCGCCGGCGAAGCCGATGTACCCCTGGCCGTTGAGGCGTCCGCTGTTCCAGCCAAAGCGCACCGCAGCCGGGCTCATCCCGGCGATGCGTCCCGCCAAACCCGCGATGGTGTCGCTGCCGAAGCCGGTTGTCATCCGACGATTCCCCTGTTTGCCAGCATCCGCATGATAGAACGGTCGCACATTAACCGCGCAGCAGGCGCCTTGCCGCGATGCGGCGCCGGCTGCTACCTTATGCGGCCTTGGGGCGCGTAGCTCAGCGGTAGAGCACTACCTTGACATGGTAGGGGTCACAGGTTCGATCCCTGTCGCGCCCACCACCCCGGACCATCCGGGGGTTTGCCGCAGTTGCCGCTTCGCTGCAGCTGCGGGTCGGTATCGAAGGCATGTTGCGTGCCCAGCGGCGGACGGCGCGCCGATCGCAGGCGCACAGGTTCCAGCAGTTGCTGCATGCTCAGCGCAAAGACCACCCACCACGGAGCCGTAGTTCGAAAGAACACGATCACCATGACGCGAACCACAACCCGCCACTGCTGAAACGCTGCGCGTCGCGTCTCCTGGTTTTTGCGAGATCAAAGGGCGCCCAGCGCCCTTTTTTGTTGTCTGAAGGACCTTGCCCATGATTCATGTGACGCTCCCCGACGGCAGTCGCCGTGAATTCCCCGCTGCCATCGATGTCGCAGGCGTTGCCGCCGCGATCGGGCCCGGACTGGCCAAGGCCGCGCTCGCCGGCAAGGTCGACGGCACGCTGGTCGATACCTCGTACCGCATCGACCGCGACGTGGCGCTGGAGATCGTCACCGACAAGCATCCCGATGCGCTCGAGATCGTGCGTCACTCGACCGCGCACCTGCTCGCACAGGCGGTGCAGCGCCTGCATCCGGGCGCGCAGGTCACCATCGGCCCGGTGATCGACAACGGCTTCTACTACGACTTCGCCTACGTCCGCCCGTTTACCACCGACGACCTGCCGGCGATCGAAGCCGAGATGGCCAGACTGGTCAAGCAAGGCCTGCCGGTCGTGCGCTGCGTGAAATCGCGCGACGATGCGGTGGCCTTCTTCACCGGCATCGGCGAGCACTACAAGGCACAGATCATCGAATCGATCCCGGCCAGCGAGGACCTGTCGCTGTACAGCCAGGGCGAGTTCACCGACCTGTGCCGCGGCCCGCACGTGCCCGCTACCGACAAGCTGCGCGCGTTCAAGCTGATGAAGGTGGCCGGCGCCTATTGGCGCGGCGATCACAACAACCAGATGCTCAGCCGCATCTACGGCACCGCCTGGCTCAACGACAAGGACCTCAAGGCCTACCTGACCCAGCTCGAAGAAGCCGACAAGCGCGACCATCGCAAGATCGCCAGGCAGCTGGAGCTGTTCCACCTGCAGGATGAAGCGCCGGGTCTGATCTTCTGGCACCCGAAGGGCTGGCAGCTGTGGCAGGTCATCGAGCAGTACATGCGTCGCGTGTATCGCAGCTCCGGCTACCGCGAGGTGCGCTGCCCGCAGATCCTCGATGTTGCGCTGTGGAAGCAGTCCGGCCACTGGGACAACTACAAGGAGAACATGTTCTTCACCGAGTCGGAGAAGCGCACCTATGCGCTCAAGCCGATGAACTGCCCCGGCCATGTGCAGATCTTCAACCAGGGCCTGCACAGCTACCGCGACCTGCCGCTGCGCTACGGCGAGTTCGGAGCGTGCCATCGCAACGAGCCCTCGGGCGCGCTGCACGGCATCCTGCGGGTGCGCGGTTTCACCCAGGACGACGGCCACATATTCTGCACCGCCGAGCAGGTCGAGGCCGAGGTCACGGCCTTCCATCGGCAGGCGCTGCAGGTGTATGCCGACTTCGGGTTCAGCGACGTGCAGATCAAGATTGCGCTGCGCCCGCCCTCGCGGCTGGGCGACGATGCGACATGGGATCGCGCCGAGGCGGCTCTGCGCGGGGCGCTGTCGGCCTGCGGGGTGGCTTGGGAGGAGCTGCCGGGCGAGGGCGCCTTCTACGGCCCCAAGATCGAGTACCACCTCAAGGATGCGATCGGTCGCACCTGGCAGCTGGGCACGATGCAGGTCGATTTCATGATGCCAACCCGGCTTGGCGCCGAGTACGTGGACGAACGCTCTACCAGGCGCAACCCGGTGATGCTGCACCGCGCGATCGTCGGCTCGATGGAGCGCTTTATCGGGATCCTGATCGAAAACCATGCCGGCGCTTTCCCGCCCTGGCTGGCTCCGGTGCAGGCCGTGGTGCTCAATATCACCGATGCGCAGGCCGAATATGCAGGGGCGCTGGCAAAAGACCTTGCAAATCAAGGCTTCCGGGTGGAGTCCGATTTGCGCAATGAGAAGATCGGCTATAAGATCCGCGCCCACACACTGCAGAAAGTGCCTTATCTGCTTGTCGCGGGCGACCGCGAGAAGGAGCAGGGCACCATCGCGGTGCGCACCCGCTCGGGGGAAGATTTGGGCGCCATGAGCGTTTCCGGGTTCGTCGAGCGTCTGCGCAATGAATCGAATGCGGCCCAGGGTTGAGATGCCCGGAGCCGTCCTGCGTCGTATCACCAGAGGACAAGCCACATCGCCACCGAAAACAAACTGACCCGGAAGAATCAGGAAATCCGGGTGCCGAAAGTCCGCGTCATCGGCGCCGATGGCAATCAGGTCGGAGTGCTCACGCGCGAGGAAGCGCTCAAGCTGGCAGAGGAATCAGCGCTCGATCTGGTCGAGATCGTGCCCAACTCCGATCCGCCGGTGTGTCGCATCATGGACTTCGGCAAGTACCGCTTCGATCTGCAGAAGAAAGCCAGCCTTGCCAAGAAGCGGACCCGGCAGCAGGAACTCAAGGAATTGAAGTTCCGCCCGACCACCGACGACGGCGACTATGCGATCAAGATCCGTAACCTCAAGCGCTTCATCGGCGAGGGCGACAAGGTCAAGATCACGATCCGCTTCAAGGGGCGCGAGATGGCGCACACGGAGCTGGGTTTGCTGATGGCGCAGCGGATCGAGGCCGACATCAAGGACGAGGTCACCATTGAACAGATGCCGCGGATGGAAGGCCGCCAGCTGTTCATGATGGTCTCGCCGAAGAAAAGGTAGGGTTCGGCAGGCAGCACGCCGGATTCGCGCAACCCGTACCAGCATCAACGAGTCACAGGAACCAGCGGGCTTCGCCCCGCTACAAGCCGGAACGAGCAGGACGGAAAGAGCAGGGTGACCTGCCGCTCGCGCCAGTCACGAAAACACCCACGGAGCTGTACCGTCATGCCAAAGATCAAGACCAACCGGGCCGCTGCCAAGCGGTTCCGCAAGACCGCTTCCGGCAAATTCAAGGCCGGCCACGCCTTCAAGAGTCACATCCTGACCAAGAAGTCGACCAAGCGGAAGCGCGGCTTGCGCGCTACCAACTATGTTCGTGCCGAGGACGCTGGTCGCGTCGCTCGCATGCTTCCGTACGCTTGAGGAGGACGACCCATGGCACGAGTCAAGCGTGGTGTCACCGCCCGTCGTCGGCACAAGAAAATCATCAGCAAGGCCAAGGGCTACTACAACGCGCGCCGCAAGGTGTTCCGCGTCGTAAAGCAGGCGGTTACCAAGGCCGGCCAGTACGCCTACATCGGCCGCAAGCTCAAGAAGCGTCAGTACCGTGCACTGTGGATCGTGCGCATCAATGCCGCGTCGCGCCAGTTCGGGCTGTCCTACAGCCGCCTGATCAATGGGCTGAAGAAGGCCGGCATCACGATGGATCGCAAGGTGCTCGCCGATCTCGCCGTGCACGACCTGGCCGCGTTCGGCAAGATCGCGGAGCAGGCCAAGGCCAGCCTCGCTGCCTGAACTGCCGCCGTCCGGCAGCGGCATCGCCGGACTTTCGCGTGCTACAGCGTGGGGAAAAGGCCGGGCCTTTTCCCCACGATCGTTTGTGGACCCCGCATGCAGACCATCGTCGACGAATATCAACCCAGGATCGCACAGGCGGCCGATCTCGACGCGCTCGATGCGCTGCGGGTGGCCCTGCTCGGCAAGAGCGGGCTGATCACCGAGCAGCTCAAGGCGCTCGGCAAACTCGCACCCGATGAGCGCAAGCTGCGCGGGGAGCAGGTCAATCTGGCCAAGGCGCATCTGTTCGATGCGATTGCCGCGCGCCGCGACGCGCTCGAGCAGGCGCTGTTGGCCCAACGTCTGGCCTCCGAGCGGGTCGATGTCGGCATGCCCGGGCGCAGGGTCGATCCGGGCAGCGGGCATCCGGTGACCCGCACCATCGAGCGCATCGTGTCGATCTTCGCCCGCATGGGCTACCAATTCGCCGATGGTCCGGAGATCGAAGACGACTTCCACAACTTCGAGGCGCTGAATTTTCCGCCCAATCATCCGGCGCGCGCGATGCACGACACGTTCTATTTCCCGGACGGTCGCCTGCTGCGCACGCATACCTCGCCGGTGCAGGTGCGCTTCATGCGCGAGCGCCAGCCGCCGCTGCGCATGCTGACCATCGGCAAGGTGTATCGCTCCGACAGCGACCAGACCCATTCGCCGATGTTCCACCAGATGGAAGGGCTGCTGGTCGACGAAAGCGCCAACTTCGCCGAGCTCAAGGGAACCTTGGCGCAGTTCGTGCGCGCGTTCTTCGAACGCGATTTCGAGATGCAGTTCCGGCCCTCGTACTTCCCGTTCACCGAGCCCTCGTGCGAGGTCGATATCCGCTGGGAACGGCCCGATGGCAGCAAGGCGTGGCTGGAGGTTCTCGGTGGCGGCATGGTCCATCCGAACGTGCTGCGCGCCTGCGGTATCGATGCCGAGCGCTACACCGGCTACGCCTTCGGTCTGGGCATCGAGCGCTTCGCGATGTTGCGCTACGGGGTTGCCGACCTGCGCGCGTTCTACGACAACGATTTGCGCTTCCTGCGCCAGTTCGCTTGAGGAGCAGGGCCCAGGGCCCAGGGTACAGGGCCCAGCATCGATGGGCCCGGCGACGCGGCGGTCCGCGCCCCACCGGATGAAGAGTGGTTTCCCATGAAGTTCTCCGAAAACTGGTTGCGTTCGCTGGTGCCGATCGAGGCCGATCGCGCGACGCTATGCCATCGCCTGACGATGGCCGGACTGGAAGTCGAAGGCGTCGAGGCGCTGGGCGACGGTCTGGCCGGGGTGCTGATCGGCGAGATCGTGGCCGCCGAGCGCCATCCGGCGGCCGACAAACTGCAGGTATGCAGTGTTGCGATCGGTGCGGCCGAGCCGTTGCAGATCGTATGCGGTGCGCCGAATGCGCGGGTCGGGCTGAAGGCGCCGCTGGCGACCATCGGCACCACCCTGCCCAACGGCATGCAGATCCAGCGCGCAGCGCTGCGTGGGGTGGAATCGGCCGGCATGCTGTGTTCGGCCCGCGAGTTGGGTCTCGATGGCGATGCCGGTGGCCTGCTGGAGCTGCCCGCGGACGCGCCGGTGGGCGCCGCGCTGGCGAGCTTTCTCGGGCTTCCGGATGCATCGATCGAGATCAAGCTGACCCCGAATCGCCCGGATTGTCTGGGCATGCGTGGACTGGCGGCCGAGGTCTCGACCCTGTTCGGCGTCGCGCCGGCGTCGATCGATACCACGCCGGTGGTGGTGCAATCAGATGGGCGGCGCAGCATCACGCTCGACGCGCCACTGGACTGTCCGCGCTATCTCGGGCGGGTGATCGAGGGGATCGATCCTGCGGCAGATACTCCGCTGTGGATGGCCGAGCGCCTGCGCCGCGCCGGCGTGCGCCCGATCAGCGCGGTGGTCGACTGCACCAACTACGTGATGCTCGAGCTGGGCCAGCCGATGCACGCCTTCGACCTCGACCGCATTCACGGTGGCATCGTGGTGCGCCGCGCGCGCGAGGGCGAGGCGCTGCA
>Ga0209591_10005057_pt1 | contig 14802 bp, 13 predicted proteins | sample MAT01_FD_187207 | JGI IMG/M metagenome (GOLD analysis project Ga0209591, IMG submission 187207) | Freshwater microbial communities from Lake Fryxell liftoff mats and glacier meltwater in Antarctica - MAT-01 (SPAdes) (version 2) | ecosystem: Environmental > Aquatic > Freshwater > Ice > Liftoff... | reverse complement strand
GACGAGCAGCGGGCAGTTCGAGTTTCAGCGCCCCAACCGTTTTCGCTTCACCTATACCAAGCCCTTCGAGCAGACCATCGTGGCTGATGGCGTGAAGGTCTGGATCTACGACGCCGACCTCAACCAGGCCAGTTCACGCCCTGTGGCGCAGGCGCTGGGGGCCAGCCCGGCCACGCTGCTGGTGGGCGGTGACGTGGACAAGGACTTCGTGTTGAAGGCCGAGGCCCCACGGGACGGCTTGGCCTGGGCCCTGGCCACGCCCAAGATGAAAGACGGCCCGTTCCAGTTCCTGCGCATGGGTTTCCGCGGCAAGGAATTGGCGGCGGTCGAGATCACCGACAGCTTCGGCCAGCGCTCGCTGCTGCAGTTCAGCGGCTACAAGGCGAATGTGGCCATGGACGCTGCACGCTTTCGCTTCACGCCGCCGGCCGGCGCCGACGTCATCGAGCAGTAGATTCCTTCGCGGTGCGTGATGCCGGGCTCGGCTCCACAGCACAGCGACAATCGGCCCATGCCCGCTCAGGACGGACTTTTCCTCGACGACACGGGCTCGCTCGAACGCCCGACGATCGCCACGCCCGCATCGATGGCGGCAACCTCCACCGTGCCACTGGCAGAGCGCCTGCGGCCTCGTCACCTTGATGAGGTGGTGGGCCAGCGGCACCTGCTGGCGCAGGGCCGGCCACTGCGCGTGGCCTTCGAGACGGGCCGGCTGCCGTCGATGATCCTCTGGGGCCCGCCCGGTGTCGGCAAGACGACACTGGCGCGGCTGCTGGCGGGTGCCACCGGGGCGCATTTCATCGTGCTCTCGGCGGTTCTGGCCGGCGTGAAGGACATTCGCGAAGCCGTGGAACAGGCCGGCGCCGTGCGCCGCGGTGGCAAGGCCACGGTGGTGTTTGTCGATGAGGTGCACCGCTTCAACAAGGCGCAGCAGGACGCCTTCCTGCCGCATGTGGAGGCTGGCCTCTTCAGCTTCATCGGCGCGACGACCGAAAACCCTTCCTTCGAGGTCAACTCGGCTTTGCTCTCGCGTGCCACCGTGCACGTGCTGAAAGCGCTGGACGAGGCCGAGCTGTCCGAGCTGATCACACGCGCGTCTGCCGTGCTGGCGGCGCCGCCGCTCACGCCTGCAGCGCAACAGCAGCTGGTGGCGCATGCCGATGGCGACGCGCGCCGTCTTCTGAACGCTTTCGACAATCTGGTGGCTGCAAACGCTGGCGCACCCGAGCTGGGCGATGTGCAGCTGGAAGCCACGCTGGGCGAGTTGCTGCGCCGTGGCGACAAGGGCGGCGATGTCTTCTACGACACCATCTCTGCCCTGCACAAGAGTGTGCGCGGCAGCGACCCCGACGCCGCGCTGTACTGGCTGGCGCGTCTGCTCGACGCCGGCATGGACCCGCGATACGCGGCTCGCCGCATCGTCCGCATGGCGTCCGAGGAAGTGGGTCTGGCCGACCCGCGCGCGCTGCGCCTGGCGCTGGACGCCGCAGAGGTCCAAGAGCGCCTGGGTTCGCCCGAAGGAGAGCTGGCGCTGGCGCAGGCGGTGGTGTACCTGGCGGTGGCGCCCAAATCGAATGCCGTCTACAAAGGGTGGAACGCCGTGCGCGAGCTGGTGCGCAGCGACGGCAGCCGCCCGGTGCCCATGCACCTGCGCAACGCGCCCACCCGGTTGATGAAAGGCCTGGGCCACGGCGCAGGCTATCGCTATGCACACGACGAGGAAGGCGGCTATGCCGCGGGCGAGCGCTACCTGCCCGAAGGCTTGCCGCAGCAGCAGTTCTACAAGCCGGCGGGCCGTGGCCTTGAAGGCCGCATCGCCGAACGCCTGGCCGAACTGCGTGCACTGGACGAAGCCGCGAAGACATCTCGTTAGACCGCGTCGCGCTGTCAACAACTCAGGCGCTGTCGACGGGGTAAGCCCCGCTCGGGGGCCTCGCCTGGCGAATCTAGAATCCGGCCCCACTGCAAGCCCTGCAGCCTTGCCGGGCCCAGCATGGCCGCTTTCTTGCATGCACCCCGCGTGGGCCCGAAACGGCAGCGGCAACCGGAGTTCTCTCGATGGAAACCTTCTTCCAGCAAATCATCAACGGGCTGGTGCTGGGCAGCATGTATGCGCTGGTGGCGTTGGGCTACACCATGGTCTACGGCATCATCAATCTCATCAACTTCGCCCATGGCGAAGTGCTGATGGTGGGCGCGCTGGTCAGCTGGACGGTGGTATCCATGCTGGCCGACTCGGGTATGCCCGGCTACGTGATCATGGGCTTGTCGCTCTTGTGTTCCATCGCCATCTGCGCCGCGCTGAACTTCAGCATCGAGAAGCTGGCCTACCGCCCCCTTCGCTCAGCGCCCAGGCTGGCACCGCTGATCACCGCGATGGGCGTGAGTCTGCTGCTGCAGACGCTGGCGATGATCATCTGGAAGCCCAACCCCAAGCCCTACCCGCTGCTGCTGCCCACAGAGCCCATCAACCTGGGCGGGCCCGTCATCACCGTCACGCAGTGCCTGATCCTGGGCCTGACCACGGTGCTGCTGGCCGCACTGATGTACCTGGTGAACCGCACCAAGCTGGGCCGCGCGATGCGTGCCACGGCCGAGAACCCTCGCGTGGCCGCGCTGATGGGCGTCAGGCCCGACATGGTGATCAGCGCCACCTTCATCATCGGCGCTGCGCTGGCCGCCGTGGCCGGCGTGATGTGGGCCGCCAACTACGGCACCGTGCAGCACAGCATGGGCTTCCTGCCGGGGCTGAAGGCCTTCACCGCCGCGGTGCTGGGCGGCATCGGCAACCTGGCGGGCGCCGTGGTGGGCGGGCTGTTGCTGGGCCTGGTGGAGGCGCTGGGCGCGGGTTACCTCGGCGCACTCACCGGCGGTCTGCTGGGCAGCCATTACGCCGACATCTTTGCCTTCGTCGCTTTGATCCTGGTGCTGACGCTGCGGCCTCAAGGCCTGCTAGGCGAACGCGTTGCCGACCGGGCCTGAAGGAGCGGCCGCGATGAAACACAAGATCTTCGTCTTCTTCATCTGCGCGCTGGCCCTGCTGGCGCTGCCGCTGGTGGCGCAGTACTTCGGCCAGGGTTGGGTGCGCATCATGTCGCTCTCGCTGTTGTACGTGCTGCTGGCGCTGGGCCTGAACATCGTGGTCGGCTACGCCGGGCTGCTGGACCTGGGCTATGTCGCGTTCTACGCCGTGGGCGCCTATATGTACGCGCTGCTGGCCAGCCCGCACCTGTGGGAGAACTTCCCCTGGGTGGCCGCGATGTTCCCTGACGGCCTGCACACGCCGGTGTGGGCAGTGGTGCCGCTGGCGGCAGGGCTGGCGGCCATCGTGGGCGTGCTGCTGGGCACGCCGGTGTTGAAGCTGCGTGGCGACTATCTCGCCATCGTGACGCTGGGCTTCGGCGAAATCATCCGCGTGTTCCTGAACAACCTCGAGCACCCGGTGAACATCACCAACGGGCCGCGCGGCCTGGACCGCATCGACTCGATGAACCTCTTCGGCTTCAGCTTCGGCCAGGCCCTGGAGATCGGCAGCTACCGCATCAGCTCGGTGGTGCTTTACTACTACCTCTTCCTCTTCCTGGTGGTGGTCAGCGTCGTCATCTGCCACCGGCTGGAAAGAAGCCGCATCGGCCGCGCATGGATGGCCATACGCGAAGACGAAATTGCGGCCAAGGCGATGGGCATCAACACCCGCAACATGAAGCTGCTGGCCTTCGGCATGGGCGCCACATTCGGCGGTGTGTCGGGTTCGATGTTCGCTTCCTTCCAGGGCTTCGTCTCGCCCGAGAGTTTCAGCCTGCAAGAAAGCGTGCTGATCGTGGCCATGGTGGTGCTGGGCGGCATGGGGCATCTGCCGGGCGTGATTCTGGGCGCGGTGATGCTGGCCGCGCTGCCCGAGGTGCTGCGCTACGTGGCCGGGCCGCTGCAGCAGATGACGGGCGGGCGCCTGGACGCTTCCATCCTGCGCCAGCTGCTTATTGCGCTGGCCATGATCGGCATCATGCTGGCGCGGCCACGCGGCTTGTGGCCCGCCCGTGAACACGGCAAGGCTGCGCCGCAGCCATTGACGAATTGACGGCCAGGCGCAGCATGAGCACACCACTTAGCTCCAACACTTTCGCGGCAACCACGGCAGCAACCCATACGCCCGTGCTGAAGGTGCAAGGCGTCAGCAAGCGGTTTGGCGGGCTGCAGGCCTTGTCGGACGTCGGCGTCACCATCATGCCGGGGCAGGTCTACGGCCTGATCGGGCCCAACGGCGCCGGCAAGACCACCTTCTTCAACGTCATCACCGGCCTCTACACGCCCGACGGCGGCACTTTCGAACTCGGCGGCGCGCCGTACAAGCCCAGCGCGGTGCACGAAGTAGCCAAGGCGGGCATTGCGCGCACCTTCCAGAACATCCGGCTCTTTGCCGAGATGACCGCGCTGGAAAACGTGATGGTTGGCCGACACGTGCGTACCAGTTCAGGCCTGGGCGGCGCCATCTTTCGCACGGCGGGCTTCAAGGCCGAAGAGGCGGCCATCGCTGCGCGCTCGCAAGAGTTGCTCGACTACGTGGGCATCGGCAAATACGCCGTGTACAAGGCGCGCACGCTCAGCTATGGCGACCAGCGCAGGCTGGAGATCGCACGTGCGCTGGCCACTGACCCCAAGCTGATTGCGCTGGACGAACCGGCCGCCGGCATGAACGCCACCGAGAAGGTGGTGCTGCGCGAACTCATCGATCGCATCCGCAAGGACGGCCGCACGATTCTGCTGATCGAACACGACGTGAAGCTGGTGATGGGTTTGTGCGACCGCGTGACGGTGCTTGATTACGGCAAGCAGATCGCCGAAGGCAACCCTGCCGAGGTGCAGAAGAACGCAAAGGTGATCGAGGCCTACCTCGGCTCCAGTGCGCACTAACGAGAAGAAGCGGGCGGCAGGCGATGACTCAGTCGATGTTGAAAGTGACCGGCCTGAAGGTGGCGTATGGCGGCATTCAGGCGGTGAAGGGTGTCAGCTTCGAGGTGCTGCAGGGTGAACTGGTCAGCCTCATCGGTGCCAACGGCGCCGGCAAGACCACCACACTGAAGGCCATCACCGGCACCCAGCCGGTGGCCGAGGGCGGCATTGAATTTTTGGGCCGCGACATCAAGGGTCAGGGCCCCTGGGATCTCGTGAAACAAGGCCTGGTGATGGTGCCGGAAGGGCGCGGCACCTTCACGCGCATGACCATCACCGAGAACCTGCAGATGGGCGCCTTCGTCCGCAACGACAAAGAGATCGACGCCGACATCGACAAGGTCTTCGCGATCTTCCCGCGCCTGAAGGAGCGCCGCAAACAGTTGGCCGGCACCATGAGCGGCGGTGAACAGCAGATGCTGGCGATGGGCCGCGCACTGATGGCGCGCCCGAAGGTGCTGCTGCTGGACGAACCCAGCATGGGCCTGAGTCCCATCATGGTCGACAAGATCTTCGAGGTGGTGGCCGACATCCACAAGCGCGGCACCACCGTGCTGCTGGTGGAGCAGAACGCCAGCCGAGCCCTGGGCCTGGCCAACCGCGGCTATGTCATGGACTCTGGCGAAATCACCATGACCGGCGACGCCAAGGACTTGCTGTCCGACCCCCGCGTACGCGCAGCGTACCTTGGCGAGTGACCTACGCGCAGCGTACCTTGGCGAGTAACCTGCGCGCAGCGTACCTTGGCGAGTAACCTGCGCGCAGCGTACCTTGACGAGTGACCCCCGCGCCGCCTACGTGGGTGAATGAACGTCTGCTGCCTGCTTGTCGGCTTCCGAAGTGAAGCTGTCGGCGTAGAACTCATCGGCCGGCAGCCCGCACAGGGCCACGAAATCGCGCTCGGCAGATTCGACGACGACGGGCGAGCCACAGGCGTAAACCTGGTGGCCCGACAGATCAGCAAAATCTTGCATCACGGCGTGGTGCACAAAGCCGGTGCGGCCGGCCCAGCCGTCTTCCGGCAGCGCGTTGCTCACCACCGGCACGTAGCGCAGCCAGGGCAGCTCGGCGGCCGCCTCTTCGCACCAGGCGTTTTCGTAGAGGTCGGCCGGGCGGCGGCCGCCCCAGTAGAGCACGGCCGTACGCGTGTTCGCCTTGTGCTGTAGCTGCTGGATCAGCGCCTTGATGGGCGCGAAGCCGGTGCCGCTGGCCATCAGCACCATGGGCTTGTTCGCCGCCTCGCGCAGGAAGAAGCTGCCGTACGGGCCCTCCATGCGCAGGATGTCTTTCTCCTTCATTGCACTGAAGACATGGTCCGTGAACTTGCCCCCGGGCATGTGGCGCACGTGCAGCTCGATGGCCGGCGGGCTGCCCAGCAGGTGCGGCGCATTGGCCATGCTGTAGCTGCGGCGCGCACCGTCGCGCAGGATGAACTCGACATACTGGCCGGCGCGGTACTGCAGGTTCTGGTTGGCCGGCAATTGCAGCTTCAGCACCGCGACGTCGGCACTGGGCCGCGCGATGCTCAGCACGCGCGAAGGCAGCTTCAGCACCGGGTGTTCGCCCGCGCCGGGCACGCTGCGCGCCTCGACCACGCAATCGGTCTGCGGCTGGGCGCAGCAGGTCAGGATGAAACCCTGCTCTTCTTCCACGGCCGAGAGCGCCTTGCTCTGGTGGGCGCGGTGCACGACGCGGCCTTCCAGCAGCCGGCTCTTGCACGAGCCGCAGGCGCCATCGCGGCAGCCGTAAGGCAGGCCCACGCCTTGTCGAATGGCGGCGGGCAGGATGGCCTCGTCGGCGTCGACCGTGAAGGTTCGTTGTGAAGGTTTCAGGGTGATCTGGAAGCTCATGACGGCGGGGCTGATGGCGGGGCGGATGGCAGGCGGAACGCAGGAAAACAGCAGAAAAACAGCGGGCAGACAGCGGGCAGACAGCAGACAGACAGCCGGCAAGTGGGCGCGAGCGCGCTCTTAAACTCGGCGTCCAATTGTGCCCGCGCGTCGGGCGTCAGCCTGCCCACCACCCGCCATGCCCTTGCCCGCCTTGTTACCCCCGGCCGCCGCGCGTCGACCCACGCTCTTGATCGTGGGCTGCGGCGACGTGGGCCAGCGCGTGCTGCCACTGGTGCTGCCGGGCTGGCGCGTGCTGGCGTTGACATCGAGTCTCTCGCGCCTGAACGAACTGCGCGCTCTCGGCGCCACGCCGCTGCTGGGCAACCTCGACGAGCCCGCCAGCCTGGGCCGCCTCGCTGGCCTGGCCGATGCGGTGCTGCATCTGGCACCACCGCCGCTGCAAGGCACAACCGACCCGCGCACCCGCGCCCTGCTGCGCGCCCTGGCCCGCGGCGGACGCGTGCAGCGCCTCGTCTACGGCAGCACCAGCGGTGTGTACGGCGATTGCGGCGGCGCCAGTTTCGACGAAACACGCACCGTCGCGCCAGCCACCGACCGCGCCCGCCGTCGCGTCGATGCCGAAGCGCAGCTGCGTTGGTTCGGCCGCCGCACTGGTGCGCGCGTGACGCTGCTTCGCATTCCCGGCATCTACGCCAGCAACCGGCCCGGCGGCCACCCGCGTGAGCGGCTGGCACGGGGCACCGCAGTGCTGGCGCCCGAGCACGACGTCTACACCAACCATATCCACGCCGACGACTTGGCGCGAGCCTGCGTGGCCGCGCTCTACCGCGGGCGGCCACAGCGCGTGCTGCACGCCAGCGACGACACGGATCTGAAGATGGGCGACTACTTCGACCTTGCGGCCGACCTGTGCGGCCTGCCGCGCCCGCCGCGTGTCACGCGAGAAGAAGCGCGTGGAACGTTGAGCCCGATGCTGATGAGTTTCATGAGCGAATCACGCCGCCTGCACAACCACCGGCTGAAGGCTGAACTGCGGCTGCGGCTGCGCTACCCCACGGTGAAAGAGGGGTTGCAACAGGGCTGAGGAGCGGACGCTGTTCACTGTTCAGGCGCGGTTCAGGCACTGATCAGGCACCCCGCAGCCTGGCAGAGCCGCTCAGATGCCTTGCGCGCGCTTCATGGTCCACGCCCGATCCACGGCCTGCACGGTGATGGTCATGGGCCTGCCGCCGCGCTCAATTTCCAGTTCCACCGCGCGTTCCGGGCGCGCGTCGGCCCACAGCGCTTTCCACAGCTGGGCCAGCGCCACCACTTTCACGCCGTCCAGGCGTGTGATGCGGTCGCCCACCTGCAGGCCGGCGACGTCGGCGGGGCTGTCGTCGGCAACCCGCAGCACACGAAGCTGGCCGGCCTGCTCGGCGCAGTTCAACCCCAGCCAGGGCCTCGCGCTGGCGAGCGAGCGGCCTTGTGCGCGCATCTCGGCCAGCACTGGCAGCAGCAGTTCCACCGGCACGAAGAGGTTGCCCGGCGCGCGCTGCTGGCCGGGGCCGCGCGCATCTGGCACGACCAAGGAGCCCACGCCCAACAGTTCGCCACGCGTGTTAAAGAGGGCGGCGCCGCTGTGCAGCCGCGCGGGAGGTGAGGTGAAGAGCGCGCCTTCGACGTGGTATTCCCAGAAGCCGGAAAACGCGCGGCGCGAGACGAGCTTCACTGTCTCGACATCGCCGTCATTGCCGCCGCTGACCACGGTGAGTGGCGTCTCGCCCGGCTCTGCGCTGCGGGCGGCCAGTGGCACTGGCGCACGGTTAAGCGGTGCCAGGGCCTGCACCAGGCCGAAGCCGGTAGCCACGTCGTAGGCCACCACCCGCGCGGGCAGGCGGCGGCCGTCATCGGTGACGATCTGCACGCTCTCGGCTTCCAGCACGAGGTAGCCGATGGTCAGCACCAGGCCGTCGTCGCTGATCAGCACACCCGAGCCCTGGCGTTCCATGCCGAGCGTCTGCGCCGACCTTGCGCCATCGACGATTTGCACCTCGATGCCGACGACGGCTTCGTGTGCGCGCTGCAGCGCACGTGATTGCGTTTCAATCTCGGAAGCTGCCGCAGGGCCAGCCAGCACGGTCGCCATGAGCGCAACCGCCGCAGGCGCAGCCGCGCGTCGCACCCAGCCTTGCCAGCGAGTTGGGAAATGATTCAACATCTGCTGTCTCCCCGCGCCACCGACACGTTATGTGCCAGCGTCATGAGCCACAGCATGAGGCCACCGGCGCGCCGGCGCCGGCGCCGGGCAGGGGAAATTGCCGCCGATCGTTCAGCGGCGGCTGCCGAAAGGCGGCTGGCGCCGCCAGTAACGAATCATGAGAAAGCCGCCCACCATGCCGCCGAGGTGCGCGAAGTGCGCCACGCTACCCGTGTTCATCAGCCCCATCACCAGTTCGAGCGCGCCGAAGACGATGACGAAGGTGCGCGCCTTCATCGGGATGGGCGGGAACAGCGGCATGATGATCCGGTCGGGGAACAGCATACCGAAGGCCAGCAGCAGCGCAAACAGCCCGCCTGAGGCACCCACCGTAGGCACGCGCGAGCCACTGATCGCGGTGATGGCGAGTTGCGTCAACGCCGCGGCCAGTACGCCGGCCAGCAGAAAGGTGGCGTAGCGCTTCGGGCCCCACAGGCGCTCGAGCTCGGAGCCGAACATCCACAGGCCCAGCATGTTGAAGAAGAGATGGAACATGCCACCGTGCAGGAAGGCGTAGGTGACCAGCTGCCACGGCATGAAGTTGCCGCTGGCCAGCGGGAAGAGCGCGAACAGGCCCTCCAGGAACACGAGCTGCTGCAGAAAGAATATGGCCGTGCAGGCCAACATCAGGTTCTTGGTCAGGGCTGGAATGGGCGGCATGCGGCAGTATGGATAAAAGGGCCGCTGTGTGCCAACTTGGTGCCCCCGGCCAGACTCGAACTGGCACACCTTGCGGCGGCGGATTTTGAATCCGCTACGTCTACCGATTCCGTCACGGGGGCGTGGCACTTCGGGGCATTGCCCGCGGCGGAGTTGATTATCACATGCGCCTTTTTTGAGCTTGTGCAGGCGAAGGGCCCGGCCCCACGCGGAATGCGCAATGGCCCCACCCGGCACGCGCAATGGCCTCATGCGGCACGCGCAATGGTTTCATGCAGCACGCGCAATGGCGTCCACTGCGACAATCGCTGCCCCTGTTGCAGGAGCCCATCATGACCGCACCGGCCCCCCCGGCTTACAAGACCTTGGAAGACGCCGTCGGCGGCACGCCGCTGGTGGCGTTGCAACGCCTGCCCGGGGCCGCCGGTGCAGCGCGTGGCAACGTGGTGCTGGGCAAGCTGGAGGGCAACAACCCGGCTGGCAGCGTGAAAGACCGCCCCGCCATCAGCATGATCAGGCGTGCCGAGGAGCGCGGTGACATCTGCCCCGGCGACACCCTCATCGAAGCCACCAGCGGCAACACCGGCATCGCGCTGGCGATGGCCGCGGCGATTCGTGGCTACAGGATGATCTTGATCATGCCGGAGGACCTGTCCATCGAGCGCGCCCAGACCATGAAGGCCTTCGGTGCCGAGCTCATCCTCACCCCGCGCAGCGGTGGCATGGAATACGCGCGCGACCTTGCTGCGCAGATGCAGAGCGATGGCAAGGGCCGGGTGCTGGACCAGTTTGCCAACGCAGACAACCCGCGCGTGCACTTCGAGACCACGGGCCCCGAGATCTGGGCGGACACCGCAGGCCGCGTGACGCACTTCATCAGCGCCATGGGCACCACCGGCACCATCACCGGCGTCTCGCGCTACCTCAAGCAGCAGAACCCGGCGGTAAAGATCATCGGTGCCCAGCCCAGCGAGGGCAGCCGCATCCCCGGCATTCGCAAGTGGCCCGAGGCCTACATGCCCAAGATCTACGATGCCAGCCACGTGGATGAACTGGTGCTGGTGAGTCAGGCCGACGCCGAGGAGATGGCGCGCCGCATGGCACGCGAAGAAGGCTTGTTTGCCGGCATCAGCGCGGCAGGTGCCTGCTGGGTGGCGCTGCAGGTGGCGCAGCGCGTGGAAAACGCCACGATCGTCTTCATCGTCTGCGACCGCGGCGACCGCTACTTGTCGACGGGTGTGTTCCCGGCATGACCGCCGCCTGACCGCAGCCTGACCGCAGCCTGACGATGGACGCGAAGTTCTGCCTTCAATGCGGCACAGCGCTGGCACTGCTGACCCAGGAAGAAGATGGCGGCCCCAAAGCCCGCCTGCGCTGCCCCGCGTGCGGCTGGACGCACTGGAACAACCCCACGCCGGTGCTGGCGGCCATCGTCGAATGCACCGACCAGGACGGCCGTGTGCTGCTGGCGCGCAACGCCGCCTGGAGCGGCCGCATGTTCGCGCTGATCACCGGCTTCATGGAGGCGGGCGAGACGCCTGAAGAGGGCATCACGCGCGAGGTGATGGAAGAGACCTCTTTGCACGTCAGCCAACTCTCGCTGGTGGGGGTCTATGACTTTCAGCGCATGAACCAGATCATCGTTGCGTATCACGCACAGGCGCACGGCGCGGTGCGCCTTTCACCTGAACTCGCAGAGTACAAGCTCTATGCGCCGCAAGACCTGCGCTGCTGGCGCGCCGGCACCGGCTACGCACTGGCCGACTGGCTGCGCAGCCGCGGCATTCAGCCGCAGTTCATCGAACTCCCACCCAAGAACTGAGCACCATGGACACCATCAAGGAACTCGACACCCGCGGGCTGAACTGCCCATTGCCCATCCTCAAGGCCAAGAAGGCGCTGGCCGACATGGCCAGCGGCGAAGTGCTGCGTGTGGTGAGCACCGACCCGGGCTCGACACGCGACTTCCAGGCCTTCGCGCGGCAAACCGGCAACGAGCTGGTGGAACAGAAGAGCGAGGGCGACCTCTTCGTGCACTTGCTGCGGCGCCGCTAAAGCCCCGCTGGGCTTTTCAGAGATCGAGGCCCTTCAAGTAGCTGCGGAAGCCCGGCCCCAGCAGCGGGTGCGCCAGCGCAAGTTCGACGTTGGCTTCGAGGAAACCTTCCTTGCTGCCGCAGTCGTAGCGTTTGCCTTCATAGCGGTAGGCAAACACCTTTTCGCGACGCAGCAGCGAGGCAATGCCGTCGGTGAGCTGGATCTCGCCACCCACGCCGCGCGGCTGGCTCGCGATCTCGTGGAAGACACCCGGCGTCAGGATGTAGCGGCCGGCCACGCCCAGGCGTGACGGCGCATCCTCGGGTGCCGGCTTCTCGACGATGCGGGTCACGTCAATCACGCGGTCGTTCACCGCCGTGCCGTCGACGATGCCGTAGCGCCGTGTGTGTTCTGCGGGCACCTCTTGCACCGCCAGGATGGACGCGCGCCATTCCTGGAATTGCTCGACCATCTGCGAAAGCACCGGTGGTGAACCCACCATCAGGTCGTCGGCCAGCAGCACCGCAAAGGGCTGGTTGCCCACCAGGCGCTGGGCGCACAGCACGGCATGGCCCAGGCCCAGGGCCTGCGCCTGGCGCACGTAGATGCATTCCATGTCGTCGGGCTTGACACTGCGCACCACTTCCAGCAGCTCGTCCTTGCCCGCCTTCTCCAGCGCCACTTCCAGCTCGAACGTCATGTCGAAATGGTCTTCGATGGGGCGTTTGTGGCGGCCGGTAACGAAGATCATTTCGCGCACGCCGGCCGCGTAGGCTTCCTCCACCGCGTACTGGATCAGCGGCTTGTCCACTACCGGCAGCATCTCCTTGGGCTGGGCCTTGGTGGCTGGCAGAAAACGCGTGCCGAGGCCGGCGACGGGGAAGATGGCTTTCGAGACGATCATGCGTGGCCTGTCTTTCAAACGGATTGCAGAAGAGTGAGTTGTTCTTCAAGCCTTGCAACAGCTTGCCTGAAGTCGGCAAGCCGGGTACGTTCTTGCTCTACCACTGCGGCTGGCGCGCGCGCGACGAAGCTCTCGTTGCCCAGCTTGGCATCGGCCTTGGCTATTTCGCCGTGCAGGCGTGCAACTTCCTTCTCTTGACGCGCGATCTCTGCGGGCACATCGATCTGCACGTGCAGCGCAAGCCGCAATTCGCCATTCACGGCCACCGGCGCGGCCTGCGTGGCGGCAGCAAATGCCGCGTCACCTGCCAGCGGCTGCACCTCAGCCAAGCGGGCCAGGGCCTTGAGCAGCGGCGCGGCGCTGCTGACGAAGGCTTCGTCGCCCACCGTCAGCAGGGGCACCCGCTCGCCGGGCGACAAGCCCATCTCGCTGCGCAGGCGTCGCACCTCGGCGGCCACGGCCTTCAGGCGTGCCACCCATGCGTCGGCGGCTGGGTCGACTTTTTGCAGCTGTGCTTCGGGGTAGCGAGCGGTGACGATGGTGTCTGTCTTCTTCACACCGGCCACTGGCGCCACCACGTCCCACAGTTCGGCCGTGATGAAGGGTGCGACCGGGTGCAGCAGGCGCAGCACGGTTTCCAGCGTGCGGATGAGCGTGCGGCGCGTGGCGCGCTGCTCGGCCTCGTTACCCGCCTTGGTGGCCTCCGCGATCTGCACCTTGGCGATTTCCAGGTACCAGTCGCAGTATTCGTCCCAAACAAACGCATAGATCGCATTCGCGACGTTGTCCAGGCGGTAATCGGCAAAGCCCTGGGCCACCGCGGCTTCCACGCGCTCCAGCTCTCCACTGATCCAGCGGTCGGCCTGGCTGAAAACCATGTAGCGGTGGAAGGGCTGCCCAGGTGCGCACTCGGCCTTGGTGTGCTCCTTCAAGCCACAGTCCTGGCCCTCGCAGTTCATCAGCACGAACTTGGTGGCGTTCCAGAGCTTGTTGCAGAAGTTGCGGTAACCCTCGCAGCGCTTGCTGTCGAAATTGATGTTGCGGCCCAGCGTGGCGTAGCTGGCCATGGTGAAACGCAGCGCGTCGGCACCGAAGGCCGGTATGCCCTCCGGGAACTCTTTCTCGGTCTGCTTGCGCACCCGCGGTGCGGTCTCGGGCTTGCGCAGACCGGTGCTGCGTTTTTCAAGCAGCGGGCCGAGCGCAATGCCGTCGATGAGGTCGACCGGGTCGAGCACATTGCCCTCGCTCTTGCTCATCTTCTGGCCCTGCGCGTCACGCACCAGGCCGTGGATGTAGACGTCCTTGAACGGCACCTTGCCCGTGAAGTGTGTCGTCATCATGATCATCCGGGCGACCCAGAAGAAGATGATGTCGAAGCCGGTGACGAGGACCGTGCTGGGCAGGAAGAGGTCCATCTCCTTCGTCTTCTCGGGCCAGCCCAGTGACGAGAAGGGCACCAGCGCGCTGCTGTACCAAGTGTCGAGCACGTCTTCGTCGCGCTTCAGTTCGCCCGTGTACCCGGCCGCTGCGGCACGATGCCGCGCTTCTGCTTCGCTGCGTGCAACGAAGATCTCACCGCCCGTCCCGTACCAGGCCGGAATCTGGTGGCCCCACCAAAGCTGGCGGCTGATGCACCAGTCCTGGATATTGTCCATCCAGTGGTTGTAGGTGTTCACCCATTGTTCCGGCACGAAGCGCACTTCGCCGCTGCTGACGGCGTCTCGCGCTTTCTGCGCGATGCTCACGCCGGGGGTGCCGTCAACATTCACGCCGGCCCTGTTAACGGCCACGAACCACTGGTCCGTCAGCATGGGCTCCACCACCTGGCCGGTGCGGGCGCAGCGCGGTACCTGCAGCCTGTGCTTCTTGGTTTCTACAAGCAGGCCGAGGGCATCCAGATCAGCCACGATCTTCTTGCGCGCCACGAAGCGGTCCAGCCCGCGGTAGGCCTCGGGCGCGTTGGCGTTCAGCCTGGCCTCGAGGTCGAGCACGCCGATCATCGGCAGCCCATGGCGCTGGCCCACGGCGTAGTCGTTGGCGTCGTGGGCGGGCGTCACCTTCACCACGCCGGTGCCGAAGTCGCGGTCGACGTAGGCGTCGGCGATGACCGGGATCAACCTGTCCGTCAGCGGCAGCTTGACCTGCTTGCCGATGAGGGCGGC
>Ga0209591_10005054_pt1 | contig 14804 bp, 14 predicted proteins | sample MAT01_FD_187207 | JGI IMG/M metagenome (GOLD analysis project Ga0209591, IMG submission 187207) | Freshwater microbial communities from Lake Fryxell liftoff mats and glacier meltwater in Antarctica - MAT-01 (SPAdes) (version 2) | ecosystem: Environmental > Aquatic > Freshwater > Ice > Liftoff... | reverse complement strand
AGCATCCATCAATTGGTACGCCGGCCGCTAGCCTTTCACTATGCAGATAAGAGTTTAAATGAAGTTTTTCCAAGACAGAAGTTGAAACTTTAAAAGAAGAGATGTTGTAATGCGCAATTTTTATTCCAAAGGAGAGATTAGAAATATCCAAATTGGAAGGGGATTGAGCTTCTTGAGTTTTCGGAAGTTCAAGCAATGAGAGCTGTTTGCATTGAAAGCGCGGAATACTGATTTTAGAGGAAAGGAAAGCTGCAGGATTTATGGTGATTGATACTTCCTCTGCAGATAACCAAGGAGCTGTCGGAGCTGCATTTTTTTCATAAATTTTGACTGAATCTGCTTTGAGTGTCAAAGGATACTCAAAGCTTGCAGAGGTAATTTCCAGACGGAAATTAGAGGAAGATTGAACCTGATTCAAAGCGGCTTGAATCAAGGCATTTTTCAAAACTTCTTTAGGAGTTAAAAAAAATGCCAAAATTAAGATCAGAAGGCAGCCTAATAGACCTATGAAAAATTTTTTCATCAAAATGCTTGCCCCACGCTTAAATAAAGTTGATAGAAACCATCCACGTGTTTTCGACGATTTAGCGGAAAAGCAACATCTAAGCGTAAAGGCCCCACGGGGGTATAATAACGCACTCCTAGACCTACCGCGTGCAGCAGCGGCCGTGTAAGCTCTGGTAAAGGAGATGAATAAACGTTTCCAAAATCATAGAAACCTACAAAGCCAAAATTTTTAGACGCATGAACTCGCAGCTCACCTGAGTAAACCATTAAAGAACGTCCCCCAATTGGTTTATATTTGTCGTTCAATGGGCTGACAGTTCGATAAGCGTATCCTCGCAAGGTAGTTTCTGAACCGGCATAAAAGCGTTCTGATGGGGGGATAATACGGCGCGGTGACCCTTGAATTGTGCCAAACATTCCTTTGGCCGCAAAAATGACACTGCCTTTGGCATCTAAGGCGTAGTATGAAGTTCCGGTCAATGTCGCAATGCCGTAAGCAAACTGGGGGCGTAAAACTTGCAAAGTGGGAATGAAGCGGAAATAAATCGAATATCCTTCAGTCGGGTCGAGCAGGCTGTCCACGTTTGTCCAACGCAGTTGGGTAGGGAATTTGATCAGATTATAGCTTCCATTATTATCGGAACGGGTATTATTCAATTGCTTGAACATCAAACCATAGGAAAGCCAAAGGTGGCAATTAACTCTTCTTTCGATCGTTCCAGATAAGCTGAGGAATGATTCTGTATACCCTTTAGTCGTTTCGTATTGATACTCCAGCAGGCCATGAAATTCGCGTCCCCGTTGATAAAAGTCAGGTTTGACAAATAGGAGGGTCACTTCCTGAGTTTCTTGCCATAAGTTAGCGTTAAAACTTAGTCTTTCTCCGACCCCTCTAAAATTGCGTGTTTCCCAATCTGCAGTTATTCCTGATCCGCGCTGAGTTGTAAAGCTGGCACCAAGTCCAATACTATGGTGCTTACTTTCGACGACTTGAATCACCATAGGCACGCATGCATCTTGTTCATTGACGGGGTTTTCAGGAGTAATAATCACAGAACTAAATAATCGTGAAGCTTCGAGGGCATTACGAGTAGATTCTACTTTTTTGATATTGTATAGCGAACCTTCTCGCCAACGTACTTTAGTGTCAAAAAAGCAATTTTTAACGCATCGATTCCCCGTAATCCTTAACGGCCCAAAACAGATCTGGGGGCCGCTTTCTACGGTTAATGTGACTGAAATATCCTTGGCAGTTTGGTCGGCAATCACATCTGTTTTAGAAATGACTGCAAAGGGGAATCCTTTTTTAGCTAGCAAAAAGAGTAATTTTTCCTTAGACTCAATGATTGTTTTGGGTAGGGCCGCAGAACCAATCGCGACCCCTAAATCTTCAGGAGTAATAGTTTCTAAAAGATCGGGAGTTAAGCAATTAGATAAAACTTCCGGCTGCGCAAAAGTTACTTTAAAATTTTTGAAAGGATAAATAGGTCCAGGATTGATTAAAATTTGAATTATAATGGGTGTTTGCGCAAAATCAATTTTTACATCTACTTTTGCATTGAAGTGTGCTAAGCTTTGCATCACTTTGGTAAAGAGAGGAATATCGGCTTCAGCTCGACGTCTTAACACCGCTTGTGTTGTGGGAGGGTGATCTTGTAGACGAATAAGGTCAGAGGCCGAACGGAGCAATTCTTCTGTTTTATGATTTTCTGCACCGTTAAAGACAACTTGGTAGTTAAGGGTAGAAAATCCCTGAGCGGGGATACAAAAAATCAATAATAGAATGAAACAATAAAAATAATTATATCTATGTTTCATTTGCCTAATTCCGTAATCAACTTAATTTTGTATGTAGTTATTTTTACAAACTACATATTGCATTATATATACGGAATTATGATCCTACAACTTGATTATTTTCAACAAGATCAGGAATTTAATTAAAGGAGATTGCAATGATCGAATTGCATGCATTGTATAAAGGACGTGTTCAAGGAGTGGGTTTTCGTTACATAGTAAAAAATTTTGCGCAGCAATTGGGGCTTAAAGGTACCGTAAAAAACCTTGCCGATGGATCTGTCGAAATTTTTGCCCAAGGAAATCAGGCAGATTTAGATCAGCTGTTGCTTAAGCTCAAAGAAGAGCCTGGTCTGGGCAGAATTGAATCGGTTGAGGTAGAGTTCTTAACTCCGAACTCTGCTTACCATTCATTTAAAACGATTTATTAGTTATAAGCATTTTCAATCTTTTTAAATTCTCACTTCGATGGAATATTTGAAGTTGTAAGTAAGGCTTAGAATCTTTTATACTTCATCTTTAACAACAATTTTTCGGAGTGACTATGAAGCTATTGCTGTCGAAACCCCGTGGGTTTTGTGCTGGTGTTGAAAGAGCTATTGAAACGGTTGAAAAGGCTTTGGAGTTTTGGGGAGCGCCGATTTATGTTAAGCATGAGATTGTACATAATCGAGCCGTAGTAAATAGTTTGAAGGCTAAGGGAGCTGTCTTTATTGAAGATATCGAAGATGTTCCAGTCGGTGCACGTTTAATTTATTCAGCCCATGGAGTCTCACCAGCAGTCCGTGAAGCTGCTAATAAAAGACAACTGATTGAGATTGATGCAACTTGCGGGTTAGTAACACGAGTGCATTCCGCTGTCAAACGTTATGCAGCCTTAGGATATCAAATTGTCTTAATTGGACATCGCAATCACGTAGAAATTATTGGAACAGCTGGAGAAGCCCCAGAAGTGACGACGATTGTCGAATCAAGTGCAGACGTGGAAAAGTTAAATTATTCCTTGGATGAAAAACTTTTCTACATCACACAAACAACCCTCAGCTTAGACGATGTCAAAGAAATCACTGAAGCTTTAATCCAGAAGTATCCGAATATTATTACTTTACCCAGTTCATCCATTTGCTACGCAACGACCAATCGCCAATTGGCATTACGCGAAATTACAGATCAGACTGATTTAGTCCTGGTAGTAGGTGATCCTCAAAGTTCTAACTCCAATCGTTTGCGCGAAGTTGCTTCCAAGCTTGGAATCCCTTCTTACCTCATTAATAATGAAAAAGAAATTGAAGTGGAGTGGATGTTAGGGGTAAAAACAATAGGCCTTACAGCGGGTGCTTCCACTCCGGAAACAATTGTACAAAAATGCATTCAAAGACTGATCGAACTAGGTGTAAAAGAAGTGGAAGATGTGATCTTTACAAATGAAGATGTTGTCTTTCAACTGCCAAAGCCTATTGTGAATGCCCAGTTTCTGAAAAAATAGATGAAGCGCTCTCTGTACACTTACAGGCCTAGGCTGTTGGAGGAATGCTGGGGGCGTTATTTCGCTTAGGAAAGCGTTTACGTGGCGCTGGTTTGGCTGAATAAGAAACTTGCGAAGGCGGCTCGCCAATCCAACACAATTCTTTCTGTAAAACTTTTGATAAACGTTGAAGTGTGCGCAGTTCACGTTGAGTGATTAAAGTAATGACCGTGCCAGCTTTCTCGTAGCGGCCTGTTCTTCCCGAGCGATGCACATAAACATCTAGATCATCAGCTAAATGATAGATGAAAATATGGGAGACAGACGAAAAATCCAATCCTCTTGAAACCACATCAGTGGCAACAAGTAATTGTATTTTTCCTGAACGAAATTTATAGATAATTGCTGAGCGAATTTCTTGGCTTAAGCCGGCGTGTAAATAATCAACATTGATCGGCAGCTTTTTTTGTAAAAAACGAGAAACTTTTTCACATTCAACGCGTGAGCTGCAAAAAACAATAGCCTTCTGGAGGTTTTGCAGTTGAATAAGCTCAGTTAATTTTTGCTCTTTCTCATGGTGATGGCAAAAAACGAAATGGTGATCAATATTGTCAGGAGTTGCTTTTTCACTGATTAAAGAAATTTCCAGAGGATCCTGCATATGCCGTTTAGCAATTTCTCGTATTTGAGGGGGCATGGTGGCTGAAAAAAGCAGCGTTTGGTGTTCATGATTCAGGCATTGAATGATAAATTCCAAATCATCATAAAATCCCATGCTGAGCATTTCATCAGCTTCATCGAGAATGAGTGTTTGGATATGCGACAAATCGATTTGGCGCGAATAGATAAAATCAATCAGACGTCCTGGAGTGGCAACTAAAACTTGCACGCCATGTTTTAATTTTGAGCGTTGTAAGCTTGCGTCTTCGCCGCCCAGCAAAGCAAATGTCTTTACACCTTTTTCTACCCCAATTTTTTGGGCTTCGGTGGCATATTGAATCGCTAATTCTCGCGTTGGAACAATAATTAAAGCTTGCACATGAGGGGAATCGGTATCCACTTTGTTACATATCGGAATCGCACATGCTGCTGTTTTGCCAGAGCCAGTTCTGGCTAGGGCGATTAGATCTCTATTTTGTTGAATGAGAGGGATCGCAGCTTGCTGTATTGGAGAAGGTTCTTTATATTGGAGCTTTTCTAGGGCTTTTAAGATCGCGGGGTCTAAGGAAAAATCGAGGAATGTGGTCATAAACTTACAATTAAAATGATTAATAATTCATTATATCATTTCTAGAATTCCAAGTCACTTAAATAAATTGACATTCCCCAAAAAATAAATTACAGTTTTTGAAATAAACCAGAGTATAAGTTCATGGCAAAGTATGATTTTGTATTACTTTGTAATAAAAATTGATTTTTTAGATGAGATTTGGATTCTATGGCCAGTGCGACACACAATTTTGATCAGCAGGTTATCAAGGGAGAAGATTTTTCAAAAAAACAATTTACTGATTATGTCTACACAAACTGTCAATTTCAGAACTGCAACTTTACGGAAAGTGGGTTTCGCAATGCAAAGTTTTGTTCATGTTCATTCAACGGGTGCAATCTTAGTCTTGTCAAACTGGAAGGGTGTCGATTTCAAGATATTCAGTTCTTAGAATGTAAAATTCTCGGAGCTGAATTTTTCAAATGTGAAAAAACTTTTTTTTCCGCTCAATTTAGGGACTCGATGCTTAATTATTGCAATTTTTCAGACCTTAATCTGAAAGGAGTGCAATTTTCTAAATGTAAACTTAAAGACTGTTACTTTTCAGGAGCTTGCTTGACTGAAGCTCATTTTTCTAATGTGGATTTGTCAGGCACCATTTTTCATCATGCAGATCTTTCAAAAGCGGATTTTTCTTCAGCCACCAATTACGAGATTGATCCTAGGATCAACAAAATTAAAAAAGCCAAATTTTCCTTACCAGAAGCCGTTGGTCTGCTGCGAGGTTTTGATATAAGTATTGTTTGAATGTGCAAATTTCTAGGAGGGTCTAGATATGACTAGAATCGTTTTAGCTCCTAGCAATGAAGACTCTTTCACCTCAAATTCGAAAGGGGCAATATAAATTGAGTCTCCTTCCTCGGGAGTATGGCCAAGCTTTTCGGCAATAAACTGTGCAAGAGTTAGATTTTCTGACTCATTTAATTCAGCATCAAATTGTCTATTGAAATCACTAACCAGCATATCGCCGGCCAAAGTTCTTTCTATATGTCTAAAGGATTTATTCTTTAACTTGACACCGTCCCCTTCATCAACTTTTCCAATAATTTCTTCAAGCAGATCATCCAGGTTTAAGACCCCAACAGCAGCACCTTGGTTATTTAGGATTACAGCGACAGTCTGATTGTTGCGACGGAACTGTTTCAAAATTTGCATGGCTTTGGTATTTTCAGTCACAAACCAAGGAGGGCGGGCATAATCGCGTACCCTTTTAGTATTGGGAATTCTTACAAGGTCTCGTGGAAATGCCAACCCCACGATGTTCGTTTGTTTATTGTGATAGACCAAGAGGTAGTCTGCACCGGTTTTTTTGAGTAAAGTGCGCATCTGTACAACTGTTCCATTGGAAGCAATCATAGGGACGGCTTTTAAAGGGGTCATAATTTGCGTGGCATTTTTGACGCGCAGATGAAAAATATTAGCTGCAATTGTATTGAATTCTTCGTTATCAAAATCTTGGCTATATTCTTCCCCATGCTCTTCTAAAATTTTTTGTAATTCTTCCTGGCTTAAAAAAAGGTCAGGCTCTGAATTTGTTTGATAAAGGAGTCGATTCGCAATTTTTGAAATCCAATTAATCCCCCACAGAAAAGGAGTCATTAAGGTCGCTGAAGTGTATAACAGGCGGGCGCCCAGCATAGCCACATGTTCCGAGTAATGGCGAGCAGCAAACATTGGGGCCAGTTCACCAAAAATTACGACTAAAAGAATCTGCGGCAGCGGAGCCCAGTCGGGACTTAATCCAAGAGCGCTAAAAAACTCACGTGCACACTCAGATCCAACCACCATGGCGACGTTGACACCGATCAGAGTCGTTCCAAACAAAAGGGTAGGATTTTGCAATAGCGAGTTTAAATAGATTGCGCGTGTATTTCCTTGGCTGACGTAGTAATGCAGCCGCACTTTATTGAGAGAGACGCAAGCCATCTCAATCATTGAGTAAAAAGCGAGGATGATAATCGTGAGAAAGTTAAAAAATAACCACCACCAGGCTGACATGATCATGCTTTTTCCTTAGGGCTTTTTGGGGAAGATTTTCGTTTTAACTTTCTAATGTATAAACGGCGAACTCGATTGGGGTGGGCTGCTAGAACGTGAAATAAGAAATCTTCAGTTTCATATTTGGTGCCTGCCTTTGGAATGTCCCCTAATTGTTCAGTCAACCAGCCTCCGATTGTAATCATATTATTTTTGCTTTCCAGATTTGTATCGAACATGGCATTAAAGTCGTCCAGTTCTAAACGACCGCTGGCGATAATTTCATTCGCTCCTGCACGCGTATAAAGACTTTTTTTATCTCTCAGATCGGTAATTTTACCAATGACTGTCTCAGCTAAATCTTCTTTGGAAATTAATCCTGAAATAGATCCATATTCATCCACCACTAGAGCTAAAACTTGATCCATCTCATTCATTTGTTGAAGCAGTCGCGGAGCTAAAGTTGTCTCTGGGACGTAAAAAGGTTTTTCAAGAATATTCAATAAATCTTGCCCAGAGGAGGCTTGATGATTGTAAAGAAAAAAGGCTTTAGCGCTCAAAATCCCCAAGACATTATCAATACTTTTGTCACACACTGGAATGCGGGAAACTTCCTGATCCACAAATAAATAAGTGAGCTTGGACAGTGGGTCATTGATATCATAAAAAAGAATATCTTCTCTGGGCCTTACGAGCTCTTTGACAATTGAATCCTGCAATTTTAGATAGCCCCAAACAAGTTCAGCTTCATCTTTATGCAACACGCCATGTTCTTCAGAAGTACGTAGGACATGCAAGAGCTCTTTTTTGGAAATATCTTGATTGCGTTTTAGATAAAAAAATAACAGCCGTGATATCGGAGTTGTGATCGCAATAATCGATTGACGAATAGGTTTAAAAAGATTTTGTAATGCTGAAATGACTGGGCTGACTGCATAAGCGATTTTCAGATTATTTTGAAACCCAATGTTTTTTGGAATTATCTCACCAAAAACAAGTGTAAGCACTAAAGGCAAGCCAACCTTCCATTCCCATCCGCCGTGCGGTCCGCTCATATGCGAGGTGACGTTTTGCAGAAGGATATTGACAACCGTGTTTAGGATAAAAATGGTTACCAATAAATCGCGGGGATGGGAAAGAAGTTTGGCAATCAGATTTTTGCGTGGATCTGGGTCCTTATCGAACGCTTTAATTTTCATAGTGGAAAGAGAAAACAAAGCTGTTTCGGAACTAGAAAAATAGCCTGAAAGAAAGGTGAGAATAAAAATTAAACTGACAAGTAAAAAAACGCTGAGCATTAAAAATCACTTAAGCTATTTTTGAGATCATTTAACTTGGCCATTAAAACGTTAACTTATTCTTTTTCTGATTCTTCGGAAAGAAAAAGAACTTTTGTGCTTCCTTTCGGAGATAATCCAAGTTCGCGCATTAAAGTCAGTTCAATCCAAGCAGGGTCGCTTTCACTGTTAATTTGTAAAAGAAGCTTCTGCTTTAAAACTAAAGCTTCTTTTTTTTGTTCTTGAAGTATTTGTAGTTGTTCCGACAATTTTATAAAATCAGTTTCACGTTTTTTAATCCCTTGCTCATAGTACATAAAGCAAAAAAGAAAAAAAAGAATCACCCACCACGCCTTCACAATTTCTCGCTGCAAGAGGGGGAAGAGACGTTTTGCAAAAGCAAGCGAGTTTGTAGATTTCATATACGAGGGGTCACGATGCCTACTTGATTCATATATTTTCCTTTTCGATCAGCATAAGAAATGTCGCACGCTTCCTCTGCTTGGAAAAAAAGAACTTGAGCCAAACCTTCATTTGCATAGATTTTAGCTGGCAGGGGGGTTGTATTCGAAATTTCCAAAGTGACATATCCTTCCCATTCAGGTTCAAAAGGAGTGACGTTCACAATAATGCCGCAACGGGCGTAGGTGGACTTTCCAATGCATATGGTTAAGATATCTCGAGGAATTCTAAAGTATTCAACACTGCGGGCGAGGGCAAAAGAATTTGGAGGGATGATACATTCCTGTGTTTTTAAGTAAACGAAAGCATTATCCGCAAAATTTTTCGGATCGACAATGGTATTATGGATATTTGTAAAAACTTTAAATTCATCTGAAACGCGCAAGTCATATCCATAACTTGATAGGCCGTAGCTGACTGCCTTGCATCCATTGGCATCTAAGCGCACCTGTTGATCCTCGAACGGTTCAATCAACCCATGTTCTTCTGCCATATACTTAATCCAATGATCTGCTTTAATACTCATAGTTTATCTGACCTTCATGTTAGGAAAAATTGAAAGAATAACAATACAAACATTTTATTTAAAGGCTTACATGTTATCAGGGTTCGCATAAAAAGGCCAGTGCTGCGTATATCCCTTCCATTAGTAATTTCTTGAGAAATTTACCTGCTTCAGGTATATCGGAGAGCATCTAATACTTGATTGCTATTTTCATGCGGTCAATTTAATAATACCCCATGCGCTGCGGTACAGCCGAAAACCAGCATCTGTGAACAAGTTTAGAAGCTTTCCGATCTAATCGCCTTTACATTTTAACTAAACAAAATTGCCAACAGGAAGAAATGATGAAAAGAAACTTAATTGTGAGCAGCCTCATTGCATGGATGAGCTGGCACGGGCCCCTGCAATCTCATTGTCAAATGCCATGCGGGATTTATCACGACAACATGGTCTACGATCAGATTGACCAATATGTAGAAACCATGGTGAAAGGAATGACAGTTCTTTCTGATAACAAATTTAGTTCCTTACACGACAGAAATGAATTTGTCCGATGGATCATCACGAAAGAAAATGAATCCAATAAGACTGCAGAATTAATTACGACTTATTTTCTTCAACAAAAAATAAAACCAGAGGAAGAAGATACGGTGAAGAAAGTTGTGATGGCCCATCGCTTGTTATTTGATATTGTGGGAATTAAACAAAATATTGATATTAAAATGGTTAAAAATTTCCAAGAAGTTTGGGATAAGTTTAAGCTATTGTTCCACGTTGAAGGTTATGAGTGTAAGATGGAACAGATCAAGCTAAAAGAATGGGAAGAAGCACGTCAAAAAGCGAAGCGTGCGGAGGCCGCAGAGCATGAACATGGCCACGAGCATAGTCATAATCATGCCCATTCGAGCTATAGCCATGAGCATTCCCATAGCAACGGCCAGAGATATTCTCATTCTCATTAAGAGTTGATTGGCAGTCCCATGCGCGCGCAAATGGCGCGCATGACAAGCAGGGGATGGGATAAGAAAAAAAGTAACAGCTTGGTGTAGGTAATTTGCGTGATGGGTTTGTTAAGGACCCCTGTATAATTTTCAAGGGCGTCCTGGATCCAATCTAAATGAGGCTGTAAACAAGGAGAAGGGAGTTTTGAAAGAGGAAAAAAAGCCACCTGCAAGCTCTCTTCTCCCTGATGAATTTGACCCTCCACAATTTGGCAGACATAAACGTGAGTAAAGGAAGCTAGTCGATTGAGGGGATAATACTCTCCGCTTTTTCGCGTAACCTTCACGACCAAACCGCTTTCTTCATAGATTTCTCGGACGACCGTTTCAGCAGGATCTTCGCCGACTTCGATGCCGCCTCCAGGTAGCACCCAGATAGGAATATCCCGTCTTTTGATTAACAGAACATGGGAGTTTTCTTGAGTAAAGACGATTCCTGCCGCACCATCTTTCACAGAAGCGATTTCTCTTGAATAGGTTGCTCAAGCTTTGCTAAAAAATGGGTAAAATCTTTGGCGAATCGCACGACTTTTTCTTGTTGTTTCTGATCTTTCAGCTGACCTTCAGGATTGAAAGCTTCGTAAGCGTAAGGAATGGTCATTTGTTCTGGATAAACATACACCGAGACGTTTTCAAGCATGGCGCGTAAATGGACTAGACCCCTTAGCCCTCCCAAAGCCCCTGGAGAAGCACTCATAATGGCTGCTGCTTTCCCCTTGAAGGGGGCTAAATAATAAGGTTCATTTTCAGCTGGGCGTGATATCCAATCGATAATGTTTTTAAAAGTCCCTGAAATCGAGCTATTATATTCAGGGGAAGAAATGAGAAAACCTTGATGATCTAAAAATAATTTTTTTAGTTCTTTAACAGGTTGGGGGAGACCTTCCCTTTCTTCAAGATCACCGTCGTACAAAGGGAGGAGATAGTCTGCGAAATCGATATAATTCACTTCAAAACCCTCGTTCCTAGCACTCATGGAGGCTATTTTAACAAGTTTCTTGTTACAGGAATCTTTACGCAAACTTCCTGCAAAGGCTAAAATTTTAGGTTTATCTGGCATATGAAACGATCCTTACTTTGAAAAGTCATTAGTTTTAGGGAATAAATAAAAATACGTTTCATCACCCCTATTCACCATATATCTATAGTTATCACGAGCATTACTTCGCACTGAAGTAAACGGTTGTGGGCTTTTAGAATGAGCGTATGTAGGAATAAGGCTTTTGAAAGTGTCCTCTCGCATTTTACTAAATAGATGAAATTGAGGACCTATTTCATCTCGGTATTCTTTAATTTTCAAATAGCTTTCGTAACCTTTGTTTTTTTCATATTCTGAGCGCACTAACAAAAGATAGAGGGCATTCATTTTATCAAAATAGCGTACGCCTAAAATCGATTTAATGACTTTCATATGAGTCGACTCTTCAGAAGAAGTACTCATTATAAAAGGGAGAATTTCTTTGCCAATCATGTGGAGTTTATTGATAAGCGTGCGTGATGAAGACTCATCTAATTTGCCTAAAATTTGAAACGATCCAGACAGTCCAAAGTCTTTAGAAAGCTTTAAGTAAGCGTCTGCGGCTTTTTCTAATAAGCTTAAAGCTTCCAAGGCAGCTTGCGTGACATTTTCAGTTTCTAGTTGACGGTTTTTGATCACTTCAATTAGTAGCTCACATTTTTGTTGAATCACGTTCAGCGGGAACTTAGACGATTCGCGGCCAGATAATATGAGCGCAAGAGCTTTCTCAGTTTTTAGCATGAAAATGACTTCTGGGAGATCTAAGCTAGGGATTTCGATTTCAGATGGAGGTTGAGGTGCTGCAGGTTCTGGCACATAATTCGGAGTGCGCGGTGGTTTTTTACCCGCAAGTAAGGCTTCTCTGGCTTCTGTGAGCATTCCAAATTGTTCGTTAGCATTAGGACTCGGATTTTTATCCGGATGAATTTTTTTTGACAGTTGGAGGTATCTTTTCTTGATGAATGTGGGTGTTCTTTTATCTTGCGGCAATCCTAATATACGGTAATAGTCTAGGGGGTTGGAAAAATCTGGGACGTAGTATTCTTTATCATCCTCAAAAACGATTGGAGGAGGGGGCACTTGGGTAGGTTTTCCTGGCTTAGTAGATTTGGACTTTGGCAGGGCCCCTGTGAAGGAATCGGCTGAATAATCCGCAGAGTCATTCTTTTTAAATAATTTATCTAAATCAGCAGGCACATTTAAAAATTTAAAACGGTCCAGGTGATTCGTTTGCTTTTCTACCCATTGACCTACAGTAGGATGAACTAAGAAACCAGCTAAATGTCCAAAAAAATTGGTTGTGCTTTGAACGGTTCGAATCATCAGGCGTAGGAGAGTCAGCAGGAGGGTTTTGCCTTTTTCGGAGCAAGAAGCCAGTGCAGAAGGTAATTGTTTATTCGGCCTACCAGCGATAACAGATTCTAAAGCCACGATAAAAATTTCAAAATTAGCAAACCCAAATTTTAAAGTGTCTCGTGCAAGGAGCCCAGAATCGTAAATAACTTTCATGATTTCATGAAAACAACTTATTGCACAAATTTTACGTCCTTCCCAGTCAACAATTTTTGTAATCACTGACTTTTGATCTGGCTTAGAGCCAAAAAGGATTGAGGAAATTGGTGTGGTGTTAATGCCTACTGACATTATTCTCTCCTATAAAAATCGTAAAAAAAAGACAAAAACATCATTTTTCATTTTGAGATTAAGATTCAATAAAGAGTTAGATTTATTTAATTTTAAGAGTTCAGCTTTGCTTTCGAGTAGTTTCTTGACAAAATTACCCATGATGAGGATTTTGAAATAAAGAACTGAACAAAATGCTTAAGCGGGATTTCCATGGAAAGATTCTGGAAAGAATTTGACAAAGGAGGAATTCTGCGTATTCGGGATCAATTGCAGTTTGAGATCCAGTCAAATTTTTACCATCTGCCCAACATCGGGGAGACTATCCAAACTCAAGAATTTTACTTCTTTATTCCTAACTCCCTTCAGATTAATCATGAAACTTATACTAAGGAAAAGTTTTATCAAGATCAAACAAACCTTATACGCTTTAAAACTCCAGAATTTACACTAAAAGAGCTTTTGTCTTCCAGTAATTCTCGCTCGCCATTATGGAGATTAAACAATTGGATTCAAAAAAATCAAGTAGATCAATCTTTACAAGATAAAATTCAAGATGAATTGCAGCTCTTTGGAAGCATTCTGAAAAGTTCTGTGAGACAAAGGGTGAAAGAAATTATTTTTCAGCTTGATCCTCGTTCAAACTCAAAAAAAAACCATGGGCTAAATGAAGAAGTTTTTATTTTTGTGCATGAGCTAAAAAATATTTTAGAAGTGTACACTCAGTTGCAGGATAAATGTAAAAAAATTGACGCGATTTTATTCAACTATTTTTTTTATGTGGAAGAATTCATAAGTAATGAAGTGAACTACTATCTGACAATTCTTTTAGAGAGGATGCGCAATACAAAAAGCGAGGAATTTCTTGAGGGAGATAAAATGCTGAGTGAATTTATTTTAAAGGAAAAGCAAGAACGACAGGCAAGAAATCAAGAGCCAGAATTAAATAATCCTGATAGTTTGAAAAATGAATTTATTTCACACCAGAACAATCTCTTAAAAAAATTTGTCACCACAGCTTTGCTGCCCGATGTCACTCGCATTTCTTCCGACTCAAAGATTAAAAATTGGATAGGCAGTTTCTCAGCCGGTATCGCCATGTTCTTCTATTTGTTGTTGTTTATTTGGGGAGGGAGCATTTTTGTGATCAATTCCTTTCCCTTTGTATTGATAACGGTGGTGTTTTATGTCTTAAAAGACCGTTTAAAAGAGGGATTAAAAAATATTTCTCATCGTCAAACCTTAAAATGGATTTCTGATTACACCACCAAAATTCGTTTCCGAAATCAAGAGGAAGTTTTAGGAAATATTCGAGAATCATTTACCTATGTAAAGCCAAATAAAATTCCAGCAGAAATCGTGCAAGTACGCAATCAAGGGTTTCACTCAACTTTAGAGTCATTTAAAAGACCTGAGAATGTGTTTTATTATAAAAAAATGGTTAGCGTGTACCATAAGGAAGGAGAAGAGCATGCCAGACGGCACGAACTTCACAACGTCTTTCGTTTCAATGTGCATGCTTTCTTGCAAAAAGCTGCAAATCCTTATTTTCAGTACACCTCATTAGATCCAGAAACGCATCAACTAGTGGTTTCGCTTCTTCCTAAGGTGTATCATATCAATATTATTCTAAAAAATACCTTTCAAATTTCAAAAAACCATTCGAAAACAAATTTAAAAAAATTCCGTTTAATTATAGATAAGACGGGCATTAAACGGATCGAAGAAATTAAATAGGCAGAAAATCCCGCTGGAGTGAAAAACAAAATCTACCAGGTGCGATCGGTAACATGGGTAACAGTTGATTCACCCACATAGGTAACACTTTTTTTGTTAAAAAATGTTTATATACCTTTATTTATACATCCGGTTCTAACCCCTTGAGGGAAGTTTGGATGTAAC